>Ga0207647_10002384_pt1 | contig 14265 bp, 13 predicted proteins | sample KBSCornC2_FD_184295 | JGI IMG/M metagenome (GOLD analysis project Ga0207647, IMG submission 184295) | Corn rhizosphere microbial communities from Kellogg Biological Station, Michigan, USA - C2 (SPAdes) (version 2) | ecosystem: Host-associated > Plants > Roots > Rhizosphere ...
TGCTGTTCTGGTGGTAGCTGCCGATCACACCACCCAACAGGTACGGACGCCAGGCAGTCCATTCGCCGAAGTAGTAACGCGCGGCGACGCCCCAGTTGTTGTTCGCCCACTTGCCGCCGTTGGTGGTAAGGCCATTGACGTAGGTGTCGCGATCACGCTTGGTTCGATCGAAGAAGAAATCCAGGGAGAAATTCGGCGAGAAGAAGCGACCGATACCGAGGCCATAGTAGAACTGGCGGCTATTGGTGTTGCGGTCGGTATCGTTGTAGTACCCGCCAACGGTCGGGGCGATGTACCAACGGCCGTCGTAGCTTGGCGTTGTGGTCGGAGCCGGAGCGGAAGAAGTGTTGTCCTGCGCGTGAACGGCGCCTGCGCCGCCCAGGGCGAGGGCAATGAGCATGTACAAGCCCTTACGTTTCATCAGGTGTCTCCTCGTTTATTGGTGTACGCGTCCGTTCACCCCAGACGGGACTAACATCAGTCGTGGACTCGTGTTCCTATGAATCCCCCGACTTACCTCAGAACCTTGATGCTTGGTTTACCCGAAACGGGCGCGGAGTAGCTTAGCAAAAGTTAAACAATTGCAAATCGACCCCAAACGCCCGTTCATTTTCTGCTAACGCCGTCTTTACAGCGTGAAGAGACCCAGGAAGTCCTGGATCGGCATGGCATCCAGCCTAGCGGAGTCCGTAGTAGCCCCCAGAATGGCCTTGACCCGGTGGGCTGGCAAGTGGCCCCGGATCGCCGCCTCGAACTTGTCCAGTAGCACCGGAATACCCTCCCCGCGCCGTTTGCGGTGGCCGATGGGGTAGTCGACGGACACCTTATCCGTGCAGGTGCCGTCCGTGAAGAAGACCTGGACCGAGTTACCTATATAGCGCTTTTCGGGATCGAAATAGTCCTTGGTAAATCGCGGGTCCTCGCTGACCACCGTCTTGGCGCGCAAGGCGTCGATGCGGGGATCGGCCGCCACCTCGTCGCTGTAATCCCCGGCGGTGAGGCGCCCGAAGATCAGCGGCACCGCCACCATGTACTGGATGCAATGGTCGCGGTCGGCGTAATTGGCCAGCGGGCCGGTCTTGTCGATGATGCGGGTCGCCGCCTCCTGCGTCTCGATCACCACCTTCTCGACCTGCTCCAGCCTGCCGGCCACCGCGCCGTGCAGCTTCATGGCGCACTCCACCGCGGTCTGGGCATGGAATTCGGCCGGGAAGCTGATCTTGAACAGCACGTTTTCCATCACGTAGCTGCCGAACGGGCGCTCGAACTGGAACGCGTTGCCTTTGAAGGCTACGTCGTAATAGCCCCAGGTCCTGGCCGTCAACGCCGACGGATAACCCGCCACGCCCCGGTACACGGCATTGATGGCGTGCGTGACCGCGCGGCGGCAGGCGTCGCCCGCCGCCCAGCTCTTGCGCGGACCGGTATTGGGGGCATGACGGTAGGTGCGCAGCGAGCCGTTGTCGATCCAGCTGTGGGAGACGGCGGTGACGATCTCCTCCTTGCCGCCACCCAGCATGGCCGTGGCCACGGCCGTGGAGGCCAGGCGCACCAGGATCACGTGATCCTGCCCGACGCGGTTGAAGCTGTTCTTGAGGGCGTAGCAGCCCTGGATCTCGTGGGCCTTGATGGCATAGGTGAGCACATCGCGCACCGTGATCGGCGTGCCGCCCTCGCGCCCGGCCTTGCGGCCCAGATAATCGGCCACCGCCAGGATGGCGCCGAGGTTGTCCGAGGGATGGCCCCACTCGGCGGCCAGCCAGGTGTCGTTGAAATCCAGCCAGCGGATCTGCGTGCCGATGGCGAACGCGGCCTGCACCGGATCCAGTTCGTAGCTTGTCCCCGGCACACGGGCGCCGCCCGGCAAGGTGGCGCCCGGTACCACCGGCCCCAGGTGCTTGACGCACTCCGGAAACTTCATCGCCAGCATCGAGGTGCCCAGCGAGTCGAGCAACACATGACGTGCGGTGTCGTACGCCTCGGCAGACTCGATCTTGTAGTCGACGACATACCCGGCGATATCGACCATGGCTTGGTCGGGATCGGGGCGCTTGGCGGAACGAAGGTCATGCTCGCTCATCAGGCGATTCCCACGGCAACCGGGAAGCGATGGTAGCGCGGCAACATGCATGGCTTTAAGTGCTCTCGCTTGACCACCCGGCGTGCTCGCACGGACAATGCAGCAATACTTATCCCAAAAGGGAGTAGTTCCGGACACCGGTTCTTCTTGTGTCCTTGCGGTCGTCGTCACCACGGGCAGCGCCCTGCCCCGGTTACCGCAGCGGCTTTGCCGTGAACGAGACTTTTGCGGTAACGACGGGCTGCGCGTGTCCGTTGTTGCTGCATTGGTCCCACGCGCAGAGACACATGCATGGAACTGACTGGTACCGACTTCCTCTCCGGCCTGCTGGCCATCGTGCTGCTGGATCTGGTGCTCGCGGGCGACAACGCCATCGTGATCGCGCTGGCTGCACGCAATCTTCCAAGACAGATCCAGAAGAAGGCCGTGCTGTGGGGCACCGTGGGCGCCATCGTGGTGCGCCTGTTGATGACGGGCATCGTGGTTTATCTGCTCAAGCTGCCCGGCCTGATGCTGGCAGGCGGCCTTCTGTTGCTGCCGATCGCATGGAAGTTGCTGCAGCAGGAGCCCGAACCCGCGCATGAAGTCGACGCCGCCTCCAGCTTCTGGACGGCGATGCGCACCATCATCGTCGCCGATGCCCTGATGGGACTGGACAACGTGCTGGCGATCGCGGGTGCCTCGAAGGGACACATGCCGTTGGTGGTCATCGGCCTGGCCATCAGCGTGCCGCTGGTGGTGTGGGGATCCACGCTGATCCTGCGCCTGATCGAGCGCTTCCCCATCATCGTGTACATCGGAGCGGCCGCGATCGCCTGGACGTCGGCGCGCATGATCGCCCACGACCCATGGTTGTCGCCGTGGTTCGATGCGCATGCATGGTCGCGCTACGCGCTCGATGCCTTGCTCGTGGCGGGCATCTGCCTGAGCGGCTGGCTGATGCAGCGCCGACGCCGACGCCTGCGCCTTGACGCAAAGGCTTGAGGCGAGCGCGCCGCGCAAGCGACACTGCGCGGTTTCCGCTGACCGAGGATCGATCGCATGAAGTTGTACTACCTGCCTGGTGCCTGTTCGCTCGCCGACCACATCGTGCTCGAATGGATCGGCCGTCCATATCAGACGTATCGGGTCGCGCGCGAAGAACTCGGCACGCCGGACTATCTGCGGATCAATCCGTCGGGCGTGGTGCCCGCGTTGCAGGACGACGACGGCTGGGTGCTTACCGAGAACGCTGCCATCCTCAACTACCTTGCCGACCTGAATCCGGAAGCGGGACTGGGCGGCGACGGTTCGCCGCGGGGCCGCGCCGAGACGAACCGCTGGCTGGCCTTCATCAATTCCGATCTGCATCCGCTGTTCCGGCCGGTATTCCGCCCGGAGCGGTTCATCGATGACGAGGCCGCCCAGGGAGCGTTGCGCGAGAAATCGATCGCACGGCTGCGCAGCTATTACGAACGCCTCGACGCGCAGCTCGATGGCAAGGATTGGCTCACGGGCACGCGCTCGTTCGCCGACCCTTATCTCTTCGTGGTGCTGCGCTGGGCCATGGCCAAGGGCGTGGACCTCGGCGGCCTGGACAATCTCGCGCGTTTCCACCAGCGCATGCTGGAAGACGCTGGCGTCACGTCGGCCATGCAGCAGGAAGGCCTGTAACGCGAGCACGCGCGGGTTCTAGTACATCATCGGCACGCGCACGGTCACCGTCGCGTCCGGTGTGTCGCGCGTGACGCCCACACCGACCGTGAAGTTGAGCGTGCGCTTGTCGTTGAAGCGCCATGAGCCACCGATCAGGAGCGTGCCCAGCACGATCTTGGTCGATCCCGGCACCCGCTGGCCATTCTGCTTGGTGGGGCCGACGAAGGCCTGCTCGTAGCCGATACTCATCGACGCCTTCTCGTTGAGCGAAAGACCCATGCCGAGGCTGAGGTCGACGATGTCGCCGGGCTTCACCTTGCCCAGCGGCTCGGTGCCGCCCAGCAGGACGTGCCGTTCGACATTGTCGCGCGGCACGTTGTAGAGATAGCTGACGTTGCCGAACAACACGATGGGGTCGGTGGGATAGAGCCACGTGACACCCGGCTGCAAGGACCAGAAGCCGGTGCCCGAAGGCTGGTGCAAAGGCAGCCCCGTGCCGGTGACCGACAGCGGAACCTGCGAAAGCACATTCTCGACGCAACGCTGCACGCAATCGGTGGTGACTTCGAACGGGTCTTTGCCCGTGTTGGATTTAACGCGGAACCAGCCGACGTAGAACGCCTTGTCCGGGCCGCCGACATTGAGCTGGTAGCGGATGGTCGCTTCGATGTCGCCCAGGCCGTTGCCGCTGGTACCGAATGCATTGTCGGTTGCCGTGCCGGTGAAGATCTCTCGACTGACGGTGTCTTGGTGCGTCCACACATAAGGCACGCGCAGTTCCACTTCCATGCGGTCGGTGATGCCATAGCGTCCGGTGAGCCAGCCGATCTGCGTGGTGGTCTTCACCTGCCGCGCATCGATCAGGCCGATCAGGATCGCAGGAATCACCGTGTAACCCACCAGCGCCACGCGGTCGACCGACGAATAGCCGAACTGGTAGGCCGGCTCGAGGACGAACTTGCCCTTGGGCGTGAGCACGCCGGGCTGCTGGAAGATCGGCGCCACTTCCGGCGGGCGCGTGTCGGGTTTCGGCGCTTCGCCCACAGGTTGCTGCTGCGGTGCCGGCGCCACGGCCGCTACCGAATCGGCGGCAGGCATGTGCAATGCCGAGGCACCCGCACCTCCCGCGGCGATGTTGCCTGCGCGTTGCTTGTCCAATACGTCCATGCCTACCGCGTGGCGCAACGATTGGAAGTCGGCTTCCTGCTCCGCCAGCGCGCGCTTCATCGCATCGAGCTGTGCCATCTGCGCGCTGATCTGGCTACGCATCGCCTCGATGCGCTCGCCCTGCTCGACGACCTTCTTGCGGATTTCATTCGAATCCCCCGGCGCCGCCTGCGCGGAAGGAACCGATGCAATGGCGTTGGATGATACGGGTGGCGGCGCGCCGTCCGCCGCGCCTGCGGGCGCCCCGGCCTGCTGTGCCGCGACCGGCAGGCCCAGCATCACCAGGCCCGCGCATCCTGCCGACCATACATATCGCCACGTTGAGTGTCGCATCATGCTTCCTCATGAGCCGGGTTCAAGATCCTGCTGGCGAAGACCTCGCGACGATCGATCGCGGCGGCTTCACGTTTGGATACGACGGTGGCGTGGCGCGTCCCATGTCAGTGCCCGATGGCCTGCAGCTGCGCCTGTTGCAACGCATCCTGGAAATTCGCCTGGCGGAATGCGTTGAGTGTGTTGACCGATGTGTTGATCGTGGTGATGCTTTGGATGTGCTGGCCGTTGAGCGTGTTCTGGATGACCGTCGCGCCGGCGTTCTGGCCGATCGATGAAGGATCGAATGTGTTGTTCGGCCCGACCTGGGTCACCGTGACCGTATTGAGCGCGGTTTGCATGGCGGTAGCCTGAGCCGGCGTCATGTGCCCGATGTCCGGCACGTTGAAGCTCGTCGAAGTGACGAGGTTGCCGTTGACGTAGACCGCGCGATCGATACCGAACGACGCCATCAAGCCATTGCCGAGGTCATAGCCGCCACGCGCGTCATCCAGCGCCTCCGAGCTCACCGGTGTCCACCCCGCCAGCTCATCGGCGGTGGGAATGCCACTCACGACATGGGCGAGCGCGGCGGGTTCGGCCGCGGCGGATGCAGGCATGGGCGCCGCTCCGTCCTGTGCCTGTGCGCCCACCATCCACGGGACGCACGCCAGGAGCAGAGTGCCAAGACCTACGATGCGTGCGACGGATTTCATCATCGCTCCCTAGAGATCGTTCGGCCCTTTCTTGGGCATCACTAAGTTGTAGAGGCCATTGCGGTCGATGACGTTGCTGACGGGTGCGCCCGGCGCCACCTTCCAATCGCTGGCACTGTTGAACACCGCCAGGTTGCGGCGGTTGTGGATGACGAAGACCAAGCCGTTCTTCCACATCGACATGAACTTCGTCTCGGACAGCACGCGCGTGCCACGCGCCGGATCGCCGACCAGCACGCGCCCGCTGCGCATGCCCTTGACCACCACGAAATGGTGATAGCCTTTTTCATCGATCAACACGATGGCCGGCAGGTTTTCCTGGGCGAGCTTGTCCAGCGGCACCTTGTATCCGTCCGCCTGGAAGCCGTTCGCCTCGAGGAAGCGCTTGATGTCCAGCAGCGAGAAGCCTTCGCGGTTGATCTTGGCCTGGTCGCCATGCGTGTACATCTGCTCGAACGCGACCTGCTCGTCGACCGGGTAACCGTACTGATAGGTCAGCAATGTCGCCACGGCAGCCGAGCCGCAACTGAAATCGTACTTCTGGTGGATGGTCGCCTTGTAGCGTGCTTCCTTCACGCTGGTCAGGTGCACGGTGTACGTGCCGGTGCCACCTGCGACGGAAACCGGCGTGGTGGCACGCCCCTCCAGCGGCAGCGCCGCGACCAGGAACCACAGCGCTGCCCACTTGCTCATGGCTGGAACTGTACGTTGAGCACCGTGGCGTTCTGGATCAGCACGCTGTTGCCCGAATTCTGGATCACCGTCGGAAAACCGGTGGCACCGCTCAGGGAATTGCCCGTGATCACGTTGTCGCCCGTAACCACGTGGTCGACATTGTTATTGGACATCGTCCCGGTCAGGTTGGTGTCCTGCCAGATCAGCGTGCCGCCGCTGAGATCGGCCAGGGTGGCGTTGTCCACGCTCGCTCCCAGGTCTTGCGAGGCACCTTGTTCGTCGACGCAGGTCGCGGCGGCATAGACGGCTATCGGCGAATCGGAACCATCGGCGAGGTACGCCGGAGGAATCTGCGCGTCTTTCGCGCAAAGCACTGCGGGTGCCACCAGAGCGCAACACACAGTGAGTCCAAGCATCCAGTTGAAGGATCGCACGGCACAATCTCCCAGGGCGCGCAGGCACCCATGCAATCGGAGCAAGCATCCATCCAGTCGTCCCTGAAGACGGCCGTCCAGCAGCGCCGCGCACGGTGGGAACCGACGCCCCACCGTGCGTGGACTCCTCACACTTAGTGACTGAAGTTCAGGTTGGCCTGAACATTCACGCTCTGTTGCACCAGCGAAGCTGCGCCGCTGTTCTGGGCAAGAATCGACACGCCCGCCGCAGCGGAAGCCGAGCCATTCATCTGGTTCGACATATCGAACGCACCCGTGGTGGCATACGCCGTGCCGCCTGCACCGGCTGCGCCGCCCGCACCGCCTGCGCCGCCCATGCCCTCGCCACCGGTCCCGCCCGTACCCGTACCGCCTGCGCCACCGGCACCCGCCATGCTCGACGAACTACCACTGGTGCCGCCGGTCGCCGAGGCACTGCCGCTGGTTCCGGTGCCAGCACCTGCCGTGCCCGAACCGCCTGCCCAGCTGCCGTTGCCACCGGTCGAGGTATTGGTGTTGGTGCCCGCACCACGCGCGCGCGAATGAGCGCTGGCGTAGTTGTCACCATCACTGCTTCCACCGGCCGCCAGCGAGGCGCCGCCGGCATCGCCGCTCGACGCGCCGCTGCCGCCTGCGCGACCGCTCGCCGAGAGGGCATCGCCGCCCGATCCGCCACGACCGCCATTGCCGCCAACGGCCTTGCCGCCGTCACCGCTTCCGCCGCGTCCGCCGCTTCCGCCACGCCCGCCATTGGCGTTGCCGTTGTTGGTGGCGTAGTTGCCGATGTTGCTCACCGACACGTCACTGACGGTCCCGCTCAGATCGCTGCTGGCAACGGCAGTGCTGCTGTTGAACGCATCGGAGAACGACGCTGTCGCGGTTCCGCCATTGTTGGCTGCAGCGGTACCCGCACCGTCGGAGGCCGCGTCGCCCGAGTTGAACGCATCGGTGAAGGTCCTGGTATGCGTGCTCGAGTTGGTGTTGGAGTGAGTACTTGAGTTGGTACTTGTACTGGTGATTGCGCCTGAATTGCCTGAGTTGTCCGTGTTATCCGCGAAGGCGGGAAGTGCCAATCCCAATCCCAGCACGATCGCGGTCGCAATTAGAGTCTTACGCATGGTCATTACTCCTGGAACGATGCGGTGACCCCCTGTGATGCTGGTGTTGCAGAATCCAGCATGTGGTAGACGCAACATGCGTGCCAGCTGCTGCCCGCGCCCGTTCATGCTCGGGAGCCCTATGAAATCAGTCGTTTGGAGAGACTCGTTTTCCCTGAGCCGCGGAGCCGTTCAGGCCCCTGGACGGGGAGCTGATTCACTGCCGTTACACCCGATAAGAAGCCGGGTATAGAGCGTGCATTTCCATGCCAGCCGCATCTGTCCAAGAATCAGTGCGTTGCCGCGTTTTCCCCGGCAGTAGTTGCGCTGCGATGCGTGTGTAACAAGGGCTTTACACCCATGCATACAAAACGATAGCAATGTCGTACAGGCTCCTGAACCGCAACGAAAGTTAAGAAAAAAAGAAGGGAGCCATCTGGCCCCCTTCTTTCATGACAACCGAGTGACTGCTCAGCGCTTTTCGATCGGCACGTAGGCCTGGTCTTCGGGACCGGTGTAGTTCGCGCTGGGACGGATGATCTTCCCGTCGATGCGCTGCTCGATCACGTGCGCGCTCCAGCCGGAGGTACGGGCGATCACGAACAGCGGGGTGAACATGGCGGTCGGCACGCCCATCATGTGGTACGCGCTCGCCGAGAACCAGTCGAGGTTCGGGAACATCTTCTTCTGTTCCCACATCAGCTTCTCGATCTTCTCCGACACGTCGAACAAGGTCGGGTTGCCGCCCTCGGTGCAGAGCTTGCGCGAGACTTCCTTGATGATCTCGTTGCGCGGATCGGACACCGTGTAGACCGGGTGGCCGAAGCCGATGATGATTTCCTTGCGCTCGACGCGCGCGCGGATGTCCGCTTCCGCCTCGGCCGCATTGCGGTAGCGCGCGATGATCTCCATCGCCACTTCGTTGGCGCCGCCATGCTTGGGACCACGCAGCGCGCCGATGGCGCCGGTGATGGCCGAGTACATGTCCGAGCCGGTGCCGGCAATGACGCGTGCGGTGAAAGTCGACGCGTTGAACTCATGCTCGGCGTACAGCACCAGCGACTTGTCCAGCGAGTGCGCGTGCAGTTCGCTGGGCTTCCTGCCGTGCAGCAGGTGCAGGAAATGGCCGGCGATCGAATCGTCGTCGGTTTCGGTCTCGATGCGCTTGCCGTTGTGGCTGAAGTGGAACCAGTACAGCAGGATCGAACCGAAGCTCGCCATCAGGCGGTCGGCGATATCGCGCGCGCCGGTGATGTTGTGGTCGTCCTTCTCCGGCAGCACGGTGCCCAGCACTGAGCAGCCCGTGCGCATCACGTCCATCGGATGCGTGGCCGCCGGCAGCAGTTCCAGCGCGCTCTTCACCGGCGCGGGCAGGCCGCGCAGGCGCTTGAGCTTGGCGCGGTAGGCGTTCAGCTCCGCCCAGTTCGGCAACACGCCGTGCACCAGCAGGTAGGCCACTTCCTCGAAGCAGCCCTTGGCCGCCAGATCGTGGATGTCATAGCCGCGGTAATGCAGATCGTTGCCGCTGCGGCCCACCGTGCACAGCGCGGTGTTGCCCGCAGCCACGCCAGACAGCGCGACGGATTTCTTGGGCTTGGGAAGGGTTTGCTCGGTCATTCGGTACATCTCCTGAAGACGTGCAGCGTCAAAAGCGATTCGCAGAACGGGTGGATCAGCTCTTCTTGGAGAAGAGTTCGTCCAGCCGACGTTCGTAGTCGTGGTATCCGATGCGGTCGTACAGCTCTTCGCGCGTCTGCATCGTATCGATGACATTGCGCTGGTGGCCGTCGCGGCGAATGGCGTTGTAGACGTTCTCGGCGGCCTTGTTCATGGCGCGGAAAGCGGAAAGCGGATACAGCACGATGCCCACGCCTGCGCTGGCGAGTTCCTCCACGCTGAACAACGGGGTCTTGCCGAACTCGGTGATATTGGCCAGCACAGGTACCTTCACCGCCTCGACGAAGCGGCGATACGTCGGCAGGTCGTTGGCGGCCTCGGCGAAGATGCCGTCGGCGCCGGCTTCGACGCAGGCGATGGCGCGTTCGATCGCCGCATCCACGCCGTCGACGGCGATGGCATCGGTGCGCGCGATGAGGAAGAAATCCGGATCGGTCTTGGCGTCCGCTGCGGCCTTCACACGATCGGCCATTTCGCCGGTCGAGACGATTTCCTTGCCCGGGCGATGACCGCAACGCTTGGCGCCGACCTGGTCCTCGATATGGCAGGCGGCTGCGCCAAACTTGATCAGGCTCTTCACGGTGCGCGCGATGTTGAACGCGCTCGGGCCGAAGCCGGTGTCAATGTCCACCATCAGCGGCAGGTCGCACACGTCGGTAATGCGGCGCACGTCAGTAAGCACGTCGTCCAGCGTATTGATGCCAAGGTCAGGCAGGCCCAGCGAACCCGCGGCGACGCCGCCGCCGGACAGGTAGATGGCGCGATAGCCGGCCCGTTTGGCAAGCAACGCATGGTTTGCGTTGATGGCGCCGATCACCTGCAAGGGGTGTTCGGTCGCGAGAGCGGCGCGGAACTTCGCGCCGGGGGATGCGATCTGGGCCATGGAACCTCCGCGTAAAGCGCCAATTTTAGCGTAGTGGGCGTTTAGAGCCTGTTGCGAGGCAGCATGAAGAATTTCGCATGCTGCGTGAGATGTTGGTTGCGGTTGACTGACCGTTCTTCCTGTAGGAGCGCACCCAGTGCGCGATCGGTGCTGCAGCTTCCCCACAAGGCCGATCGCGCACCGGGTGCGCTCCTACAACTGCGGTGTGGCGCTCAGCCCTGCTCGGGCCCACGCTCCAGCGCCCGCTTCACCTCTTCCAGCGCATTGGGATCATCCAGCGTCGAGAGATCGCCCGGATCGGTATGCTGCACCAAAGCCTGCAACGAACGGCGCAGCAGCTTGCCCGAACGCGTCTTTGGCAAGGCTCCCACCACATAGACCTTCGCCGGCTTGGCCACGCCGCCGAGTTGCTCGACGACGCGCTGTTGCATGGCCTTGGCCACGTCCGCGGGTTGCTCGGAAACGCCCTGCTTGAGCGTGGCGAACACCACGGGCACCTGTCCCTTCAATTCGTCCCACACGCCTACCACGGCGGCTTCCGCGCACGCCGGATGCGTGGATACCGATTCCTCGATCTCGCGCGTGCCCAGCCGATGCCCGGCCACGTTGATCACGTCGTCGGTGCGGCCGAGGATGGTGGTGTAGCCGTTCTCGTCGCGGATCGCCCAGTCCAGCGAGCTGTAGAGCAACTCGTTGAAGTGGCTGAAGTAGCTGTTGACGTAGCGATCGTCATCGCCCCACACCGTGGTGAGGCAGCCTGGCGGCAGCGGCGGTACGAACACCAGCACGCCCTTCTGGTGCGGCGGCAATTCCTCGCCGGTGCCTTCGTCGATCACCTTCATCCGATAGCCGGGACTCGGCAACCCCGGTGAGCCGAACTTCACCGGTTTGAGGTCGAATCCCGGCATCAGCGTGATCGCCGGCCAGCCGGTTTCGGTCTGCCAGTAGTTGTCGATCACCGGTACGCCGAGGCCTTCGGTGATCCAGTGCGCCGTTGGTTCATCCAACGGTTCGCCCGCGAGGAACAGCCATTTCAGCCTGGACAGATCGTATTTCTTCAGCCAGCTCGCATCCTGCTTCTTCAGCACGCGAATGCCGGTGGGCGACGAGAACATGGTGCGCACGCCGTAACGCTCGCACAGCTGCCACCAGATGCCCGGATCGGGATGCGTGGGAAGCCCCTCGTACAGCAGCGAAGTGGCGCCGCCGATCAGCGGGCCATACACGTTGTACGAGTGCCCAACGGCCCAACCCACGTCGGAAGTGGAGAACATCACCTGTCCCGGCGCAATGTCGAACACCGTGCGGATCGACAGGGCCATCGCCACCGCATAGCCACCCACATCGCGCTGGATGCCCTTGGGTTTGCCGGTGGTGCCGGAGGTATACAGCAGATAACTGGGTTCGTTCGATTCCAGCCAGGTGACGGGTACCTCGGCGCCTTCGTACGACGCGCGCAGGCTGGCGTAATCGAGGTCGCGACCGGCCACGCGCGTCATCTGCGGATCCAGGCCACGGTCGACAATCAGCACATGAGGCGGCTTGTTGGCCGCCTCTTCCAGCGCCGCATCGACCAGCGGCTTGTAGGGAATCACCTTGCCGCCGCGCATGCCGGCATCGGCGGCGATCAGCAACTTCGGTTGCGCGTCATCGATGCGCAACGCCAGGTTGTGCGCAGCGAAACCGCCGAAAACCACCGAATGGATCGCGCCAATGCGCGCGCAGGCCAGCATCGCGAACACCGCCTCGGCGATGTTGGGCATGTAGATCACCACGCGATCGCCCTTGCCCACGTCCAGCGATGCGAGCACCGCGGCGAAGGTGTTCACTTCGCGATGGAGATCGCGATAGCTGAGCTCGCGCGTGATGTTGGTTTCGGTGGAAATCGCCACCAGCGCCAGCTGGCCGCCGCGTTCGTCCAGGTGACGATCGATCGCGTTGTAGCAGAGGTTGGTGGTGCCGCCGACGAACCAACGGCGGAACGGCAGGCGGGACGTGTCGAGGATCTGCTCGGGCGGCGTGTGCCAATGGATGCGCTTCGCCTGTTCGGCCCAGAAGGTCTCGGGTTCATCCACCGAACGCTGATAGAAATCCTCGTAGCGCATCGCTCGTACCTCGAATCGGTCTGCTGACCAGAGCTAGCCTAGATCAGCAGCACAGAGCGGGCCTTGCGACCTTGGTCGAGTCGTGCCTTGCATGACCGTCACAGAGGACGGTCACGCAGTCGCATCCATCAGAGGCAGGACACCGCCGCGTCGCGATAGGCGGAGTTGTAGTCCTTCTTGATGTCCTGGGTTTCGTACATCATCACCTGGGCACCCGTGCCATCGGCCGTCACCTCGACCAGCTCATGCGCACCGGCCTTGTCGTTGGCCGACACCGTGCCCGACTGGTCCTTGTGCGAGGCGCTGGCCTCGGCCGTCTCCGCCCACTTGGCGCGCACGCATTCCAGATAGGTCGGGATGTCCTTGTTGGTGCGGCTGCTCATCTTGGGCGTGGTGTCGCGCAGGCCATGGGTGCCGCCACAGGCGGTCAGCAGGGCGCAGCAGGCGGCGATCGCAAAGAGTTGCTTCATGTCGGTGTTCCAGTCGAGGATCGCCAGATTTAACCATGAAGCGCCATGCTGTGGAGAGGCTTGACCCTCGCGCCACATGAGCCCCGGAGTGCCTGGCACGCAACCAGGACATGCCATGGAACTGACGGTCGGCGGACCAGAGCCTGTTAGCGCCATTCGCGTGGCTCGCGCCGGGAGCCGTCTGCTCGCCAGGCAAGGAAGAGCGAAGGAGCGTACGTTCGTACACGGCCGAGCGATGACGCGGCATGGTGGGCAAACAGCCTCGGCCCGAAGGGTAGTTCGTCCGTGGCCGCCCAGTGGCAGCGCGAGACTTGACCTGGCAGCCAGCCAGGCCGGGGCCACGCACTCGGACCTGCGACGTGGAAGTGCGGTGGACGAAGGGCTGCTGTCGTACCTGCGACAGGCGTGGGCCCAGTCATCTCCTTCTCCCCAATGAACGGGACGCGCCCCAGCCATGCCCGAGGCAGTGCTAAGTTGGGGCACGCTTTTCATTCATGCGGGGGACAACATGCAGCAACGGAAACGTTCACGGCTGGGCGGATGGATGCTGATGGTGGCGCTCGCCATCGTCGCGCCGATGGCGCACAGCGCCACGGACGATGCGGCGCAGATTCGCCAGATCATGACCGACCAGCAATCGGCATGGAATCGCGGCGACATCGATGCCTTCATGCAGCCCTACAAGGATGCGCCGGACACGACCTTCATCGGCTCGAAGATCCGCAAGGGTTATCGCCCCATCCTCGACAACTACAAGAAGAACTACGCATCGAAGGAACAGATGGGCACGCTTTCGTATTCGGACATCGAGGTCCGTCTGCTGCCCTGCGCCGACGGCCCGGCAGCGTATGCGATGGTCACGGGCCGCTTTCATCTGGACCGCAGCGCGCACGGCAGCGCGGCCAAGGACGATGGCGTGTACTCGCTGCTGTGGGAGCGCACATCGGCCGGCTGGAAGATCGTGCTCGATCACAGCAGCTGAATGCCCCCCCCCGCCGCTGGGCGGCCGGTGAT
>Ga0207647_10002387_pt1 | contig 14257 bp, 11 predicted proteins | sample KBSCornC2_FD_184295 | JGI IMG/M metagenome (GOLD analysis project Ga0207647, IMG submission 184295) | Corn rhizosphere microbial communities from Kellogg Biological Station, Michigan, USA - C2 (SPAdes) (version 2) | ecosystem: Host-associated > Plants > Roots > Rhizosphere ...
CACCGAAGAGATTGCTGCAACGATCGCGCGCGAGACGGTGCTCGGCACCGCGTGGATGGCGGCGATGACGAGCGAAGACATGGCGTCCATCGCGCGGCGGGTTGCCAGTCCCAATGGGACGACGGAGGCAGGCCTTGCCGTGCTCGACCGCGAGCATGTCCTGGAAGAGCTGATCGCCGTGACGATCGACGCGGCCGCGAGGCGCGGCGCCGAGCTTGCCGAGGAAGCGAAGACGGCCTCGCTTGAAGAGCCCGCGCGCCTGCCCTAGGCGCGCTTCATGGCTGCAACCGAACAACCGACATTCGACGACCGCGACGGCTCCATCTGGTTCGATGGCGAGCTGATCCCGTGGCGCGATGCCCGGGTCCACGTCCTGACCCACGCGCTTCACTACGCCTCGTCGGTGTTCGAGGGACAGCGCGCCTACAATGGCGAGATCTTCAAGCTCACCGAGCACAGCGAACGGCTGCGCAGGAGCGCGGCGCTGCTCGGCTTCGAGCTGCCGTGGAGCGTCGAGCAGATCAACGCCGCGTGCAAGGAAGTGCTGAAAGCCAACGGCTTTACTGACGCTTACATGCGCCCGCTGGCGTGGCGCGGGTCGGAGTCGATGGGCGTCGCGCCGGGCAAGACCAAGCCGCATCTCGCAATCGCCGCGTGGGAATGGGGCAAATATTACGAGCCGCGTTTTTCAGAGAACGGCATCCGGCTCGAGGTCGCGCCGTGGCGCCGGCCGGCACCCTATACTGCGCCGACGGAGTCCAAGGCCGCCGGCCTCTACATGATCTGCACCTTGTCGAAGCAGCATGCCGAGCAGCATGGTTTCAACGATGCGCTGATGCTCGACTGGCGCGGCCGCGTTGCCGAAGCGACCGGGGCGAACGTGTTCTTCGTGCGCGATGGCGCGCTGCACACGCCGACACCCGACTGCTTCCTCGACGGGATTACCCGCCGCACGGTCATGGACCTCGCCCGGCGCCGCGGGGTCGAAGTGAGCGAGCGACCGATCTGGCCGGAAGAGCTGGAGAGCTTCGAGCAGATGTTCCTGACCGGTACCGCCGTCGAGGTGACGCCGGTCCAGTCGGTCGGCCCGTGGAGCTTCGAGGTCGGCGACCTCACGCGGCAGCTCGCCAAGGATTACGACGATCTGGTCAACGGACGAATCCCGAACGTCTGAGCCCTTCCAAGTCTTTGCGTCGCGGCTATAAGCGCCGCTTCCCCGCATATGCGGAGCGCCTGCTGGGGCGTAGCCAAGTGGTAAGGCACCGGTTTTTGGTACCGGCATTCGCAGGTTCGAATCCTGCCGCCCCAGCCATTTCAAAATACCACGGAGCAAATGCGCAACGGGATGGTCCGTCGCGTTCCTGGGTGTTCTAGAACAGGTCGTGGTGGGGTTCGATATGCCAGCTGTTGCCGACTTGTGAGGTAAAGTCGGTGGAGGCGGTGAAGCTTCCGTTGCTGTTGCCGAGCGAGACGGAGACGGTTCCGTCGGGGCTACGCCACAAGATGTCGTCGATGGCATCGCCGTTGAAGTCGCCGATCTCGGCGACGTGGACGCCGCTGCTGACCTGGGTCAGGAAGTTGGCCGAATTGCCGTAAAAGCCGCCGTTGGCCTGCGCGATCCAGTCGGTGACGAGGCCGCTGTCGCTCTGCCATAGCATGTCGGTCAGGCCGTCGCCGTTGAAGTCGCCGGTGCCGGCGATGTGCCAGCCATTGTCGACCTCGGCCTGGAAATTGGCGGCATTGCTGGTGAAGCTGCCGTCGGCCTGCGCAAGCCAGTCGGTGACCGTGCCGTCGGTGCTGCGCCACAGGATGTCCTCGAGACCGTCGCCGTTGAAGTCGCCGGTGCCGGCGATGTGCTGGCTGGCGTCGGCCTGGGCGAGGAAATTGGCGGAGTTGCCGTAAAAGCTGCCGTTCGCTTCGGCGATCCAGTCGGTGACGAGGCCGCTCCCGCTACGCCACAGGATGTCGGCGCGGCCGTCGCCGTTGAAGTCGCCGGTGCCGGCGATCTGCCAGCCATTGTCGAGCTGGGTGAGGAAATTGGCGGCATTGCCGTAAAAGCCGCCATTCGAATCCGCCAGCCAGTCGGTCACCGTGCCGTCATTGTTGCGCCACAACAGATCGACCCGCCCGTCGCCGTTGAAGTCGCCGGTGCCGACGATGTGCCAGCTGTTGTCGACCTGCGCCAGGAAGGTCGCCGAATTGCCGTAAAAGCCGCCCCCGGCCTGCGCGATCCAGTCCGTCGTCAACCCACTGTCATCGCGCCACAAAATGTCGCTGAAACCATCCCCGTTGAAATCATTGTGATCTTTGCCGCCGGCGATGAAGGGAAAAGCGTCACTTGTGATGCTTGCCGATTGCGCGAGCATGAGCTGAACGCCGCCTCCCGTAGCAGCGCTCGCCACGATCGTTCCGCTCGGTACGTTGCCCAGCGTCAGCGAGCCGCCCGTATAGCTCAGCACATTGCCGGAAAGACTGAACGCAAAGCTCCCCGCCGCCGCATCGCTGAAGACGATTCTGTCGCCCGCGCCGAAATCCCGGATCGTGTCGCCATTGTGCCCGGCGACGGTGTCGAGGAACGTGTCGGCGCCCGCTCCGCCGGTCAGCGTGTCGCTGCCGAGGTGGCCGCTGAGGACATTGTCGGCGGCATTGCCGATGATCGTGTCCGCACCGTTGCCGCCGATCGCATTTTCGATGACGGTACCACGCGCAATCGACAGGTTGCCGGTGAAGCCGTTGACGTTGGAGAAGGTCTCAGGGTTGAGGTTGATGAGCTGGCTGGCGACCGTTCCCGAAAAATCGAGCGTGTCCTTCCCGCCACTGTCGAAGATCGTATAGGTCACCCTGGGATAGACGCTGGCGTTAAAGACCCCGCCCGCATTTGAATTGTAGCCGTAGGTAGTGTCGCCCGTGCGGGTCGTCGTCGACAGGCCGTAGAGGCTCTGCACCGCGAGGATCTCCGCCTCCATCGGGGTCGCTGCGATATCGCGGCTGAACCCCTGGTTGGCGAAGAACGTGTTCTCCTGCTGGTCGAAGTAGGACATGATCGAATTCGACCATGCGTCGTTCTCGAACAAGGCGTCAGTCGAATAGGTCGCAGTGTTGTTGTAGTCGCCCGCGTGACCGAGGCCGAGCGCGTGCCCGATCTCATGGATGTAGGTCTGGAAGCTGTAGGTGTTCAGCCCGGCCCCGTAATTGTTCACCCACGACGTCGAAATGTGGACGTGCGCCGAGCTGATAATCCCGTTCGACCAGTTGGCGTCGGTCGCGGCGATCGGTCCTTTCGGATCCTCGGTGTGATCGAAAGTGATCTGCCCGCCGGTGGTCACCTCCTTGAAAGTGACGCCGATGATGTCGGTCCATTCCTGGAGCGCGCTGCGTGCCAGATTCTGCTCGGCAGCGTTCAGCGTGCTGATGTTGACGGTGATCGTGCCGCCTTGCGTGACATTGAAATGATGCGCGTCGCCGCCCCAGTAGCCGGTGGTCAGATAGGCCGCGATCGTGTCGAGATTGGCCAGCGGCGCCAGCGTGCCCGGCTGGACCGACACCTGGTAGCTTCCGGTGTAAGTGTTGTTGAAGCCGCCAACATCGATGTAATAGGTGCCGGACGCCGCGGGCGTGATCGTCAGCTCTGAATTGCGATTGACGCCGTCCTTGATGTCGTCGTCGGTAAGAATCAGCTGCCCCGAAGAATCGTAGATATTGAGCAGCGGGTCGACGAGCACGGAATCGGTCGAGCTCAGCGTTCCATAAATCGTGACGGTAACCTGCTGCCCCGCGACAAGGTTGATCGCGAACCAGTCGTGGTCGCCGTTGAAATCCAGCGTGCTGGTCGTGCTGCCGCCGACCGTCAGCCCTGCCGTCGTGGATCGATCACCAGCTATATCACCCAACGCGGTACCTTCCCTCGAACGCCGCGGTGTCCCCGCTTATCCTGCGTTCCTGATAGTTGAGCCTTCGTTCAAATCACTGTGCAGCCTTGGCAACCGCTGCAGCGACCGCTGCGGCGAACCGGCGGATCGATCCCAGGTCGAGATCGTGATCCATGATTGCGAAATTCTGCTCCGGCAGCGTTCGGCCGTTGACCACGAGAGTTGCAGATAGGCGCGACCGAGGCATCGCCCTCACCTCGGCGCTATACCGGGCACGGGGCGCAACCGCCGCAATCGCTCGCTCGATCTCAGCGCAAACCATCTTTCCGTTCACGTCGCCCGTGAGGAAGTTCTCGCCGGTGATGATGCGGCAATGGACAAGTGGTGCGCCAGCCATGTTCGTCGCTTTCGCGCTACTTGGCGCGAACAAGGCGATTAGGGCAAGGAACTGTGGAAATCCATCCCGCATGACGCCGACATAAGGCTGGGACTCTTAACTGCGGCTGACGAATCCAACAAGATTTCAGAGCCTTAGCATTCCGACCTGGCGTTGACCCGATTGGCCCGCACAAAGAAAAAGGGGCGAGCCCTAAGGCCCGCCCCTCAATCTTGAACGTCTGGCTAAAGTTTAGCCGCGTTCGCCACGCTGCGCCGGAGGCGGCGGAGGCGGCGGGGGCGGCGGCGGAGGCGGACACGTATCCGTGGCCGGGATCACGCTGCCGTCCGGGCAGGTCTGCGTCGCCGGAGGCGGCGGCGGAGGCGGCGGGGGCGGCGGAGGCGGCGGAGCCGCTTCTGCAACCGCTCCACCAACCAGGACGCCGACACCGATCAGGCCGGTGAGCGCATGGGTGTGGTTGCGATAGTCGGAATAACGACCTTCGGCCTTCACGTAGAACATGTCGGTGATGTTCTGCTCGATGCCGCCGCCCCACTGGATACCGCTGACATGGCGGTGATCGTAGTAGTAGCCGGGCGTTGCAGCGCCGCCGACGTTGGTCGTGCCGCCCACGAACGGCACAAATTCCTTGCGCTGCTCGTTACGGACGTAAGCGACCTTACCGTAGATAAGGGTCGACGGTGTCACCAACGCACCTGCACGCACGCCGATGCCATATTCCTGGAACATCTTGTGATTGGCGAGGCCAGCGCCGTCGATCGTGTGGTTCTCGGGCCGCGAGTCCCAATAGGTGCCCTCGAGGCCGAGGACGAAGCTGTTGGCGACATTGGCGTCAACGCCAACTGCCGCGCCCCAGCCGATCTTCGACTTGCTGTTGCCTTCCGAATGGAAGCTGGTCATGCCGACCTGACCCTCGGCCCGGAAGCCGCGGATGCTCTGCGCATCGGCCTGAGTTGCGGTGATTCCGAACGCTAGCGCGAGCGCCGAAACAACGCCGGTGTGCAATCGCCTCATGATTGTAACCCCTTTCCTACTGAACTATCTTTTGTTGTGTTGTTGCAAAGTAAATACTTGTTTAATCTCAGCTCAGTTCAACCCTGCCACTTAAAACCGAAGCAGTGTGCGAGTTCCTTTAACAGCAACTAGCTTGTTGCGAAAGCGAAACTGGCCGAATGTCGAGCTTTCCATGCCTCCGCGCTCTTCTTCTCCTCACATCAGCGATTTAGCTTGGGACGTACGATGGTGGGGGAGACGCAGAACCGCCGCGTCGGGTTCCATAACCTTGGATAAATCCGGCAATGGTGTTGCGGCGATGCAACATCGGCGCGGGCCTGCGCTGCTCTCCAGTTCGGACTCGCCCATGACCGCCGCTCGAGCGGTTCAGCTGCAGGTTCGAACGGGCCGGGCAGTTCAGGCAGGGCTTTTGGAGTCGGAGTTGCGGTTGACCTTTCTGGCGGCGGCGGACTAACCGCCTGTCGGTTCTCGCAAAATCATTCTGGAGTCCCTGTCACGTGAGTTTCGACAGACAAGATCCGCGTCATCAGAACAAGATCCTGAACTGGTCGTCGATTGGCGCCTATAAGCAAGATTATGCCGCGTCGATCCAAGCTGCGATTGACGGTATATCCTCTCAGGCTGTCGAGAAGGTTTGCGAGAAAGTCGTCGAGGCCGCCACGAACGGACGGCAGATCTTCGTGGTCGGAAACGGCGGTTCAGCCGCAATCGCCGAACATCTTTGCTGCGACTGGACCAAGGGGACGAACTGTCAGGGACATCCTGTCATCCACTCTCGATCTTTGACATCGAATATTTCTCTCTATTCGGCGATCGCCAACGATTACGGGTTCGAGCATGTCTTTGATACCCAATTGGATTTCTTTGGACAGTCCGGCGATGTCCTGATCGCCATTTCCTCTTCGGGGAACAGCCCCAATGTGATCAATGCCGTCGAGCGCGCCAAGCAGCTGGGGATGTTCGTTGCGGGGTTCACGGGCTTCAGCGGCGGCAAGCTCGCCGAATTGGCCGATGCGTCGGTCCATGTTGCGACGGACAATTACGGAATTGTCGAAGATGCCCACCAGGCCGTCATGCACATCATTGCGCAATATATCGCGTGTCGCCGCGACAATGCGCGAGCTGACTGAGCGCTAGGGCGTGAAAATCCTCGTTACCGGCGGCGCCGGCTTTATCGGCAGCCATCTCTGCGATGCGCTCGTCGCGCTGGAGCATGAAGTGGTCGCGGTGGACAATCTTTCGCTCGGCCGCGAAGCCAATCTTTCCACGCTGCGCGGCAATTCCCTATTTGAGTTCGTACGCGGCGACGTCCTCGACGCGGAGTGGCTCGATCAGCTGATCGGTGCCGGCGGCTTCGATTGCGTGTTCCACATGGCCGCCAACTCGGACATTGCTCGCTCGCACGCCGACCCTTGCGTCGACCTCGACAATACGTTCCTCACCACGTTCCGGGTGCTTGAGGCGATGCGCCGTGCCGGGGTCAGGAAGATCGTCTTCGCCTCGACCTCCGCCATCTACGGCGAGGTCGACGGGCAGGTTCGCGAGGATTACGGCCCGCTGGAGCCGATCTCCCATTATGGCGCCGCAAAGCTCGCCTCCGAGGCATTCATCAGCTCCTACGGCGAAAATTACGGTATCCAGAGCTGGATAACCCGCTTCCCCAATGTAGTCGGCCCGCGGGCCACGCACGGTGCCGTCTATGACTTCGTTCACAAGCTCCGGCGGACACCAGGCCATCTGGAAGTGCTCGGCGACGGCACGCAAGAAAAACCATATCTAAACGTGCAGGATCTCGTCGAAGCCATGCTTATCGTGTGGCGATCGACCACTGCTCGCATCAATATCTACAATGTCGGTGCTACGACCCGGTCCAAGGTCGCCGATATTGCCCGGATCGTCGTGGAAGAGGGGCCGGGGCCGGCCGAGATCGTGTACACCGGGGGGGATCGGGGCTGGATCGGCGATGTGCCGAAGTTCGCTTATGACATTTCGGCGATCGAGGCGCTGGGTTGGTCGCCGTCGATGACCTCGGATGATGCGATCAGGGTTGCTGCACGAGCGATCTGGGCCGAGACGGAATGAAGCTCGTGGTGCTCGCGGGTGGCAAAGGCACCCGCCTGGGCCTCGAAGGCGTGCCCAAGGTCATGGTTCCGATGGGCGGCGTGCCGCTGCTCGAGCGAACGCTTCGCGGCGCAATCGCCGACGGGTTCACGGATATTCTCATCCTTACCGGATATCTCGGAGACGTGATCGAGGATCACTTCGGCGATGGCGGCAGTTTTGGCGCGTCGATAGAATATGTCCGCGAAATTCAGCCGCTTGGCACCGCCGGCTGCTTCAATCAGGTGCGCGACCGGCTCACCGAGCCGTTCCTGGTTCTCTACGGCGACGTTCTGATGGATGTCGATTTGAACGCATTTGCCGGGGTGGCGAAGGCGAAGGGAGGGGCGGGCACATTGTTTGCCCATCCCAATGATCACCCGTTCGACAGCGATCTGCTTGAGATCGATTCAAACGGGCGGATCGTCGCGGTCCATCCGAAGCCGCATGCTCCCGACGATCGTTTTCCGAACCTGGTCAGCGCCGCATTGTACGTGCTGGCGCCATCAGCTCTCGATTTTGTCCCTCGGACCGGAATGTCCGATTGGGGTCGCGACGTGTTCCCGAGGATTGCGAAAGAGGCGCCGCTATTCGCCTATCGGAGCTGCGAATATGCCAAGGACATTGGCACTCCCGAACGGCTTGCAAAGGCAGAGCGGCAACTTCGCGAGGGCAGGCTGGAACGACTTGCGCTCGGTACCAGCAAGCCCGCGCTGTTCCTCGATCGTGACGGAGTCATCAATGAGGAGCGCGGAGGCTTGCACGCGCCCGAGGACGTCGCGCTAATCCCAGGTGCAGCCGCCGCAATTCGTTCTTTTAACCAGGCCGGCATCCCTGTCATTTGCGTCACCAACCAACCCGATCTCGCTAAGGGGATGATGAACTGGGATGATCTTCGGTCGGTTACGGGAGAAATCGACCATCAACTCGCGGCCGAAGCAGGAGCCTATCTGGACGATTTGTTCGTCTGCCCGCATCATCCGGAAAAAGGCTGGCCGGGAGAGGTAGCCGCGCTGAAGGTGGAATGCGATTGCCGAAAACCAGCTGACGGCTTGTTGCGCCGGGCGGCGCGATTCCACAACATCGACCTTTCCCGATCCTGGCTTGTCGGCGATCGATATTGTGACATTGCCGCAGCTTCGTCGGCCGGGGCGCGCTCGGTGCTCGTGTCGACTGGTCACGCAGGCGATGACCGCAGCCGCTTCACCGTCGATCCGGACCATCGCGCCGCGGATCTCGCAAGCGCGGCCGACATTATCCTGAAGGAACTCGTGTGATCATTTCGCGGACGCCGTTGCGCGTGAGCTTCGTCGGAGGCGGCTCCGATCTCCCGGCCTTCTACCGGCAGCACAACGGCGCGGTGCTCAGCATGTCGGTCAAGAAGTATGTCTATCTGTCGATGCACGAATATTTCGAGCGCGCGGGCTGCATCCTCAAATATTCCGAGATCGAAAAGCCGCGAACCGCGGACGAGATCCAGCACCGAATCATCCAGCAGGTTTTCAAGGATTTTTCGATCGACCGAGTCGACTTCAATTCCAGCGCCGATGTCCCCGCCGGAACCGGCATGGGCTCATCGAGTGCATTCACCGTCGGCCTGCTCAATCTGTGCTTTGCCTATCGCGGACAATATGTGTCGCGGTCGAAGCTTGCCGAGCTTGCCTGCGAAATCGAGATCGACAAGCTTGCCGAGCCGATCGGGAAGCAGGACCAATATGGCTGTGCTCTGGGCGGCATCAATCTGATCGAATTCCATACGGACGGCAGCGTCACTTACGAGACAGTGCCGCTGACCATCGAGCAGCGCCGCCAGATGGAGCAGAACCTCGTCATGTTCTATCTCGGCGGCACGCGCTCAGCGAGCAAGCTCCTGTCGAAGCAAGGCGCGACGACGCTCAGCAATCCGCAGGCCGTCGCCAATCTGAAAGCGATGGTAGAGCAGGCACGAGCGCTGCGTGCCGACCTGTGCCGGGATGTAGACAGCCTCGGACCTTATCTTCACGAGGGCTGGATGCGCAAAAGATCGCTGTCCTCCGACATATCGAACGAGGTGGTCGAGGGTGCATATGAGCGGGGGCTCGCTGCAGGTGCCACCGGCGGCAAGCTACTCGGCGCGGGGGGTTCCGGCTTCCTGCTCCTTTATGCGCCAGGCAAGGCGCGCGAAGCCGTGGTTGATGCGCTCGGCGAATACGAAATGCATCCGGTGCAGGTCGATGCAGCGGGATCGACAATCATCTACAGCGACTGATCCATCGATCAGATTAGTGACCAATCCGGATCAGGTCACCAAGCGATCATTCGGCAGACGGTGAAGCGATCGACAGTTCTTTGTATGAACCAGTCGGTCCGTTCAGTCCGACAGCGGCGGCGGAGTTCTTCTTGAGCGCCACCGTCATCGCATTGAGAGCGTGATCATAATAGAAATGTTCAACGTTGAGGCCGAATTTGTTCGCAAGTAGCCTGAACGTCGGTTCGCTATAGAAATAATAATGACCCGGATAAACGTGCTCCTCGCTTAAGACGGGCACTTGAATCAGGAAATAGCCGCCAGGATTGAGAATGGCGGCGGCCATTTGGAACACGCCCCCCGGATCGAGAAAATGTTCCATTGCGTGCCAGATCAACACTGCGTCGGCACTCACGTCAGACAGACCTTCGAAGTCCATCACATGATAGTCTTTGCCGACGATCTCGCGAACTTGCTGGAGCCGGTCCTGAACGTGATCGAACACATAGACGCGATCGAAATGCTTCAGCGCGGCCGCTGCCATAATCCCGCTTCCAGCGCCGATCTCAACATAGTTCCCGCTGAACTGAAATCCGAGATCGTCTTCGAAAAAACGAATCGTAACCCGGGCTTCTTCGAGTTGTGCCTCGAATTCCTTACCCGACGGAACTTTGTAGAATTCCGGGTCCTCAGCCCAACGCTGTTGCCACTCGACAACGTCAAGCTGATTGAACTCCGCGGTGGCGTTGTAGATGCCTCCGCAGATTCGGCACACGTACAACGGCGCGAATTCTGAATCGAGACTGCGGCATTCCAGGAATTTCTGGAATGCATTCCCGTGACAAATGCCGCACCGGCCGCGACCCAGAGCATCAGGAACGCTCTTTGCGAACGGATTGCTCAAGCCGTGACGAAGCAATCGCTGTTCCGCGCCGGCTTCCATTGAAGGTCCTTCATTCGGCATGTGCTGGAATCAGGCGGAATAGACCCTGATGTGCTCGAGAACGAATTCGCTGTTCTCGGAAGCATATATTCCGACAAGGGAGTTGTCGGCACCAGCTTCAAACTCGCCATAATGAGACCCGCCGCCCCTGACGATCATCGACGTTCCCGGCAGCCCGCCTGCGCAGACCATGATGTCGCTGTTGTCATCTGCTTTGATCTGCAGTTCGCACCGGAGCTTCTGGCCGGGCTCGATTGCTGCAAAGCAAGTCGCCCAGCCTGCTGCGCCCTTGTGCTTCATCAGTTTGCCGGGTTCGAACTGAAACGGTCTTTCGAGAAACCAGTTTTCGGCTTCGGCGAGCTTTCCACTTTCCAGTATGTTTCGCTGCTTGATCAACCCGCCGATGTCTCCGTGAGGTCGCGGAAGCTCCTTTGTACCTCTGGAAATGCCGATTCCGAGACCGCAAGGGTCAAGATATGGGAAGCCGGGTCGTATCTCTGTCTGCGGGTCGAGTAAGAGCAGGTCGTGATTCAGGAAACAGCCGGAGTCGATCATTCCATCGCTGACACCGAGGCTGCCGTTGGCCTGATCTCCCTTAGCCACGGCGGACACGTCATGGGCGATTACAAAGCCGGTGATGTAAGGCGTCCACATCGACACCTCGGTGACCGTATTCTTGTACTGTTTCGATGCGTCGATGAAGATGAGCTGGGGCGAGCCATTCAAATGCCCGCCCGCGACCTCGATCGTGGCTGGATCGGTCGAATCCATGCAGACGTGCCGCACGACGTCCTGAAGGTCGGACCGGGCCATCAACCGGTCGCAAAAGTCGGTCATCTTGGCATCGATATCAAACGACACGAGGCGCGCGTCGGGGCTGATCTTTCTTAGTACCATGCCAATGATCAGCGAGCCGAAGCCTGCATAGTGCCCCAGTTGCACCACCTGCTGGATTTGGTTGCCCAGGATCAGGTCGGCGATGATTGACATCGCGATGAACCCGGAATCACCGATGAGCGGGTTATCAGTGGTTTCCGTAAACCAATCGGCGCATGCCTGGATTTCCTCATCGTCCAACATATGCGCAAACGGTGGATCAATCTTGATGCCCCGGTCGTAATACCATGGCAGCCTGCTTCGCAGTAATTCCTTGTCCCGTGCTTCGCTTTTGTTGAGTGCATCAAGAAGTCTGGAGCAGTGTCCCATATTAGTCCCTGTATTCTCGGAAATAGTTAGCCAGTCGGATTGAAAATCATACCCCCCAAGAGGGTTCAACGTCGTTCACTCGCGCTCCGCAGGTGCGACACGCGCGCCAAAATGTTTTTTCGGTGGTTGAGAATTCCTGGTCATTACTTGCACATAAGTGACTTGACTTGTTTAGTGCGGACGCCGGAACGGTCTCGTCAGGCCACGAATTGGTGCGGTCACACGCCAAGAGAATGATTTGCGGATCCGAAGCAACTGTCGGTGCCAGTCCTCCGCATGGCGCTGAAATTCCTGGAGCGCTCCAATCTCTCTCGTGAGATGATCGGCTCTCTCCCGCTGTTCCCTGAGCTCCAGCACAAGCCTCGCAATTCGATCGATTAGAGGATCGCGCGCTAGCGCGTGCGTCGCATCCGTGCCGAGGAAGAGACGCTCCATCGAGCCAACGATATCCTTGTGCCGTTGTTCGAAATTGGCTTCCGCGGCAATCGCGGGCCGATCCAGCGCATTGCCGATATCGCGTCTTAGAATCTCGAGCTCGCGGCGCAGTCCGTTAGCCTGTTCGCTCGATATCCGAGCGAATTCGTAAGCATCCAACCGGCGCGAATCGGCATCGGCTGAACGGACCTTCAGCAGGTCTAATTCCTCACGCAACGTCTTCTGTTCCTGCTGAAGTTCAGCATGCTTCATTTCAGATTCCTGCAGCCGGGCGGAAAGATCGCTTCCTTGATCTCGTAACGCGTTGTTTTCGGAGGTCAATCGCTCGATTTCCGAGTCCTTGACGCCGAGTTCGGAATTGCGCTGCTCTGCCTGCCAGAGCTTCGTCGACAGCTCCTCCGATCGCGTGAACAAATCCTTATACTCGCCGGTCAGTCGCTCGATCTCAGCATCCTTGAAGGCGACCTGATCGACGCGCTGCGCCTCAATCGCGTCGGAACGCGCCTTTAGGTCGTCCTCGGCCTTGTGGAGGATGGCGACATCGCGCTCGAGCATGGTGACATAAGCATCGCTGTCCAACGCAATTACTGGTTCCATCTTTGGAAGGGGAGTAACCGAGTTGGTTGCAACTGCGATGAAAACGTCTGCGACTGAGGGGCGAAATTGATCCTTTAGGCAGACGATTCTGCGAAGGCTTGAGGGACAAGCCTTAGTCACCATTGACGAGAAGTGGTTGTTCTCGACGTAAATTTCGACGGCCGGGAAGTAGTCTGCCAGCAGTGATTGATATTCGTCGAGCGTGAATTCATGCTCGTGGAAGTGCGTGCGCTTCTGCTCCAGAGCGCGCGGAGTTGACATCACGAGGATGCCGTCCTCCTTCAGTGCCTTCCTGATATTCTCGAGCACTTTTCGTGGATGAGCAACGTGTTCGATGAGCTCGAAGCAGACAGCAATGTCGAATTGCCTGTCCGTCGAGAACTGCTCGGCATTGGCGGTCTCGAATTGGATATTAGGGTGACTATAATGAATTCGCGCGTGCCGGACTGCTTCTGTCGAGAGATCGAACGCGTATACCGATTCAGCTCCGAGCTCGGCGAGACGCTGTGAGCCGTAGCCGACACCGCAACCGATATCGATTACCGACTTCCCTTCGCAAATCTGGGCTGCGAAAAGATAACGAGCAATGTGCTCCTGATACATTCGCGAGGCGAAGTTCGGTTCGCAATTATCCGCCTGTGGCACGATGCGCTCGCCGGTAAATACCAGACCGCTTTGGGCATTTTGCTTGCCTGGAGCCGATCTCGGTTTTGGGACTTTGCGAATCTTCCGTTGCTGCACTCGTCGTGTCCGATTTTCAGATGGCTCCAGTCTCATCGGCACTCCGTGCCAACGATGACCGCCTTGTTGTTCAGGGATGGACGGCCAGAGTTAGCTTAGGAATGGCGTGGAGGCTAGACAACAGGTGGACCGCGCTGAATGTTGCCGACAAATGGCGCCGACAAGCTTCCGTGGCGGAGGTGTCACTGATGGGTCGAAAGGACGGTACGTCGGGTGGAGCTCAATTATTTGGTCACAGGAGGAGCCGGATTCATCGGCTGCGCCCTGGCTGCGGAGTTGCTGCGGACCGCTGATGACGCGTCACAGGTGTCGATTGCCGCCGTCGATTGCCTGCATCCTCAAGTGCATAGAACTCGATCGCGGCCTCCAGCCCTCCCGCAGTCTGCCAGTCTCAATGTCATGGACATCAACGATGCCCGCGCCTGGGATGAATTTCTCGCTGCAAAGCGGCCTCAAACAGTCGTCCACCTGGCCGCTGAAACGGGGACCGGCCAATCGTTGGACCTGCCCACGCGCCATACTCACGTCAACGTGACCGGTACGGCGCAGATGCTCGAGGCGTTCGACCGCAGCGGGCACATTCCCGGGCACATCGTCCTTGCTTCCAGCAGGGCGGTATATGGTGAAGGCTATTGGGTCGACCCCGCGGACGGATGCGAATTCGCGGCTGGCAACCGAAGCGTCGAGCAACTGCGACAAGCGCAATTCGCCATAATTGCGCCTTCCGG
>Ga0207647_10002390_pt1 | contig 14251 bp, 14 predicted proteins | sample KBSCornC2_FD_184295 | JGI IMG/M metagenome (GOLD analysis project Ga0207647, IMG submission 184295) | Corn rhizosphere microbial communities from Kellogg Biological Station, Michigan, USA - C2 (SPAdes) (version 2) | ecosystem: Host-associated > Plants > Roots > Rhizosphere ...
GGGCCGCCGACATAGCCGTCATTCCTTGCTTCGGATTAGCTCGCCAAAAGCTGCCCTACGTTCAGACACTCGCCGGCGACGGCAACTGGCCGATCCAGAATGGCAGCTTAGAGGCAGATCAATCGGAATGCCGCCATCACCTCTTCGGCAAAGCAGTTGGCCGCAGATGACCGCAACGGTCTGCCCTAAAAAGGTGAGGGGTGGCGCGCCACCCCTCCCGTAAGACGATTGTTGCTTAAACGATGAACTCGTCACTAATTCGCACATTGATGTGCTGGACGCCGAGCAGATCCAGGTCGCCGTCCGCTATGTCGAAGGCAAAGTCGAGGTCGGCATTCAATGTGCCACTCGTCTGCTGAACAAAGCCGATATCGACAATCTTCAGAACATCATTGTCCAGCGGGTCCCAAGCCGTCAGACCGGTCGTGGTGCTGCTGCCGTTCCCGGCTCCTGTAGCCCCGGTCAGGTCGATGGCGTCACCCGACAAGCCATTGGCGCTTTGCATGATCTGGATGCCCTGGATCTGGTAAGTTTCACCAGCGGCCGCGTAGTCATTCTGTTCGATGACGAGCAGGGCATCGTTGTTATCCAGCGTGAACTCGGTGTTGTAGGGCGCGGGAATATTTGCGTTGCCCTTGATCAGGTCCGAGTTCTGGACGTTGATGGCTCTCGTTATTTCATCGCCGTTCGCGTCCTTCAGATCGAGTATGACGACCAGATCCTCGGACATGCCGATACCGTCGAACTTGATGACGACGCCACTAGCTTCCGTTGTCGGGTCAGTCCGCTCAGTGCCGCCGCCGGCAGCTTTTGGATTAACATCGCCGAGGATGTTCTGATCGAAGAACCGCAGCGTCAGCAGTTCACCCTTTTGTATCGTATCTCCCGCGACGCCATTGGTGTCTCGGGTCGCACTGACCCAGTCCTCGTTGGTGTTGGTAACCATGTCGTGGGCGGAACCGTTAAACGTGATGTCGCCTGCAACGGCCGCTCCGTCGCCGGACGAGTTGAACCCGAAGCCGATCTGCTGGGTGATCGAATTTCCGGTGAACTGAACGAAGAACGGATCGGGATCGCCGTTCGGGGTCAGTTGCTCGGCGACGATCAGCGGATGTCCCGTGTTCCCGGTGGGAGCCTTGGCGAGCAGTTCGCTGGTGTGGAGCACATCAAAGCTGAACCCGTCGATCACGTCGGTCAGAGTGAGCGTGTAGGTGTCATTGACCTTGTCGAGATAAAGAGTGCCGGCCGCCGTGGAATCCTGCACGCCAGCAGTGATCGGGTCCTTGTCGTAATGGAACGAGAAGTTGAAAGTCGCGGAGTTGATATCTTCGGAGACGAGGGTGGCGACCGCCTGGGTGATAGCCGGGGTCTGCGGATTAGAAATCGAACCCGTCAGGCTGATCTGCACGCCGGCAGTGACAGGATCGGCATCGACGAAGTCGCTGACAGGCGTCACCAGATTATAGTCAGCGGCGGCGATCTGGTCTGTCATGTTATAGCCAATCTTGCCGCTGGCTGATTGCCCTATCGCATTGCCCAAATGTTCCAGCGAATGATCGCCCGTACCGCCAGGATCGGCGTCAAATGGGACCGCTGTCGGATCGGTGTCATTGAAGGTCAGCGACAGCGGCGACGCCGTCGTGCTTTGCTGCGATACTGAGTCATTGTCTCCGTCCGTGACCGTCACTGTCGCCACGACATTGATCAGGCCATTGAGGTCGAGCGTGTTGTCCTCGCCGCCGCCCTGCGAGTTGTCGTGTTCGAGCGCAACCAGCGACGTCAGCGTCACCTGCAAGCCGGACAGTGCGACCGTGAAGGCCGTCGCGTCGAGCGAGCCATTATTGTCGCTGTCATACTTGCCCGAAACTTGGAATGCCGAGTCCGCTACCAGCGTGATCGGATGATTGCCGGCCGTCGTGGTAAGACCTGTTGCAGTGCCTCCCAGGCTCAACGCGTAGCTCACATCCGTTGTGGAGCCATCGACGGCGCTCGCCGTGACGCCCGGAGCCGTGATGGGCACCGTGCTCTTGCCGCCGGCCCCGCTTGCCTCGCCGACCGCAGCAGTGCCAACCGTCGGCGGCGATGTGATCAACAGCGTCGGATCGGTATCGTCGAACGTGATCGACAACGCCAGGCTGGAGCTTTGCTGCGACAAAGGATCGTTGTCGCCGTCCGTGACCGAAACCGTCGCCACGACCTTGATAAGGCCGTTAAGGTCGAGCGTGTTGTCTTCGCTTCCACCTTGCGTGTTGTCGTGCTCGAGCGCCACCATCGACCTTAGCGTCACCGTCGTGCCGGACAGCGTCACGGTGAATGCCGTAGCGTCGAGGGAGCCATTATTGTCGCTGTCATATTTGCCAGAGATCAGGCTGGCCGAGTCGGCCACAAGCGTGATCGCCTTGTTGCCCGCCGTCGTCTGCAACCCCGTCGCGGTCGAGCCCACCAGGGCCAAGGCGTAACCTACATTCGTCGTGGCGCCGTCAACCGCGCTCGCGGTGAAGCTGGGCGGCGTGATCGTCGCCTGGCTCTGTCCGGTAATGTTGCTCGCCTCGATCACCTCGAGGGCGCCAACCACCGGCGCGGCCGTGATCGAGAGATCCGGACCGGAATCGTCGAAGTTGATGAAGGAGCCAACCTCCTCGGTACGGGCATTGGGGGTCGTCGTCGAAAAATGGAATTCGGTGATGTCGCAGCCTTCATTGGCATCGACACCCTTGACCTGTAGCCGGTCCATCCCGGTGGCGGTCGTGATATCGACCGTGGTGACGTTATCGAGCCCAGTGATAGTGACAACGTTCCCGGTCCCTCCAAGCCCGGTGATGGTGACGTTGCCGCTTCCCGTCGCATAGGTTCCATCTGCCGTGATGACGGTCGCAAATCCCGACGTTCCCGTCAGTTTAATACTGGTGATGTCTACCGGATTGGTCGCGGTTCCGTCGAAGAAGTCCGTGCCCTGCTCGTTCCCCGTGTTGTTCAAGGCGGTGATGCTGATGTCGACCCGCTTATCCGGCTGGGAAGGCGTGATCTGGTTGATCGTGAATCCGGCCCGCGTGACATCCTCGACATGGCTGCCATACTGGATCTGCGAGGCGGTGCCTGCGGTCAGGTTTGCCCCGGTCACAAAATCGACCTGGAGTGTTTCGTTCGGATTGATGCTCTGGTTGTTGATGCCGAAGCCCTGTGTGCTGACGTTGGCGGTACCGCCGTTGAGACCGATCACCAGAAGCTGCTTGGACGTGTCCGTGGGCGAGTTGATGGCGTAGAAGTCATGATTGCCGGGCGCGGCATTCGCGCCCGAAAAGCTGACCGTGGTGGTCGCAGAGAGCGAGGCGAATACCTTGTTGGTGAGGTCGATGCGCTCGTCGGTGACGGTTGGATCCGGTTGGAACAACGCCACATACTGCACCAGATATAGATCCGGCGTGGTGGTAGTGGTGTTGATAAGCGCGAACGAGAAGGCGAGCGCTCCGGTTGGTTGAGGCATGGTGGTCGGGTCGGACGTCCCGATCACGCCGATGACGACATTGGCATTGTTCGGATCCTGGAACAGCCAGACATAGTTGCCATCGACCGTTCGAATGTCGCTGTTCACGCCCACGGTGGTGGAAAATGGAGTTCCAGTGAGACTCTGGGTGAGAGACACTGAGGAGAAAGTGTCGCCTCCAGTCGCCGTTGCCGTCACGAAGTCGGCCTTGAAGGCGACCTGGGGCGAACTCAGGCCGCCCGAACTGTCGAGCGATAGAAGGTAGTTCACCGTAGCGTTGTTATGAAGGGACGGGTCAACATCATCATCCTGAAAGCCCGTTGTCTCATCGATGATGATGTTTTGGGTCACGATGTCGAGAGCCATGATGATCCTCCTCAGTTAGGATGATCAACGGTGCGCTGACCACCTCGTACCAATGCATAGCATCGCGACCAAAGAGCTCCGGCAGTTGACAGGATTATTGTAATATTAGTGCATCAAAATATAAACAATCTGCGCAATTATCGCGCAATTTTATTTGCCCACTCATCGCAAGTGAAAGGACATGAATAGATCTGTGAAGTTAATATGAAATTAATTATAAACGAGATTGGTCTGAAAATCAAACTTCTTATTGATGTAATGCCAATGAGTTTGATATTTTGGGAATAAAAAGAGAGTTATGTCGCAGGATATATATAATCTATATTGAACTATTCGATCCTCATCCAGGTGCGATGAATAGCGCTTGCGGATATGCTCGAACTCCTACTGGATTTTGCGCGATGACCGCCCCTTGGCACGGCGTACGAAGTCACTGACCGAGACGTGCGGTGGAATTTCGACGAACATATGAACGTGGTCGCACGAGAGCACCCCGTGAACGATGGTCACGCCCATCTCGGCGCAGACCTGCCGGAGGATCTCGCGCACCCGCAGGCGCACTTCGCCGTGAAGCACCTTGAACCGATATTTCGGCGCCCCGACCAGATGGTAGCCGTGTGACAACCGCTGCTGTAGGCCATAGCCTGTACCCATCAAATCGAGGGAGCCAGCGGGGGGCAGGTCACAAGGGTAGTGCATCGTGACTGACATCCAACGCTGCCGGATGTCGGGTCATCCAACCTTTCTTAACCATATCGGCGTACGATCCACCGGCGAGATCGAGGGCGAAATGAGCGTAGAAACCCAATTTTCCACTGATGATGCAGAGGAACTGCAACTACCCGAACAGTCCAAGCGGCCATGGTTCCACCTGCCGCGCCGAATGCTGGTCGGTGGCCTGCTGTTGGTCATGGCCTTCGCGGTGCTGTTACGCAGCTTTATCTTCACAGCCGGTTACAACACGACATTGGTGGCGGATATGGGCGTCGTCAGGGCGCCGATCTCCGGCGAGATTGATCGGCTCGACGCGAATGTCGGTGATCGCGTGGCGCGGGACCAACTGCTGGGACGCTTTGCCGCTCCGGTGGGCCTGTCGGCGGCTGTCCGTGCCGGATCGGAAGATGTGGATCAGCTCCAGGCGAAACTGGCCAGCATCGACGGCCGAATGGCCGCTCTGCGCGCTGACGCCGACCATATCCGCAGCGAATCGGGCATCTATCGTTCTGAAAAGCTGGTGCAGATGGATGCGGTCGCAGACGAAAGCTCCGCAGAACTTTCCGCTGCGCAGGCACGGCTGACCTTCGCACAAAAGCAACTGGACCGCACCCGTGCACTAGCCGATCGAGGATTCATCAGCGCCGCCGGACTTCAGCGGGCAGAGCAGGATCAGCGCGCCGCTCTGGCGGACCAGAATGCGGCCATGGCCCGCCGGCGCACCAATCTGATCGAAGCACGCGCCGCAGGGCAAGGCCTGTTCCTCAACAACGGCTATAGCAACGTCCAATATTCAACCCAGCGCCTGAGCGATCTCAATCTGGCGTTGAGCGAACTCCAGGGCGAGAGGGAGAACCTGACCGCAGCGCTCGCCACCGCGCAAAAATTGAGCGGCGGCGGCAAGGTCAGCGCCATGCGGCGGCTGCAACTTCCGTTGCAAGCAAGCATCGATGGCCGGGTCTGGGCGAAGGTCGCCGCTCCGGGGGAATCACTGCGTGAAGGCGATCCGATCTACATGCTCGCCGACTGTTCGTCCTTCTTCGCCTATTTCACCGTCGGCCGCAGCGCCTACAGCAAGCTCAACATCGGCGCGCCGGTGACATTCATCGCATTTTCGAGCGGCGATCGCTGGCCGGGTACCATCGTCAATATGGGGGTGAGCGATCCTTCCCAGCTCCGCGTCACCAGCCATGTTCCCAACCCCGCCCCAGGCGAATATCTGATCGGCGCACGGATCACGCTTGACACGCAGGGCCAGAAGCAGTGCCCGGTCGGCACGGCGGGCCGGGTCGTGCTGTAACGCAGCCATGAATGCCGCCGAAATCCCATCCTATTTCTGGGGCATGGCCACCCTTGGCCTCTGCCTGCTGTTCTTTCCCAAACTCACGCCAGCCAACCCCCTGCATCGACTGATCGTCAGCGGCGCCGCGATCGGATCGATCCTGATCTATATGATATGGCGCCTGGTAGCTACGCTCGACCTGGACACGCCTGGCGCCGCCCTGCTTTCCGTGAGCTTCTTCATACTGGAAGTCTGCTCCACGCTGGGCGGAACCTTGGTGCTGATCGTCCTGACGCGAAAGCGTGACCGCTTGAAGGATGTCCGCAACAATATAGGCTGGTTGCGCGCCAACAGGCCCAGCGCGGCGATCTTCATCTGCACCTATAATGAAGATATCGGGATTCTGGACCGCACGATCACCGGGGCGCTCAATCAGAACTATCCGGCAAAGGTCTATCTGCTGGACGACGGTCGCCGGCCGGAGGTCGAGGCGCTATGCCAGCGCCGCGAAGTGGAATGGCTGACGCGCCCAAACAATGTACATGCCAAGGCCGGCAATATGAACGCGGGTATGGCGACATTGGCGGCGCGTGGCGAGACGCCGGACTTCATAGCCATATTGGACGCGGATTTCGTCGCCCTGCCCAATTTCATATCCCATTGCATGGCGCTGTTCGAGGATCCCGCCATCGGCGTGGTGCAGACGCCGCAACATTTCTTCAATCCCGATCCGTTGCAACACCGGATCAAGGGACATCTGGACCTGCCTGACGAGCAGCGCTTCTTCTTCGACACCTTGCTGCCGGCCAAGGACGGATGGGGCACGGCCTTTTCCTGCGGAACATCGTCGGTCGTCCGCACCAGCGCGCTGACCGACATCGGCGGATTTCCGACCGACAGCGTCACCGAAGACATGCTGCTGTCGATCCGCATGAAAGAGCATGGCTTTGTCACCGCCTATCTCAACGAAAAGCTAAGCCTAGGCCTCGCGCCAGAAGGAATCGGTGAATATTGCACGCAGCGCATCCGGTGGTGCGTGGGCGCGATGCAGATCATGCGCAGCGCCGATGGTCTGCTTTCGCGCAAGGGACTGAGCTGGATCGACAGGATGAGCTTGCTGGAAACCCTGCTCTACTGGGTGGGCAGCTTTCCTTTTCGCCTTGCCTGCCTGCTGGTGCCGATCCTTTATTGGATGACCGGCCTCACCATCATGGACGCGCCGATCGGACAGCTGGCGACCTTCCTGTTGCCTCGGATCCTGGTCGAAGCCTTCGCCGTCAGTTGGTATTCCAACGGGCGCATCCTGCCGCTGTTGACCGACACGTCCCAGTTGCTGATCGCGCCGGAAATCGTTGCGGCCTCCTGCCACACCCTCCTGTTCCCAGGCGAGCGTCCGTTCAAGGTGACGGCCAAGGGCGGCGACCGTTCGCGGACGGTAATCCATTGGAAGTTGCTGTCGCGCTTTGCGATTGTTCTGCTGCTTACCGTTTGCGGGCTGCTGTTCAGTTACAGTTCGCCGCTTGCGCCGACCTTCTTCTCCGACCAGAAGGATGTGGTGGCTTTCTGGAGCGTGTACAACGTCCTAGTCTGCATCATTGCCATCATCGTTTGTGTCGAAACACCGCGAAGAGCGGAGGAACGGGCGCCGATCAGCGGAACGGCCCTCTTCAACGCCGAAGACAGGGCAATCCCAGTGCGGCTGCTCGACATTTCATCGAGCGGCGTAGCCTTCGCCAACGAAGGCAATTGGCACATTGGCGACAGAGGCATGATTTCCATTAGAGAACTGGGCGAGGTTCCGGCGATTATTGCGCGGATCACGGACCGTGTCGTGGGAGCCAAGATGCTCCTCTCGCCCCAGCAGCAGTTGGCGCTCACGCACTTCCAATTTGCGGGCGGCCGTATGCGCACGCCAAATGTGTCCACGCTCGGTAGCGTCTTGGCCCTGATCAGAGGTCTTGCATTGAACTAAGCGAATGACGGCTTCTGGGAAGGTCACTTGAGCCCAAGAACGGCCACAATTGGCGCGAAGCTGACTCGCGAATACGCTACCAGAAACGTCCGCTATCCCAATCGCGCTCCTGAAAGGAGACGTTCCGGACTGTCCGACAAAGCAGACATGATGGCCGGCTCGAGCGCGGCAATGAGATGTCCGCTGCCGGCTAGCGAAATTTGGCCGCTAAGCGGCGAGGAAGGGTCGGTTTCGCCAGGAGCGAGCGCCGGGTCGTGGGACTAAGCTGCCTTTACCTATCGCTTCGGTGAAGGGCTGACTTCTGCAGAACCGGTCATTCCTCTGGCAAAACGAATGAGTGGCCTTTGTTGCTATCAACCTTCAATGTTGCAGGTCACGTGACCATCCACAAGCCCATGGCGATCATCATCAAGTTCTCAGTGAGTGATAGAAAGCCCAAGGGGACATTGCTCTCCCCGCCGACACACGCGCATTTCAATTCACGCTTGTCAACGTACACAGCTTCTATGACGGAAACTGCGCCAATGGTGCCGATGAACAGCGCGATTGGAACCGACAGCCAATGCAGAGCGCCAGCTATCATCAGTATGCCCGCCGCACCTTCCGCGTAGGGGTAGATGTACGAGAACGGCACCCACCGCTTGGCCAGGAGGTCATAGTTAAGAAACATGCTCGAGAAGCTCTCGACGTTCTGAAGCTTGAGCATCGCCAAGACGCACATCGAATATGCAATGAACCATTCCGCTGCCCGCGTAGTGAACGGAGAGCCAAATACGGCATGGCTGGTGGCAAGCGCCATTAACGCGGTGATGCCGAATACTGCGGCCACCGGGCGATACGTCACGGCCTTCGGATCTCGCGCAGGTTTTCCGAACAAGGCGCGCAGGTCGTCGTAACCTCCTACTCGGTTCCCGTCGATGAAGGCCTGAGGGGTGGTCGCGACGCCATGCGCAGCCTTGAAATCATCCACCTCCTTGCGCGTGTGGAACTGGTGGTCTTCGACTTCATACCCCTGCCTGCGCAGGAGGTCTTTCGCCTTCAGGCCATAAGGGCACGTATGCTCCTCCATGACCATGCGATAGATCGTCGCCTTCTTATCTGTGGCAGTCGCCATCGTTGTTCTCCATGTTCTGGCGTGCCGATCAGGCCTTGGCGAAGGGTGTCGCGAGCTCGAGGCGGATGCCGCCGGGGATGAACACCAGAAAGTGCCGCGTGGCTGACCCTGGACGCATCGGTTCGGGCGCAACGTCGATAACGACGCCTGGATGGGCGCTTACCTTTTCCCAAGCTTCGTCCAGCGCCTCATCGTTCGCGACTGCCAATGACAGGTGATGCAGACCGATATTGGCCCGACGATCGAAGGGACGTGCGGTGAGCGGATCAGCTGCGCGCCAGAGGGTCAGGAGTATCGCGCCATCAGACACGAAGATCGAGGGATAGTCCGGTTTGCCGCCTACCACGTCGAAGCCCAAAACGTCGCAGAAGAATGCGCGGGCCTGGTCGAGGTCGGGAACGGTCAAGCCCACATGGTGGACGCCGCAAGTCAGTTTTTCAGCCATGATTATGATCCTTCCAGTTCGGAAACACGCGCGCGCAAACGATCAAGCTCAGCCAGCAGTGGTTGCGTAGCCTCCGCGATCTGCGCGTCTGTGAAGCGCGGGGTGATATGCTGGGGGCAGTTCCAGTCGAACCCGACAATATCGATCACGAAGGCCCGCTCTCCGACGGCATCGTAGCCGGGCAACATCAACGCGGCGATCTTCTCGGGATCGTCGCTGGTATATGCATGGCCGATCATCTTGAGCCGGCGCCGGGCGGCATAGTCGATCAGGAACAGGCAGACCCGGTCGTCGGCAGCGAGGTTCGCGGTCGAAAGGTACTGCCGGTTGCCGCTATAGTCAGCAAAGCCAATCCGGTTTCCAGAAATCCGGCGCAAAAACCCTGAAGGCCCGCCGCGATGCTGCACATAGGGCCAACCATCCTCGCTGACACTGGCCAAATAAAAACTGTCTCGCGCAGCGATGAAATCCAGCTCCCGATCCGTGAGAATATCGACCGCACCGGCTTGGGCTTCCATTCGTGCATAGGAGGCCCGCGACCCGCCGATTTCCTGCAAAGCGCGTGACTTGGGGCCGAACATGGTCTTGAGAAATGTCTGTGCCATGGATTTTTGTCCCTCCTGGGCATAGTGCGATCAGTGCCGCACGAGTGCGGGCAGTTCGGCGGAGTTTCCCGGGTTTTGCTGAAAGGGCGCTCCTGCGCCTTCAGCAAACATCCCGGAACGGCGTTCTTCCGCTGAGCACATTGCGAGCCATGTCGCCCCGATCGTGCTCTGCCAGCGACCCGGCACTGGCCTCTTCCCAGAAGCCTTCATCGGAATAGCAAGCGAGAGCCTGCTCATACCGCGTCATTCGATCAGATTGCTCACGCAGGACGAAGAGGATGGCCTGAACTTCGGGGAAATCATCTCCGCGCCCGTCACTAACGATAGTCGAGTTGTCAGCCTGACCGTTGGCCTCAAGGAACCTTGAGGCAATCTTCCTCGACTCTTCGATGATCGATTGTCGCATTATACCTCTGGCTCCATAGCGGTTTTCGATTAGGCCGATCTTCTCGCAGCCCTCAGCGGGTCAGGCTGGGGAAATCGGGTCACGGGCCGGAAACGTCTCTTCCAACGCCTCGTCGAGCAGGTCTTCCTGATGCGGAGTATTAGCAGACTGCTCATATGGTGTTGGCACGGAGCCATTTTCATTTGCTTGGCTCATTGTGAGATCCTTTCTTTCACTCTTTGCCGGGAGTCCGACCGTTTAAGACCTCCCGGCAGAGTTTGATCAGCTCTGCACGAAGGCGAGCAAATCGGGATTGATCGTGTCGGCATTCACAGTGAGCATACCGTGCGAGAAGCCGGGGTAGATCTTGAGCTTGGCGCTCGGCAGAATCTCAGCCTGAAGCACGCCGGCGTTTTTGTAAGGCACGACCTGGTCGTCATCGCCGTGGAGGACGAGCGTGGGGACGGTGATCGCCTTCAGATCTTCGGTCTGGTCGGTTTCGGAGAAGGCCTTGATGCCCTCGTAATGAGCCTTGGCGCTGCCCATCATGCCCTGACGCCACCAGTTATCGATCACCGGCTCCATCACTTTCGCGCCTGCATGGTTGAAGCCGTAGAACGGTCCCGAAGCAACGTCGCGGAAGAACCGAGCGCGGTTGGCGGCAAGGCCAGCGCGCAGGCCGTCGAACACCTCGATCGGGAGGCCACCGGGATAGCGCGCGGTTTTGAGCATGATCGGTGGCACAGCGCTGACCAGCACGGCCTTTGCGACACGCCCCTTTGGGATGCCGTAGCGCGCGACATAGGCGGCCACCTCGCCGCCACCCGTCGAGTGGCCGATGTGGACGGCATTGCGCAGGTTCAGATGCTCCATCACCGCTGCGGCGTCTGCCGCGTAGTGGTCCATATCATGGCCGTCACTCACCTGCGCAGAGCGGCCATGGCCACGGCGGTCATGGGCAACGACGCGGAAGCCCTTGGACAGGAAGAACAGCATCTGCGTGTCCCAGTCGTCCGACGAGAGCGGCCAGCCATGGTGGAACACGATGGGCTGAGCGTCCTTCGGACCCCAATCCTTGTAGAAAATCTGGGTGCCGTCCTTGGTGGTGACAAAACCGCTGCTCATGATCGTTTCTCCGCTGAGTGCTGATTGAGGTTTGGTGAAAGCGGCAGCCGCATCCGGCAGCCAAGGCAGAGCGGCGACAACCGCGCCGCTTATGAGGATGTTTCTCCGGGACAGGTTGGCCATGATAGTGCTCCATGGAAAACTCGGGATTTGAAGCTGGAAGATGCCTGGACAAACTCGGCCCGACCGGGGGGCTTGGGGGGGAAGGTCGGACCGAGCTTGCCAAGGTCCCCTCTTCTGGAGGAGGGGTTTGACCGACAGAGAGCGGGGGGCGGCCGCTGGCACTGTCGAGAAACTTGATGGGAGCCGCGTGTCAGGCGTCCCTGACGGAGCGGGCCTGAAGTGCCCGGTTGGTAATCAAACCTGCTGCGGCAATTGCGCCACCCGTGATTCCGGCGACATTCGATGCAACGATGACAGGCTGAATCTCGTCAGCTACGCGGCTGAACCATTTCCTGATTGCGGATACCTGTTTGCCAACGATCACGGGCGTGTCCTCGTGCAAAGATGTCGGTCTGGCGGTGGCGAGCATCAGCCTGCCACGTGCGAGCGCTATGCCGACCGCAGATGCGATCTGGCTATCGGGCTGATTGTTCTTGAAACCGAAATGTCTGCCTGACTGCCAAGCAGATCGGGGAGTGTCAGCTGTAGCGGTCGATCGCACCAAGCAAGGTCGACTGGAGGCGATGAACGATCCGCTGAAAGCTCGCATCATCCCCAAGCGCCCGTGCCAGAACGATTGCACCCTGTATTCCAGATACTGCCTCTTCAGCGAGATCCACAGCCATCGCTGGCGGAACCTTTGCCGCTTCGAGACAGTGGGCCAGAGCTGAAATCCACCGAGCGAAGTAGTCTTTCACCTTCACTGCGAAGGTTTCGCCAGAGGAGTTAAGCCCGAGGCACCCAACGACGCATACCCGTCTTCCGGATCGAAAATACGCGGTTACGTCGTCGAACATGGCCGTGACAGCCGCTGCCGGATCTGAAACATTCTCCAGCGGCGAGAAAATCGCGTTGGCGAACCAACGGTCGATATTCTCAAGGACCGCCTCCATCATCTCATGCTTCCCACCGGGAAAGAAATTGTAGAGGCTGCCTTTGCCGAGACCGGTGGCCTTGGACAGGGTGGCCAGGGTCGCACCCTCGAACCCGTGTTCGCGAAAGGCTTCTGCCAAAGCCGGCAGCGCACTTTCGCGATCGGTGAGGGCGCGCTTGGACCTCAAAGGCCGAGATCGCTCAGCGAAGCGTGGTCATCCGGACGGCGGCCCAGCGGCCAGTGGAACAGCCGGTCGGCTTCCTTGATCGGCATCTCGTTGATGCTGGCGTGGCGGTTCGACATCAGTCCGTCTTCGGCAAAGAGCCAGTTTTCGTTTCCGTATGCGCGGAACCACTGCCCGGCGTCGTCGCGATACTCGTAGGCGTAACGCACGGCAATACGGTTGCCGGTGAAGGCCCACAGCTCCTTGATAAGCCGGTACTCGTGTTCCTTGTTCCACTTACGCTCGAGGAAGGCCTGCGCCTCCTGGCGATTGGTCGCGAACTCGACCCGGTTACGCCAGCGGGTGTCGAGCGTGTAAGCCAGAGCGACCTTGGCGGCATCGCGGGTGTTCCAGCCATCTTCGGCCAGACGGACCTTCTCGACAGCGCTTTCGTGGGTGAACGGAGGCAGAGGAGGACGGGACATTTGATTTCCTTTCGAGATGTGGATGGTTTTGGCAAGAGTCGGGGCCGCAAGGGCCGCAGCAGGAAGGGCAGCTATGAAAGTGCGGCGGTTCATTCGATTCCCCTTTGGGGCTGCTGGAGTGTACCTATAGGTACAAAATTTGACCGTTCGGTACAAGTCATTTTTTACGCGGTAAATTGGCGCCCGGTCCAGCGACCCGAAGACGCTGCATTTTCAGGGCCTGTGGCGTGGAAGCGTGCGCCAAAGTGCGGTTGGCGCTGGGAGGCATGGGCTGCGATTAGTGGCTCGTGCCTCGAAGCAGTCGGCCCGTCAGAAGGGCTTCGTCGGAAGGTACTTGCCGTCGAGCGTGATGACGCAGCGGTGGCCGCCTTCGGGGTCTTCGCGCTTTTCGAGCTTCAGCTTGAAGTTGATCGCGCTGATGATGCCGTCGCCGAAATCCTCGTGAACGAGAGATTTCAGGGTCGTCGCATAGACCTGAATGATCTCGTAGAAGCGATACATGGTCGGGTCGGTCGGCACGCCGTCGGGGAAGCTGCCGCGGATCGGGATCGCCTGCAACAGCTCGACTTGGTCGGCGGTCAGGGCGAGCGTCTCGCCGACTGCTTCAGCAGCGCTCGCCGGCAGCGGGTGCTGGCCGAGCAGTGCGGCGGTGACGAACTCGCGCGAGAGGCCGCTGTTTGCAGCAATCGCCGTCCAGGTCAGCTGCTTCTCAGCCTTGCTCTGAATGACAGCCTCGGTGAGCGCCTTGCGGGCCGTTTGGGTCACTTGCACTTGGGTCATTAATCTACCTTTCTTCTATATTGAGACTGGGGGGCGCCCACGGGTTGACGGGCGCAGAAATCCGGCGTCCTGGCTTGAAGGGCGTCAGGCAGCGAAGGCGAGATCGGTCGCGTTCGTGTTGGGATATTCGACCAGATCGACAAACCGGCCACTCGAAGCGTCATAGGCCTCGATCGCCCCTTCACCGATGTCATAGACCCACCCGTGGAGGCGGACACGCCCTTCGGAAAGAGCCAGGGCGACGGACGGGTGAGTCCGGAGGTTCGCGAGCTGGGCGATGACGTTCTCTCGCACC
>Ga0207647_10002392_pt1 | contig 14246 bp, 7 predicted proteins | sample KBSCornC2_FD_184295 | JGI IMG/M metagenome (GOLD analysis project Ga0207647, IMG submission 184295) | Corn rhizosphere microbial communities from Kellogg Biological Station, Michigan, USA - C2 (SPAdes) (version 2) | ecosystem: Host-associated > Plants > Roots > Rhizosphere ...
AGTTGAGTCTCTTCTGTGAGGCCACTCATCAGACAAAGTCCCGCATCAATGGGACCACTGGTTACAACGGGACTGCCGTTGAGCCGTAAAGCGACTCTTAGAAAGACCATCGCCGGGTTCAGCAATTCGTTTTTTAGTGATAAGCGAAAGTCGAGCACGCTTCGCAAGAGCAGAGACAGCCCGGCATACTCACTCTCGACACCGGGCGTAGAGACCGCGACGGCATTCGAATCGCAAAGCGTGTCCAATATGCTGTTAGCTTTTTCACCCAGCCGAGCGACGTATGCGCATGCATGACTCGCATCCTCTCGAATATCCGGCGGCAGCAAACTCAATGCACCCTGCACATCTCCAGCGGTGAGACGCTGTCGAAATTGCCTGGAAGTTGGAAGCTGCTGCTGAACGGAGCTTACGGTGAGCAGACTCTCAATCATCACTTTCGCACCCGCATCGATCAGGTCGGGCGAGCCGGCGGCAAGCCGCCCGAAGAGTCTCAGAGAAACAGCCTCGTGAGCGTCACGCGCAGCCGGCGTGACTGGTTGATCGACACATTTGGCAAGAGCCGATAGCGTCTCCATCTGTCGTGGTGTCGCGCGACCATTGACGGAGCGCACAGGAAGGTCAGTAACTTCCGCATCGTCTGCTCGAACCAGCTTTGCCAACGCCGTTTTCAACCATTCGCGCTCAAGCCAATCAGACTGGGCCAACACCTGGTCCAGGTGCGACTCAAGACTCACGTCATGCGCCGTGGTAAGTGTGAAAAGGCGGCGCACCCAAAGAAAGCGCAGCACTTCGAAGACAGCTTCAGCCAGTGATTTCGGATCTTGCCAGTCAACCGGTGAAGGCCCGGTCGCCAGGTACTTGCGGAAAAGATCTTCATTGTCGCCGCCGCTGTGCGTTCTTCGCGCGATCCGATCACTCAACTGGATCCCCATGCTGAAAAGCGAACGCACTGCCGCGGTGTCGTAAATCGGCACGAGATCGGTCGACCATAACGTTCGCACAGTCACGACATCGAGGGCGTCGATAAGCGCATCGAGCTCGCCTTCGCGATGAACGTTCGCAAGGATGGCGGGCAGGTAGTCGCGGTTTGTGAGCAGGACCTGGTTAATCGCGGTTCTTAAATCGAGGTCGAAAAATTCGGCGAAACCTTCGAAATACCACTGCGCGTAATCATCACCCTTGAGCCGAGCGACAAGAAACTGCGCGACATACGCAGCCTGATTTTCAAAACGAACGAGATTCCCGTTACTAGTTCCCTGAGCGATTGCTCGCAAAACAGCCCGCGCCAAATCAAAGCCCCATCTTCTTGCCAGCGACTTGTCTGAGAGCAACTCGTTCACAATCAAGGCGGAGCGGACGTGAACACGGCGCAGGACATAAATTGAGGTATCGTCGGACAACGCGTTGACGAGGGCTTCTTCATACGATCCGGCGAGTTGCTCGCGGCAAACACGATCAAGTCGTAACGCCAAATCCGATGCGCTCGTGTGCCTGGCATGAATCCGGTAATGATTGCGCAGGTGCGCGATGCGCCCATCCATCAATGCACTCCGAAAAGGTTGAACGGAGAGGTCAGGTCACGTTTCGGTCGCCCCCGGTTGGAACCTCGGGGAGACGGGATGTAGTTCCCACTATTCCACTCATCAGAGCCGACGCTGCCGCGTTGCGTGCAGCATCGCTCTGGGTGCGCGGTGTGATCGATTGAGCAACAACAAAACCATTCACGATGAGATTGCCTTCGACTCGCACCGTGCCGTCATCACGGATCGTAAGACACGGATGAAACTTTTCTGTTTCCTGTCCGGTCTCATCAATCCCCTTGAACCACGCGCCGATTACCACCTGGTTACGACCAGCTTGTCCACCGGTTTGCGGTGCGGCCATCTCGATGCGAAGCTCGTCAAATCCATTTTCAGAAACGTGATAAATGTTCCACGGTGGGGCTGTCGATGAGCGGGCCGAGCCGGCCTCGAATTCAATTGCGCCCGCCGCCATTGTCAGATTGCCGTAGAGACTCGTATTGCCCCTGATTTTTAGTTCGCCGTCATCGTGCACAGCGAGACGCGGCTGCCAGATGTTTGGCTTCTGATTGTCGCGAGTGAAAACCGCGAACCGTCGTTTGTCGTCGGCGCGTTCGCTGCCGATTTGCACACGTGCGCGACCCGACGGCGCGTTTATCGAGTTGCCAACCAGCCCTGCATAAGGCCGGTTGTCCAGGTTGACGGCGAAGCGTTGCTTCTGGGTTGGATCGTCAATGATCTGGCCGAGGTAAACCGGCCAGTATGACTTGGGGCAATCCGGCGGCGTGCGGCTCGCGTCGAAATTTCGATCCTGAACAATCAGACCTTTGGGTTGACGAGGATCGGGAAATTCCGGATCGGGTTTTTCTAAAACGATCTGTGCGTTTTCGTTCCATCTATAAAAGGACGTACCGTTTCCATTGCCATTGCCGCATCCGGCATAGCCTGACGGTGGCTGATCGCTTCCGGACCGGCTGTAGACCAGCCATACATCGAGCTCTTTGCTGTCTTTATCTACAAACGCGGATGAGGAGAGCGGTGTCTTCTGCGGCAGAACCAGTTCGCGGCCGTAACCATCTACCGCCATGCCGGGCTCCACAAAAAAGTTTCCGTCGCTCTGCACCAGTTCCAGGCCGCTGACGATCCCCCACGTGTGATGAGAGATGTTGTGGCGGCGGCGCATGGCAACGTGATAAGCCTGTTCGTCGGTGAAGTCCTGCGTGCGCATGAACTGGCCCTCGAAATAATTGACGCGGCTGATGCTGTTGTCGCTCATCTCAGTGTTGCTCCATCAAACGATTAAGTTGGCTTTGCACAAAAGTGCAGGTCTTAGCCTGCGACGCAGGCGAAAGCATAAAGCCTGGGGCGTAAGCCCCAGGATCAAAGACACAACAGATTTTCAAGCCCGCGTATGCGGGCGACAGAATGATCGCGGCAAAAAACCTAACCATTTTGTGGGCGATGAACTGTCGCCCATTTCATGGGCTCACAACTTAATTTTGATTTCGATCCTGGGGCGCCCCAGGCTTTATGCTCACGCCTGCTCCGCAGGCTGAGAACCCACTTTCTGTGCAAAGCCAGTTAGGGTGACAGCACGATTCGCACCGTTTCACCAGGCGAGACTGTTTTGCTAATTGGGGTGAAACCTGCGCCCTTCACGGTGATTTCATAGCTACCCGGCGTCAAACCAACGAACCTGAACGTGCCCTCATCATTTGTCGTTGCGCTTATCACCTTGCCTGTTGAAGTGTTTCGGAGATCAATCGTAGCGCCCTCGACCAGATCGCCGGATGAGTCTGTTACGAAACCCTGAATGATTCCTGAGCTGGTGGGTGGAAAACGCATCGTGATCCTGAGATGCTTCGTTTCGCCCGCGGCCAACGTGATGCGCTGCAGGTTGGGCTCAAAGCCTGGGGCGGTGACTTGAAGCGTGTGTTCACCTTCAGCCAAACCCGAGTTAAGTGATTCTCCTTTGGTGTTGGTCACGACTCTACTTCTCAAGCCACTGGCAATGTGTTGAATATCCACGACAGCGCCCCCGATCGCTGTCTCGCCAGCATCTTCCACAGTCGCAGCAAAAGCGGCAGGCGACGCCGTTACCTGGCCCATGACTGCGCCTTTGACCCACTCGTTTGCGACCAGGGCGGCGAATCCCGGATCGGACGCATCGGCGAGGATCGGGCCTTGACCCAGTTCGCCGCGGATGTCCAGATTTCCGTCAATGGTCACTGTACGATCGGCTGCGACCGTGACACGCGGAAAGAAGCTATTCGTGGTTCCGCTGTGTGTGCCCACCACGAGCCGTGAAAGTTTTGGATCGCCTTTGTCTCCCGGATGGCCGATCTCAAACCGCAGTTGCCGGATAGTGGTTTTGTCTTGAGTGATCGACGTGCGATAGATACTCCAGGGCTGCGCAGCTACTGGTTCAGTCGCAAGCGATCTGAATTGGAGCATGCGCGCGGTTGCGGGTTTTTCTTCCGTGGCCGTTGCACCCGATCGCGCGCACAACGGTTCAGTGTCGCGAGTTTCAGCTGCGGGGTTCGGATCTATGTTTTCACGCAGGCGAAGTTGGCCGCTCGGCAAATCACTGGCTGCGGTCCTTTTTTTCAAATCCTCGCCCGGCGCTTCTTCGGCTCGTTTTCTGATCGTGGTATTGCCGTTGATAATTGTGTTGCCGTCGCGATCGACGGCCATTCGTTCGATCAATTTCCCATCAGCGTCTGCGATGTTGATCGCGAAGCGACGCGAATCACTGGCAAGTTCATTTCCGACCTGAATGCTCGCCGTCTGCGAGACTGTGGTCACCACTTCGCCTGTGAGAGAAGCATATGGGCGCGGAGACTTCCGATTGATGGGACGCTTTTTTCTTCGCCGGATCGTACCAAGGTACACGGGCCACTCGCGCGCCGGATCGTCCGGCGGTGTGCGAAAAGGTGGAAATGGCAGATCAGATCCGGGCACCTCTGGCGGTGTACGCGACGCTTCGGCGCCGTTATTTGTAGATACTTTTGCGGCGCCCGTTATGCGCAAGCTTGCGCGTTCCCGTTTGCGAAGATTGCGACCTGGTCCACAATCCCAATTCCCACGCTGCGGCACATTCATCTCGACGAGATCGTAGAAAAGCCAGACGTCGAGCTTGTTTCGTTTCAGAGTCGTGAATGCGTCGGGTGGAACGAGGACCGGCGTGGAAACAACCAGCTCGCGGCCGTATCCGTCAATCGCGAGGCCCGGTTGGACAAAGATTCCATCAACGGTCTTCGCCAACTCCAGTCCGCTCACAATCCCCCAGCCGTGCGCGCCGATGTTGTGACGACGCCGCGAGGTGATCAGGTAAGACTGTTCTGCCTCGAGATCAGCGGCGCGCAACAACTGTCGTTCGCGAAAGCGAACGCGAGTGGCGCCAGGATCGACTATGCTGGTAGTCATCACACTCGTTTCTTCGCCTCTGCGATCCAAAATGTCCGGTCGTCCTCTGTGGACGTCGGGATAAGTTCCTTGAGACGATTTGGGTCAACGGCAGCGAGGTGGGCAAAGGTTCTAATCCCCGCGTCCGACAGGACCTTGACACGGGCCGCAGCAATTCCTTTGAGCTCGGTCAGAGTGTCCAAACGATTTTTGGTATTGACGATCGCGGTTGTCGGCAGAGGGGCGCCCGGTGGTAGTAGCCACAGCTGAACCACTGGAACCTCGCCGCCCGGGTTCCATGGATTCGCCACCTGCCCTATGATCCGCGCGGCATCAATCCCACGCGTGTTAACGAGGTAATCTTGAGCTTGCCGTACGCTGGCTGGGGCCTCATCTCTTCTGAAACCCCAGTCAGCAGTGATGAAACCTCGCATACTTGGTTCCTGTTGTAATCGAACTGCAAAATCGTCGAGAAGCTTGTCCTTGCGCTCTATGCGAACACCAAGGTCCGCGTCAGGACCCCAGTCTCCGAACTCCAGAAACTTAATCGCCTGCGGGTTCCCGATCACGGTTGTGTGACTCGCAAAGTTATTGCAACTCGGGTCGTAACCAGATACTTCGACTGCCACAGTGATCGCACCTTGAGCTCCGGTAGTGTCGACCGTAATTCTCGTGGTGCCTTGACCAGATGTGATCGTCCCGTTAGACACTGTCCAACTCTCGGTGACCGCGCCGATGGGGATTCCGCCAATGATTTCCAGGAAGTACCCGACCTGTTGATTCGGATTCGCAGTATCCGGACCTCTAATGATTAGCTGGGGACATAGCGGTGGTGGTGGCGGTGCGACTCTGGTGGTTCCTGATTTCGTGTGAGGACAATTCGGATCCAATCCGCCGATGTCGACTGTAGCCGTAACTGACGGGCCTTCCAGTCCGACAATGTTTACGACGACGCCCGGGGTGCCTTGACCACTTTGGATGGTCCCGCCATGGACAGACCAGTTGTAAGTTAAGTTGTCGTGCGAAGGCACAAGCTTCACCTCAAACTCCAGTTCCTGTTGTGCGGCCGGCGCCTCTGCCTGATTCGTCATTATGATCTCGGGACATGGAGGTGGCGGTGGCGGTGGTGGCGGTGCGATTTTGGTCGTTCCTGATTTCGTGTGAGGACAATTCGGAGCCAATTCACCGATGTCGACTGTGGCTGTAACTGACTGGCCTCCAAGTCCGGTTGTGTCAACCGTGATGCGTGCTGTTCCCTGACCACTTGTGATAGTCCCATGGTCTAGAGACCATCGGTAAGTCACACCGGCCACTGCGGGGTTGAGTGTGACACTGAATTTCAGGGGATCATTCACTGAAGCTTTGTCCCTAAAATCCATCGTGATCTCGGAACATGGTAGTGGTCCCTGGTCTACGATCCTGGTCGTTCCCTGTTTCTGGCGAGGACAAGTCGGATCTAATCCGCCAATGTCGACTGTGGCTGTAACTGACTGGCCTGCCAATCCAGTAGTGTCAACAGTAATTCGTGCTGTGCCCTGACCACTTGTAATAGTCCCACGGTCGATAGACCATCGGTAAGTAACACCGGCCACTGCGGGGTTGAGTGTGACACTGAATTCCAGGGGGTCATCAACCGAAATTGTGTCCTTGTGGATGAGAGTGATCTGCGGACAAGGAGGCGGTGGTGGGGGCGGTGGTGGAGTTCCATCACAAAAGCCCACCACGCGATTGCCCAGAGGGCCAGCGTCAAAGAGCAGCGCAGTTCGATGCTGGCCGCACTCGACGAAAAGGTTACAGCTCAGCTTTTCCTGGAGCTCAACAAGCTTTGTGGGCAAACCAAAGTTTGCGAAATCAACGCTCAATCCCAAATCGCGGACGGCGGTGCAAACCTCTTCGCGGCGATGCCAGATAAAGCGCCCCACGTTTACGGAGCCAAGCGGCGCGGGCCAGCACTCCGGTTGGATTGGGCGACGATATGGCGGGTATTGATCGATCGCCACAATGCGACAATCCGTCGTGCCGTTATCTGGTTTCACCCAAACTCGAGCAAGGGGGACGCGTGTATCTTCATCACAACCAAAACAGTTGCATTGCAGGTATGCGTTGCGGCAGCTCTGCACTAGCTGGAAGAGCACCGTTACGAGGTTTTGTTCGGAACCAAAGTAATCATCTGGCTGCGCGCAGATCGTTTCGCGCAGGCCGCATACCTGGTATTGAGGATGATCGTCGATCCAGCGGAGCAACCATCTGCGCACCTCGATCCCCGGCAAAGTTTGCGGGAATCTCTTTCGAAAAGAAGTCAGCACGTTGAGGCACTTCTCGTAACCTTCGTGCCACGCCTGCGCGCGCGCCCTAACCGGGTCGGTTCCTTCAACGCCGATTTCCCAGGACAACTTGTACGATTCGCGCGTGCGGCTGTATTCGCATTCTGGAGTTTGTTTGCAGGAGCTGCGACCAAGCGCAGTCGATGGATCGGATGGTTGCTCGGTGTAACTTAGGTAGATGTCGACGGCACGTGCGCCATTAAGGTTATCGATCTGTACAGGCTTGGGCGTTATTGGCCCCCCCGAGGACGTTATCTGTCCCGGCTTGGGAACCGTTATTTCAAGAGTGGCTCCGCTCAGACGCACCGCGTCAGCGAGCCGTTTCCCTTGAACCTCCCGGCGTAGATCCGCGCATGGATCCTCGTGTTCTCTGCACGCATCTTTGAGATCCAGGGTCGCCTCTGCGCAAACGATGACGTCATCTCCGCAACAGTTCACCGCGTAACCCGGCGTGACAATGACGCTGGTCGCCGTCTGCGAATCACAACGCACGTCAAGCCCACACACTACGCCCCAACCGTGACGATAGCGGCTAAGCGCAAATCGATCTCGCGCCCATTTTAGTAATGCGGAAAGGTCAGCGTCGGTGAGAAGCTGGCCGCAGAAGAAACGTGGCTTGACGATGCAATCGAGACTACAACAAGTCCCATCGCACGATGTGCAGCCGCAGTGGCAATCTTGCTCGGCTTTATCTCTGGCCGGCACGGTCAGGCTTTGCGTTTTTGTGGCCATCTATTTCTCCTCCCGGCCCTGGTAGTGGGCGCCGTTTGGGTTGTCGTAAACCACTCGGAACCAACTCTCGAAGACACCGCCCGGCACTCTGTTTCCCGTCGGAAAACGAGCCCCTCGAAAATCGCCGTCTACGGGATTGTTATGACAGTCAAGAATGAAGTCGCACTTCAAAGTGACATACACGACGTTGTCGACAATGGTCTTGCCGCGACGGTCGCGGCGCGGGTTTATGTAATCAGGATCGATGGTAAAGACTGCGCGGCAATCGCCATCGAGAGCTGGTGGATGGTCGCCGTCGTAAGGCAGAAATTCCACTGCTTGTTGCACGCCGCCGTATTGAACGATGAAGGTCAACGGACCTATTCCGGTCTTTTCACCGTCTGCCGGCAGGATCTTTCGATCAAAGGTAACCACCAACTGGCCCTTCCATTCGTTATTGATCCTATCCAGCGTCACTTCCTCGCCATGATCCCAATTCGTATCGACGATGTGGGTCAGATATTCAGGTGGCGTGGGCAGGCGCCGACGGCCCTTCAGATCAATGTCGAAAGCCTTTTCCGGATCGGTACTGGCCGTGAGCAACGCCAACGGGACAACGTCGCCGCAAGGGCAGATGGGTTTGAGACATGAATCTCCGGGTCCGGGAATTACGTCGCCACAATCATCGCGGCAACCGGCGTGTGGATCGCCTTGCGGATTCAGCCAGCAATTGCCTTCGACGTCATCCATTCGAACGACATCCAGCACTGCCTTTTCGCGAACTCGATTCGCTTCCTTCCGCGTCGGATCACACTCGCCCTCACTGTAGAGCGTAGGGACGCGCTCGATCTCGTCCTCTACATAGCGCAGGACCAGGTACAGTGGGAGTTCCTTTTCGTTCTCGACCTCATTTGGTTCAGGTTGCGGGCTTGATTGAGACTCATTTCCATAACCCTCAGGTTTCTTCTCGTTCGGATCCTTCTTAGGATGTGGAAGAGGCAGCTCAAACGTCGTTTCGCAGGGCACGATCAGTTCGCGGCCGCAGCAGTCCAACGCGATTCCCGACTGGACTACGACCCACCGGCGCGCGCAATCAGGTCTGGGGTGATAACTCACTTTCAAACCGCAGACGATTCCCCATCCGTGCAGCAAGCGATTGTGCAGCCGGTGACGGCTCAGGAAATATTTTTGCTCGTCCGCGAAATCGCGGCTCGCCATAAACTTTCCCGTAAAGTAACGGTTGCGTTCCATGGCGATGTGACTGCATTCACCCGATTCGTCGCAGTTGTGTTGGTCCTGCTTTGTGCGCATCATGCGTCTCCTTCACCTAGTGCAAAACGGTGTCAATGCCGGCGCGGGTCCGCGCGATCTGAAGTGTGGGCTGCGCGCCAGGTCGGGGCGCAAGTACGGTGTCAAATCCGAGTCGATATCGTGGCGGCCGGCTCGGCGGTACGTCCGGATCGTGCGTGCATGCCAAACGTGCCCGAGGCCAGGCGCCGACGATCGTATCGATGCCGACAGTGGATTGAAGTCCGACTCGGAAGCGTGGCTCGACGAGGCAAAGGTCGTAGCTCGTGTGGGCGGGTTTTTCTTCACTCAACGCGCGATGCAACATCTCTTCATCTTTCGTGGTCGTGATCCACGACGACGGCACAAACACGCGAAAACGGTGTGCGAACTCCTGGAAAATTTCATGTTGCGGATCACCGGTAGAAATCAACCGGGCCTCGCCTTCACGCGCGAACGATCCAAATTGCATTCGCCCTGTCGCACTCGGACTCCACAGCGGCGCTCCGTGCGAGAGTCTCGCCGTGTCACTCAGGGTCAGCATCAGACGTTGCCGCTCGCGAAAGCCTTCATCGATCATGGGAAAACCGCCCTGCTCTTCGGGAGTCCAGCGAGTGATGTTCTCGAGATAGATCTGCAGATAGTGACGCAGTCCTTCTCGCGTGCCGCGCCTGGTCGCATTCGCAGCATCGATTTCCGTCAGGCAGCGATTCTCATCGCCCGTCGCTTTCCACCTGCCGAAGTAAATTTTCGAGACCGCTGCAAGCAAAGTGCGCTTTTGCTCGTCGTCCCATTCACCTTCAAGTGGAAGTGCAAACCAGCTCGCCAGAAAATTGAGCGCTGGGCCAACCGGCACCGCTTTCGGATCGAACAGGGCCGGCACGCCGGCAATGCGATCTTCAAGCGCATCCCATTCGGTCTGGAAAATTGAGAGAAAGCGTTCGAGGAACCGCCGGCTCTCATCGTCGGATGAGTACACCGCCGGGAGATATTGCAAGTAAGACTCGCGCGGATAATGAAGACGCAACGAGCGGAGCGCCGGAGTGCCGTAACCGTCGCTGATAAAGATCAGCTTGAGCCAAACATACTGCCCCTCGTCGCTCTGGATCAGAAACTCATGAAGTTTTCCGGTGTCAGGCGACTGCTCGCCGCGTGCAGGCCGTTCGATTTGTCCGGCAACGCGGTAAGACAGCTTGCCGAATCTATCAAAGCGTTGCTCAACATCTTCGAGAGTGAGATTTGGATCGTCGGCCGTATACGTGTGGACTTCGATACACGTACCCGGTGGCAGTTGTTCGAGATCAAGTTCGATGCGATGCCATTGGCAGCGATAAATCCGGCTATCGAGAGGCTTGCTGTACCAATGACCTGTTTTCTCATACGGTCTATCAATCGACTGTGGGACCGTCGTGTCGTTCCACGCGCGGCCCTCGCGATCAAAGACGCGTTCCGCGGCAGTTGCAGCAGCCATCTGAGACGGTTCGACCGGCGGATCGCACTGCTGCACAAACGCGAGGTGTTTGCGTTCAGCTTCACACTCGCCGCAAAGAATTTGCAGATGCTCAGGCAGCGAAAAGATCCACCGGCCACTTTGATCGACACGTCTCAGTTTCACGATCGGTGAATCAAATCGATCGCGAATCTCGCCGGCGTCTTTAGCGGTACTCAGAAAACGACCGCGCTCGTTATAGATGTCAACGCGTGGTCCTTCTGAACTCTGACGCAGCAAGTACACACGTTTCGCTTTGTCGATCGCGATCCGTGTCCAGTGCTTGTCCGCGGCTCCCGAAATGAAAAGTTTGAGGTCGTCAGTTCCCGAATGATGAACATAGACACGACTGTGACGTTGATCGAGGATGTAGGCATCGCCTCCGCCTGCAGCAACGTCGATGGGATCCCATACTTCATCATCTTGAGATTCCCAAACGTGTTTCACGGACAAGGTTCCGAGCGCGAAGACCTGAACCCTGCGATTGCCGCGATCGGCCACATAAAGGTTGTCTCCAACTACGGCGATGTTCGCTGGATCTTTGAATTCGCCTACACCGGTGCCGGTCTCATCACCCAGTCCTTTCAACGCAACAAACTCGCACCTCTCCGGATCGAAACGCCGCACGCCGGGAAGCTCGTGACCAAGAATGAAAAGCATCCCCGCCTCATCGCTCGCCATCCGCCACGGCAAAATAATTCTTCCCAGACTGCCATCCTTGCTGTTTAGCCCAAGTGGTCCATCGCTACGCGTCGAGAGAGTCAGGCCCGTGTGATCGCCCAGACTGACAGACACAGCTTTAGCCGTGCGCCACTGTGTTGCTGGTCCATTCAGATAGAAGGATGTTGGTCCCTGAGTTCTCATAGTTATAATCAGCGATCAACTGACGGCACGACCGCGATCTCGTGATCGGGCGCGCTGCTGACCAGGCCGTCGAGTGCCAGTGTCACTGGCTTATTCATTTCATGCGGTTGGCCGTCGACACGAATTGCGAGGTAAGTAACGGCCACAACGTCTTTGACCTGCGCGATCACACTGAAAAGACTGGTGGGGAATAACTCGAGCCCAAACTTCCAGCCGTCGGAAGTGCTGTCGGCGGCCGACGTAGTCTTCGTTTTTCGGCCAAGCGGATCGAGATACTCATTGATGGTCCTCACCACGTCGCGAGCAACGGTGTCAAAAGCGGCGTAAGCGTTTGCTTCAACGCGCGCCTCGACTTTGATTTGTTTGTACTCAGGACCTTTGACGTACAGTTCCGTCGTGATCGGACGGCGTTTATCGAGGTACTGGCACACCCTGTCGATCAAATCCGCGGAAGGCTTCGGCGCAAGATCCTGAGGATCGGCATCAGGCACAATCACCACCGTTACCGCGCCGGGAACATCGACACCGGGATGGTCCGGATGGGCCAACGGAATGGAGGTAGCCTTGCGGACTTCTCCCGCTTGCGAGGCGAGCACCGCAAAGTCTTCTCTAGTGATGGCTCGATCGCGACTGCGTAAGAGGCGCGGCGCGATTGCTTTCAGGTCTTTGACTTGTTGTTCATCTCGGCCGCCCGTCGCCGGACGTTCGCTGGTCACCTCGCCCGCGCCCACGATGGCAGTCGCCAGATTCCACGTTGTCGCCACGGGCAAGTTGCCCGCGGCGCCGCCACCCGCCCGGTAGGCGCGCGCGATGATTTCCGTTCCGGCTGGAGGAATCAGACCGCGCCTGCCATTTCCAAATCGGATCTCGCCCTTGTTGTCGTTAAGAGTGAAGTGTCTGTCTTCCGGGCCGGATGCGAGAAAGTCGTCTACGCGCGTCCACGTTTCCTCGTTTTCTTTCGTTCCTATTAGCTCGATGGTTGCGAGCTCGAGTGACTCGCCGCGCACGGGTCGTTTTTCCAGAGTGAAAATCTCATCGGGAAATCCTTCACTGACACCGAGTATCTCGTTACTGATTGTGGAAAGGTTTTCCGCTTCGATGGTGTTGGGCCGAATGAAATCAATTTCCGGAATGCGGCCGGCCGGATAACTATTCTCGGCCAGACGAACGCGTAACCAGTAGCGATCGTTTTCGGTGTCCTTCCCTTCCCTGGTCGGCTGTGCGTTCTTCGGTCCCTCAACCAGGATGTAACCTTCACGCGTAAACGCGACACTCTCGTCCTTGAAGACATTGAGACGTCGCCATCGCGTCGGGTCTGATTGCGGGCGGTACTCCCAAACTAACTTGACTGGCGGAGCCGGCGCTTGCTGCTGTTGGTTACAGCTCACGGGAACTCCCGCCAGGCTTTTACTCGGAAGGAATACGCGGAAGCGCATCTGCTGCGGGAACGGCCGATCGTTCGGCGCTTCCGAGTCGAATGTGAAACCGAGATAGAGCGCACTCCCGATTGGTGCAAGCCAACCGAACGGCGGGAATGATGTTTCCTGACTTTGATTGAGCTCAGTCACATCGGTAAAAGCGGCGCCATCAAAGACCTGCAAACTCTCGAGAGGCGGCTGGATGAGATCCAGTCCTGCCAACGTTTCAAAAACAACCGGGTCTCCTTCGGGCGGCTGTCCCTGGACCGGAGTACGCGGCGGGATCGATTGCACCTGAGGCGCCTTTGGGTTCGCCTGGATTTCCAAATGGACCGTCGCGGATTGCGCGGGCTGCAGCTCAATGCCGAGCAGTTGAAGAAACTTGATGTAATTCCGTTCGGGCACGCGGTTCATCTGGTACAACATCATCTCCGTTAGCCAGGCGAAGAGTTGGACCAGCGTGATACCCGGGTCGCTTTCGTTGAAGTCAGTCCACTCGGGCGCATAACGCGGGATACGCAGTTGCGCCTCGCGCAGGATGTCCTCAAATCTCCGTTCATCGAGTTGTGGTGCTTCAAGCGGCACGTTTCAAACTCCTTCAGCCAGTTCCCTCGTTGATGAAGAACGGATACACGAGATTAAAGAAAGCGTTGTTTGATCTAATCCGGTAGTCGATGCGGATCAGAAGATAGTTGCGAGCTTCCGGCGGTGTTTCCACGCGCACTTCGGTGACATCAATGCGTGGCTCATAACGCGTAAGCGTGCGTCGCACTCGTTCCTGGACGAGGCTGCGCAAGGCAGCCGTGTTCGGTTGGAACACCAGATCGTGAATACCGCAACCAACTTCGGGACGCATCTGTCGCTCGCCCGGCGCGGTTGATAACAAGATCCAGATACTTTGGCGGATCTTTTCTTCGCCTTCCGAGAAGGAAAGACGGCCATTTGGTCCTGGCTTGACTGGAAAACTCCAGCCACGTCCGATGAAATCGCGGTCCATTTCTTATCCAATCAAAACCGTGCTCGAGGCCACCACCGTTCCCACCGGTAAGTCGGCCGGATCGTTGCAAGTCGTTGCCGTGTCGCCCGTGCGAGCAGCCGGCTTGTTATTGATCATGACGGTGCTACTGCCCATGATGATTTTTCCCTGGTTCTTCGGCGGATTTGCGAAGCTCACGCCCGGCGGCGTCGGAATGTGGGGCGGCGTGTTGGTGGCGGTACTGTTAAC
>Ga0207647_10002394_pt1 | contig 14233 bp, 9 predicted proteins | sample KBSCornC2_FD_184295 | JGI IMG/M metagenome (GOLD analysis project Ga0207647, IMG submission 184295) | Corn rhizosphere microbial communities from Kellogg Biological Station, Michigan, USA - C2 (SPAdes) (version 2) | ecosystem: Host-associated > Plants > Roots > Rhizosphere ...
TAGTGAAGCCAACAACATCAAAAGACCGAGGTATCGAGCGAAGATTGACAGTTGCACAGTTATTCCCTCGTTTGTTCTACGCAGCCTTTTTCTGTGCCGCGCTCAGTACCGCACGCAATCTTTGCCCGACGATAATTTCTTCTCCGGGCTTGATCGTCATGGAAACCAGCTCGATATGATCCGGCACTTTCATTTCCTTACGATTAGGATTTCCTTCCCGCACGGCTTTTACCAGGCTGGGATTGTCCGCACCCAATACTTCAATGACTGGATCTTCGGCACGAAGAGCTTCCGCGCAATCAGCAATAGAAAAGTTCCAGGTTTGCTGGTCCCACCTTACTTTCAGCGTCGGGTAACGATTTCCACGTTCGGGCACATACGTGTCTGTGGTAACTCCCGGCACGGTTTCGACCAGCTTGCGGATGCGGTCGATGCGCGAATTCCACTCCGCATAAAGTTTCTTTTCGTCGACTTTCAGCCATGTCTCGAGTGCCGTCAACGAGCCGATGACTTCTTCTTTCCCAACTTTCATGGGGCGGCAAATGGCGCCTTCACGTGGACTACTGTTTAGAAGAGCGGCTTCAATCAGATCTTTACGCCCCAGAAGCAAACCGCTGCACTGCGGTCCACGCAACCCTTTGCCGCCAGAGAAGCAGTACATATCGATACCCATCTTGGCGTAGAGTTTCGCATTGTCCACGGGAGGAATTCCGGCAGCATCATCAAGCAGCATGGGAACCTTGCGGTCCTTCGCGATCTTCAATTCCTGCTCCAGTTTTTCACCTAGAGAGTTGGTGTAGATCATGGCCGTGTTGTCGGTGATTGCGTTGGCGACTTCTTCGGGAGAGTGCGCAAGGACGAGCTTGGCCCCGGTGAGTCGAATGGCACTGTCAAAGGCGCTGCGCCCTCCTGTCATGACAACTTCACTCTTCATGCCAGTGGTGTCTGGGAGCTGCCAGATGCGATTGTCATCGGTGCCGGCCATGCAGGCAGCTGTTGCTGCAGCCATTGCACCCGCCGAGCCGGAGGTCACAATGCCGGACTCCGCGCCGGTCAGCTCTGCCAAGCGGCGTCCGACGGCTCGTTGAAGTTCGAGCATGTTGACGAAGTATTCAGCGGCTTCGAGCTGCGCCTGACGGACTTCGGGAAACTCCAAGGAGCCACTCAGATAGGTCCAGGTACCACGACAATTGATGATGGTCTTTACGCCCAGCCGGGAATAAACATTCTGCTTACCGCTCTTCCCCGTTGCTGCAGCATAGAGGTCGCGGGCTGCGATTTGGCTCAAGAGTGGGGCTGCTGCCAATAATTTGAAAAAAGAACGGCGACTAGAACCAATTCCAGTCATGATGACTCTCCTTGATCGTCCGCTTTCTCTTCGCCACAAGCGGGCTCTTAGGGTTTAACACAGAAATTTCCTATCGCCAATCACTTTCTTTCGTTTTATATTGATTTCTTTCCTTTTTTATCTATCTGAAAGAAATACGATGACTAGGGCTTGGCTTTGGCCAGAGAAATTCGGATTTGGATGACATGCAATTCATGTTTCGAAAACTTTCGGAGGGCCTTATGGGGAAGATTGAAACGGGTGCGCCTGGTAAAGTCCGATGACACTGAGGAAATTCGCTAAATGAAAACGAGCAGAGTCGTGTTGGCGGTCCTTCTGGCCGTACTGGCGTGCACTCCTATGGTTGTAGAGGGGCAGCCTGCCCCAACCTCCGTCACCACAGTGAATCCAGAAGATTTGCTGACGAGCCCGGTTGGGGCGAATTGGACTTCGTACAACGGCGATTACACCGGACGCCGCTATAGCACTTTGCGGGAAATCAATCCTGCGAATGTCCACCAATTGCGGGCAGCCTGGGTCTTTCATCCCGGCAACTCACAGAATCTGGAGGTAACCCCGGTCGTGATCAGGGGCGTGATGTATCTGACATCCGCCAATGATGTGTTTGCCCTCGATGCTCGCAGTGGGCGCCAAATATGGCACTACCGCCGCCCGGTAAGTTCAGGATTGCTGGATGATGCTGCGGCGCACAAGAATCGTGGAGTCGCGGTATGGCAGAACTCCGTTTTTATTCAAACCGATGATGCACACTTACTGTCTCTCGACGCGCGCTCGGGAGGGCTGCTGTGGGACGTGAAATATGCCGACAAAACCAAACACTACGGAGCGACTGGCGCTCCTCTGGCAGTAAAGGACGAAGTCATCGTTGGGACCTCGGGCGGAGACTCTGGCGTGCGTGGATTTCTGGCTGCGTACGATGCGGCGACCGGCAAGAAAAAATGGCAACGCTGGACGATTCCCGGGCCAGGAGAATTTGGTTCGGACAGTTGGCCTGGCGATGCTTACCTGCATGGCGGTGCTACGACATGGCTGACCGGGACGTATGATCCCGCTCTCAACCTGTTGTATTGGACCACCAGCAATGCCGGCCCTGATTTTCTAGCCGACTCGCGGCCCGGCGATAACCTTTACACAGCGTGCGTGCTCGCTATTGATCCAGACACTGGCGAAATCAAGTGGTACTTTCAATTCACTCCACACGATTTGTACGACTACGACGCCACGGAAACGCCTGTTCTGATTGATACGCAGGAAAATGGGACCGTGAAGCATCTTTTGGTGCAAGCCAATCGCAACGGATTTTTCTATGTTCTTGATCGCACCAACGGAAAATTTCTCTACGCCACACCATTTGTCAAGAAATTGACTTGGGCCACAGGCCTGGATGCATCCGGACGGCCAATTCTCAGCGGGAAAATTCCCACGCAGGAAGGCACGTACATCTGCCCAGGTATCGAAGGAGCGACGAATTGGTTTTCTCCTTCTTACAACCCGGACACAGGACTGTTCTACTTTCTCGCTTTGGAAGACTGCAATACCTTCTTTGCAAAGCCCAGAAATTTCACTCCCGGCGAGACGTTTTACAACACCGGCACCAATCACTCTTCCACGGAAAAATCTGGAAAGATCTTGCTGGCGTTCTCCCTTAAAGAGGGCAAAGCAGTTTGGCGTTCTCCTCAAGTGGGAGCGGGAAAGTCGTGGGCTGGGACGCTAACGACTGCTGCCGGACTGCTGTTCTTCGGAGACGATAGTGAATCCTTGGAAGCAGTCGATGTTGCTACCGGCCGCCCGCTGTGGCATTTCAATACCGGCCAGCTCATGCGCGCTTCGCCCATGACCTACGCCGTTGATGGTGTGCAGTACGTAGTGATTGCAGCGGGCAGTGATGTCTTTAGTTTTTCGTTACCGCATTGAATATATTCGCGCTCATTGATTAAGGAGCTCTAATGGATCGCCGTACTTTTATGAAATCCGCTAGCGCCACCGGGCTCACATTGGGCCTGAGCCAGACTGTCCGTGCCTCCATTCCAGAACACAGTTGGGATAAATACGATTGGGGATCAGGCCCTGTGGTAACGGACCGCCTTTATCAGGGACCCTTCCCGCAGTATGGGCCAGCCGCGTTGATTCCCGAGAGCGATGTCTGGATGATCACTTCGCCATCGCGAGATGTTGTCAGCAACTACGGCATGGGTCTTGTAGTTTATGCCTCTGACGATACCGGGTTGCTGCATGTACCGGGGCAGACGCTGGAGGGGACGCTGGAAGATCTGATCAAGCTGCCATTCGTGCAGAAAATTTACATCCGCCCCAACTGGCGCGATGTGCAGAAGCAGCCTGGACGTCTGGATTTTTGCGAATGGTGGAAGCTGACATTTGATCTGGCGCGCCGCTACGATAAGCGCATCGGCTTTCGCGTCATGCTGGAGAATCCCGACTTTCCCGATCCCGGCATGCCAGATTTTCTATTCAACAAAGTTCCCTACATAAAACTCAAGGGCGAGTGGAAGGGCGACACCAAGCAAATGCGTTATCGAAAAGATAATCGCGTGCCTCGTTACGACCACCCGGCCTATCAAGCTGCATTTCGCGAACTGAATGAATTGCTGGCCGCCGAACTCAACGGTCATCCGCAGGTCGAGTTCATGGATACGATGATGTATGGTTTCTGGGGGGAAGGACACACCTGGCCATTCGAAGGCAATCCCTTCCCGAGTGACTTGGTTGCGGAGCAAACGTGGTCGTCCATGTTCGAGATGCAACTGCAACACTGGACTAAAACTCCGTTGGCCACCAACACGCAGCCTGATTTCAGCAATGTCGGCAACTCCAACTTGGTGGATCGCACGATCCGCACCGGCAACTGGCTCCGCACGGACACGATCTTTATTGAGAATACGCAGATTGAGGCGCTGAGCTATCGGCCACCGTGGGTGGCTGCCTTTTGTGAAGTTGGTTTCACCACCGGCGATCCGAAAGAACTTCAGATTGACGAAGACGGAATCACTTACAACGAGCAGATCATCACCCATGCGGCGGATGTAGGCGTGAATTATCTATCAGTCTGGAGCTGGCACAACCAAAACGCGGGCAACATTCTGAGTTACTACCAAAAGTTTCCCGGCCCAATTGACGAGATGGCGCGGCAGATTGGATATCGCGTTCGTCCGTCGTTTGTCTGGACCTTCAAGCGGAATGGAGCAAATGGCATCGTGGTCGGACTGGCGAATGATGGAATCTCACCTGTTCCGGGTGTGCTTCGCCTTGTTGTGTTCGGTGAGGACAATAAGGTTTATGCGTCGGGTTGCATTGATGCAGGCTATCCTAAGCCGACCGGTGTTCACCAAGCCATGCTGATCTTGCCCGCTGGTGTGCAGCCGGCTGGTCTGCGATTAAGAGCTGAACTCGAGGTGAAAGGCGTACGTTATCCGGTACGGTGGGCCTGCCGACAGAAGGTCAATCCAGATGGCTCATTGACGTTACGCCACAACTACAATCCCGAGCAGCCGCTGGTGTAGCTGTCGCCTTATTGGGGCCGAACCTCCAATAGTAGATGCTGGTTGAACTCAACCGGCAGATGCGCGTTATGCCCTGAAACCGTGCCCAGATTTTTTCCTGAGACGTAGTCAACGACGCGATAGTTTCGATCTTCGAGTCCTCGTAGTTCAATTGATCCTTTCCACTGTTTTGCAAAAAACGCGTAGTACATGGCTTCACCCTTGCGAATAGCGTGTGTCTCGGGTAAATCGTAGCCGATGTCATAGAGCTGGCCGAGATACTGCCCTCTGGATAGCATTTTGTCGCGATAAATTTGCAGCCACTTTTCGAAATCCTTTTCCCGCTCCGGAGTCAAATCCGACTTGCCGTGCTTGACCGCCAAAGATGGAATGACAAACTGCGTGCCTACAACTCCTCCGACACCTACTGTGGAGGCAAAGTCGTTGCCGCCGTCGCTCAGTTCCACGTGATCGCCGAAAAAGGGGATGTCATCGCCCATTAGAGCTTTTAAGGTTTTTCCCTTGGATCGGATTTGGAAAGAACTTTCCGGATCGGAAGCCACCGACATATTGAAGTGTGGCATGGTGAAAAATGAAAATGCCGTACCACAAGGGCAAAACTCCACCAGTGCCCCTGGTTTTACCGATTGCGCGGTTTTGTAAATTGACTGGAAGAAGTCAGGCAATGCCTCAACCGATTCTTCCGGCTCCTTGTGATGATGTGCCGGGTTGTAGCAACGCGGGACTCCATTCATGTCCTGGCCGTCGAGCTTCAGCCCATCGAATCCCCAATCCACCAGGATTTTTTTTACCAATGCCTCGTGGTACTCCACGACGCGCCGGTCCGCTGGACATAGATAATAGGAATCCCACCAGGAAACTTTTCGTTTTGAGCGGTCACGGTTCAGTAACGCATAATCAGGATGATCACGCAGCAACTCTGAAGTCGGCACGGCGCTGAGCGGTGACCACCACAGCTGGGCCTTGAATCCTTCCTGATGTATGCGATCCGTCAGAGCGCGAATGTCAGCATCTCCATTTGGCCACTTTTTGGGATCGAGCTGCCAATCGCCCACATTGTTCTGCCAACCATCGTCGAGCGTGACCCATACAAATCCCAAGCGTTTCACCGTAGGCAGTGAACCATACACTTGCTCAGGCTGAACTTTGCGGCCGTATCCCCAGGCACACCAAATGGCGCCGAACGCGTCGTCAGGAGCAGTGGCCATTTGGAAGCCCTGTTTCATCATGAATCGGCGATAATCGGTGAGCGTGCGGAAGTAGTCTCCCTGATGAACGGCGACGAAGGTGCGAAATGTGTGAAAGGTTTCGCCAGGGCCCAGGGATCTTGCTTTTGTGAAACGTACAGCAATCGTAGCGTGTGCCGCATCGGGCATCGACACTGGCAAGGAAACCAGCTTTGGTCGTGTTTCCACATGTCCTACCGCCATTCCAACATCACGACGCCAGACATCGACAATTGGTGTGCCCCCGCCGTAATCGCTGGCATTCATGCCTTGATAATTCTCCTGCTGAAATTTCGTATGCAACGGCAGGATCCAGTTAGGACGCTTTTCGTAGGAGCCGCTCTGGTAGGACCAGAAAGCCGGGGAACTCGCACCGCGTTGCGCGTTAACTGTGTACGCGTTGTTGGTCCAACTTTTGATGGCAAGCGTTGCTTTTCCAGTATTCGTGTACTGCACTTGGAACAATGCTATGGCCGGAAAATCGTCGTACACCGTGACAGAAACTATCTTTGTAAGTCCTCCCCTCTTGCCTTCGACGATGAACCGTTCACCTTCTCCAAAATCATCCTTCGTGTGCTCATGTTTTTGCGCAGTCAAGGGAAACGCAGTTAAGGGCCCCTCTGCGGTGGTTACGGTTTCAGAGGTATTGAACGGCCCCATGACCGTCTCTTTGCCATCGAAGCGGGCTATGACCCGGGTGCGCAGATGATTATCGAATTCAATCCGCAGGTTGCCGCTTTGAATCTGAGGTTTATCGGCGGAGCCATCTTTCGCTGAAACGAAGGACCAGGGTGCTAAGACAACCGCGAGAACCAGCCAAAGCCTAAAACCGCTGTTCATGATTTCCTTCTCCACCGAACATACTCAAAGAATAATAAATGAAACAAAACAAAAATATTCGTAATACAAGGTAAACGCCAGAATGTCAACCAGGATTAACTAGTCATTCATTGCAGAAACCAAGGGGAACCAAGGAGTTATGCAGACAAGTCCAGTATCCAGGGATTACACTAACAACCGCGTAAGGCAAAAATGGAAACAGTTCGCATTGCCTGCGACAGTGTATGCAAGTTTGCGTTCGGTAGTGTTTTTTTGCAGTATAGAGGTTCGCTGACCAGGGGGCATTTTCGAGAGTGGACCGCAAGAACCGAAAAAATGACTTCGATCGTCTGATGACAGATGAAAGAAGGCAGCATGTTTTGGAAATTCTAGACACTCACGGGCGACTCACCGTAGAGGAATTGGTACATAAATTCCATGTAACTGCGGCCACCGTGCGTGCCGACCTAAATATCCTGGCCAGTTCAGGGCTGCTGATCCGTTCGCGCGGAGGTGCGTTGAAACAGGAAGCTCCCGCTCCCGAATATCCATTCTCTATCCGGGACCATCTGCACAAAGCTGAAAAGCAGCGCATCGCCAAAGTGGCAGTAGAACTGATTCAGCCAAATCAGACCATAGTGCTTGATTCGGGCAGCACTACGATGGAGATTGCCCGGCAGATTCGTACGCTGAAGATTCATCCTCTTACCGTCGTCACCAATTCGCTACAAGTTTCCACCGAGTTGGCGGGCTTGCCGCACATCTCGATTGTCCTGCCGGGAGGCGTTCTCCGTCCCAATTCGTTTTCGATGATCGGCCCTTACGCCGAGCGTACTTTGCGCGAAATGAGCGCCGATCAGGCATTTCTTGGCGTCGATGGCCTGGATCCCGTGTATGGCTTGAGCACTACAGACATGCTTGGGGCACAAGTGGATGCCTTGATGATTCAGATTTCGCGCCAGGTAACCATTGTGGCCGATGCCACTAAGCTGGGGCGGCGAGGATTGTCGGTGATTGCCAAGATCAACTCGATCCATCGCCTGATCACAGATCGAAGCGCTGACCGGCAGTTGATCGATAAGATCAAAGCCGAGGGCGTCGATGTGCAGCTGGTTTGAGCCGGCTAGACTACTTTCGCCCGTAGTGCTCCGCCAGCGAAATAAATTAACATACCCACGATTGCAACCGTAGATGCGTAGGGAGCAGATTGACTCCCCATAAAAATACCTGTAAGGAAAACTAAAAATCCCACTCCTAGTACCCATGTTCCCATGTTCGCAATGAGAGATAAGAGCTTGTTGGGGCTGCTTGGTTGTGCGCCAACGATGGCCGGCTGAAAATCTAGGTTTCTAGTCTCATCATTTTTTGTCATAAGGCTCACAATCGGGCAGATTACCAAGGCCACGCCGCCGCTGATGAGCGTCACGAATGCAACGTCGAAGTGCAATCCAAAACGAAGAACTGAGCCGGCGACCGCTCCGGTTGTATAGCCCAGCATGGCGCCCTGCCAGGTTGCTTTCTTCCACAACAACCCGTACACAATCGCGATAACGAACAGTGGCATGTCGACGATGCTGATGATAGTAAGGTACGCATCCACTGTGCCGCCCAGATATGGAATCAGACAGGTAATCAGCACCATTAGAAGCCCCGCGATGAGAGTTGCAATCCTTGCGGCAACCAGCAACTGCTGGGGGGACGCATCTTTTTTTACGAAACGTCCGTAAATATCGTTCGCGATCAGTGTTGCTACCGCTCCAAGGTTTGAACCGATCGTCGAGAATCCAGAAGCCAGGAAGCCACAAATGACCAAGCCCAGTGCGCCCGAAGGAATCAGGTGCGTGATCAGCGTAGGCACGGCCAATTCGCCGGTTGCCAGTCCGGGGTAGAGCACTTTTGCGGCAAGGCCGGGAACAATCCACAAAAAGGCAAACGGCGTGATCATGATGGCCGACATGACCATGCCCTTCGAAACCACTCCGGGATCACGTGCCGAGAAAGCGGACTGCAGGAGCCCCTGGTCCAGCGATGCCCACTGCACTCCGAGCAGCAGAATCGCGAGAATAAATTTCCAGTTGTATTTTCCGGATTGCACAACAAACGCGAGGTGTTCTGGCGGCAAGTGAGACGCGAGCCCGGGCCACCATCCCACTGCTCCCATTGTGATGGGAAGAATGGTGAGAACGCTTACCATGACCAGCAGGAACCCCAGATTGTTGGTCAAAACAATTGACCACATTCCTCCTGCGGTTGTGTAGACAATCACGATGGCCGAGATGACCACAAGCCAGAAAAAAAATGAATGGATGCCAGTCAGCTGTTGTGCTGCGATGACTCCGGCATAGAGCACAACGCTGATCCAGAAAGTCAGACGAAAAATCCAGAGGACGCCGACCAGGCTGCGAACACCGGGTCCATAGCGCATCTCGAGGAATTCCGGGACGGTGCGAATGCGTAAACGCCGCAACACCGGGATCACGTACAGGCCGCTGAAGACCAGGGCCATGTTGCCGGTCCAGGTCATCCAGATAATGGAAATGCCGCTGTGATAGGCCGTCCCACTGACGCCGATCAAACTGAATAGACTAATATTCGCCGTCGTCATGCTGGCAGCGAGGATGAACGGGGTCAGTTGGCGGCCAGCTAAATAGAAATCATCGGGAGCGCCGATCCACTTGTAGAACCGTGATCCCAACCAGAAGACACCAGCGAGGAAAGCGGCCACAATAGCGTAATCAATCAGCCTCATGCGCTAGTCCGTTGGACTCCCATCGCGGCGGCCCGTTATGTACGCTCAGCAATAAACTTTTCCACTTCAGAGAAGGAAGGAAATGCCTCGATACCTCCCAGCGCTCTGGTAGAAAGTGCGCCACAGGCATTTCCCCACGCGACACACTTCTGCAGGGGCGCACCCTGTACATGCTGAAAAATAAAGCCAGCATTGAAGCTATCGCCCGCGCCTGTCGTATCCACCGGCTGAATCGTAAACGCCGGTGCGGAAAATGTGTGGCCGCTGGAAACCACCCGCACACCGTTTGCTCCCAGCTTGATCACCACAGTATGGCCGAAACTTGCCAGGAATTTTTCCGCGGCTTCCAATTCCGTCTTCTTTGCGATACAGGTTGCCTCCAAGTCGTTCGGCAGAAAAAAGTCGACGTCGTAGAGCAATTGTTGAATTCCGCTATCCCATATTTTTTGTGGGTCATTGTCTGGATCAAGCGAAGTAGTCAGTCCTGCGGACTTTGCTTGCCGAAACAATTCGCGACATCCGGGCTGCAGGCCAGGCTGTAAGTAGAAGGCAGAGATATGAAGATGCCGTGACCGCTTGACGTAGTCGAGATCAATTTCCTGGAGGGCAAAACTCTGACGGATTCCAGGATAGCTGACCATCGCGTACTCATCTGGAAAGGACATTACTGCGCATACGCCGGTGGGATGGGTTGAATCTCTGACGATGCGCGAGGTATCGACATCCGCGGCCTTCAATGTGTCGATGAGAAAATCGCCGAGGTGATCTTTCCCGACTTTACCAACAAAGCCCGTGGCTGCTCCCAGCCGCGCGATGTTGTGCGCAAATATCGCGGAGGCTCCCCCCAACGTGAACTGCATGGAAGTGGCATGCTTCAGTTCACGCAACGCCGGCAAAGACGGCAAACCAGTGAAGACCATGTCCACATTGATATCGCCGACAACCACAACGTCCATGCTGCTCCCTTTTGTCGCGTGTGCAGCGCCAGCTATTCAAGCGCATAGCCTGTGGCGCGAGCGCGATAATACGCGAAAAGTTGCATAACGGGCATGCTTAAAACCAGACGCGCGAACTCAGATAGTCCGGAGCACAATTCAAACACAAATTCCGCGTTCTGCACGATTTCTGGAGAAGCTTTCTCGCAAATGACGAATCTGCAGGCCCGAGTAGATTGCATCCTCTGCAATAACGCCGGTTCGTAACGTTTCCCGCCATCCGAGCACAACAAACTCACAAGCGTTTTGCCGCTCAACAAATAATGGGGACCGTGCATAACTTCCAGGGATGGATATGCATGGGCAGGTGCGCGTACCATCTCCTGGACTTTCAACATAGATTCGGCTGCCAAACCATAATAAGGTCCTTGCCCAAGGCCGGCGTAATCGGTGAACTCCTTCTGTTCGGCAATAAACTTTACCGTGCTGCAGCAGCGCTTGATCACCTGCGCTCCGATCTCCGGCAATCTGCGCAATTCCTTTTTTAAGTCTTTATTTCCAGTACTAGACGCGATCAAGTACTGAATGGCCAGTATTGGGGACGTAAATGAACGCGTCATATACCGACTTGTCTCGGCGGCTGGCGACAACAGTAGCCCAGCCTCGCAGACCTCGAGCAGTGGGCTGTCGGTTACCGTTGAGATCGCGATCGGTTTTATCGCACGTGACTTGCTGTACCAACAGGCGGCATCTACTGTCTCTGCAGATTTTCCATTTCGCGACACAGCCAAAAGCGAAAACTTTTCTGTTTCCGGCAGAGAGGTATCGGGGAAGGTGCATAGGTCGGAGGCGGAGACTGCCAATGCCCTGCGATGAGTCAACTGGGTATAGCAAGCGGCAGCCGTCAAGCAAAGATAAAAGGAACTGCCCGAGCCGGTCAGGACCGGTTGCTCATTGCGCATCCATTCCGTGATTTTTGGGAACTCCTGCTTCTCGCACAACTCGATGATCTGCTGCCATACCGCAGGCTGAGAATGAATCTCATTTAAGGTGAAATCACTCATCATTTCTCCCGTTTAGGCCGCCGCTTGAACAAGTCCCTGAATTCGCGGACGGTTTTCACGCACCAATACAGGAGCATGACTAAACCAATTGCGAAGATGCTCCATGTAATCCAATCAATTTGCATTTGAAACTCTCTCCAAATAGCAGGCGCTTTTTGATTGCGAAATCTAAGGTAAGGAAGCACTTGCCCACAGGAATGACATTGAGAATTTCCCACCGCCCCACAGGATGTGCCCAACAAAGCTTACCATGTATTTTCGTAAGCTATCGAAACCTGTTGCATTTTTTCTATTCTAAGTGCTAAAAGGATTAGCCAAACTCTCTGAAGATTGGCCGCCAAACAACTTAAGAGGACACAAATTCCGATGCAACGCAGGGATTTTCTAAAAAGTACGATTGCCGCGGCTGCAGTTGGGGAACTCGGTATCGGCAAAGCGCAGGCGAAGGTTCCAGCCCACAATTGGGGAAACTACGATTTCGGCCCCGGCCCAACCGTGAATGATCGTCTTAATCAGGGTCCATTTCCCCAATATCCGCCTGATGCCGTGATTCCAACTGACGATGTAGTGATGACTACTACTTCCACTGAAGAAGCAGTGCCAAATTACGGCAAGGGGCTAGTCACTTACATCACAGCGGACAGTGGCACCGACGAAATCAAATCGGACAACATTCCGCAGGCGATTGAGGACCTGGTCAAATTTCCCCTGGGTCAGCAGCTTTATATCCGTCCCACATGGCGGGAAGTGCAGCCGCAGCCCGGTAAGATCCAATTGCCCGACTATCTGAAACTGGTTTTTGACCTGGCCAGGAAGAACAACAAGCGAATTGGATTGCGAATCCAGATGTGCGCACCGGACTACACACGCAGTGCGGCGCTACCGGACTTTGTGCTAGAAAAAGTACCCAAGGTTGATCTGGTGCTGAACGATCAGGAAAGTAGCGCATCAGCCAAAAGATATCTGGAGAACCCGCATTCCAAGTATCAACCCCGGTATGACCATCCTGTTTTTCAGCAGGCGTTCAAAGAATTGGTTGGCGCATTGGCAGCAGAATTCGATGGCAATCCGCAAATTGAGTTCATTGACACTTTCATGTACGGCTTCTGGGGAGAAGGTCACACTTGGCCATTCGCCAACAATCCTTTTCCCGACTACCTGACAGCCGAGCGCACCTGGACCAGTATGCTCGAAGTACAGCTCGAGAACTTTAAGAAAACTCCTCTGCTCACTAATACTCAACCGGATTACAGCCGTGTAGGCAATTCAGAGCTGGTGGAGCGCACCGTCCGCAGCAACAACTGGATTCGCAGCGACACCATTTTCATCGAGAACGAACAGATTGAAGCGCTCAGCAATCGTCCGCCATGGGTCGCAGCATTGCTTGAGCAAGGGCTTCCTGGCAAACCTCCCGATCCACAAGCTGGATTTGAGGGAATATCTCCAGCCGAGAACATGATCGCGCATGTGATGGATATTGGCGCAAATTACTTTTCACTCTGGAACTTTCACCAGATCAGCGCAAAAAATCTCACGAACTACTACCAGGCATATCCGGCAGCGTTTGACCGCATCAATCGCAGGATCGGCTATCGGGTGAGACCGTCTTTCATCTGGACCTATCAGGACAGCGGTTACCAGGGACTGATCGTAGGTTTTGCAAATGATGGCATTGCGGGCGTACCGGGAGTTTTGAGAGTAACCGTTGAGAGCCCGGATGGAAAAGTGCTCGCGAGCGGCTGTCTGGATGCTGGTTATCCGCTGCCTGGAAAAATTCGCCAAGCGCAGTTTGTACTGCGGAACGTGACCGATTGGAAAGGCTTGAGGCTCAAAGCTGAGACTGAGGTAAAGGGAATGCGTTATCCGGTGCGCTGGGCTTGTCACCAGAAGCTGAACGATGACGGTTCACTCACACTGCGTCCCAATCTCCGCCAACAGATCTAGCTCCGGAATCCGCAGCGTGATTTACCTCGAGACTTTCCGGCAGCAACAATCATCGTTGCCATATCCAACCCTCAAGTCAGTTCGCATTTTCATTTTGTAAAGTTCTGACAGGGATTCAAATAAGTGAGGCTTCGACAGGCAATTCGGTGCTACGGATTGCTTTGGAGGCAAGTAAGTAAATGGGACTATTCGCACTCTCACCTGTCTAGCAATCGACGGAACGACTCGAGGCCGACGGGGACAAGTTTTCCAAGCAGAGATACTGCCACTGGCACGATGTACGCCGTTAGAAACTTACGCAGAGTCGTCGCATCGAATGGCCACACGGGGAGTTCGCCAACAACGCTACCAATTTTCCGGAGACGTTCGATGAGTTTCTCATCCTCTTCCGTAGTCTGCACGATTCGAATCTTCTCTCGAAGACGCTCAAACTCCACTCGAAAGCTCTGCTGAATTTCACTGATCCATTCCTCTTTTGCGCGCCGCATACCGGCCCGAAACGGCAGCAGCGGACCAACGAAAACAATCGGGCCGAGAATGAGATACGCAAAACTTGCAGCCCAGATTAAATCATACAAGGACCGGTTCCAATGCAAGTGACGTGAAGTCATCAGAAGAAGAACCACGTTT
>Ga0207647_10002395_pt1 | contig 14232 bp, 8 predicted proteins | sample KBSCornC2_FD_184295 | JGI IMG/M metagenome (GOLD analysis project Ga0207647, IMG submission 184295) | Corn rhizosphere microbial communities from Kellogg Biological Station, Michigan, USA - C2 (SPAdes) (version 2) | ecosystem: Host-associated > Plants > Roots > Rhizosphere ...
GCCCAATTCTACCGAAGGTAGCTGCCGTGGCGACGACCGAGACATTGTCGAGGTTGCGTCTAAGAATGGCTTCCATTACTTGCAGGACCGAGCTTCTTTTGATGCCCTGAACGGTGGTACTGAGGCCAAGCTGCCCCTGCTGGGCTTGTTTGCCGAGAAGGATATTCCATTTGAAATCGACCGCCGCTCACAGAACGACGTTTATCCTTCTTTGGAGGAGATGGCTCGCACTGCTTTGACTATACTTAGTGAGGCAACCCGCGACAGCGAGCAGGGCTTCTTCCTCATGATTGAGGGCTCACGCATTGACCATGCTGGCCATGGAAATGACCCTGCCGCCCAGGTCCACGAAGTCATTGCCTACGACAAGGCTTTTGCGGCCGTCGCCGCGACGCTTACCGTCAGCGTGATCACCGAGGTCCCGCCCGGCGCGATGATGTCGCTGCTCGTGCACGTTACCAGCTGAGCACTGATCGGACAGCTCCAGCCGGTGCCGGTCGCGCCGGTTGGAACGAGGTCGCCCGGCACCGTGTCGCTGACCGTGACCGTGCCGCTGCTGGCGAGGCTGCCCGAGTTGCTTACCGTGATCGTGTAGGTGTCCGCGGCGTCGCCTTGCGCGAAAGTGCCATTGTGTACTTTCGCGATCGTCAGATCGGGCGTGGGAGTTCCCGCACTGACCGGGTTGGTCACGCTGCCACTGTCGTTGGATGTATCGAGCTCGCCACCGCCGGAAACCGTCGCGGTGTTGGTCACGCTCGCCGGCGCGTTGCCGGCCACGTCCACGATCATGATGATCGACGAGTAAGCGCTTCCCGCCGCCAACGCATCGCTGCGCGTACAGGTCAGCGTCGCGAGTGTGCAGGTCCAGCCGCCGCCGCTGAGGTTTTTTGCGGTCAAGCCGGTCGGCAGTGCGTCGACCAGCGTGACGAGGCCGCTGCTGGGACCGGTGCCGGTGTTCTTGACGCTGATGACGTAGCAGCACGCGTTCACCTGGCCCTGCACGAACGGCGGGCCCGAATGAATTTTGGTGACGATGAGGTCGGCCTGCGTGATCGTGGTGAGATCGCTCGCGCTGTCGTTGGACATGTCGAGTTCGCCGCCGCCGGAGACGGTGGCCGTGTTCGTCACGTGCGGTGCGGCATTGTTCGCCACGTTGACCGTCACTGTGATGTCCGGGTAATTGGCACCCGCCGCCAACACATCGCTGCGTGTGCACGTCAGCGTGCCGAGCGTGCAGCTCCAGCCCGGGCCGCCGATTGCCGTCGCGGTCAGACCCGTCGGCAGAGTGTCGACGACGCTGACAACGGACCCATTCGTCGCCGCGGCGCCGACGTCGGAGACGGTGAGCGCGTACGTCTTGCCGACATCGCCGGGATTCCAGTTTCCGCTATGCGTTTTGGCCAACACCAAATCGACCTGCATCGTCTTGGTCGGATCGCTGGCGGTGTCATTCGCGGTGTCGGTCTCACCGCCGCCCGATACCGTTGCCGTATTCGTCATGTTCGCCGGCGCGTTGTTCGCCACATTCACGGTCACGGTGATCGCCGAATAGCTTCCCGCGGGGGCGAGCGCGTCCGCACGCGTACACGTGAGCGTGCCGAGCGTGCACGCCCAGCCCGTGCCCGCGATCGCCGTTGCCGACAGGCCCGTCGGCAACGTATCGATCACGCTTACAGTGGAACCGTCGGTCGCGATGCCGCCCACATTGGAGACATTGAGCGTGTACGTCTTGCCGACAGCGCCGAGGTTCCAGATTCCGCCATGCGACTTGGCGATCGCAAGGTCCGGCTTCTGCACGATGTCGGTCGAATCGCCCCAGCTGTTATTGACCGTGTTCGTGTCGCCGCCGCCAGAGACCGTCGCCGAGTTGATCAGCGGGGTGGCGGCATTTCTCGCCACGTCCACCGTCAGCGTAATCCATGGATACGTGGTGAAATTTGCCAGTACATCCGAGCGCGTGCAGGTCAAAGTCGCCAGCGTGCACGTCCAACCGGGGCCGGCGATCGCAGTGGCGGTGAGGCCGGCGGGCAACGTGTCGACCACGGTTACCGTGGAACCGTCGGTGGCAGCGCCATAGATGTTGGAGTTGTCCACGCGCAGGCTGTAGGTTTTGCCGACGTCGCCTTCGCTCCAGGTTCCGCTATGGAACACGTCGATCGAGAGATCCGGCGCTTTCTGGTTGATCGTGGTCGGATCGCTGGCGCTGTCGTTGGAGGTGTTCGTCTCGCCGCCGCCCGAAACGCTGGCCTGGTTGACCACGTTCGGCGGCGCGTTGCTGGCTACGTTGACCGTCACCACGACGACCGGATAACTGGTCCCGCTCGCCAAGGCATCGCTGCGCGTGCAAGTCAGCGTGGCGAGCGTGCAACCCCAGCCGCTGCCGCCGATCGCGGTGGCAGTCAACCCGTTCGGCAATGTATCGATTACTGTCACGGTGCCACTGGACGGCTTCGTTCCAGAATTCGTCACGAACAGGCTATAGGTGTCGCCGACGTCGCCCGTGGTGAAATTGCCGCTGTGGCCTTTGCTGATCGTCATGTCCGGCGCGCCCGGCGGCGTGGCAATGGCGAACGGTGCCTGCACAGCGAGGCCGAGCGCGAACAGTACGGAGGGCAGCAATTGGGATTGCATCGAAAATAAGTACGTCCGGCAGTGCCGAAACCGAACATGGCGATACTCCCCCCGCCAAATCCGACGTTCTGGATTGCGCCTTCGCCAACGGCCGATGCGGATGTGGTATGGATCGGCGCGTCACATCAATGCGCCGCCGAACAGGCCTGGCACGAAGGCGCGCAGCAAACCGAGCGTCCCGCCCGCAAGTACCACCACAACCACGTTCAGACGCCACTTCCAGAACGTCAGCAGCACGAATGCCGCGAGCCCCAATACGACGGTCCACCAATCGACCGCGCCTTTCGGCATGAACGCCGCATACGCGAGAGGAATCGAGATCGAGAACATCAGGCCGACGACGCCACTGGTCACGCCTTTGAGAAATTCCTTGATGCGGGGTCGGCTGGTCAGCCATTCCATGTAGGGCGCGGCGCCGAGCACGAACACGAACGAAGGCAGGAACAAGCAGAATGTCGCCAGGCTGGCGCCAAGCCATGGCACGCCCACGCCACTGCCGGCGAGATAGCCAACGAAAATGCCGATCGAGATCAGCGGACCCGGCGTCGTCTCGCCGAGCGCAAGCGCGTCGATCATCTGCGGATCGGTGATCCAGCCGTACTGAGCGACGCCGCCGTCGCGAATGTATGGCAGCACGGCGTAAGCGCCGCCGAACGAAAACAGCCCCACTTTCAGGAAGAACCAGGAGATATCGACGAGACGCGCAGTCGCGTCGGCCGCGTCGGCACGCGTGGGAAGCCATGCCAGCGCTGCGAGCGCACCGGTCGCCGCGGCGGCATTGAAGCGTCGCGACAGAATGTAGGCGAATCCGCAACCCGTCAGCACCAGGATGAATGGCAGGTGCGCAAAATAGAATGCGCCGAACGCGGCGATTGCCAACACCACCGGCAGCACGCCCTTGAGCGCGGCGCGTGAGATGCGCACGAGCGCCGCGAGCAGCAGCGCCAAACCCACCGGACGAAAGCCCCACAACACGCCAAGCACCTGCGGTGTCTTGCCGAAGTGCACGTAGATCCAGGCAAGGATCGTGAGCGTGATGTATCCCGGCAGGATGAACAACGCGCCGGCGAGCGCACCGGCAAGATAACCGCGCTGCTTGTAGCCGATGTAGATCGCCAGCTGCAGGGCCTCGGGTCCCGGCAATACGTGGCAGAAATTGAGCGCGCGGACGAACTCTTCTTCCGTGAGCCATTTGCGCCGCTCGACGACGTCCAGATGCATCAGTCCGATCTGACCGACCGGACCACCGAACGCCAGCCAACCCAGCTTGAGGAAATACCAGAAGATTTCGCGCATGGAGCGCGGCGCGGGCGACGCCGGATCCGCCATATCGTGTGTCTCAATCCGCATCGACTGTTCTTGCTCGAGACTTCCGGCCCGTGACTTCTTCGCTTGGCAAATCGATCTGCGCGTGTGAGCTTGATTGATTCTCCATCAGTTTAGGCTTTATCGCGGTGGGCCCGTGAGTGGTTACCTTTCATGTCTGCTCTATTCCACGCTTGCTTCGATCAATGCGTCCTTCTCCATCCACAGCACATTGATCCAATTCTGGAAACGCTCACGGAATTCGGCGTCGTTTTCGTAGTCGCCGCCGATGAATTGCTGCGGTATCGGTAATTGCCGAACATGGACGTGGATTTCAGGTATACGGTTGGCGAGCAGGTCGATCATCGTTGGTCTGCCGCCCCGGGTACACAATCGTCACGTCGACGATCGAGTGGAACATGTCGCCCATCGCTTCGAGCACGAACGCGACACCGCCGGCACGTGGACGCAGCAAGTTCGCGAACGGCGATTGCTGCTGCGCGTGTTTGGCCGCGGTGTAGCGGGTGCCTTCGACGAAGTTCATCACCGAAACCGGCGCGTGCCGGAATTTTTCGCACGCCGCGCGCGTGGCTTGCTTGTCCTTGCCGCGCCATTGCGGATGCGCTTCGAGTTGGTGCTTGGTGTAGCGCTGCATGAACGGAAAATCGAGTGCCCACCAGGCCAGACCAAGTACCGGCACCCATTTCAATTTTTGCTTGAGAAAGAATTTCAGAAATGGAATGCGGCGATTGAAAGTGTTCTGCAACACCGGGATGTCGACCCAGCTCTGGTGGTTGCTGAGCACGAGATACCAGCCGCGGCGGTCGAGGCCGTCCAGACCGTCGACACGCCAGCGCGTGCGCGTGATCAACGCGAACAATATGCCATTCACCGCAATCCATTGTTCGGCGATCGCCACGAGTGCGCGCGATATCCAAGCGCGGAAGCTTGCAATCGGGACCAGCGCCTTGATGACCGCGAGCATCAGCAATACCGACGCATGCACGAGCACGTTGAGCGCGACGAGCAACAGTGCAAGTGGCAAGCGGATCAAGACCGGAAGAAAAGTAAGCATCGCTCGGCGCGCTGTGGACCGGGTGGTCATGCAGGCAATTAGTGTCACAGATTTCGGGTAATTCCTCTCACTGCCGCAGAAATCTCACGAAACATCTAGTAAAAGCAATCGCCTACAGATTCGCTTGCTACCGCGCAATTTGCTCGTTCGCGGTATAGTTGCGAATTGGCGGCACAGCCTTGGACCCGGCAGATTTCGTTAGCGAAAGTAGACAGCGGTTCACAGTGGCCGACGGCAAGGGAATCGACAGGTGGGAACTTAAAGGCCGCGTGACTCGACAGACAGACGGAACCTATCTGTTCGAGGCGCTGGTCAAATACGCGGATGCGGTCATCGCACAGCGGAAAGTAACGACCAACTAGACGTGTCCACAACGATCAAGGTGGGGGTCCAAGCCTGTCCTGGGAAGCGCAAGGACATACCATGGTGTTCGTCGAACGCGATACCGCGCCGCCCAGCTAGCGCGATCGCCTGTCATCGTTCGCGGCTTCGCCCTATAGATGAGTCGTAAGTCCACCCTCATCCAGGAGTCGCCATGAAATCCACCGTTCCGCATCCGACGCCACGGCGTCTGAAACACAGCCGTGTGGTCGCTCTGGCCGTCACCATGCTTGGCCTAGGCTCTGAAATGTCTTTACCCGCTCAGGCACAAACGATTGAGGAAGTCAGCGTCTCGACCCCGGCCGCATTGAAGCAGGCGATGCAGGATCTGCGCGCCGACTATCGCAGACAACAGTTTCAGCGGCTTGCGCACAACAGCGATCGCGACAGCCTGATTGCGGCTTTATGGATCGGAATGCCCGCCGATGGCGATCGCCGGCCGCTCGACGGTCAAGCGGATGTTGCGCAGCGACTGAGCCGCGCCTATGGCAACGATCCGCTCGCGTTGTTCGCTCTCGCGCTGGCCTGCCAGATGCAGGACGAACCCTGCGCCCATCCGGAAACCTACGACGCACTGCTGCGGATGGAGCCGAACAACGCCGTGCACTGGCTGATGTTGCCTAATGGCGCTGCCCCCAATGACGCGCAATTGCATTCGGCCTCGATGGCACCCAATGCGGATTCGCACCTGCGCGACATCATTCGCATTGTGCGCGCAGCGCTCGCCGACCAACCGGCACCTGCTGTGCCAGCCGGGGTCGATCAGCATGAACTCACATTGCTGTTGCGCCGCGATGCAGTCGATCAGGTTTCGCTGCCGAAATTCGCTGCCGTGGTTTCGATGTGCAAGAACGCAGTCGAGCCGCGTCGCGCCGATTGCCTCGAACTTGGGCATCGTCTCGAGAACGACAGCAGCGGCACGATCCTTTCGCGCATGGTCGGCAGCGCGATCGTGCGCCGCCTGCTCAAGGGCACGCCAGAGGAAGCCGCCGCGAAAGAGTTGCGGCGCGAATACACGTGGTTCAGCGAACAACTTGTGGCGAGCAAGGTCTCGTACGCGGAGCGTTTGCAGGACGAAGTCGTCAAGTATGGCGAATGGGAGGCGTGGCAGCGGGCGGTCGAACGGCTGGGGACAACACGCACACCGCCGGCCGGGTGGGCGCCCAAAGATCCCCAGACATTGTTGCTGTCGGAGGAACGCACCCCCGCACCTGCCCAGTAGAATGTGCGAGTCGCAGGTGCGCGCATCGCTTCGCGCGCCTGCGACCAATCGAACACCCCCGCGAGGCGCATCCGAACATGGCCGCGTTTCCCACGACCCGCTGGAGTTTGATCCAGGCCAGCGATCGACAACCCGGCGAAGTGGCTGCCGCGTGGGGTGATCTCGTGCGCGACTATCGTCCGGCCATCATCGGTTATTTCCGCCGCGGCGGGATCGTGCGCGACGCCGAAGACCTTGCGCAGGAATTCCTGCTGCGTTCGATGCGCGATGGCTGGTGGTCGCGAGCCGATCCGGAGGTCGGCAGCTTCCGACGGTTCCTGCTAGTGCTGCTGAAACGTTTCCAAGCGATGCAGTACGACGCAGGACATCGCCGCTTTGAAGTGACCGGGGCGATCGTGGAGGAGAGCGATCACGGACAGACACCGGAACGACAGTTCGATCTGGAGTTCGCGCTGTGCCTCACCCGCACCGCGCTCGCCCAGTTGCGTGGCGAATACGAAGGCAACGGACGCGCCGAGCTGTTCGACACGTTGCGACCCTGGTTGTCAGAGACCCCGATGCATGGCGAGCTTGTCGCGCTCAGCGCGAGCGTAGGCGTGGCCCCCAACACGCTCGCGGTGCAATTGAAACGATTGCGCGCACGCTTCCAGAAAGCGGTGCGTGCGGCGCTCACCGACCTGAGCCTCGACGCCGAACACGCCGCAGCGGATCTGGATGCGCTGCGCGTGGTACTCGGGTCGGATGCGGGCGCCTGATGGCCATGACACGGCAGCAGCCAGAAACGCAGCCCGGATCGCGTAAGCAGGGCGAGGACATCGTTTCCGAGCCCGGTTTGCTTGGCATTGCACGCGCGGGTCTGTCCGGTTCGCCGGAAGCGATGTTGTGGGACGATCTCAACCTCAACGATCCGGATGATCGCCACTTCGGCGACTACGAATTGCTCGAACGGATCGGACGCGGCGGCATGGGCGTCGTATTTCGCGCGCACCAGATCAGCCTGGGCCGCGAAGTCGCAGTGAAATTCATTGTTGGCAGCCTCGCCGACAACACGCGCGCGGTGGCGCGATTCCTCGCCGAGGCGCGCGCCGCCGCGCGCTTGCATCATCCGCACATCGTGCCAGTGTTTGAGGTGGGTAGCGTCGAGGGCATGCATTTTTTCTCGATGCCGCTGTTGCGCGGACAGACGCTGGCGCAACGCATCGACGCCCGAAAAATGCCACGGGCGGATTGCGTGGCCTTGTTGCTCAAGCTCGGCGCCGCGGTGGAGTACGCGCACAGCCTTGGTCTGCTGCATTTGGATCTCAAGCCGGCCAATGTGCTGTTCGACGAACATGCGCAACCACTGATTGGCGACTTCGGACTCGCGCGGCACATGGACGAGGCAGGCGGCGTCGATGCGCAGGAGGTGTCCGGCACTCCGGCGTACATGGCGCCGGAACAGATTGCTGTCGCACCACATCGGCTCGACAAACGCACCGATGTTTACGCGCTCGGTGCGATTCTGTACGAACTGCTGACCGGTGTCTCACCGCACGGACAGGGCGATGCGAAGGCACAGATGAGGCAGGCCGCAATGGGCAGCATCATCCCACCGCGTGCACTCGATGCGATGATCGCCCCGGATCTGGAAGCGATCTGCCTGAAGTGCCTGCGTGGAGATCCGCAAGAACGCTATGCAGCGGTGGCGGATCTGAATGCCGATCTCGCGCGCTACCGCGACGGCAACGATGTCAGTGCGCGCAAGCCGCTGTGGAGTGAGCGCGTCGCGCGTAGCCTGCGCCGACATCCGGCGATTACGCTGGCCACAACAGCCGCGCTCGCGGCGATGGTGATCGGTTTGGCGGCGACCAGTTGGCAGTGGCAACGCGCCGAGCGCGAGCGCGTCGAGGCCGCTCGACAACAGGCACTGGCCACTGCGCAGGCTATGCGCATGCGGCAACTCGCGGGATTGATGGCGGCCGCCTTTCCCACCGGAGAGGCAACGCGCGACGAGCGTGCGAGCAGCGCGCGCGCAGCGGTCGCCTGGCTGAAACAGAATGCATCCAGCGATCCATCCACACAGCGCGCCGTACTGACTTCTTTCCGCGAGGCGCTGACAGCTGCCAACAAAGCCGATGCGGTAGCTGCGCTGTTGAGTGAGATCGTCGATCAACTCGGCGTGGATTATCGCGAGCAGCAAGTCGAACGGCTCGCGCAGAAAGGTGATCGCGATAGCCTGATGGCGGCAGCGCTGATCGGCATTCCTCGCGGCGCCGACGGCGTATCGAGTGCCGCGCACGAGCAGGTATTGAAGCGATTATTTTCGGACTATTCCGACGATCAGTTCGCGCTCTACATCGCTGCGCTGGCATGCAACGTCCAGCCGCAGCCGTGCACGCATTCGGAATACGAAACCCAACTGACCGCGCAATTTCCCGACAATGCAGTGCACTGGGTACTGATTCCGCGTGGCTCTGCACCGACCGATGCGGCGATCGCGTCGAACGTTTTGCAGGCGGCTCGCGCGAACGAATTCGATGATCAGCTGGCGGCGATGACCGGATTGCTGCGTGCCGCTCTGCGAGATCAGCAGGTCCCCGACTCGATCTTGCAACCGATGCAGGCGGTGGTGGAGCAATCCGACGTCGCTCCTTCGTTGCGGCGCAATGCTGTCGACAGCGTGGCGCTGCCGATCTACGCCGACATCGTGCGCGTATGCAAACCAGCCAACGTCGAAGCGCTGCAGGTTGTCGGCCTGCGCGATGCTTGCGGTACGTTTGCGCAGAAAGGTATGCGTTCGACGGGGGCGTCGATTCTTTCGCGAATGGTGAGCAGCGCGATCCTTCGACGCCTGTACAAGGGAACGCCGCTGGAGACGGAGGCGAAGGAATACCGTCGCGAATACACCTGGCTGAGTCAGTCAGTCTGGGTGAACGACTACACACGCAAGAATCCAGGCGATTCTGACTCCTTGCAGGAAGACATCGCCCGATATGGCGAGTGGGAAGCGTGGCAGCGGCAGGCCGAGCGTGCAGGCGCATCGCGCACGCCACCCGAGGGCTGGCTGCCGGTCGATCCACGCATGCTCATGCTGTCCGAAGAGCGTGATCGGGACTCGGCAAAATGAATCGTCGGCACGATCGGCGGCAACACAGGTCGCAAGAAATACCGCATTTGAACGACGGCTGTGGACCGTCGAATTCAGCGTATCAATCTTCCGCAGTTGGGCGACGGCGGAAGTGGTGTAATGAGACAACACCGCCGACGCTTTCTAAGGCGAAGTAGTTTGGGGTGGCCATTCGCGGAGCACTTTGGATACCGTCAGCCCAATTATGGCACCTGCGCCAACCTTCAGTGGAATTCATCCGAAGTTTGACGTCAGCGCCAAACTTTGGATGAATGCATACGGGTTGACCACACGAAAATTTTTGGCGCGCCCGGAGGGATTCGAACCCCCGACCAATGGCTTCGGAAGCCACTACTCTATCCAGCTGAGCTACGGGCGCGTTTTATTTTGAGCGGAATACCGCAGCCCGATTGCAGGGGTCGGCTTTCAGGCAATTTTTCCGGTCAGACGGCATTATAGACGACACACCGCTGCGAACCAGCTTGCCTTGAGTAAACGTCATGACCTTGCCCTGTCTTCCGCGTCTGCTCGCTCCACTGCTTTTCGCTTCGGCGTTGTTCGCCGGGGCCGCCGCGGCTGCGGATTTCGCCGTGCTGCACCGTTCCGTGCTTGGCGGTCCGGGCGGCTGGGATTATCTGAGCCTCGATGCGCCTGCGCATCGGCTCTACATTGCGCGCAACGATCGCGTGCTCGTCGTCAATACCAAAACCGACCAGCTGGTCGCGACGATTCCCGGCATGGATGGCGCGCACGGCATCGCACTTGCGCCGAACTGGGATCGCGGCTTCGTCAGCAACGGGCGTGGCAACAGCGTGACGCAATTCAGTCTGGCCACGCTGAAGCCCGTGCGCGAGATTCCGATCAAGGGCGACGGCCCGGATGCCTTGGTATATGACCCCAGCACGCGGCGTGTGTTCGTGTTCAATGGCCGCAGCCACGACGCGAGCGTGCTCGACGCGCATTCGGGCAAGACATTGGCGACGATTGCGCTGCCCGGCAAACCGGAATTCGCGGTCGTCAACGAACACGCCGTCGTCTTTGTCAACATCGAAGATACGGCTCAACTCGCGCGTATCCACACCGCGCCGGCAAAAATGACGGCGCTGTGGAAATTGGTGGACTGCACCGAGCCGACCGGGCTCGCGCTCGACACGCGCAATCATCGCCTGTTCTCCGTTTGCCGCAACGAACGCATGGCTGTGACCGACGCACTCGACGGCCACCACGTGGCCACGGTGCCGATTGGCAAGGGCCCGGACGGCGTGGCGTTCGACGTGCAGCGCGGCCTCGTCTTCAGCACGAATGGCGAAGACGGCACGCTGACCGTCGTGCATCAGGACGATGCCGATCATTACAGCGTCGTCGCCAATGTACCCACGCAAGCGAGCGCAAGGACGCTGGCGCTCGATGCGAAGACACACCGCGTTTATACGGTGGCGGCGGAGTTCGCGCCGGCGCCGGCAGCGACGGCGACGGAACCGCATCCGCGGCGCAGCGTGATCGACGGCACGTTTACGCTGCTCGCAATCGGCGAGAAGCCGTAGCCGCTAGACTTTCTTCGCGGCAGCGACGAACTTCCGGATGTGCTCCTCGAGCACAGGCAGCGGCACCGAGCCGAGTTCGAGGATCGCGTCGTGGAACTTGCGGATGTCGAATTTTTCTCCGAGCTCTTTTTCCGCCATCGCGCGCAGCTCGGAGATTTTCAGCTGGCCGAGTTTGTAGCTCAGCGCTTGTCCGGGCCATGAGATGTAACGGTCGACTTCGGTTTCCACTTCATGCTGACTCAGCGCGGTGTGGCCGGCCAGGTAAGCGATTGCTTCGTCGCGGGTCATGCCGTTGTGATGGATGCCGGTGTCGATGACCAGACGCGCGGCGCGCCACATGTCATACGATTCGCGGCCGAATTCCTCATACGGTGTGCTGTAGATGCCCATCTCCTTGCCGAGCCACTCGCAGTACAGCGCCCAGCCTTCGCCATACGCGGAGATGTAACTCTTGCTGCGAAATTCCGGCTGCTCTTTCTGTTCCTCGGCGAGTTCGCCCTGCAGCGCGTGACCGGGCGCTGATTCGTGCAGCGTCAGCGCCGGCAAATTGAACAGCGGGCGCGACGGCAGATCGTAGGTATTCAGCCAATACGTGTGCGCACTGCCGCGGCCGGCGGTCCAGAACGGCGCGATCGACGCCGGCACCGGCTCGATGCCGAAACGGCCGCGCGGCAACAGACCGAAGAACTGCGCGAGCTTGGCGTCGACGCGCTTGGCGATCCAGGCGCCGCGCATCAGCAATTCTTCCGGCGTCTTCGCGTAGAACTGGGCGTCGCCGCGCAGAAATTTCTGGAACGCGACAAAATCGCCCTTGAACCCGGTCTTCGCCATCGATTCGCGCATTTCCGCTTCGATGCGCGCGACTTCCTTGAGCCCGATCTCGTGGATCGCTTCGGGGGCCAGTTCCAGCGTCGTGTACTCGCGGATCTGCTGGCGATAGAACGCCTTGCCGTCGGGCAGCGCCTCGGCGGCAATCGTCGTGCGCGCGTGCGGCACGTAGTCGTCGCGGAAGAACTTGAGCAGCTTCGCGTACGCCGGGATCACGCGTTCGCGGATCGCCTGCGCGCAGGCAGCGCGCAACTTGGCCTGGGCGTCGGTGGGAATCGTCGCCGGAAGATCCTTGAACGGCTTGTAGAAGTCGCTGTCCGCGGCGGTTTTTACATTGATATAAGTGGAAATGGATACATCGCGCCCGGCGAGTACGGCGCGCGGCACGCTGAAACCGCGCTTGAGACCCGCGCGCATGTTGACAATCTGCTCGTCGAAGTAGCGCGGCACGTCGTTCAGCCGCGCGATGTAATGCTCGGCTTCGCTCTGGTTCTTCAGATGCCGGCCGGACATGAAACCCAGGTCCGACCAGAACTGCGAATCGCTATTGAACGGCATCTCGTACGCGCGCAAGCGCACGCCCGCCGCGAGGTTCTCGATCTGCGGTTTGTACACGGCGTAATTGACGCGGTTGTCCGCCGACAGATCGTCGGGCGCGATCGCCGCGAGTTTGCGCAGCACCTCATCCCAGTAAGCGAGTTGCCTGGCTTGTGTCGCGGCGTCCACGCGCGCCAGGCGATCGTCGACCTTGGCGCCGCCATCCTCGTCGTCGATGCCCGGGAACTGCTCCACTCGCCAGGCCCATTCGGCCTTGTACAGCGCTTCGAAGCGCGCGTCGGCGCTTTCCGCTTTCGGCGCTTCGGCGCACACCGACGTGGACGCGAGCAAGACAAACAGGGCGGCGACGCAATACGACTTCATCGAATTCTTCCGTAGATCGAAAAATGCATGATCGCAGAGTTTCACTACTGCGGACACTCACCGCGCACGGCATCGTCGACGCTGGAAAAATCCAGCGTCGGCGCAGGCAGCTGCGCCAACTTCGCGCGCACCAGCGCATCGCGCGCTTCGTCTTTGAGCCGCGCCACGCGGATGGTGATGCCGCCTGCCTCCAGCCAGTCGCAAAATTCGCGCAATACCTCGAGCGCGGTGCCGTCCAGATCCGGTGATTCTTCCAGACTCAGCACAACGAGCTTCACGTTGCCGTCACGCCGCACCTGTTCGCGCGCCTGCGCGAGCAGCGGTTCGGCATTGGCAAAGAACAGCGGCTGTTCCGGGCGCAGCACGAGCATGTCCGGCGCGGTAACCGCTTGCGGAAAACGTGCGGTATTCACGTAATCGTGTGCGCCAAGTCGGCCAAGCACCGACCATCGCGGCGTAGCGAGCGAACGCAGCAGCAGTGCAACGTTGAAAGCGATGGCGAACAACAAGCCGTCAAGTACGCCGAACAGCAGCACGCCGAATACCGCGGCGAGCGCCGGCAGGTGTCCGCGTCGCCAGACGAAATACTTGCGGAACTCGTCGACGCGCAGCGAATGACTGACTGCGTGGATGACGATTGCCGCGAGCACCGGGCGTGGCGTGCGCTCGATCCACGGCAGGAACAACACGAGCATGACGAGCACGGTCAACGCCGCACACAAGCCGGACAGGCGCGACCGCGCACCCGCTGCTTCATTCGCCGATGTCGCCGAATAGCCGGCGCCAACGGGCGTGCCCTGCAGCAAACCGGCAGCAATGTTGGCCACGCCGAGCGCGACGAGGTCGCGATCCGGTCGCACTTCCTCATCGTGCTTGAGCGCGAATGTGCGGATCGAGCCGTACGATTCCGCGTAGAGAACGAACATCAGCGCGAGCGCGAGTTCGCTCAGGCCCAGCAATTGCGCCGTGGCCGGCCATGCGAATTCGGGCCAGTGCAACGTCAATTGTATTGGACCAATCGTTTGCACCGCATGCGTGGCCAGCCATGGCGATGCCGCGATGCCGGCGACAATCACCAGCAACGTGCCTGGCAGCTTGCGCAGGCGCTCGAGCGCAAATAGCGCGGCCAGCGCCAAAGCGCCACAGAGGAAGCTGGCGGGTTTCCATTCGTCGAAACGTCGACCGGTTTCGCCGAGCAGCGCGAAGAATCCTCCGGCTT
>Ga0207647_10002396_pt1 | contig 14227 bp, 10 predicted proteins | sample KBSCornC2_FD_184295 | JGI IMG/M metagenome (GOLD analysis project Ga0207647, IMG submission 184295) | Corn rhizosphere microbial communities from Kellogg Biological Station, Michigan, USA - C2 (SPAdes) (version 2) | ecosystem: Host-associated > Plants > Roots > Rhizosphere ...
CGCGACGGTAAGTTGATTGCCCCCTTTCAGAAGGATATTCCAAAGGCGAACAGGCCGGCGCATTTCGTCGAGCCCCCGGGCAATCAGCGGCCCTTGCATGCGAAGTGGTTCGAGTTGGTGGATGCGAACGGACAAGCGCTTGTGATGACCGGGTCGGTCAATGCAACGCAACAGAGCCTCTGGAGCACCAACAATATTGAAGTCTCGCTGGTGCGGTATGTCGACCAGTCGACGACGGCGCTCTGGAGAACGGCGAGCGACGAGCCTTACTACGAACCTTGTGAATTTCCGACGCCTTTGGCGGCCGATGATGTGGTCAATGTCGTCGCGCGTATCACCCGCGACCATGTGCTGGAGGTGAGCTGTTTCCCCGCGCCTACTCCGCAGAAGGTGCAATTCGACATGCATCACGACAGGCACCATCTGCCACCATTGACGGCAACGTTGGACGGGACGGGACAGGCATCGGTGCCGGTGAGTCAAAAAATGGTTCGAGATTTGCCGGACCGGGCGCTCTGGTTGACCGTGACCGGGGCGACGTTTGAGGCGAAGACTTGGGTGAATGTAGACCCCCAGCTGAGCTTCAAGCCAAAGCAGGTTGACCTGTCCAAGTCCGTTGGGCGAGTCGATGATGGCGAGTACGATGAAGAAGATGCCTATCTGCTTCTCAACGCAGCACACGTCCTCCTCACGCAGCGCAAGTTGAACAACAATGGGCGACCGCAGCGCAAGGAGGTCGAGCCCGCCGACGAGCGAACGGATGACCCGTTGGTATCGGAGGCGGAATGGCTCGCGGGGAGAGGCGAGGGTACGAACAAATACGACCGGCCGAGTACTGAAGCACTTCGCATCTTTACGGCGCTAGGCAAGTTGCTCGAGATGTCCAATGATGAACTCGCGCAGGTCTTTTCGCCGACCGAGGACAGCGATGCTGACGCGGAAACGGGAGGAGAAGACGACGAGGGAGGCGAAGAAGCGGACGAGGAGGAGGGGCAGGATACCGATACCGTCGATGAGGCGGAGGAAGGCGTCTCGAAAGACGAGCGACGCGTTAGCAAGAAGCGGAAAACGCGGCGGCAGTCGGTGACACAAGCAGTCGAGGCGGTTCGTCTCGCTATTGACAAGCGGTTGAAACATCCAATGCCGGATGGCTTGGCCATTCTCGTCGTTCCGCAGAAAATCCGGAATCATCTGCGAGCAGGCATGCCATTGGCGTTGCGCGACGTCGATATCGGTCGCGAAGCACCGGCGGGGGTGATTTCGGAAGACACTGCTTTGCCCCTGATGGGGTTGCTGTTTAACCTGATGGGATTGCGCTTTGGGGAAGCGGCCATCGGCAATTTGCTGCCGATGGTGGTCAGCGCAGGGGCGATTGTGGCCCAATGCATCGAGCGGCGCGGACTATTCGTCAACTACGACCAGATACGCTCGTCTATTGAAATTCTTGCGGGACGACGGCTCTCGGAAGCCGACTACGGAAGCATGGTGGAAGCAGAGCGACGTGAAGAACGTCTGTGGCAGATGCGCCATTTTCAAGTCTCCGATTTGCTCGAGCAGACACGGCGTATTGCGAGCGCCTCGCGCGTCGAAGACCGCATCGACGGCGTGCTGGCACTCGCACTCGACAATCCCCAAAGCGTGGTTCCCGACAACAGGAGCGACATCAAGTATCTGGTAGAGGCACTGCGGCGGTCGCCAGGGAAGCGCAAGCTCTACTCGGTCGTGGTGACAGACGAGATGCCGACGAAGATGCAGTGTCCCCAATGCTACGCTACGCTCGAGGAGCAGGAATTTAGGAAGCTCAAGACTGTGCGGATGGCCGTTTGCAGGGACACCTGTAGGCGGCCGATTTTTCTGAAGCTCGGGCTCGCCGCACACCGGGTGCTGCTGCGCGAGGACGAAGCCTGTGTCCGGCGTATCCAAACACAAGCTACTGAAGAAGGGAGCACTCAATGATTCCGTCCGGGCCGACTTTTACGGCAGTGCCTAAGCCCTCCAGTGCCGGTGACTTCCTTGGCATGGGCGCTATCGGCGAGCGACTGTATGGTGGCGTGTTTCCAGGACTGAACAACAATGTGCGCCACATTCGCCCCTATGCGGCCATTTGCTGGATGGTGTACAAGTTGCGTGAGCGCGCGTTTTCGAGCGGAGACGCCAACATCGGTGCGTTTCGGGAAGATACGAAGTTGGGTATCTGGAAGATTCAGCTCCTGCTCAACTGGGTCGCCAAGCTCGACGGCCTGAAAGGCTATCCTGGCGTCGACCGCTTTGAGAGTGACCCTAGCGTAGTTGAGTTGCAGAAGGAGAGCTGGTCGAACGTCAAAATTTCTTTTTGGGACACGGCTTGGTACAAGCCCAGTTTGTTAAGTGGTCTGCGCTTTCTGATTGCACATAAAAAACCGCACCACGGTACTTATTCATGCACCGAGGCCGGCGAAGCGCTGGCGAAAGCCTACGACCAAGAGGTGCGGGCGCTTGGGGCATCCGCCGCTCAATGGTTGGCGGACCCACATCAATTGCGTTGCACGAAGAAGCGGCTTCAGACGCTCCGACCCGTGCTTGAGCTGGAGAATCCCTCCAAGCGAGAACGGGACACGTTCATGCAGCAGTTTTTCAAATCGGAGTTCGACCGTCGCGCTGGCGGCAGGAACCGGAGGAGTGGGCTGATACTGGCGCTCCGAACGCTGCATGCCTTGGAGGAAGAAAACGCCGGCACCACGATGGAAGACATTCGGCATGCGATGGCAGCCGGCTATACACCGGGCGGAAGCCCTATTGACGACGTGGGCGTGCAGCGTGTGCGACTGAAGTGGTCCATTTTGCAGGTTCGGGCGCTACAGCGGCTGGCCATGGAGAGTTTGCTAGCGTTGGTAGAGCGACATGTTCTGCTCGCTGAGCAGACGCGTCAACCGAGAAAAATAGAAGATATTGCGGAGACGATTGCCTCTTACGTGAACGTCACAGCCAACGATGACCTATATCCGAATGTCCGGGGGAACTACGAATGGGCGAAAACGGAACAGGGCACATATAAGACGCTGCAGGCGGCCGGCCTGGTTTACGGAAACGAATTCCTTGGAGTTGCAACGCTCAAGGCGGAACTGCGCGGTGGCGTTGGCAGTGACGAGTCGTACTGGCGGGTCCGTGCGCAGCGGGCGATTTGGGCTCTGATAGTATGTGCGATTGAGGCCGAGAACCTATCGAAAATCAAGGGGGCCAAGAACCTGCTCGAATGGGATGCGGGCAAGCTATCGCTCGCAGGTCTTTGCCGCGCCTTGGTGACCCATATGGACGAGCCCCTCGAGAAATTCACCCGGCATGTGGTGCGGCACCTCGTGATTGAGCAGCATCTAAACGTTGCGACTGAGCGCTCTACTGTGGCGCTGGATGGCAAGCAGCGGTTTGTGTTTTCGCCGGAGCTAGGTGGGCTGGCCCGCTTCGCGGAAGCCCGGGGCACGCGTTTTGTCGGTGCGCAGGAGTCCGGCGACATCCTGTTCAATGCGTTGCTGTTGCTGGAAAACTGCGGCAAGTTGAGATACACGCCAGTGAGCGATGGACCCGGGTACACGAACCGCCTAGATGGCACGTTCAAGCTCAGCAAGGCGGGGCGCATGCTTCTGGCAGAAGCAAGTTAACGCTATCGGTGGCCTAGGTCGCTCCCTTCAACAACCACATGAACAGACTTCTTGAGATTGGGTTCGAGTGCGCCGGACATTGGGTATTGCAGGACGAGCGTCTGTGCGTTGAGTTCAAGCGTCTCGAACGTGCTCGTAATGTCCTGTATGCCTTTGTGGTAGACGGCGAGGTCAAGTATCTCGGGAAGTCGACGCGGACGCTACGCGAGCGGATGGGAAACTACATATCCCCTGGAGCGAAGAAGAGGCAAACCAACCATAAGAACAACCGCAATATTCGAGAGTTGTTGACCGCAGGCGCTGCCGTGGACATCTATGTTCTGCCCGACAACGGCTTGATGCATTATGGCCCATACCACTTGAACTTGGCCGCCGGCCTCGAAGATAGCTTGCTGAATGCTCTGAAACCAGAATGGAATGGCAAAGACAAGCGATTAATTGTTGGCGCGGTCGATGACGAGGTGGAGGAAGCGGATGCTGTAGTGGAAGCCGAGCCGATGCGTGCGGACGAGGATGCACAAGACGCAGTGATTACTGAGGCACCGGTCCTTGCGACTTTTGATTTCCAGCTGCAGCCTACCTACCGGACAAACGGATTCTTCAACGGCGGTGTTACCTCCTCGGCGTACCTTGGTGCGCATGGCGAGACAATTCAAATATTCTTTGGAAACGAGCCCCACGCGATTCTGGGCACCATCAATCGAACGTCCAACAGCAATGGGTCGCCTCGCCTGTTCGGTGGGCCGGAACTCCGGGAGCGCTTCCAAACCCTGCCTGAAAAGGCAGACATGCGGATGGAAGTATTTTCGCCCACTGCAGTACGGGTTCACCCTATGACCTGGAATGTTGCAACTTCAGTCAGGGGCTCGATGTAGTAGTGCTCGTATCCGCGCGGGCATGAGGTAATTCCGTCCGGTGAGACGCGCTGCCAGCATATCTGGATGGATACGAACCCGTCCGAGTTGCGAATATGGCGCGCGCTTTGGATTCAGAACCGCTGAGCGTACGAAAAAGATTACTATCTAGGCTTGGGCTGGTGCGGGGACGGCTCGTGGTCAATTGAGGCCTATGGTTCGCTTGGGAAAGCGGACCGCGAACCTTGCGATTACTCCATCTTCAGCAGACACAAAATGGCTGAGCCGCAATTGTTAGCTTTTCGGTTACCGTTCGACCTAGTCGACGAACGTCGCGGACGAGACTTCGCGCTCCACAACGCCAGCGTCACCATCACCGTTCCGGATAGCTACGTGGATGAGCTGTTGGAGGGGATGGCGCAGTCCGAGGTACTGGCTATCCAGCGCTTGTTGACCTTGAGTCGACACAATCCCATCCACGTTCGATGGCAGCAGAATATCGCTGCGCGCGTGCTTGCGTCGCCGACGATTTTTCCGTTGCTAGCGGTCCTCATAGTCCTTGAGAACACGAGCCACACTATCGAAGGGTTTGACGATGTACAAGTGGCGGATTCGCTGGATGCTGCTCGTCGTAAGTTGTTCAAAGAACGCTTGAAGACGGACCTATTTGCCGACACGCAAGTGGTGATTTGTGCGGACAGCAGAGGCCGGGGTACACCACCTGATTTGTACGGTTCAGACGGCAGCCTTATTCAGCGCGAAGACTTCGAAGCTATCATCGAAGAACTGGTCACACACCAGGCAGCCACTGACTTATCCACTTCTTCTGCGGTGCATTGGAGTTCCGCACTGTCGACAATCGTTTCGGAGCTCTTCGAGAATGCGGACACACATGGCAAGACCGAGCTCTCCGGCCTGCCTATTCGAAAGAATGGCATACGCGGACTTGTATTAAAGCGAACGAAAGTTGAGCGTCCACGGACTAGGGATGCGAGCGATGGAGCGAACCGACCAATAGAGGCGTTCGAACTGTCCGTTTTCGATTCGGGGCCGGGCTTCTTTGCTTCGTTTACGCGGGAACCAATTCAGCCGCGTGTTGATATCGACCTCGAATGGAAGGTTGTGCATTCATGCCTTGAGCGTCACTACGAGCCCGGTCTATCCGATGTCCGTCAGGGGCATCGCGGGATGGGCTTGTACGAGGTATTGCGTGCCCTACAGTTGCTCCGGGGAGCCATTGAAGTTCGGACTGGCCGGATTTATGGGTACCGCACATTTATGGAAGGCGAATTTAAGTTCAAGATGGAGCCTTCGACCTCTCCTACGCGACCGGGGATGCCAAAACCGCAGTTGCTCGATTTTGAGCGCCGATTCGTCGCAGTTCCGTCCGAGCACGAATTATTGATCGGTTCTTCAGTCCGTGTAATTGTTCCTCTGCACTAAAAGCATGAGCGCGCTTTGTCTTACAACAAGATTCCGTCAAGACGCATACGAGGGTGAGGCCAGCCTGCTTGTCTATGACGAATATGAATTTACTGAATCCACGCTGAGCGAAGATGTACGGAATATTTTCGACCAACGTCCTGCGACGGCGAATATCTACGTGCTCGCACCATTTGTGGACGAGGCGAAGCTAGTAGAAATCATTGCAAACGGTGTTGCCGTAAAGCGTGCGCGCCGTTACTTCGAGAGTATCGGTGGGAGGGTCCGTCTGCTCGGAATAGAGCAGACCGATGGTGGGAAGCGTCGAGTTTCGGCAATCCCGTTTGAATATATCGGGGAGGAAGTGCATCCGGGAGAACGGGAAGCACTTGATGGCCGTTTGTGCAGTGGGTGGTTATTTGACCTGTTTCACCGTGGTGGTGGTCTGGTTGAAGCACCTGCGGGCGTTCATTTTGGGAAAGTTTCTGGACGGCATTCCAATAAATTTCTCCGCGCAAGTGGTCCTCTGCTTACATCTGAGGCATGTGCGGCAGTAGCATTTTTTGCGCTCGCTGCAGCGTCGGGCATGGCACCATCGCGGATTTTCGTGGATACGGCACCTATCATTGCTGTGGCATTCGCGATGGCGCGAATTGCTATCGCGCAAGGCTTGTGGGACAAGCATCCTCCCGTCAAATCGTTCAGTTCCTACGGTGGGGTTGAAAAGCTGCCGCGCAGGCGGCCGACGGACCTGTATCTCATTTCCGCTTCGACGTCTGGCGGCCTGGCCAGAAGACTCGTCGACAGCGAGGTAGATAAAAGTAGAATTGTCACGCTGTTTTACCTCGGGGCAGGGGCGGCGGAGTATGCCGGGGCCGTAGTCTGTCATCTGACTTATCGTAATGATGGTCTATTCGGTTACCCCCCGGTGGACAACCACCCGGCTCAGACCTGCCCATTCTGCAAGGATGGATACTTCCTTGCTCAGTTGGAGGGTGACCAGTTTCTTCTTGAAAAGCGTGCTATCAAGCGGCTCGCTGTGAGAAGTGGGGCGCAACCCAATGACGCTCGGAAAGCCGCCGAGCGGCTTGCTCGAACGCGTTGTCTCGATGTCACGCTTTTCAAATCTCGAGTTCGGTCGGCCGGCGTCGCAATCAACGCCGAGTTGCTTCTCGATGTAGATATACAGCTCAGAGGGGATTTCATACGGATGCTTCGGCGGTTTACGCCCGCTCCGCTGAACTATGTTGTGCTGGTGGGCTTTTCTGAGGCGAAATTCGGTGAGTTGGTCAAAGAAGCGGGCTTGGAGAGCACGGTAGCCAATTCAAGCTTAACTGCCGATGGGCTTGAAGGTCTCGCGAGTGTTCCAAACGGAGCGGCGCTTGTCGTTTTTGGTTGTTTAGGCAACCATGCGCATGCGCGTGAAATCAATGCAAGAATGCGGACGCTCGTGCCGGGCGGCTCAGTTGCCTATCTGTCCGCTATCACGATTGCTGAAACTTCCCAAGCGCTCGCCGAACTGGACATGTTTTTGAGCTTTGGCGAACGAGGTCGCGACACGTTCACGTTCCGCTCAGCCCTCCAGTTCATGCTCCCAGTACCCGGGCCTGGTGACACCTCGTGGGAGGCAGAACATGAGAGGTTGCTGCTCATGCGGGAAAAGAAGCCGTTGGCTTCGCAGCTCGAAGCGAGGCTGGACGCCCTTAGTGCCTCTGCAACCAGCTCGGACAAGTTGTTCTTCAGCGGTTGTCGACCCTCACTTGAGATTGCGCGCGATTTCGTCTACCTCGATACTAAGGACCGTCGTGAGGAGATTTCGCAAGCAGATATCTATGCAGTCGTTGAAAATATCCTTGCTTGTGCGCGGACGGAGAACCATGGACTTACCAGTAAGGCGGCTCGCAGCGGAGTGACGACATGGTCTTCAAACGTATACGGACACGTGTTGGTTTGCCCGTCAAACTTCGCGATATACAACGACGCAGTACTACGAGCAGCGTTTTTGCGAGCAGCAAGTCCTTCTGAACTCTTGTATTCGATGGATGAAGAGTGCAGTACCGAGATGCTCAACGTCATACTTGCTGAAGCTGAAGCGTGGGGCAAGGGGGGCGGTGATGCATTGCCGGAGTTCCTCTTGGCATTGGCCATGGGTCGGATGCGCTTGGCGCGCGGGCATTGTGAGGAACTTTGCGCGCGTCTAAAGGAGTTGGAGCTTCCCGAGTACTTACGGGATCTGATGCAAGAAGTAGAAACCTCGCAGCATCCGAACTAAGGGGATGCTTGTGTGCCCAGTGTTAGCAGCTAGTGACAAGGTGGGTGGGCCTCGACTGACGATGACTAAAGTCGCGGAAGCGACTTGGGCAATGGTCACTGCGCGACGGTCGAGTGCGCAATTCAATTCAGCGATTCTATCGCCAGGATTGCTGCTCGGGCTGGAACCATATAGCCTCGAGCAGCGTGCGTTTGTTGTGGGCAATCACATCTGATTTCGGGAGTTAAGGACTGACCTGCGCAATGTCGTTTGACTCACCAACCTGGCCCGGAACTCGGTGTTGAAGAAGGGGACATGGTAGGGCGACGGTCTTGGAACCAGTCATACAGTAACCTTACAGTTTCAAATGTGATGAGGTCACAACTTCCCGACTCTTCGTCTCCGACGAGTAGTTCCAGATTTGACACGCTGCTGCCCTGCAGACTGCAAAGCCATGCGACATAGATTTCAAATTCATCGATGGATAGCGTTCTAGTGGTCGGCTCTTCGAAGAACGAGCGTGCAAACTCAACAGGACCCACGCGTGAAGTCGCGGTCGGGGATTCAGCGTCGAGCCCGCAACCTTTCCCGAGAATTTTTCGATTACATATTTCATGCCGGTAGACGTTGAGATTTGGGCGACGGTCCGGCATTTGCATCCAAGCGATGAAGTGGCATAAGTCATGCCGAGCGCACATTGTCTTGTCACGTGCCAAGTGTGCGCAGAGAGTCGAGACTTTTGTCTTCTTTTCCTCGCTAGCGAGTTGAGGTAGCGAGTACTTGAACTCAACAAGAGTAAAAGTTGACTCGTTGGTCAATATGTAATCGGCAAGGACGTAGCGGTCTTGGCCGTCAAGCGGAATATGCCTAAAGCTACGCCCGCGTTTCCGTCCCTCGTTCTGCATGAATGTATTGAACGCATCAATTACGGCCTGTTCGTGACGTGGCATAACTAATAGTAAAGAGGTGAAATTTGGGTGGCACCTTCATTCAATGCCCCACGCCGTAAAGGCTGTTGTCTCGTTTTTCAACCATGGACATCAGGCGTCTAAAATGCCCCACAATGCGCTGAAAGGCAAGCTCAAGTGGTCCCCGGTCTTTGTCTGGAGATGCCAGTTCGGCAAGTGCACCATCCCGGCGTATGAGCCATATAGCCGTCGCATAAGCACCGATGCCGGCGCCTGCTTCGCCAGTATCTTGAGCATCGGAGTCGGTACGGTCACTCTGAGTCTAGCCGCCCATTAAGCCAGCGACTCTTTTCTGCGTAGACAAGCCACAGCCGGGTCTGCGCCCAAACGCTCGAGAGCCGCGAAGGTGGTGGATGGCATTTTCTGAATGGCGACGGGGGTTTTTGGAAAAAATTACGTGCGCGCCGGTATGCCATGCAAATCTTTTTTATGGTTTACGTCTCCGTTCATTGGCTAGGCTACCCTGTTACTCAATTTTGTTGCCGCATCGTCGCTTCACGATATCGTTCATACATCTCGTCGCGCAACAGTTGCTCCATTAAACTTCAGTCCAAGTTCGAATGACGGCATCGTTCGAGCATCAACGTACTCTCGTGGAATCATTGAGCTAACGACGTCCCTGATGACTATGGTCCATAGCCTCGGCTGGCATGGGCCCAACCGCGGGCTGGGCGCGGTTGGTCGATTTCGCGTGCGACATCTTAGTTCGCATCGTTCCTCCTCGATATCGGCTGTGTCGTTCGAGCATGCAGCCCCGAGCGAGGGCCGACTCTCGCCGTGGAGCACGTTTTCCCCTCGCGCGCATCCCGCTTGAACCGTCGTCCCAGTTCAATTGACGACATTGTCATCAGGTCGACGTAGAGACGTGGCGACAACAAACCAAGTGTCGGTCCAAGGCCTCGGCCGATTGCGTCGACGAGCATCCGCTCAAGGTCAGGCGGTAAGGTGCCGGCTGGTCTCGTGGGGCAACTTCATTTTCATTGGATGAGTCGGCGGTGAGGTAATGCCAGAGAAGCGCCACCGGCGCTGGCGTCGCATTGGGGCCGGGCAGGCTGGGGCAGTCTAACAGCGATTGCTTCTCGATGACACGCATCCGAAGCATTAGCAAATGCCCTTCTGGTGCGGCCAAGGCGCGTACGACGGCAAAAGTAGAGAAACCGGCGACGCCTGTTTCTGTCGGCGAATGGTAACGGCGCGGCATAGCCACGGCAGGTCGCATGCCGCTCACCATTGACCTCACTTTTCCTTGTAAAACAATTGGTTGGCTTAAAATTTGACTAAATAGAAGCCGCAAATTTGCGATTTCTATTTCACTTTTCCAGCGCGAGCACAAACAGCAGGCCCCCTCACTCCACCGTCACCGACTTCGCCAGATTCCTCGGCTTATCAATATCCGTCCCCCGCGCCAACGCCGCGTGATAAGCGAGCAATTGCATCGGCACCGTATGCAGAATCGGCGACAGCGGCCCGTAGTACTCGTTGAGCCGAATCACCTCGATCCCTTCGCTCGGCACCAACCCGCAGTCCACATCCGCGAACACAAACAGCCTGCCATTGCGCGCACTGACTTCATGCATGTTCGACCGAAGCTTCTCGAGCAGCGCATCATTCGGCGCCACCGCAATAACCGGCATTTCATTACTCACCAACGCCAGCGGCCCATGCTTCAACTCTCCGGCGGGATAAGCCTCCGCGTGGATATACGAAATCTCCTTCATCTTCAGCGCGCCTTCGAGCGCGATCGGGTAATGCATCCCGCGTCCGAGAAACAGCATGTTGTCGCGTCGCGCGAGCAACTCCGACCAGCCCATGATCTGCGGTTCCAGCGCGAGCACCTTCGACATCGCATCGGGCAGATGCCGCAGCGCACGCAGATGCGCCTTCTCGTCGTCATCGCTCAACCGCCCACGCACCTGCGCAAGCGCCAGCGTGAGCAGAAACAACGCGACGAGCTGCGTCGTGAACGCCTTCGTCGACGCCACGCCGATCTCGATACCCGCACGCGTGACGAACTGCAGCGCGCATTCGCGCATCAGCGCACTCGTCGCGACGTTGCAGATCGCGAGCGTATGCATCATCCCGCGCTGCTTCGCGACATGCACGGCGCCGAGCACGTCGGCCGTCTCGCCGCTCTGCGACACCGCGACGACCAGCGTGCGCGGATTCGGCACGCTGTCGCGATAACGAAACTCGCTCGCAATCTCGACACTCGCCGGCAGCTTCGCGATGCTCTCGATCCAGTACTTCGCGGTCAGCGCCGCGTGATAACTGCCGCCGCACGCGAGCAGCAACACCGAATCGACATCGTTGAACACGCGCCACGCGCCGTCGCCGAACAACTCCGGCATGATCGACGCGACGTCGAGCAGCGTATCGGCCACGGCCTGCGGCTGCTCGAAGATTTCCTTCTGCATGTAGTAGCGATACGACCCAAGATCGGCCGCGCCGCTGTGCGCCGCCACCCGCTGCACCGCGCGCTCGACGCGCTGGCCGGCCGCATCGACGATCCAGTAGCGATGCAGCTGGATATCGGCGACGTCCCCGTTCTCCAGATACGCGATGCGATCGGTGATGCCCGACAACGCGATCGCATCCGACGCCAGGAAATTCTCGCCTTCGCCGACACCGACGACGAGCGGCATCCCGTCGCGCGCACCGACGATCCGGTGCGGCTCGTCGCGGCACATCACCGCGATCGCGTAGCTGCCGCGCAGCCGTGCCACCGCGCGGCGCACCGCGTCGAACAGGTCGCCGTCGTACAGGTGATCGATCAGGTGCGCGATCGCCTCGCTGTCGGTCTGGCTCGCGAACACGTAGCCGTGCGCCTGCAGCTCCGTGCGCAGTTGATCGCAGTTCTCGATGATCCCGTTGTGCGACAGCGCGATGCGCGCGTTGTCGTCGCTCGGCGAGTAGTGCGGATGCGCATTGAGCGTGACGGGCGCGCCGTGCGTCGCCCAGCGCGTATGCGCGATGCCGGTATAGCCCGACAGCGCTTGCGCGGCGATCTCGCGCTGCAGGTTGGCGACGCGGTCGACGCTGCGCGCGCGTGCCAGCGCACGGTCCCGATAGACCACGACGCCGCACGAATCATAGCCGCGGTATTCGAGCCGCTTCAGCCCGTCGACGAGGTTCGGCAGGATGTCCCGCTGGGCAACCGCCCCGACAATTCCACACATATCGCGCTCCGTAAATGTCCTGTCTGGACCCGTGACAGCGATGGTAGAGGCGAGCCTATGGAATTAAATTTCAAAATTCAGCAGTAAATGAAACGAGACGGCGATCGGCTATCATATTGAAATTAAATTTCACGCTTTGACCGAAAGGAGCCGCCAATGGCCGGCATCACGCTCGACGATCTCGACCTGCGCATTCTCGCGATCCTGCAGGACGACGCATCGGTGTCGAACCTGCAACTGGCCGAGCGTGCGCTGTCGTCGCCGCCGACCTGCATGCGCCGCGTGCGGCGGCTGACGGAAGCGGGCGTGATCCGCCGCCAGGTCGCGGTGCTCGATCCGGTCGCGATCGGCACGGCGGTGACGGCGTTGATCGAGATCAGCCTCGACCGGCAGACGGCCGAAGACTACGACGCGTTCGAAGCCTACGTGTGTGCGGAGCCGGCGGTCACGCAGTGCTACCGCGTGTCGCCGGGGCCCGATTTCGTGGTGATTGCCGATCTCGCCGACGTCGCCGAATACGACGCGTTCGCGCGGCGGCTGTTCACCGGCGCATCGAACGTGCGCAACGTGCGGACGTTCTTCTCGACGCATCGCGCGAAGTTCGAGGCGAACGCGCGGGTCGCGCATGCGATGCGCAAGCGCGCATAGCGTGGGGTGAACGCGTCGTTCGTATTACGTCACACCGTTGCGCCCGCATCGGCCAGTTGCAGCGGCTTCCCGTATCCGAAGCAATGCGCGGGCTCCGGAAACACGCGGTGCCGCACGTCATGCGCGTACTGGCGGATCGCGTCGCGCATCACCGCATTCGCATCCGCGTAACGCTTCACGAAGCGCGGCGTGTACGCATCGAACGCGCCGATCATGTCCTCGGTCACGAGCACTTGCCCGTCGCACGCGGGCGATGCGCCGATGCCGATCGTCGGGATCGTCAGCGTTCCGGTCAGGTGGCGCGCGAGCGCCTCGGCAGTGCCTTCGATCACGACGCTGAACGCGCCGGCCCGTTCGGCCGCACACGCGGCGTCGAACACCTGCGCGGCCGAAAGCGGGTCCATCCCCTGCGCGCGAAAGCCGCCCGTCGCGTTGGCCTGCTGCGGCATGAGGCCGACATGCGCCATCACCGGAATGCCGCGCTCGGTCAAAAAGCGGATCGTATCGGTCATCTCGCAGCCGCCTTCGAGCTTCACGGCCTGCGCGCCGGTTTCGGCGAGCAGCCGCGCGGCGGAGCGGTACGCCTGCGCGGGCGATTCCTGGAACGTGGAGAACGGCAGGTCGACGACGACGCACGCCTGCGCGGCGCCGCGCACGACGGCCGCGCCGTGTGCAATCATCATGTCGAGCGTGACGCGCAGCGTATCGGGCATCCCGTACAGCACCATGCCGACGGAGTCGCCGACGATGATCACGTCGGCCACGTCGTCGACGAGTTTTGCCATTGGCGCGGAATACGCGGTCAGCGACACGAGGCTGCCGAGCCCTTTGGTCGAGCGGATCGCGGTGACGGTCTTTCGGGTGGTGCGGGTATGAGCGCTCATGAACGGAAGCCGTGTGAAAGAAGAGCCGCCACGGTAGCATCGCGCTCGTTCGTGCAATGACCTTCGGAGGACGTCTTATGTTGCTGGCGGGACAACCCGGCGACCCATACGCAGTGCCGCCGATGGCGCGCCTGCCGAGGCCGCTATACGTGCGCGCCTTCGGGATTCCCGGCAACGTGAGCGTCGATGCGCACAGTCATCCATGGGCCCAGCTAATGTATGCGACGAGCGGCGTGCTCGAGGTGTCGACGCCGGCGGGCCGGCAACTGTTGCCGCCGCACTATGCGATGTGGATTCCGCCGCACGTGCCGCATGCGGTATCGACGCGCGATTGCGTCGCGTTCCACAGCCTGTATCTCGATGCGGCAATCGCACGGAGCGACGTGAAC
>Ga0207647_10002399_pt1 | contig 14220 bp, 14 predicted proteins | sample KBSCornC2_FD_184295 | JGI IMG/M metagenome (GOLD analysis project Ga0207647, IMG submission 184295) | Corn rhizosphere microbial communities from Kellogg Biological Station, Michigan, USA - C2 (SPAdes) (version 2) | ecosystem: Host-associated > Plants > Roots > Rhizosphere ...
CGCGGATGGCTTTGCGCCCTGATAAGCGGACGAGGTGCGGGTTTCGGTGGTGGCCGAAACGTGTGAGGCGACTGGCTCGCCAGGCGGCGGCCACGCCGACGAACAGCCGGCAAACAGCATAGTGGCGGCGGCAACAACGGCAGCAGCGGCAACGTAGAACGGCTTCATGATCAACTCCAGCCTACGTTGCTTGGACAGAACTGCCTGGCGGGAAGTTCGTCGACTTCGGCACGCCGAATGGCAGCGTGGGCGGGCCCGTTTTTAGTGCCCCGCTGCGGCGGCCGCCGCGGCATTCGTCTTGCCCGGCTTCGTCACCCAGATCAACGGAATGATCAGTACGAAGATCACCGCCGACAACCAGAAAATATCGTTGAGCCCAAGCATGGCGGCTTGTGTGTTCATCGAGTGTTCGAAGAAAGCCATTGCTTGAGACCGGCTGCCTCCCAGTGCAGCTTGCGCCGAATCGAGTGCCGCGGTGAAAACAGGGTTGGTGACGCCCGTCTGCTCAGCCAGTCTCGCGTGATGCAAGATGGTGCGATCGTTCCAGCCGGTCGCGGCAAGAGACGTTCCCACTGCGCCCGCAAAGACCCGCACGAAATTCGACAAGCCGGCCGCGGCGGGAATCTTCTCGGGCGCCAGGCCGGAAAGAATAATCGCTGTCAGTGGCACGAAGAACAATGCGGTTGGTATGCCCTGCAACAAGGTGGGCAATACGAGCGTCCAGGTATCCACGCCGGTCGTGTAGTGCGAACGCATGAAGAACACGCCCGCAAAGCCGACAAAGGCCAACGTTGCAAGCACGCGCGCGTCTGAGCGCGGCATGATCTTCGCCATCACAGGGGCAAGGATCACCGCGAATATGCCGAGCGGTGCCGTGGCGAGACCTGCATCGACGGACCGGTAGTTCAGGTAACCCTGCATCCACTGCGGCAGCAAGACGAGGTTGGAGAAAAACACCGCATACGCAACCGAAATCGCAACCGTGCCGCCAAGAAAATTGCGGCCGCCAAACAACCTTAAATCGATGACCGGGTTCTTCTCGGTCAGCTCCCAGATCACGAAAAATGCGAAGCTGATCCCTGCAAACACAGTCAACGCGACGATTACCGGGGAATTGAACCAGTCTAGGTCCTTACCCTTGTCGAGCATGATCTGCAGCGAACCGACCCACGCGATCAACGAGATCAGCCCGATCTTGTCGATCGGCGAACGCTTCGTTGGGGACTCGCGCGTGCGGTAGATAGCCCATGTCACACCCGCAGCAAAAAGCCCCACCGGAATGTTGATGTAGAAGATCCACGACCACGAATAGCTGTCCGTAATCCACCCACCGAGCGCAGGCCCCGCAATCGGGCCGACAGTCGCTGTCATGGCCCACAGCGCCAACGCATGCGAACTCTTCTCCTTCGGATACGAGCCCAGCAGAATGGCCTGCGAAAGCGGAATCAACGGTCCCGCTACCGCGCCCTGCAAGATGCGCGCGGCGAGCAGAACCGGCAGATTCGGTGCTATTCCACATAACCATGAGGACATGACGAACAACAGTATCGCCCACACGAACAGCTTGATCTGTCCCACACGCTGCGTGAGCCAACCCGTCAACGGAATCGAAATTGCGTTGGCTGCGGCGAAGAGCGTGATGACCCATGTTCCTTCGTCGACCGATACGCCGAGGTTGCCCGCGATAGTCGGGATAGCCACGTTCGCAATCGAGGAGTCGAGCACATTCATGAAAGTGGCCAGCGCTACGGCGAGCGTTGCGAGCACAAGCTTGCCGCCCGTCAAAGGCGGAAGCGTCGCAGGTCGCGTCGATTGATTCATTTCATCACCTGTCGAATGTCGCTAATATCTGACTTATCAGCTAAACGCACAAAAAAATGGAGAACACTTCCGCGTATTCAGCCTGCTTTGCGCGTAGCGCTTTTTTGCCCCCCAGCCGTTGTGGCTGTGCGTGCCATTGGCATGTTCTGCGCGATGATCCGGGCGATCTCCGCATCTGCATCCGCGCCGTACTGCGCAAAGACATCGGTGCGATAGGTAGTATTCACCGCCGCGCCGAGTTGGGTTCCCGACTGGTCGCGAGTTTCGACTTCGACCTGCATCGACAACCCAATCCGCAGCGGATGTGCGTCCAGTTCCTTCTGATCGAGCTGGATACGCGCGGGCAGACGCTGTTCGACCTTGATCCAGTTGCCGGTCGCATTCTGAGCGGGCAGTACCGCGAACGCCGAGCCTGTTCCCGCAGAGAAGCCGACCACGCGGCCGTGGTATTTGACGCTCGAACCATAGACATCGGCGGAAAGCGTGACGGGTTGGCCGATACGCATGCGCTTGAGTTGGCTCTCCTTGAAGTTCGCATCGACCCACACTTCGGTGAGCGGGACGATCGCCATCAACGGCGTGCCAGGCGCGACTCGTTGACCGACCTGTACAGAACGGCGTGCCACATAGCCGGTAACCGGAGCAGGCAAGGTGTTGCGCGCGTAGTTCAGATAGGCGTCGCGTACCTTGGAAGACGCCGCCAGAACGTTCGGATGCTGTTCGATCGACGTGCGGTCGGTCAGTGCATGGTTTGCTTCGGCCTGCTGACGCGCGGCGTCGAGGGCGGCTTGCGCGGCGCTGACCGCATCGCGCGCGTGTGCCACGTCCTCGCCGGACACCGCGCCCGTTTCCGCGACCGCCTGACGTCGCTTCAGATCACTGACGGCGCGCGCGAGATCGGACTCGCGCTGCGCGACCGTTGCTGCATAGTAGTCATTGTTCACGTAGAGACCGCTGACTTGCCGCACGGTCTGCCCAAGCGTTGCTTCGGCATTGGCAAGCGCGTCTTTGGCATCCGCGTTGTCGAGCGTCACGACCGGCGCGCCTTGCTTGACGATCTGCGTATCGTCCGCGTTCACTGCAACGACGGTGCCGCTGACCTGCGGCGTCAGTTGGACGAGATTGCCGCTGACGTATGCGTCGTCGGTAGCCTCGTGATATTGACCGGTCGTCACGTAGTACACGCCGTAAGCTGTGCCGGCTGCCACTATCGCGGCGGCCAGCAACGCGAGCAGCAGTTTGCGCCGCGTGGTGCCTTGCGTTTGTTGGGGTTGGTCTGCGTCCGCCTTCGCCCGGGCGGCGTTGATGCTATCGCTCATTGTGTGACTCCTGACAGGATCTGAAATACGTCGCGCTCAACGCACGGCGACGACTGGATTGAGTTTGACTGCAGGCGCGGCACCGGCACTCTGCCGGGCGGCGTCGGTATCGGCATCGGCATTGTCGGAATAGCCGCCGCCCAGCGCCGCTGCCAATGCGATCTGCTGATCGCGCCGGTTCATCTTCAGATTCGCAACCTGCTCGTCGGCTTGAAGCGCCGTGGTGTCGGCGTTCAGCACCGTGAGTTGATTCGCGAGTCCCGCCTTGTATTGCACGAGCGCCAGTTGATCAGCGCTGCGGGCGGCTTCCTGCGCGGATAGCGCGTCGCTGAGCTGCTCGTCGGTGGAACGGATTTGCGCGAGTTGAGTGGCAACTTCGGACAGTGCGGTGACGAGCGTCTGGTTATATGAAGCGACGGCGTAGTCGAAATCGGCGTAGCGGCCTTTAAGTTGCGCCCGCAACTGGCCGCCGTCGAAAATCGGCAGATGGATCGCCGGACCCACCGACGCCGTGCGGCTCGCCGCGTTGAGGAAGCGGCCGAAGCCGAACGCGTCTAGACCGACAGCTGCACTCAGGTTGATGTCGGGATAGAACTCGGCCTTGGCCTCCTTCACGTCGTGTACGAGCGCGTCGACTCGCCATTTCGCGGCGACCAGATCCGGGCGCCGGCTGACGAGGTCAGCGGGCAGATTGGCCGGCAGACGCACTTCATCGCCGATACCCAGCGACGGGCGGGCAATCGCAAGACCTCGGTCAGGTCCTGCGCCGAGCAATGCGGCAAGCTGATATCGCGTGGTGAGAATGCTGCCGTCCAGCGACGCCAGCGCGGCCCGGCTGCTGGCGAGGTTCGCCTGCGCGGTCTTGCGCTCGACCTGCGTGTCGAGTCCAGTTGCAATCCGGCCGGCCGTAATGCGGTCAATCTGTTCGCGCTGCGTCACCTCCTGCTGCGCGATGTCGCGCAGCGCAAATAGACGCGCAAGCTGGTTATACGCGCGCGCCGTGGCAGACGTCAGCGACAGTCTGACGACTTCCGCATCGGCCTTGCTCGCTTGCAACTGCGACAGCGAGGCTTTCAGTGCTTCGCGATTCTTGCCCCACAAATCCAGGTCATACGATGCGGACAGCAAACCCTTGTTCTCTGATTGCCATGACCCGGCGTACGGTGGCGGCACGAGCGCAGTGCTCGAATACTGCTGCCGTGTGAACGAATAAGTCGCACCGACTTGCGGCATGGTGCTCGCCTTCGCCGTCTCGCTGTAAGCAGCGGCGGCGGCAACGCGTGCGCGCGCCTGTTCGATCGACGGGTTGCCTTTCAATGCTTCCTCGAGCAACGCCTTCAGTTGGGCGTCGCCGAACTGATCGGCCCAGTCGACGGCGGGCCACTGCCCGTTGTCGGCTGGAATGCTTTGCTGCGTCGCATAGGTATCCGGCGTCGCAAGCTGCTTGTCGCTCGAGATGCCTGCATAGTTCGCGCAGGCCGATAGCACTGCCGCGAAAATCACCGTCATGCCGGATTTCGCAATTCGCGATCCGCTCATTCGTCGATTTAACTGTCTATTCATTTTCTGACCTGTCAGATATATGGACAAAAAATTTTGTGCGAACGCTTCGCTCAATCTTCGAGAAACTTGAACAGCAGACGGCGCAGCTCATGGAATTCCGCCTTGGTGAATTTCTTCAGCCGCTTGTTCAGCACGACCGGCACCCTGTCGGGCAAGTGGCTCGCCACTGCTTCGCCCTTCTTCGTCAGCTTCAGATTGACGACCCGGCGATCTTCAAGACTGCGGGAGCGCTGAAGCAAACCCTTCGTTTCGAGTTTGTCGAGCATGCGCGTCATCAGGCCGGTGTCTATACCGAGCAACGTGGACAGTTCGAACGGAGTGCTCGCAATGTCCTGACGCATGGACAGAAGAATGCCCATTTGCTGGGCCGTGATGTCGAGATCCTTGAGTTCTGCGTCTATCTCCGTCACCAGAAGGTTGCGCGCCTTGTTGATGGCGAATCCCACGCTCTCGGTCACGGTGAAATTGTCGCTCGTGTAGTGGTTCATCTTTGCTCCTTGCCTGGAGAGCAATATATCTGCATTGTCAGATATCTCCAAGCTCGATGCTGGACATCAATGTTTCAAATATTGCGCTAACCGGAGACTCCCGGTCCTGCGGCGAAGAGGAATTGCCGCGCGCCCGCATCACTCGCGGCCGGGGTCGCGCTCAATTCAACGGGCCGGGCATCGCCGCCCTTCTCACACGCCTTCAACGAGAACGGCGCGATAGCGCGCGCCTTTGAACCGGTGCTGCGCGACTTCCTGATATGCGGGACCGTCGTACCAGGCACGCGCTTCCGCAGTGGACGGAAACTCCACGATCACGACACCCTCTGGCGCTTCGCCTTCCAGAACCTGTTGAGGTCCATAGGCAGCGAGGATTTTGACGGGATGGCCTTTGAAAGTGGCGCCGACCTTGCTCTGATAAATGTCGAGTTCCTGCTGATCCTGAGTGCTTTCCTTCGTGAAGACGATATATGTGGCCATGACATACGCTCCTGCGTTGGTGGGAAGGTGCGTACGATGATGCCATGAAATCGCACCGTGCCTCGGCGCACAGCGTCGCTGCCATGTGGTCCGTCACACTGGCACGTCGTGACCGCTGCCATTGCCTAGCGATGGTCTCGCCTGGCGCGCAACCGCGCCGCGCTTCATTGCGTCGCTCGCCCGGTTCTGAGCGACCGGGCGTCGGCAGTCGCGTGCTGTGTGAATTGCGCGCCGATGGTCTGCCGCGCGCGCGAAAGCCGGCTCATGACGGTGCCGATCGGCACGCCGACCACTTCGGCCACTTGCGAATAACTGAGCCCTTCAACCGCGACCAGCAGCATCACGATCCGTTGCGCTTCCGGCAAGCGGTCGACGGCCGCGATAATCAGGTCGAAGCCTTCTCCCGGATCGCTCTCTCGGGAATCGCGCAGGGTAACTGAAAAGTCGTCATCGCATTCCATGATGGAACGGCCTGGCAGCTTGCGAGTGCGCAGTTCGTCGATCCACGTGGAATGAATAATCGAGAACATCCAGCTTAGCGGCGCAGTGCCGGGCTCTAACTGGTCGGCGCGCTCGAGTCCCCGCGCACAGGCATGCTCAAGTACGCGTTCGGCGTCGTGCCGGTTACGGCAGAGGCGGACAGAGAACGCCCAAAGGCGCGGAAGCATGCCTGGCAGAAGACTATGCAGCTTCCCGGCATCTGCTGTTGGCATGATCGACTGGGGTGAAAACGGGTTGCCGGACGACGCGCCCGCCGGGAACCGGCGATGATTACAGGCCGACGGAAGTCGCGGTCGAACTGTGCCGCGACCACCGCGACCACCAACACGCGGGTTATTTTCCAGTAGCCCAATGCGAGTTGCGCATCAGCTTGCTGAAGTCTCTGCGGACGAAACCAGGGTCCTTGTAGGCCATGACATCGGCCAGACCTGTTCCCTGCGTGGTCTCCGGACGATGCTTCAGGCTATCGTAGAGGGCCTGCATGAAGTCCTCAGCGAATTGCGGCGGATGCGGATGAGCCGCCTCGACGGCGCTCCGCTGCCCGGCAGTGAAGTCGTCATAACCTGCGCCCACGAGATCCATGTTGGCGCCTTCGGCAACCAGGGCGGCCATCGGGAACAGATTTGCGGAAATTCCATTGGTCGTGTGCAATGCAATTGCAAGCCAGACCATCTGGCTATTGGCCTCGGAAACGCCGTGACTTCGCAAAAAGTCACGTGCGGCGTTCGCGCCATCCACTTCATAGCGCAAGTGGCTTTGCCCATAGCCGGCCGTCAGGCCGAAATCATGGAACATAGACGCAACGTAGAGAAGCTCCGGGTCGAAAGCGAGACCTTTGCGCTTTCCTGCCAGGGCAGCCCAATAATAGACACGCGTGGAATGCTGAAACAGAAAATCGCCCTCCGATTCGCGAATGAGTTGCGCTGCGTCGCGCGCCAATTTGCTGTCGGGGATTTTTACGCCAGGAACCTCGTCGCCGGCATTCGCCGTGGATTGATTGAACGTGGGCTGCACTTGCGCGTGCGCGTCGAGGGCCGGGACGATTCCCCCAACCGCAAGAGCAACGGCTGCGCAAATTGCAGCGACAGAACTGCGGGACTTCATGATGTTCTCCTTCTCGCAAAGAAATGCAGCCTTAGCGGCTAGTTCGCTGTTCCCAATTCGAATTGAGAATGATGCTGCAAACGTTCGTTCGCACGAATTCCGGGTCCTTGTAGGCGAGGAAGTCGTCGTTGAATGTGCCGAAGGTGCTGCCGGGGCGATGCTTCATACCGTGATAGAAAGCATCGATGATCTTGTTTCCAAAGCCGGGATCGCGGGGATACGCAGCGGTCACCGCGTCGCGTTCTTCGTCGGTGAATTCTTCGAAGCCGCGCCCCGCTACGTCCATTCCTGCGCCTGCCTGCAACAGGGCAATTTCTCCGTGCATGTGTTCCGGGATGCCAGGCGTCGTGTGCAAGGCTACGGCATTCCAGACCTTGTGGATATCCGCCTCGGCGATGCGGTGGCTTCGCAGAAAATCCCGCGCGGCGTTCGCGCCATCCACTTCGAAGCGAAGCTGGCTCTCGTGATAGATCGACGTCAGGCCAATGTCGTGGAACATAGCGGCGACATAAAGCAACTCCGGATCGAAGATCACGCCTTTGCGTTCCCCGAGCAATGCACCCCAGAGGTACACGCGAGCGGAGTGCATGAACAGCAATTCATTTTCCGTGTCCCGAATAAGCTCGGTGACCTCACGCGCCAATTTACTGTCAGGTACTTTCACGCTGTATTTACCGTTCGTCTGCATCGCTCTTCTCCATTCATCTCGTCCTGCATTTACGGGCACCTCGCAACGGCTCCTGCCGGTCGCTGGCTCGCACACCGACTGCGAACTCCAATGAAACTGGAACTGTTGAGCCGCTGTATAGGGAGGAAGTTACGCTCCTATCGGGCCACGATACAGACCCAAGATTGACGATTCTGGATGTACCATTGACGGCTATGACGACGCTCCCAATTGGCCTGGATCGCTCCGCGAGCACATCGCTGTCCACACAAATCTACGGCGCGATTCGACACGCCATAGAGACGGGGCAGCTTGCCGCCGGCGCGCGGCTGCCATCGTGGCTGGATCTGGCCGCGCAGATCGGCGTCTCGCGGGGCACGGTTCGTGTGGCCTATGAGCGTCTGATCGATGAACAGTTCGCGGTCGCTTGTGGAGCGGCCGGCACCCGGGTTGCCGAGCGCCCACCCTTGCCTGCAACGCCCGCCCGGTCTCCCGAAGCGCCGCCGTTTCCCGATCTGTTCCACGAATTCGGCGCGACTCCTTTGGCGTTTCAAATGGGCGTGCCTTCCGAGGACGCCTTTCCTTTCAAGCTATGGTCGCGTGTGCTCACGCGCGCGGCGCGGCGGGCCGCGGCTGCTCCGGTCGGCTACCCCGATCCGCGGGGCGATCCGGACTTCCGGAAGGAGATTGCAGCCTATCTGGGCGTAGCACGAGGCTTGCGATGCAGTCCATCTCAGGTTCTTGTCACTGCGGGTTTCTCGGCTGCACTGGGCCTCGCAATCAAGGGGCTCGGGGTTGAAGGCGAAGAAGCATGGATAGAAGATCCGGGTTTTCCGCTCACGCGTACCGCGCTCGATCTGGCGGGAATGACTGTGAGAGCCATTCCAGTCGATGCAGACGGGCTCGACGTGGACGCCGGCATCCGGAGTTCTGCTGAAGCCGCTCTGGCAGTCGTGACACCGGGCCAGCAGGCGCCCCTCGGAATGGCCATGTCGCTCCCCAGGCGGCTAGCGTTGCTCGCATGGGCTCGACGAAACGACGCATGGATCATCGAAGACGATTACCTGAGCGAGCTCCAGTTGAAGGGTCGCGCAGCGCCGGCCTTGGCATCGCTGGATCCAGACGGACGGGTGTTGCATATCGGCAGCTTCAGCAAAACTATCAACCCGGCGCTCCGACTTGGCTTTCTGGTGGTCCCGGTTGAAATGGCTCGCCGCTTGGGCGACATCGCAGCGTGCCTGATGCCGGCGCCGGCGTCGTTCGTCCAACACGCCGTGGCAGAGTTTCTGCGCGATGGGCACTATCTTCGGCACCTTCGGCATATGAAGCGTCTTTACGCCACGCGGCGCGATAGCCTGCTTCGTTGTCTCAACGAGTTGGCGCCGGACTCGATAAAAGTGCATGCGGCTGCGGGTACGGCCATCGTGACCACGCTTCCCCGCTCTATATCTGACGTTGACATTGCCATGCGAGCATTGCAATCCCGCTTGGCGCCTGCGCCTTTGTCGCCATGGTATCTGCAGTCTTCTGGCCCACAGGGCTTACTGCTGAGCGTGACCAACCTCGATGAACGCAAGATAGTCGAACACTGTCGCCGGCTGGTGGAAGTGGTTCGCAAGGGTAGCTAGGCGACAGGCAATGCGGGTGTGCTGTCCGCTGAATGGTACATAAAGAATGTTCATTCTTGGTTCTTTCTTGTGGTCCAGGCCGGACCCACAATGTGAGGACACCAAGGAGATACACCATCATGAACATTCGATCTATCGCTGGTGCTGTCGCCGCAGGCATTGCTCTTTCCATTGCCGTACCGGCTACCGCGCATGACACGGCTGAGACCGTCACACCGAACTTCCAGCACGCGATTCCCAACATCCCCGGCAAGTCGTTGATTGCGGTCGTTGTCGACTATGCGCCCGCAGGCGCGTCGCACGCACACGAGCATGCGAAGTCGGCTTTTATCTATGCATACGTCGTGTCGGGCGCCATCGAGTCGCAAGTCGACGACGGCCCGAAGCGGATCTACCACGCCGGCGAAAGTTTCTTCGAGGAGCCCGGCGCGGTTCACCGTGTCAGCCGCAATGCGAGCAAGACCAAGCCGGCGAAGTTGCTGGCGGTGTTCGTGGTGGACAGCAACGACAAGGCCCTGACCACCCCGGTCGAGTAATCAGTACATCAAGGAGTAAAGTATGAGCATGCGTCTGGACTACAACCACATCGCACCTGCGGGCGCGAAAGCCCTCGGTGGTGTTTACGGCTATGTTCTGCAGAGCGGCCTCTCGCCTGTTCTCGTGGACCTGGTCTACCTCCGCGTTTCGCAGATCAACAACTGTGCGTACTGCCTCGACATGCATACACGCGATCTGCTGAAAAAGGGCGTGAAAGTCGAAAAGCTCGCGCTCGTGCAGGCCTGGGAGGAAGCGGGCAATCTGTTCGACGAACGTGAGCGTGCCGCACTTGCGTGGGCCGAATCGGTCACACGCGTTGCACAGACCGGCGTACCCGACGAAGCCTACGAGGCAGCCCGTGCAGTGTTCGACGAGCGCGAACTGGTCGACCTCACGATCGCCATCGGACTCATGAACATGTATAACCGCATGGCGATCAGCTTCCGGAACACGCCTCAAGCCGCAGTAGGACGGTGATCACGCTCGCATCGATCCGGACACATAGCGACGGCGTCGTTAGCCGACCAGTTCGACCATCACGATGTCGGTGTCGTCTCGCGCTGTCATCGTAAGCTGGGATTCACCGGTAACCACGACTCCATCGCGCGGCGCGAGCCGAACCTCTCCCACGTCGAGCCGGCCGTGATCGGTAACCAGATACGCGTGGCCTGGCGGACGCAACGCGTGATGCAGCGTTGCGCCTTCGCGTATCGTCGCGATGCACACGCGAGCGTCCGCATTGATAGGCAACGCGCCTGCGCGCACGTCGTCCGGATCGCCGCTCGCCAGCGTGACGAAGCGGCCTTCGCGACACTCGCGCGAACAGACCCGCGTCGCCCAACGCGGCGTGCCACCCAACGTGCGCGGGTGCAACCAGATCTGAAACAGCCGCGCCGGCGAACTCTCCTCGTTGCGCTCGGCGTGATGTACCGCGCAACCCGCGCTCATTGCCTGCACCGAGTCGGCTACCAGACGTGCCCGATTTCCGGCGTCGTCTTCGTGCGTAATTGCGCCTGATCGAACCCACGTCACGATCTCGACTTCACGGTGAGCATGAAGGCCGAAGCCCGAGTGTGCCGCGAACTCGTCGTCGTTCCATACGTAGAGCGCGCCGAGCGGCACATGATCGGCGCGTCCGCACTCGCCAAAGCGGAAATGCAGCCGCGCTTCCAGCCAGTCGCGACTGATTACATCGAGCGACAGAAAAGGACGATGTTCGATCATGATGTGCCTGAGTTGGATCGCGCGCACGCGTGCGCGCGCCGGTGCAATCGTCGAAGACTGCACCAGACGCGCCCTCGCGCGCTCAAGGACCGTTTAGACCTGCTGCTGGCCGCCGTCGACGAACAGCTCGGCGCCGTTCACGAAGCTCGCGTCGTCGGAGGCGAGGAACAGTGCCGCACTCGCGATCTCGCCGGGCTCACCGAGGCGGCCCATCGGGATCTGGGCGGCGAGGTAATCGGCCAAGCCTTGTTGCTGCGCTGCGTCCGGACCGGCGAGGTCGAGCAGGCCGGGAGTGCGGGTTGCACCAGGGCTAAGCGTGTTGACGCGGATGCCGCGGTCCTTGAGATCGAGGATCCAGCTGCGTGCGAAGGCGCGCACCGCGGCCTTCGAAGCTGAATAGACACTGAATGCGGCCGTGCCCGCGCTGCCAGCCGTCGAACCCGTGAGGATCACCGACGCACCTTGTGCGAGCAGCGGCAGCGCTTTCTGCACGGTGAACAGCACGCCCTTCACGTTGCGGTCGAAGGTGTCGTCGAACTGTTCTTCGGTGATGCTGCCCAACGGCAGCATTGAACCGCCGCCAGCATTGGCGAACAGCACATCGAGACGCCCTTTCTCCTGCTTGATCTGCGCGTACAGCGCGTCGAGTTCATCGAGCTTCGCAGAATCGACGCGTACGCCGGTCACGTTGCCGCCGGCTTCGCGAATTCCCTTCACTGCGGCGTCGAGTTCGGCCTGACGGCGACCGGTGATGTAGACGTGCGCGCCTTCCGCTGCAAAGCGTTGAGCAGTCGCGAGGCCGATGCCGCTCGTTGCGCCCGTGACCAGTGCGATCTTGTTGTCGAGTTTGCGTGCCATGGTGTTTCTCCTTCAATTCGATAAGTGGATGACTACGTGGGGAAACTGCGTTGAGCGTTTCGTGCTGCGATGTAAGGAGAATATCGACGCAAGCGCCTTTTCTAAATAGAATTGATTGAAATCTAACGTTGCAAAAATGAAATGATGAGGCGAGATGGCGAAACTGCCTGATTTCGAGGGACTGGCCATGTTTGCGAAGGTCGCCGAGGAAGGATCCTTCGCGGCTGCGGCGCGCGCAGTGGGTGTTTCGGTGGCGACGGTGTCGCGCGGCGTCGCGCGCCTGGAAGACCGGCTGGGCGCGCGGCTTTTCAACCGCACATCGCGTCAACTGGCGCTCACCGAGTTCGGCCGGACGATCTGCGAGAAAGCTGGCCAGATTTACCGGCAGGCCGAGGAAGCAGAAAATGCCGCCCGTGAGATGTCGGTGCAGCCGCGCGGGCTCGTGCGTCTCGCGGTGCCGATGTCGTTCGGGCTGCGCTGGGTCGCGCCGCTCCTGCCGGCATTTTTTCGCGCTTATCCGGAGGTGTCGATCGACCTGCATCTGTCCGACGCGCCGGTCGACCTGGTTGCTGACGGCTTCGACGCCGCGCTGCGCATCGCCGCACTGCCCGATTCGTCGCTCGTGGCGCGACGGCTGTGCGCGGTAACGCAATATGTAGTCGCGTCACCGGACTATCTGAAGCGCGAGGGACGGCCTATGCATCCGCGCGAACTGGTGGACCGCCCCTGCCTTTCGTATGCGTATCGCGCGCGCAGCGATGTGTGGCGCTTCACGAACGACGCGGGCGAGGAGGAACCGATCATGCCGATCGGTCCACTGCGCGTGACGAACTCCGACGCGCTGTTGCCCACGCTGCTCGATGGTCTGGCGATTGCCGAGCTGCCCGAGTTTATTGCCGGCGAATATCTGGCCGATGGCCGCCTGGAAGCGATCCTCACCGACTGGTCTTTGACGAAAGGCGGCCTTTACTTCGTCACGCCGTCGGCGCGTGCCCGGCCCGCAAAAGTGAGCGCGCTGTCCGACTACTTCGCGGAACATCTTTCCGATCCGTCGTGGCGATGGCCCAAGTGATCTGGTGCAGTCCACATCCGCTAACCTGACAGACGTTCATCATTGCATGGGTGCAACGACGCATCCCGGTTCCGCTTACCTTTCGCCGAATACAATGCGAGACGAAGAAGGGTCGCTTTGACCGACCTCTATAACGCACAGTGATCGATGAAAGTCCCCAAAACGTCTGCTAGTGCTGAGCCCACGGCGACCGACCGCGGCAAGACCGCACGCCCGGTCGCGGGCGCCATCGCACCGCAACATCCGGGCGAACCGCACGCTCCGCACGATTCGCGCGCTCGCAGCATCGCTCTCGCGGCGAGCCTCGCCTTGATCGCCTTTTCGCTGCGCACGCCGATCACGAGCGTGGGTCCGATCCTGCTCGAAGCTGTGCGGGCCACCAACCTTTCGCGCGCGGGCGCGAGCGTGCTGACGACATTGCCGTCGCTATGCTTCGGTCTCTTCGGGCCGCTCGCACCGCTACTCGCGCGGCGCCTCGGCAGTGAACGCGCATTGCTCGCGTTGCTGTTGCTGCTCACGCTGGGTACTGCGTTGCGCGTATTTCCCGTATGGGAGGCGTTGTATCTCGGCCAGATTGTGGCCTGCTTCGCCATCGGCTTGATGAATGTGCTGTTGCCAGGTGTAGTGAAGCGCGACTTCCCACACCATGTTCCGCTGATGACTGGAGTCTACAGCGCGGCAATGTGCGTCGGCGCCGCCGCGGCGGCGGCCGGGACGGTCCCGGCGGCCCATGCGATCGAATACCTGCTGGGCAGCGCGAGCGGCAACTCGTGGGCATGGGCATTGGCGCTGTGGGCGTTGCCTGTCGCATTGGCCACGCTGGTCTGGGGCACGCGTCTGCCGAAAAAGTCGACCCACGCAGGCAGACGCGTGCAAGTCGTTCGCGGATTGTGGCGAGATCCGCTTGCGTGGAAGGTCACGCTGTTCATGGGTTCGCAATCGTCGCTGGCGTACATCG
>Ga0207647_10002403_pt1 | contig 14210 bp, 9 predicted proteins | sample KBSCornC2_FD_184295 | JGI IMG/M metagenome (GOLD analysis project Ga0207647, IMG submission 184295) | Corn rhizosphere microbial communities from Kellogg Biological Station, Michigan, USA - C2 (SPAdes) (version 2) | ecosystem: Host-associated > Plants > Roots > Rhizosphere ...
AACTTTAGAAGTAGTAATAGAATTATCTGCAATCTTAGTTGTTGTTATTGCATTTGTATTAATAGTCGGATTGGGATAAGTACCGGTGAGATCACCACCTGCCGAACCTGTAGGAGGTAAAGAAATTGGTATCACTCCTGCTGCAAGTTTCGTTGAAGTAACCGAACCATCTGCAATCTTTATTGTCGTAACTGCATTCGATGCAATTGTGGGATTGGGATAGGTGCCGCTTAAATCTCCACCTGCCGTACCGGTAGGCGTTGTTCCACTCGGTATTAACCCGGGTGCCAGCTTTGATGCAGTAATCGCACCATCCTGGATTTTAATTGTGCTGACAGAATTATCCGCAAGCTTTGGGTTTGTCACAGCACCATCGGCAATTTTTTGATTGGTGATAGCATTGTTAGCTATGTTAGGGTTGGGATAGGTTCCAGCCAGATCGCCTCCCGCGTTTCCAGACGGAGGCAACGATGTTGGAATAACCCCCGGTGCTATTTTTGAATTTGTTACCGATGCATCCTGAATCTTAATTGTGCTAACCGAATTATCTGCCAGCTTGTTATTATCAATAACTCCATTATTAATTACTGGATTTGGATAGGTCCCCGTTAGATCACCCCCTGCATTACCGGAAGGGGCTAAAGAAGTTGGTATCACTCCCGGAGCTAATTTTTGTGCGGTAACTGATGCATCCTGGATCTTTGAAGTGCTTACCGAATTATCTGAAATTTTTGAACTATCAATTGCCCATGTCTTGATTGAAGGATTCGGGTAGGTTCCGGAAAGATCTCCTCCCGCATTGCCGCTAGGTGATAAACTATTAGGAATTACACCTGGCTGTAATTTAGATGCGCTGATCTCTCCATCTCCAATTTTTGAATTTGTTATTACCCCGTCCCTGATGTATGGCGAAGGATAGTTTCCAATCAGATCACCCCCGGCATTTCCAACAGGAGGAGCTGCATTGGCATACAAAGCGTACGGTACACTAAGTAATTGCGCAGTACCCATATCAATATAATTACCTGCACCTTTGGGATCAATTTCTACCTGCAAAAATTTAATTCCATTACTCCAATTAATAGAATTGAAACTCCCGCTAACGTTTGTTGCACCTGAGCTTCCAATTGCAGTGACAAACAAACCATAGCTGTTCGTTTTCAGATTTCTCGATTCACTATAAACTACCGGTCCGTTGGCAGAAGCATCTCTTACAGAAAGTCTCAGGCTGATGTTTTGATTGGCAATAATGCTTCCGACAGAATTGCGGGCGACACCCTGATAATTTATTTGCTGGGGTCCCTGTGCTTTTGCAAATAAAACTGTAGATGCGATAAATGCAAGAAGTAAAAGTTTTTTCATAAGCGTCGGTTTTACGGTCGTCTTTTTCTTTAAAGCTTGACAATTTTAAAAGTTCCTGTCTTTCGTACAGAGCCTGGCAAAGGATTAAGTTCTATATAGATCAAATAAGTACCGGAAGCAAAGGCTGACAAATCAATTTTTTCTGATCGTTGCAAACCGTTGCTGATTGTTTTTGTCATCATCAATTGTTTACCCGCTGCATCATAGATCATTATATTAAGAGTTCCTTGCTGTAGCGTAGAAATATTGATCTCAACTTTATTAAATGTTGGGTTTGGCAAAATCTTTATTTCGTCAGAAGTAAAATGTTTGCCGGGATTTATATTGTCATTGGAATTGGACGGTTGTAGCAGACCGTTAGTAAGCACAACATAACCGTTCGATGATGTCATTGTGTTTACAAGCGAGAGCTCACCAACACTCCAGTCAATTGCGTAATAGCCCTGGGAAAAAGAATTACCTGCTGAATTTATAACAGAAGAGGTGGCCGTTTGAGCTTTAACAGCAAGGTTCAGCAGTAGTAGCGCTGTCAGCACCTTGGTTTTCATAGCATGAATTTTAGAACGAAAAATTATCGTGTAAAACTAATGCCTTAACACTTCACCAAACAATAGTGAGTCTACTCAAAAAACAAAGTATTTGTACCCGCTAAATTTACTTGGGAAAGACCATTTTATAATCAACACTTATATTTCCTTTAGATATATCATCAAGCTTTCTTCTTAGGAGTTTACGCTTAAGTGGCGAAAGTTTGTCGATAAATAATTTCCCGTCAATATGGTCGTATTCGTGCAGAATGATTCTTGCAGTAACCCCGTCAAAAGTTTTTGTGTGGTGTTTGAAGTTTTCGTCCTGGTATGAGACAGTTACTTCTTCAGCACGGTAAATATCCTCGCGAATTTTCGGTATGCTTAAACAGCCTTCGTTATAGGCCCAGTCATCTCCTATTTCTTCAACAACATGTGCATTAATAAAAACCTGCTTGATCCCGGGAGCATCAGGATAAATTCCTTCGGCTTTTTCCTCATCATCCATGTTAGCAAAAATTTGCGCACTGTCCATCACAAACAGGCGAATGTCTTTATTCACTTGTGGAGCAGCCAGGCCAACACCATGACTTGCATACATGGTTTCCCACATGTCTTCAATAAGTTTTGCAAGATCAGGATAGTTTTCATCAATATCACGAGCCACTTTTCTTAAAACCGGGTTTCCGTATGCAACAATTGGAAGAATCATAATACGCTAATTACACTTATTTTTCTCGAATGAATTTAATATGCAAAAATAATTGAAAGCCTCTAAAGATTATGTTGTAAATGCTCCTGCAACATAATGGTTGCTGCAATTTGATCGAGCATGGCTTTGTTCTGGCGCTGCTTTTTTTTCAGTCCCATTTGCAGCATGGCCTGTGAGGCGAGTTTAGAAGTAAATCGTTCATCAACTTCTTTGATTGGAACGGAAGGGAAATTTTTTTGAAATTGTTTGATAAATTTTTCAACCAGCGGGGTTGCATGTGTCGCCGTGTCATCCCAGTTTAACGGCATTCCGATTATTACCAGTTCCACCTGTTCTTTTAAAAAATAGTCTTTTAAAAATGAAACCAGCTTTGGTGTTTCAACTGTGCATAGGCCTGTGGCAATAATCTTTAATGGATCGGTTACTGCAATGCCTGTGCGTTTTCCGCCGTAGTCTATAGATAAAATTCGTCCCAATGAAATTAAGTTAATATTCAAAAAATTTATGAACCAAAAGTCCGCCTGCTTTTCTTGCCCGGCACTATTGCAGGTTCAATAATTCTATTCAACCCATCAAAAGCTGACAAACAAATCTGCAATTACAAAAATGGCGAAGACGACACTGGCAATCCCATTCATCGTCATAAAAGCAATGTTTACTCTTCTTAAATCATTTGGCTTTACAATAGAATGCTGATAAACCAAACATCCAATAAAAACCAAAACCCCAACCCAATAGAGCACGCCGAAATGTCCAAACCTTCCTGCAGCAACAACACAGGCGGCACTTAGCAAATGCAAAATTTCAGAAACAGTCAACGCTTTTTCTTTTCCTAACCACGAAGGGATAGAATATAGCTTTTGCGACTGATCAAAATCCACGTCCTGCAAAGCATAAATAATATCGAAGCCACTTACCCAAAACAAAACTGCAAACGAAAATAAAATGGGCAACCAATGAAATACTCCGGTAACAGCAAGATATGCTCCGATGGGAGCCAGTGATAATCCCAGTCCTAAAATCAAATGACAAAGCGGGGTAAATCGTTTGGTGTAACTATATCCCAACACAACTGCCAGTGCAACCGGCGAAAGGAAAAAACAAATTCTATTTATGAACCATGTTGCTGCAATAAACAAAACGCAATTGACAATGGTAAATATCAATGCATTTTTTGGAGTGATGATTCCTTTCGGAATTTCCCTGATGGCAGTTCTTGGATTGAGTGCATCCCATCTTCTATCAAGGTAACGGTTGAATGCCATTGCCGCACTGCGCGCAAAGACCATACACAGGATGACGAGTACAAATTTGATTAGAATCTCCTTTACAGGTGGAAACGTCCCGTGCATCAATTCTCCCTGGTTATACCATACAGAGTTATTTTCAACCAACGAGGAAAAAAACGGCGCATACCGGATAGCCAAAAAAAATCCAATCAACGCAAAAGGCATAGCGAAGATGGTGTGAGCAAACTTTATAAGTGATAAATAGCTTTTAACTTTTGTCATAACTTATTTCACGCAAAAACGCAAAGAAAATAAAGTCGCAGCGATTATTCCGTTAATCTTTTAATCTGCTTTGATCCTTTCGCGTACCAATTCCCACAAAACAATTCCAGCTGCTACCGAAATATTCAGTGAATGCTTCATTCCCAATTGAGGAATTTCAATACAACCATCGCATTGTTCAATGGTTGATTGCTCCACTCCCGTTACTTCATTTCCAAAGATCACAGCAATTTTTTCGTCAGTCTCATAGCTGATTGCCTGCAGTTTGTAGCTATCAACCGCCTGTTCAACTGCATAAACTTTGTAACCAAGTTGCCTGATTTCCTCTATCGCTTCTGAAATATTTTTAAAATGCTTCCACGTCACGCTCTCGTCTGCACCCAACGCGGTTTTCTTGATTTCCTTGTGAGGCGGATAAGCCGTATAACCACAGATATAGATCGCTTCAATCAAAAAGGCATCTGCTGTACGAAAAACACTTCCTACATTATAAGCACTGCGAACATTTTCCAATACAGCAATGATTGGAATTTTATCCGACTGCCTGAACTCCTCGACAGATTTCCTATTCAATTCATCCATGGAAAGCTTTCGCATCTGCATCAATTTGGCTGCAAATGTAATGGCACTAACAAAACGTGGACAAAATTCTCGTTCACTTCCGAGGGAATTAGGGCGGGCCACTTATTTTTGCCGCAACCGTATGAGTAAGCAAAAGACCGCAAGTGAGACCCCGTTAATGCAGCAGCACAGAGCTATCAAGGCCAAATACCCTGATGCGATTTTGTTATTCCGTGTTGGGGATTTTTATGAAACCTTCGGTCAGGATGCCATCATTGCCTCGAAGGTTTTAGGTATTACGCTTACCAAAAGAAATAATGGCGGTGCGGCAGACAATGAACTTGCAGGTTTTCCTCACCATGCCCTGGATACCTATTTGCACAAGCTAGTAAAAGCAGGCTATCGTGTTGCCATTTGTGACCAGCTCGAAGATCCCAAACTGGCGAAGGGAATTGTGAAGCGTGGCGTTACCGAAATGGTAACCCCGGGAACTGCGACGAATGATAAATTACTTGATCTCAGTTCAAATAATTTTTTATGCTCGGTTCATTTTGCCAATGAAAAGTATGGACTGGCTTTCCTTGATATTTCCACGGGTGAATTTTTTATTGCAGAGGGTGATAAAGAATATGCCGATAAATTGTTGAGCGGATTTAAGCCTTCAGAAGTAATATTTCAGCGTCACCATCAAAAGAAATTCAAGGAAGAATTTGGCGCAAAGTTTTATACCTACACCCTGGATGAATGGATCTTTCAACAGCAGTATGCAGAAGATGTTTTATTAAAACATTTCGATACGCACTCGCTGAAAGGTTTTGGCGTTGAAGGCCTAAACTTCGGTTTGATTGCTGCCGGAGCCGTTCTTCATTATTTAAAAGAAACAGAGCATCCGAATCTCCAGCACATTACTTCTGTGCAGAGAATAGAACAGAACGATTATTTGTGGATGGATCGTTTTACGATCCGCAACTTGGAGCTATTGGGAAGCCCTGCTGAAAATGGAAGCACGCTTTTAAAAGTATTAGACACCACCTGCACTCCAATGGGCGCAAGACTTCTGAAGCGTTGGATTGTTTTTCCATTGAAGGATATTCAAAAGATCAACGAGCGCTTGGATGTTGTTGAGCATTTGATTTTGAATACGGATCAACGAAACAATTTGCTTCATGCCATGCGGCAGTGCGGAGATATGGAGCGGCTGGTTTCAAAAATCCCTTTGAAGAAGATCAATCCCAGGGAATTACTTCAGCTGGCAAGAGCATTACGGCAAATTGATGTGATCAAAGAATTGTGTAATCATTCCAATAATTCTTACCTGCAGCGCTTAGCCGGTGCCCTCGATCCTTGCCACTACATCTCTGATAAAATTGTAAAACAAATTATCGAGAACCCTCCTGCCCTTGCCATCAAAGGCGGATTTATAAATAGATCTGTGCACGATCAGCTGGACGAGCTGCGAAACATTGCACATCATGGTAAAGAATACCTGCTGAAGCTTCAACAACAGGAAGCCGAAAGAACAGGGATTTCTTCTTTAAAAATCAGCTACAACAACGTGTTTGGCTATTACCTGGAAGTAACCAATTCACACAAAAACAAAGTGCCGGCAGAATGGATGCGCAAGCAAACACTTGCGAATGCCGAACGTTACATCACCCCCGAATTAAAAGAGTACGAAGAAAAAATCACGGGTGCAGAAGAAAAGATCCTTGACCTGGAACTCCAGTTGTTCGATAGCCTTATCAATGAATTATTTGATTTTCTTTCCTGCATTCAAACCAATGCCCAAATTGTCGCTACACTGGATTGCTTAGCCGCGTTTGCCAACAACGCACTTCAGTACAATTATAAAAAACCACAGTTACACCAGGGTGATGAACTTAAAATCAAAAGTGGCCGTCATCCGGTTATTGAAAGAAATCTTCCTCCATCGGAGTCCTACATTGCAAATGATGTTGAGTTCAATAAAGCCGATCAGCAAATAATTATTCTCACCGGCCCGAACATGAGTGGTAAGTCGGCATTGCTGCGCCAGACAGGACTCATCACACTGATGGCACATATCGGGAGTTTTATTCCGGCTGATGAGGCGCTGGTTCCATTAACGGATAAAATTTTTACCCGCGTCGGCGCCTCGGATAATTTAAGTGCGGGTGAATCAACTTTCATGGTGGAAATGAATGAAACGGCTTCCATCATCAATAACATCAGTGACCGCTGTTTGATTTTGCTCGATGAAATCGGAAGGGGCACTTCGACCTACGACGGTATTTCCATTGCGTGGAGCATTGCGGAATTTTTGCACAACTCTTCGCACAAACCAAAAACGTTTTTTGCGACTCATTATCATGAGTTAAATGAACTGGAAAATAAATTGCCCCGTGTAAAAAACTTTCATGTTACCAATAAAGAGATTGGAAATAAAATAATTTTCCTTCGAAAGCTGGCGCCTGGCGGAAGCACTCACAGCTTTGGTATTCATGTGGCAAGAATGGCCGGCATGCCGCCTGGTTTAATTGAAAGAGCAAAAGACATTTTGAAACAGCTGGAAACAAAACACCTGGCCGGCGATTTAAATGAAAATATCAAATCACTCTCCTCATCAAAATTGCAACTAAGCATTTTTGACGCACATACCCAAACCTTTGATGAAATCCGGAAAATGCTTGAGGGCATTGATATCAACCGCCTCACCCCGGTTGAAGCTTTATTGAAACTGAATGAGATTAAAGGTCTTTTAAAGTGAGGTCTTTTATTTGTTAACCTCCCGGTTAAAAACAATTGTTCTTATTTTGAAACATCGAACCAGACTGATTTTTTATTGTTCCAGTCGCCATTATAATTAATGAATAACTCATCTCCTGCTTTTATGGCACGGACCGTTTTTACGGTGATGATTTCCTTTTTAAAATTCATTTCGTATTCGCAATTTGATTCGTAGGAATGATTGTACAAGGGCACATAACCCAGGGCCATACAACACTGATCCTGCTGGTTTCCCCATTCAAAAATATAATCGTGCAACAGGGTTTGATCAAGGAAACTGCGATCTTTCCTTGACATCACTATCACGGGCGCAACTTCGATGACTGTATTTTTTTTAAGATCAGCACTCGCAAAAACGCCTCTTCCCATTTCACCCGATTTTGCCACATAAATATTCTCGGAAATATAATTAAGAGGCTTCATTTAAAAATTTTGTACAAATTAATTTCATTTTCTAAATGCCATAAAACCTTCAGGCAGTAATTTTGGCACATGTCATTGGAAATTCTGAAAGAGCAGCTTGAGGCCATTCTTGAATCCGGCGATGATCAACAGCTTCATGAATTTTTGGATCAGCAAAACATCAGCGATGTAGCTGACCTGGTTGATGAATTGCCAGAATACGATAGCAGGATTATTGCAGGCATGTCGGTGCACAGGGCTGTAAGTGTTTTTAAAATCCTTGACCTGAGTGCGCAAAAGGAAATTATTAAAACGCTTCCTCCAAACATTACTGCTGAACTTTTAAACGAACTGCCTCCAGATGACCGTACCGATTTTTTGGAAGAGCTGCCGAGCAATGTGGTTCGTGAATTAATAAAGCTCCTCGATAATGAGGAAAGAAAGATCACCTTATCCCTTTTAGGGTATCCTGAAAACAGTGTCGGAAGACTGATGACGCCGGATTATGTGTACGTGTATGAAAACAATACGGTGCAACAAGTCTTGGAAACTGTGAGACGAGTTGGAAAAAACAGCGAAACCATTGACGTGATTTATGTGATCGATGAAAAAGGTGAGTTGCTCGACGATATCCGGATCCGGGAGTTCATTCTTGCTTCGCCTGATAAAAAAGTGAAGGAGTTGATGGATAACCGCGTCATCTCATTGAATGCTTACCAGGACCAGGAAGAGGCTTCGGAAATTTTTAAAATGAACAATCGTGTGGCGCTTCCCGTTGTGAGCAATACTGATAAATTATTGGGCATTGTAACGATCGATGATATTTTGTGGGTTGCTGCGGAAGAATTCAGTGAAGACATTCAAAAGATTGGTGGTACGCAAGCCCTGGAAGAACCATACCTTGAAATTCCTTTGTTTAAATTATTCCGTAAAAGGGTCGGCTGGCTCGTAGTTTTATTTTTGGGTGAAATGCTAACGGCAACCGCTATGGCTTTTTTCCAGGATGAAATTGCAAAAGCGGTGGTCCTTGCTCTTTTCATCCCGCTGATTATTTCAAGTGGTGGTAACAGCGGTTCGCAAGCCTCTACATTAATTATACAGGCGATGGCCGTTGGAGAAATCACGATCCAGGATTGGTGGCGGGTCATGCGAAGGGAATTGCTCTCAGGCCTTTTGTTAGGATTTGTACTCGGGGTTGTTGGCTTTTTCCGGATACTGATCTGGCAAAGTATCAACCCGCATCTCTACGGCGAACATTGGTTATCCATAGCATTCACGGTTGGCTTTGCACTAATTGGAGTTGTACTTTGGGGTACGCTTTCAGGAAGCATGTTACCGATACTATTGAAAAAACTGGGCGCGGACCCTGCTGCGAGTTCAGCACCTTTTGTTGCTACCTTAGTCGATGTAACCGGTTTGATAATTTACTTCTCTGTAGCCTTTCTCCTTTTACACCCGGCCAAGATATTATAACACCCAGTGCGTTAACAATCCGTTGCAATCATAAGTTTTGGCTTCTCATCGTTTTTATAGATTTTCGCAAGCGGAAAAAGTTTGCCTGAACTTCTAACTCATAAATTGTAAACTAAATAATATGTGCGGCATTGTTGGTTATATTGGTCCCAGAGAAGCCTATCCAATCATCATCACAGGTTTGAAACGACAAGAATATCGCGGCTACGACAGTACAGGAATTGCGCTGCTCAATCCAAATTTGAAAGTCTATAAAAAGAAAGGGAAAGTTGCAGAGCTGGAAGCAATGGTTTTAGGAAAAGATCTTAGTGCACACATTGGCATTGGTCATACACGCTGGGCAACACACGGGGAACCAAGCGACAGAAATGCTCACCCACATGTAAGCGCGAGCGGCAAACTTGCCATGATTCATAATGGAATTATTGAAAACTATGCGCAGTTAAAAACAGAATTATTAAACAAGGGATACCAGTTTAAAAGCGATACCGATACTGAAGTTTTATTAAACTTCATTGAAGAAATCAAGAACAATGAAAAATGCAGTACTGAAGAAGCACTTCGCATTGCATTAAAAAGAGTCTCCGGCGCTTATGTTGTATTGCTGCTGGATCAGGATAATCCTGATACCATTCTTGCTGCACGAAAAGGAAGCCCGTTGGTAATTGGAATTGGTAAAGGCGAACATTTTCTTGGCTCCGACGCGAGCCCCATGCTCGAATACACAAAGGAAGTCGTCTATGTAAACGACTACCAGGTTGCCATCATCAAAGCCGATGAACTGATCTTGAAAAATTTGGGCAATGAAACACAAACGCCCTACATCACCAGGCTTGATATGGAACTGGCAGCCATCGAAAAAGGCGGTTACGAACACTTCATGCTCAAAGAAATTTTTGAACAGCCCCAGACCATTTATGATTGTTTGCGCGGACGATTGGACGCTGCAGAAGCAACCATTACAATGAGTGGTGTTCAAAAATATGCAGATCAAATTATGAATGCCAACCGCATTGTGATGGTTGCCTGCGGAACAAGCTGGCATGCGGGCCTGGTCGCAGAATATATTTTTGAAGAACTAACACGTATCAATGTTGAAGTTGAATATGCTTCCGAGTTTCGCTACCGAAATCCGGTGATCAACAAAGGCGATGTCATCATTGCCATTTCACAAAGTGGTGAAACAGCAGACACCCTGGTTGCCATAGAAAATGCAAAAGCAAAAGGGGCCATTATTTTAGGTGTAGTCAATGTTGTTGGCTCCTCCATTGCAAGAATTTCTGACGCAGGCGCCTACACCCACGCAGGACCGGAAATCGGAGTTGCTTCAACAAAAGCATTCACTGCACAGCTGGCGGTGCTGACCATGATCGCATTGAAAATAGGTTATCAGAAAGGAACCATTGACCGCAACCGCTATTTGCATTTATTGAATGAACTCGATGCTGTCCCAGGAAAGGTTGCCGAAGTATTGCAAACACATGAGCGCATTAAAGAAGTTGCGGAAAAATATGTAGATGCAAAAGATTGTTTGTATTTGGGACGCGGATATAATTTTCCTGTTGCGCTGGAAGGAGCATTGAAGCTGAAAGAAATCTCCTACATACATGCCGAGGGTTATCCCGCCGCCGAAATGAAACATGGACCGATTGCTTTGGTTGATGAAAATCTTCCGGTAATTTTTGTTGCAACAAAAGATTCTTACCACGAAAAAGTAATCAGCAATATGCAGGAGATTAAGGCTAGAAAAGGAAAAGTGGTTGCCATTATTAACGAAGGCGATCAGACCACTCCTACCATTGCCGATGATGTGATTTTTGTTCCTGAAGCAGATGAAATTGTTTCACCGATGATCAGCGTTGTTCCATTGCAGTTGCTGGCGTATTATATTGGTGTTGCCAAGGGTTGTGACGTTGATAAGCCACGCAATCTGGCAAAGTCTGTTACCGTGGAGTGATTAATGAAAACTGGTAAACAAGGTCATGATCAGGCTTTACAATTATTAAGTTTAGCATTCACTGAGTTTTGATTGCATTTGAGCAGTTCAAACGCCGGGTTTTAAAACCTGCTGTCAAAAACATCCTTTTAACTTTTATCTTATAGTTTTCCCTTTAATTTAGCCGCTTCCCTATTTTTGCCTACCATCGTCAAAATCAGGATACTTATCATCCCGTGCTTGCCGAAGGATTAAACTAACCACCTCGTATGAATTTTAGAAAAGTCAACAACATTTCCGGCTGGATAGTGTTTGTTATTGCTTCGCTGGTTTACATTCTTACTGCTGAAATGAGAGGAAGTTTTTGGGATTGTGGCGAATTTGTCTCGGCCTGTTACAAAGTTCAGTTGCCTCACCCGCCCGGCGCCCCTCTGTTTGTTTTGCTGGGCCGCTTTTTCATTATTCTTCTTGGCGATAATCCAATGCATGCTGCCAAAGCTGTGAACATCATGAACGCCTTGGCAAGTGGTGCTACTATTTTATTTCTGTTCTGGACCATCACACATTTTGCCCGCAAATTGATGACGGGTTTTCGTGAAGAGCCAACAATGGCGCAAAACATTACGATCATTGGCGCAGGTGTTGTTGGTGCATTGGCCTATACGTTCACCGATTCATTTTGGTTCAGTGCTGTTGAAGGCGAGGTGTACGCATTGTCATCGCTGTTTACCGCACTGGCATTTTGGGCAATTCTAAAATGGGAGCATGCAAACGATTTGGCTGGAAGCGACCGGGTTCTGCGAAACCGTGCCGACAGGTGGATTGTGTTTTTATTTTTCTCGCTTGGCCTGTCAATCGGTGTTCACCTTTTGGGACTATTGGTAATCCCGGCAGCTGTGATGGTTTATTATTTTAACCGTTACAATTACACCCGCAAAGGAGCAATCATTGCTTTCATCATCGGATGTATTATTACCGGTCTTGTGCAGGTTGTGGTGATCCAATGGTCAATTAAAATGGCCGGTTCATTTGATATTGCTTTTGTAAATACATTTCATCTTCCCTTCTTTTCCGGCTTTGCATTTTTCTTTATCCTGCTTGCCGTCTTGGTTTGGCTGGGATTGAAATGGGCAGCAAAGAATAACTGGTCATTCCTTCGTTTGGGTCTTTGGTGTTTTGCATTTATGATGTTGGGTTACTCTTCTTACCTGACAACAATGGAACGCTCCAATGCCGATCCTTCACTGGATATGAATAATGTTGACAACCCGATGAACCTTGTTTATTATCTCGGTCGTGAACAATATGGTTCGCAGCCAATTTTATATGGTACACATTTTCTGGCACAGCCGACCGGCTTGGAAGATGGCAAAACCCGCTATGAAAAAGGCACCGACAGCTATGTTGAATTAGCACCTGACAAGGAATATACCTACGATAATAAAGACTACCGCCTGTTCCCCCGTGTTTGGGATGCAGCAAACGAACAACATCATGCCGATTACTACATCAGCTGGTTGAATTTGGATCAAATAAACGCAGAATCACTTTGCATCGTTCGTGCAGTTGGTGATGGCGTGGTTCAAACACAGGACGAAACAGGTAAGATGAAAAATTACCAGTACGATGAAGGTTATTCTGTGGCACCAAATGTTCGTGAAGGTGCAGTCATTGAAAAAGGCCAGCCCATTGCTGTAAAAATTCCAACCTATGCCGATAATATCCGCTGGTTCATGACTTACCAGATGGGCTTTATGTACTGGCGATATATGATGTGGAATTATTCAGGAAGACAAAATGATATACAGGGCGGAGGAAACCGAAGAGATGGCAACTGGATTACCGGCATTGCTCCTATCGATAATCTGCGTTTAGGGGATCAGTCCAAAATGCCTGATAGCATCAAACATAATAAAGCACACAATGAACTGTATCTTCTGCCTTTCATTCTTGGCATCATTGGTTGTGTTTATCAATTCATGAAAAACAGGAAAGACTGGATCGTTACGTTCTTACTGTTTTTCATGACGGGAGTGGCCATCGTAATTTATCTGAACCAGGCAGGCAATCAGCCCCGTGAACGCGACTACGCCTTTGCGGGATCAACCTATGCGTTTGCCATTTGGATTGGAGTGGCCGTTGTTGCAATTGTTCGAATGGCCCGTGAACTCCAGGATCAACTTACGACCAAGAATACGATTTTATACAGTGGTGTTGTTACTGCAGTAGTGATGTTGATGAGTGACGCCAATGCCGTTAATTTCGGAACATTTATGGCAGCCATTATGGGTGGAATCCTTTGTTCTGTTTTAGCAGCAGCGCTGATTTATGGAGTTCGCGCAGCAACAAACAAAGGAGCTAATTTGCGACTCGCTGGAATTCTTTCCACCGTAATTTGCCTCATCGTTCCAATTATTATGGGTGCACAGGAATGGGATGATCATGACCGAAGTCAAAAAACGCTCGCCCCTGATATTGCCCGTGATTATTTGATGAGCTGCCCTGCAAATGCTATTTTATTTACGTTCGGCGATAACGATACCTATCCTCTGTGGTATGCCCAGGAAGTGGAAGGCGTTCGTGAAGATGTTCGCATTGTCAATACAAGTTTATTAGGAATTGACTGGTACGTAAACCAGTTGCGTTACAAGGTCAATCAAAGCCCTGCATTTGACGTGATCTGGAGTGAAGATCAGCTTCGCGGGTTTACTTATCTCATCAACTCAGGCGATAAAGCAAATCAAACGGTGCCACTGACTCAATTTTTAAAAGGAACAATCGGTTCTGCATTAAATGCGGACAACAAATCCGGATTGAGAGTTGCTTTCCCTTCGCACCTCACGTTGCCTGTTGATGTCAATTACGTGAAACAATCAGGACTGGTAAAGCCCACCGATTCTGTTTTGAACCAGATCACTTTAGATATTTCTCCAAACAAAACTTTCTTCTCATTAGACCAG
>Ga0207647_10002405_pt1 | contig 14208 bp, 13 predicted proteins | sample KBSCornC2_FD_184295 | JGI IMG/M metagenome (GOLD analysis project Ga0207647, IMG submission 184295) | Corn rhizosphere microbial communities from Kellogg Biological Station, Michigan, USA - C2 (SPAdes) (version 2) | ecosystem: Host-associated > Plants > Roots > Rhizosphere ...
CGACGGCGGACAGGGAGAATTGAACGAAAGCAGCAATTTAATAACCAACAAATCAGAAGAGGAGGTCCGACATGTTTCGAGGAATTCTGCCACTGACATTGTCTCTCTGCCTTGGTGCGGCGACAGCGCCCGCAGCGCTAGCCCAGGCGGCGACGCCGATCACCGAACAGGAGGCGCACGCCATCGCGGTCGACGCCTACGTGTACTTCTACTCCATCATGTCGATGGATATATCCCGCAAGCAATTTACCAACGGCACCACCGATTTCAGGGGGCCGATGAACACGTTCGTCAACGTGCCCGAATACCCGCCGGCAGATTTCAAAGGCGTCGTGCGCTCCAACTTCGATACGCTGTATTCCGTCTCCTGGCTCGACATGACCAAGGAGCCGGTCGTCATCTCGGCGCCGGATACCGATGGGCGCTACTATCTGCTGCCGATGCTCGACATGTGGACGGACGTCTTCGCATCGCCGGGCTGGCGCACGACGGGCACCAAGGCCGGGACGTTCCTGGTGGCGCCAGCGAACTGGCGGCCGGATCTGCGCGACAGATTCGCTGAGGAGTTCAAGCTTCCAAAAGACACCCAGCGCATCGACGCGCCAACGCCCTACGTCTGGCTGATCGGCCGGACCAAGACCGACGGGCCGCCGGATTATGATGCGGTCCACAAGATCCAGGCCGGCTACAAGGTCACCCTGCTTTCCGAGTATGGCAAAACGCCCAGGCCGGTCGAATTCAAGCCGGACCCAAGCGTCGACATGAAGACGCCGCCGAAAACCCAGGTCGATACCATGACGGCCGGCGTGTATTTCGCCAATGCTGCGGAGCTGCTCAAGCTGCATCCGCCTCATGTCACCGACGAGCCGATCATCGCGCAGATGAAGAAAATCGGCATCGAGCCCGGCAAGAGCTTTGACATCGGCAAGCTCGATCCGGCCGTGCAAAGGGCGCTGGAAACCGCACCGCAGGACGCGCAGAAGCTGATGGCCTGGAAGCTGCCGACGCTGGCGCGGGTTGCCAACGGCTGGGGGATGAACACCGACACGGTGGGTGTTTACGGCAACTACTACCTGAAGCGGGCCATTCTCGCGCAGCAGGGGCTTGGCGCCAACGTGGTCGAGGATGCCATCTATCCGCTCAATCTCGCCGACGACACCGGTAAGCCGCTCGATGGCGCGAACAAATACACCCTCACTTTCGAGAAGGGCGCCACGCCGCCTGTCAATGCGTTCTGGTCGATCACGCTCTACGATCAGGACGGCTTCCAGGTCGGCAACACGCTGAACCGCTTTGCGGTCTCTAGCTGGATGCCGTTCAAGTACAATGCGGATGGTTCGCTCGACCTCTATTTCCAGAACGCGAGCCCCGGCAAGGAGCTCGAGGCCAACTGGCTTCCTGCACCGAAGGCGCCGTTCAATCTGACCATGCGCCTGTACGCGCCAAAGTCGGAAGCGCTGACCGGAAAATGGAATCCGCCGCCGGTTGTGAAGTCACAGACAACGGTTGGCATATCGGCCCAATAAAAGTTGACGGCTCGCCGGCGCTTCGGCGCCGGCGTCCGACAGCGCGAACGCGAAGCAGGCGTCTAACCGTCAGCGACTACGCCAACGGCTTTATCGCCGGAGGACGCTTGAACCCGCGGCTTGGCGGTCAGGCTCAAAAGCTCTGGTGCAAGCGCGTTGCTGAAGGGTCAGCACTCCTTCCATAATTCTCCAAATACGAACATAGTTCCGCCCTGCTCGGCTGCGTTAAAAATCAACACCGAGCGGCTGGCAAGAAACAATCCTCGCAGGCCCAATTACCGATGCGTTGAGTGTTCGCTCGCCGTGCGCACACGCGCGGATCGCTCTCACGCGAATGCCATTGCATTTTGATACGGAGCATCAAATGAACTCCATGCTGGACGACAGGCTCGTGGAAGGGCAGATCGCAAGCTTGGAGGAGCAACTGTCGAACCTGGCACGCGAAGCAGGAGTCAGTTCTGCGGCCGCGCCGACCAGCATCAAGCGGTTTCCCATCCTGCTGGCAACGCTTCAGGCGGATTGGCGCTATGTGGCTTTGGTCGGCTCCCTGTTGGCAGTATCCCTTGGTGTGGTTGCCTGGTGGTGGTCATTCTCCGCCGACACGGCAAAGATGCCTCCCCCAGACCCGGCACCTCTGGCGCGCTCCGCCGCGCCGGAGTCGGTCGTGCCGACTGCCGTTGCCCTGCGTCCCGAGTCGTCGCAGCAGCTCCAAACGACGGCGCGTGATCTTGCTGCCTTGAGCCAAACGGTCGAACAGCTTAAGGCGAGGCAGGAACAATTGATCCGCGACAATGAAAATCTGGCAAGCCAACTCAAGGACAGTCGAGAGGAATCGGCGCGCAACAACGGCATCATCTTCCAGATCAGGGCCGATCAGATTCAAATGGCGCGCGAAAACCAGACGCTCACCGAGCGGCTCAACGCAAGTCAGGACCAACTCGCCCGCGTCATCGCCAACGCTTCGGAGCCAAAGGCAATGCCCGAAGCGTCACCAACGACGAGCCCCGAACAGCCAAAGACGATGCCCGAAGCGTCACCAGCGGTGATCTCTGAAGAGCCCAAAGTGGTACCCGACATACCGCTGCCACGTCCGCGGCAGTCGGCCAATGTCGTTCAAACGCAAAGGCCGGCGCGCCCCCCGGAGCGGCCGCAAGCCAAGAAGCCGCAACCGTCAATCTCATGGCCATGGTCCACGCGCTAAAGCGGGCATCGACGTTCCACAGAAATTGACGCTGCGAGCGGTGGCAGCCGGCGAACTTGGGATGCGCCAACGAACGCGCTCTCCATTCTATGGATGTCCGCTTTCGGTCGAGGCCAATGCCATCTGGCCGGCAATTTCGTCAGCTCGCCAACACCGCACCGCATGTCCGTCGGCTCGCGTCTCCAGCGACGGCCCTGGCTCCCGGCGGCACACGTCCTCGGCATATCGACATCGCGGACTGAACGCGCAGCCGTCCGGCGGATCGAGCGGATTGGGAAGGTCGCCCCCTGTCGTCGCCAACGGTGCATGGCGCAACGGATCGGGGATGGCGGCGATCAGGGCTTGCGTATAGGGGTGCGCCGGCCGTTCGAAGATTTCGCGCCAGTCGCCATTCTCGACAATGCGCCCGAGATACATCACGGCGACCCTGTCGCTCATGTGCTCGACGACGCCGAGGTCGTGGCTGATCATGATGTAGGAGAGGCCGAGCGTCTCCTTCAATTCCAGCAGCAGATTGATGATCTGGGCGCGGATCGAGACATCGAGCGCCGACACGGGTTCGTCGCAGATGACGATTCTGGGATTGAGGATCAGGGCGCGCGCAATGCCGATGCGCTGGCGCTGGCCGCCCGAGAATTCATGCGGGTAGCGGTCGGCCTGTTCGGGCCGCAGGCCCACATGCCGCAGCATCGTCGCGACGCGGTCCTCGATCTCGCTTGCGGCGGTTACGCCATGCACCCGCAGGGGATCCTCGAGCGTGCGGCGAACGGTCTGGCGCGGATTGAGCGAAGCATACGGATCCTGAAACACCATCTGCACGATGCGGGCCAACGCCTTGCGATCGCCGGATTGCCTGTTCGTCACGACCTGTCCATCCAGCACGATGCGGCCGCGCGTCGGCGTCAGCAGACCAAGGATCGACAATGCGACCGTCGACTTGCCGGAGCCGGACTCGCCGACGAGGCCGAGACATTCGCCGCGCTTCAGCCTGAGATCGACACCGTCGACGGCACGGAGCAGCCGCCGGCCGCGCCCCAGCAAGCCGCCCCCGAGCGGAAAATGAACCGCGAGATCCTCGATGCTGAGAATGACGTCGCCGTCCGGCCTGCCCTGCGGTTCATGCATGGTGGTGACACCTCACCAGACCGCCCGCCTCCAGCCATGTCGTCTCCGGCGCAGTGGTCCGGCAAATATCGGTCGCCTTCGGACAACGCGGATTGAACCTGCAGCCATCAGGGAAAGCCGTGATCGCCGGGACGACGCCCGCGATCTCCTGGAGCCTGGTACGGCCGAGCGCGGCGCGACTGCCGAGCCGCGGCAACGAGTCGACGAGGCCCTGCGTATAGGGGTGCGAAGGCGCACGGAAGATATCGGCCGAGCCGCGCTCCTCGACGATGCGGCCGGCATACATCACGGCAACGCGGCGACAGACATTGGCGACCAGGCCGAGATCGTGGCTGATCATCAGGATGGCCGTTCCTCGCTCGGCACAGAGATTGCGCATCAACTCGATGATCTCCGCCTGAACGGTCACGTCGAGCGCGGTGGTCGGCTCGTCGGCGATCAGAAGATCCGGGCCGCAGGCGAGCGCGATGGCGATCATCACGCGCTGGCGCATGCCGCCCGACAGCTGGTGCGGGTAATCCTTCACGCGTCGCTGGGGCGCAGGGACGCGGACGCTCGCCAGCGCCTCGACCGCCAGCTGGTCGGCCTCGCGCCAGCTCTTGCCCTGATGCAGCACGAACATCTCGGCGATCTGCCGTCCCACCGGCGAGACCGGATTCAGCGCCGTCATCGGCTCCTGGAAGATCATGGCGATGCGATTGCCGCGCAGCGCCCGCTGCCCGGCAGCTGGGAGCCGCTGGATCTCCCGCCCCTCAAACCGGATGACGCCGCCGCCGATCGACAAGGGCGGCCGCAACAGGCCGATCAGGGCCAGCGCCGTGATGCTCTTGCCGCAGCCGGATTCGCCGACCAGGCCGAACGTCTCGCCCCGATCGATGCGGAACGAAACGCCCTCCACGGCGGGAACCTGGCCGGAACCGTGGTTGAGGTCGATGCGCAAATCCTCGACTTCGATCAGCGGCGAGCCCGTCATGTGCGCCGGCTCCGCGATTGCGGATCGAGAATGTCGCGCAGGCCATCGCCGAGCAGGTTGAGGCCGAGCACCGTCAGGAAGATGGCAAGGCCGGGAAACACCGAGAGCCACGGCGCCGTGGTGATCTGGTCGCGGGCTTCCGACAGCATGCTGCCCCAGCTTGGAAAAGGCGGGCGGACGCCGAGGCCGAGGAACGACAACGCGGCTTCGGACAAGACCGCGCTGCCCATGCCAAGCGTGCCGATGACGACGATGGGTCCGAGCATGTTCGGCAAGAGCTGCGTGATCATGATGCGCACATCGCCGTAGCCGAGCACGGTTGCAGCCTGCACGTAGCCCTGGCTCCTCAGCGACAGCGCCGAGGCCCGTGCGAGGCGGCAGGTGAAGGACCAGTTGGTCAGCCCGAGTGCGATGAGCAGGCTGGTCAGGCCGGGTCCCAGCACCGCCATGATGGCGAGCGCGAAGATCAGCGAGGGGATCGCGAGCATCAGATTGGTCAGGCCGTTGACGACATCGTCCCACCAGCCGCCAAAATAACCGGCGCTCAGGCCCAGCGCCACGCCGATGACGCTGTTGATGAGCTGGGAGACGATGCCGACGGTCAGCGAGACACGTGCGCCGTACAGGACGCGGGAATAGATGTCGCGGCCCTGCCCATCGGTGCCGAACCACCAGGTCCAGCTCGGGGGCTCCTCCGCATTCATCAGGTTGGCGTCCATGACGGGGTCGGTGTGCGCCAGCCAGGGCGCGAGCAGGCCGACGACGATCGCAAGCGCGAACAACGATCCGCCGATGACGAGATTGGCGCGGAGCTTCATGCGTATCTGATCCTGGGATCGATCACGCCGTAGAGCACGTCGATCAGCAGATTGATCGCGAGAAAGAACAGCACCACCACGAGAATGGAGCCCTGGACGGCGGGAATGTCGCGCTGCAGGACGCTGTCGACGAGCAGCGAGCCGATGCCCGGCCAGGAGAACAGTTTCTCGACGACGACCGCCTGCCCCATCAGCGCGCCGAACTGCAGGCCCATGGTCGTGAGAATCAGGACGAGCGCGTTGCGCATCACGTGCCACTTCACGACCCTGGTCTCGCTCATGCCCTTCGAGCGGGCCGTGCGGACGAAGTCGGCCGTCATGATCTCGAGGACCGCCGCGCGCGTCGTCCGCGCCAGCAGCGCCATCGGCGAGACGCCGAGCGTCACGGCCGGCAGGATCAGATATTTGAGGCCGCCGTCGCCATAGCCGAAACTCGGCAGCCAGCCGAGTTTCAGCGCGAACAGGTACATCAGCAGCAGTCCGAGCCAGAACTTGGCCATCGAAAGTCCCGACACCGCCACGACCATCGCTGCGCTGTCGACGATACCACCCGGCCGCAGGGCCGCGACGAAGCCCAGCGGCACGCCGACCACGACCGCAAATGCCATGGACGCGAAGATCAGTTGCAGCGTCGGCCCCATCCGCTTGGCGATCATGGTCGTGACCGGCTCGCGCGTCCGGAACGACGTCCCGAAATCACCGGTGGCGAGCTTCGCGACATAGGCGCCGAACCGCATGTAAACGGGCTCGTCGAGTCCGAGCTGCTTTTTCATGCGCGCCTCGACCTGCGGGTCGCTGTCATCGCTCATGGTCGAGATGATGCTGCCCGGAACGACGCTGAACAGCACGAAGACCAGCATCACGACGGCCAGTACGGTCGGAACGGTTTGCAGGAGTCGACGGATCAGGAAGGAGAGCATCGGCACTTTTCCTCTCTCCCTCGATCTGACGTCACGATGGAGGGAGCGCGATAGCGCATGTCACTTCGCGGGCGAGGTCTCGTCGACCCAGAGGTCCTCGACGTTCTGATGGGTCAGCTCCGTCGCGTTCAACTGAATTCCCTTGAGCCAAGGCTGCACGGCCATGACCGCCTTGTTGTAGTTGAAGAACCAGACCGGCGCCTCTTCATAGAGCAGCGCATTGGCCTTTTGCAGCAGCTGGCCGCGCTTTGCGGCGTCGTCGGTCTGCCCGGCCTCGTCGATCAACTTGTCGAAGTCTGCGTTCTTGAAGTTCATGTAGTTGCAGGCCGATTGCGGCGTCGACGAGTGGAAGCATTTGAGGGCGGCCTGCGGATCCGGGCCGGACTGCTGGGAGTAGACAAACGCCTGGTAGTCGCCGCTGCGGACCACCTCCGCCAGAATCGCGGTCTCGACCTGCTTGACCTTCGCCTTGATGCCCACCTTGTCCAGCATCGGGATGACGGCCGTGACGATCGGCAGGCCCCAGCTCTCGTTCTGGCTGGTGGTCCATTCGAACTCGAAGCCTGAGGGATAGCCTGCATCGGCGAGCAGTTGCTTGGCCTTGGCGGGATCGTAGGCGTAGGGCTTCATGGTCTTGTCGTAGAGCGGCGAGGTCAGCGGCAGCCAGCTGGTGGCGCGATAGGCCTTGTTCTTGACCAGCTTGTTGATGATCAGGTCGGTGTCGATCGCATAGTTGATCGCCTGCCGGACGCGCTTGTCGGTGAACGGCTTGAAGGCGGGGTTCATCCCCATGTAGCGCGTGAAGACCTCGGCGACCTCGACGATGGTGCCCTTGAGATCCGCGTCGGATTGATATGCGACATACTGCGCAGGTCCCAGCACCGAAGTGTCGATCTCCTTGTTGCGGAAGGCGACATCGCGGGCCGCGGCCTCGCCCATGACCGATACGATGACCTTGTCGGCGTAGGGCTTGCCGGGCTTGTAGAACCGGTCCCACCGTTCGAGCACAATGCGCGATCCCGGCACGTGCTCGACGAACTTGAACGGTCCAAGACCGATCGGTTTCTGGATAAAGCCCTCCTTGGCGGCCTCGTCGGCGGGATAGATCGAGGTCAGCGCGGTGAAGAGGTAGAAGCCCGGATCGACCTTCTCGGTCAGCTTCATTTCGAGGGTGAAGTCGTCGATCTTCTTCAGGCCGGAAATTTCCTTGGCCTGGCCCTTCTCGACCGCGGCGGCGCCCTCGATCACGCGGACATAGCGCGCGCCTGGGTAGGCCTTGGCGCCGTCCATGATGCGGTTGTAGGACCAGATGACGTCGTCGGCGGTCATCTTGCGGCCATTGTGGAAATAGGCGTCGTCGCGAAGCTTGAAGGTGTAAACGAGACCGCCGCCCGAGACGACGACCTCCTTGGCAAGCTCCGGAACCGGCTTTCCTTCCGCGGAATCCCAGATGTAGAGCGAGCGATGCAGCGCCTTGGCGTAGATCTCGTCCTGGGCGCGCTGGGTGGTGTGAATGTCCAGGCTGGTGAAACTCGAGCCATAAGGCGCGGTCATGCGGATGGTTCCGCCCTTGCGCGGTGTCTGAGCCTCTGCTGATCCGGCGAGCGCCAGTCCCAAGCCCGCGACGATCGCAATCATCCTGAACATCATGGTCCCTCCGACAATGCAGGCGTATTCCAGTCAGCGAGTTGACCATCCGCAGCACGTCGAGCGCAAGCTCCTCTTTTCGTCTTGGATGCCGCAGTTCCTTGCAACGCATCCTCCAAGACGCCCGCCCCGGGGGCAAAGCCCTCAGGATGAGGCCGTGCTCTGCGGCGAGACCTTCAATCCATCGAGAATCGGAAGCGGAAACAACGATCTACGAACGGTGAACGCCTTGCGCGATCGATGCGACCAAGCTCAGGACAAGGGCCTTGGCCCGAAGATCTCGTCGCGATGGGAATCCGGACATGAAAAGCCGAACGCTAGGTGCTTTGCTTATCGGCGGACTGGTCGCCGCGACGGCCGTGCTGGCAAGCCCGGTCGCGGCCAGCCTCGGCCGGTACAGCGAGGCGGACAGCATCCGGTTCGGCTGGAGTCGCACCACCGGCGTGAACGACTATCTTGACGAAACGGGGTGGGCGGTCCGGGGCCATGACACTCCGGATAATTTCGTCGAACGACTGCTCAGCATCCCCGTCGGAGCGGTCGCACGGGGCGCAGGTGCGGGTTTCGAAGCCAGGGTTTCCCAAGGCACCGGTCTGCCACTGCCAGAGAGCTGGAGCATCGCCACGGCGAAGAATTCGCCGTTCATCACGTCGGTCTACGCCGAGACCCCGCGCGATCTCGCAGCGGTGCTCGGCTTCTATCGCGCCGAGCTCGGCAAGCGTGGCTGGATCGAGACGGTGGTCGAACCGGACCGGGCCGTGATCACCTTCACGACGGCCCGTGGACCGGTCCTGCTCCGGCTTTCCCGTCAGAACGACAGGACAATCGCCGAACTTTCGCTGCGCAAGCCGGGTATCGCGAATGCCGGCCTCCTGCCGAGGCCGAGGCAGGCAAAGCTGATGCTCGGCAACAAGTCGGACGAGGGGGCGGTCATCACCGTCGCCGACCAGACCATCAAGCTGGCGGCGCACGCCGGCGAGAAACTGGCGCACTCCGACTCCGCCGCATCCGAAATACCGGACAGCCAAAAGATCGATCTGCCGCCCGGCAAGTACAAGGTCACCCTCAAGGTCGAGGGCGGCACGGTCCAGATCCGGGAGTTCGAGGTCGCGGCCAACGAGACCTGGGGTCTGCTGGCCGGCACAGACGGCGTCCTGCTGCCGATGCGGCTCTATTGAAGCGCATCGGCCTCTAGCCGTTCGCAAACTCCGGCATCCAGTCCCGCAGCTTTCGCGCGGCGCCGGTGACGTCGGCGATCGCAGGGAATGCCCCCGTCTCCACCATCATCGCCCGCGCCAGCCGCACGGCGCGCGCCTCGCTGATCGCCCGCCTCCGCGGATCCTCGATCAGCTCGAAATCGATGTTGTGGGCGAGGCCGAAGATGCGGCGGATGGTTTTGGCCGCGGCGAAGCCGACCGCATCGGCGAACAGGCGCTGCATGTAGGCCTGCCGCTCGGCCTCCAGCCGCGCCGCGCCCGTCTCGCCGGCGAAGAGCGAGGCCGGATAGGCGTCACCGGCGGCTCCGGCGCGCCAGAGATCGAGGAATTTGCGGGCGAACTCGTTCCAGACCTGCTCGACCGTCTCCAGCACCCAGCCCTCGAACGCAGCCCGTTCGCCCGGCGCGCGCTCGTGACCGGCGGAGGCGAAATAGGCCATCAGCAGATTGGCCAGCACGGCGCCGACGTCGAACCCCATCGGGCCGTAGAATGCGAATTCCGGGTCGATCACCCGCGTCTGGCTGTCGGTGACCATGATCGAGCCGGTGTGGAGATCGCCGTGGAGCAGTGCCTCGGGACTTGCCATGAACTTCAGCTTCAGCCGGGAGATGGCGACGTGCAGGTCCATGTCGTCACGCAACGACGCTGCCAGGCCGTCGAGGTAAGGCGCGGTCCAGCGGTTCTGCTCGGCGATGCGGTAGGGATCGGTGAAGATCAGATCCTCGGTGATCTTGCACAGCGCATGGTTGCCGGCGAAGGCGGCGATGCCCTCCTTCTTCTCGGCCGCGGAGAGCGCGAGGTCGGACGTGAAGAACAGCGTCCGCGCCATGAAGGTGGTGATGTCGCCCGCAAAGCGCGGATATTGCGCTGCCGCGACCAGCCCCTTGCGCATGATGATGTGGGGCTCGAGCAGCTCCATCACCGTCAGCGCCAGTGTCTCGTTGTGGTGCAGCAGCGCCGGCACGAGGCCGGGCGCGAGGTCAGCCTGCTTTGACAAGGCGAGATATTCGTAATGAGCCCGCGACAGCGGCAGCGGCCAGCTCTCGCCGACGAGGCGGACATAGGGCAGCGCCTGCTTCACGGCGACGCCGCCGCGATCGCCCTTGACGATGAAAACGAGATTGAGATTGCCGTCACCGACCTCGGTGATCGACCAGGACACCGGCTCAGCGCCGAGCAGCGCCACGAGATCCGGCAGACCCGCGAGATAATCCCGCAAGGCCGCCTCATGCAGAATCCGGTAGTCCCCTGCCCGATCCCCGGTCATGACGATCCCATCCCATGCTTGGCACGGCCGGATCGTTACTCCCGCTCCAGGAAGCTCGAGCCGATCCCGGCCTTTCTTTTGATGGGATCGTAATCACAATAGACGCCGTCCGCCAACAGCGTGTAGCTGGCGCTGACGTTGTATTTGTCCAGCTTGACCGAGTTCAACCCGATCACCGAGGTGCTCTTGCCGCCGTTCCACTTGAACGGCGTCGAGCTCTTGGCCTGCTCGCAGGCCATCACGGCTTCGTTGAAGACGTAGCCCTCGACGAACGCCTTCAGCGTCCGCACCTGCACGGCCATCTTCCACTCGAAATAGCCGATGGCGCCCAGGCCGGCGACGATCAGCACCAGAAGCGCGACGACGATCCTCTGAAAAGTCATTCGTTCCCCCAAAACAATATCGTCAGCAAAAAAAGTCCTTTTGTTTGAGCATGATCTGCTCGGAAAACCGCTGCACACTTTTCCGGATCATGCTCTAGAACGGCATGCCCATCAATTTCGACAGGCGTTCGATCGAAAGGTAACCGGCGTGGTAGGCGGCAAGGCCCGCGCCATAGATGATCGCCGAGATGATCGTGGTCCAGATCAGCTTCCGTCCCATCCGCGTCCGGATCGGCGCACCGGGATCGGTCCCGGGCGCGCCCACGCCGTCCTCGTGCTGGCTGCGCACGCCGAACGGCAGCGTCAGGAACAGCGCGATCCACCAGATGACGAAGTAGATCGCGATCGCGGTCGATATCTGGATGGCCATGGGGCGGCCTTACGCCTGCTCGATTTCGACCAGCGCGCCGGAAAAGTCCTTCGGGTGCAGGAACAGCACCGGCTTGCCGTGGGCACCGATCTTCGGCACGCCGTCGCCGAGCACCCGCGCGCCCTCCTTCACCAGGGTGTCGCGCGAGGCGATGATGTCCACGACCTCGTAGCAGACATGGTGGATGCCGCCATCGGCGTTGCGTTCGAGGAACTTTGCAATCGGGGAAGTTTCACCGAGCGGCTCGATGAACTCGATCTTGGTGTTGGGGAGCGTTGCGAACACCGTGGTGACGCCATGCTCGGGCAGCGCGACCGCCTCAGAGATCTGCGCCCCGAACGCGGCGCCGTAGATTTTTGCAGCCTTGACGGCATCCTTGGTCGCGATCGCGACATGGTTGAGCCGGCCCAGCATGTTTCTTCTCCCTTAGGGCATGATCCGGAAAAGTGTGAAGCGGTTTTCCGAAAAGATCATGCCCAAATTATACTGTCAGTACGTGTACCAGACAGGCGGGCTTTTTGCCCCAATGTTCGTTGATCACGGCCCGGACCGCGCGTCGCACCGACTCAGCCAGGGCGTCCGGATCGCGGCGGCGCGCTTTTGGCAGCCCCTCGATCGTGGACATGACGGCTTCGAAGACCAGATCGTCGAAAGCCTCGCCCGCCCTGTTCTTCTCGGGAACGCCGACGAGATCGACCTCGGGTTCGTCGACAAGCTCGCCCTGCGCGGTCATGGCGATGGCGACGAAAGCGCAGCCGGAAAAGGCCATGCGGCGGCGTTCGACCACCGCGCGGGACTTGGAATCCTCCAGGATCGTGCCGTCCTTGTAGAGACGGCCCGAGGGCACCTCGCCGACGATGCCGGGATCGCCGGGGCCGAGCTTGACGAGGTCGCCGTTGCGGCAGACCAGCACGCGCGGCACGCCGGCGGCGCGCGCCAGCTTGGCATGCTCGTGCAGGTGCAGCGCCTCGCCATGGACCGGGATCAGGAGCTGCGGGCGCACCCAGGCGATCATGTCGCGCAGCTCATCGCGGCGGGGATGGCCGGAGACGTGGACCAGCGCGTCGCGGTCGGTGATCACCTCGACGCCCTGGAGCACCAGATTGTTGATGATCGACCCGACCGCCTTCTCGTTGCCGGGAATGGTGCGCGAGGAGAAGATCACGCAATCGCCGCGGTTGAGCGTGATCTCGGGATGGTCGTCATTGGCGATGCGCGCCAGCGCTGCGCGGGCCTCGCCCTGGCTGCCGGTGCAGAGCGCCAGCACCTTGTCCTGCGGCAGATGGCCGTAGACGTCGGTCGAACGGAAGTTCTGCACGCCGTCGAGATAGCCGGTCTCGCGCGCGACCTGCGACACGCGGTCCATGGCGCGCCCGACCACGACGACCTCGCGATCGGCGGCCTTGGCGGCGTCGGCGACGGCTTTGATGCGGGCGACGTTGGAGGCGAAGGTCGTCACGGCAACCCTGCCCTTGGCGGCCTTGACCAGCCCGGCAATGGTCTTGGCGACCTCGGCTTCGGAGGGCGAGCGGCCGTCGCGCACCGCGTTGGTGGAATCGCCGATCAGGGCGAGCACGCCCTCGTCGCCGAGTTCGCGCAGCCGCTTTTCGTCGGTCGGGCGGCCGATGATCGGGGTCGGGTCGATCTTCCAGTCGCCGGTGTGCAGCACGATGCCGGCTTCGGTGTGGATCGCCAGCGCGTGCGATTCAGGTATCGAATGCGCGACCGGGATGAACTCGACGTTGAACGGGCCGATATCGACGCGGCCTCCCGACGGCACCACCGTCACCGGAATCTTTGGCGCGTTGCGCTCGGCGGCGCATTTGGCCTCGAACAGCGCCGCGCTGAACTGCGTCGCATAGATCGGGCATTTCAGCCTGGGCCAGAGGTCGATGATGGCGCCGAAATGGTCCTCATGGGCGTGGGTCAGCACCAGGCCCATCAGGTTCTTGCGTTCCTTCTCCAGGAAGCTGATGTCGGGCATGATCAGGTCGATGCCCGGCAGATGCTCCTCGTCGCCGAAGGAGACGCCGAGATCGACCGCGAGCCAGGCGCGCTGATGGCGGTTGCCCAGCCCGTAGATCGACAGGTTCATGCCGATCTCGCCGACACCGCCGAGCGGCGCAAACACCAGTTCGTCAGGCCGTGCCATCACGCAGCTCCCACGGAGGCGGCCGAGCCGAAGAACACCTCGCCGGCCGCCACCGGCAGGCGTCGGCCGTCAGCAGTGCGGACGATCAGGCAACCGGTGTCGTCGATCGTGTCGAAAATGCCTTCCAACGTCGTCGTTCCCGTGTTGATCGCAACCTTCTCGCCAAGACCGGCGGCCCGCTCCAGCCAGAGCTTGCGGATCTCGGCAAAGCCGCGGCCATTGTCCCAGATGCCGCGGAACTCGACCCAGGCGTCGGACAGGGCGGAGAACAGCTCCTCGGCGCTGATCTGGACGCCAAGCGCGGCCAGCGAGACCGCGGGCGTCGGCGTGCCCTCCGGCGCGGCGACGACGTTGGTGCCCATGCCGACGACGACGGCGAGACGGTCGCCGATGATTTCGGCCTCGAGCCCGATGCCGACCAGCTTCTTGCCGCCGACCAGCACGTCGTTCGGCCATTTCAGGGCGTAGCGGGGACGGCCCTCGCCGAGGCGCAGCGCGGCCTCCAGGCTCACCTTCTCCAGGGCCGCCTCCTCCGCCAGCCCCGCGGCAAAGCCAAGCGTGGCCGCGACGGCGGGGGGAACATTCATGACTTCGAGGATGCTGGCGGCG
>Ga0207647_10002406_pt1 | contig 14206 bp, 10 predicted proteins | sample KBSCornC2_FD_184295 | JGI IMG/M metagenome (GOLD analysis project Ga0207647, IMG submission 184295) | Corn rhizosphere microbial communities from Kellogg Biological Station, Michigan, USA - C2 (SPAdes) (version 2) | ecosystem: Host-associated > Plants > Roots > Rhizosphere ...
GGCCAGAGCACTTCGCAACGCCTGACGGAACGCGACATCGCGGCTGCCTCTGACACTCCACTTCCCAACCTGATTCGTAAGCCGGAAGAGATGCCAGCCGCTTCGGTTCACCTGCTGTTCGATGGCTTCCGGACTCCTCGCAAGCTGGAGCCATTTGGCATTCCATGAGACCGCATCGCGCATAGTCTCTGATGGGACCTTGGTCCCCTGTCTTAGAAAAAGCTGCCCTTCGATAACCTGCATACGCGACCCTCCGTACGGGATATATGCCAAGCCACTTCGCATCATGGAGCGGTCCCGTGCGAGCTCAGGATCGAACTCGTCAGCCTGACAGGACCTTTAGCAAAGGAAGCTTAGATCGGTATATCGGCGGAACTGGAAACATCTGGACTGCAATTTAGTTACGGGCGATATATTTTCGCCAGGCAGGGATTGCCCGATCTCTCAACCGATGAAGGTGTCCATGCCAGCGGCCTGATCGAGCACCGATGGAATGGGAGAGAGATCGCTGCGAATAGCTTCGAGACTGGTTCCCAGGATGACCTGATTCCTTCCAGAGCGTTTCGCTCGATGAAGACTCGCGTCGGCAATTTCAATCAACGTATTCCCTGACATCTCGGGAGTCCAGGGAGTAACACCGATGCTCACCGTCATGCCCTGCAGCATGCCTGACTGCTGCGAAATAGTACGACAGATATTCTCTGCCAGTGCGAGCGCCTCTTTCGCAGTAGTATCCGGAAGCAGAATGGCGAACTCTTCCCCTCCGAGGCGGCTGACGTGATCGAATGGACTGACAAGTGTCGGCAGAACTCTGCCGAGTTCGGCCAGCATCGCATCTCCTGCAAGATGGCCCTTGATGTCATTGATCACGTTGAAGTGATCGACATCGATCATCATCATCGACAGCGGACGTTTGCTGCGTGAAGCGCTGGAGACACACTGATCGAGCCAGCGATGGAAGCCCCCGCGATTCGGGAGACCGGTAAGCAGATCGGTTACGGTCATGCGGCGAAGCTCTGCCGACGTCGCAGCCAACTCATCTTTGACGGTCTCCAATTCGGCTTCCCGGCACTTCTCGCGTGTCACATCGATCGCGATACCGGCGATAAACCGCCGGCCGTTTGCATCGATAAAGGGAAACTTGTAGGACTTCCAGTAGAAATGGCTGCCGTTGGGGCCAGGGGTTTGTTCTTCGACTTCTACCACCCCAGTCTGTGCGAGCACCGCCAGATCCGTGGCACGGTACTCATCTGCCAGCTCCGAAGGCCATATCTCGTGATCGGATTTCCCGATCCAATCGTGCTGGGAGATGCGGAACGTTTCAGCCACCTTGCGGTTATAGAAGCGCATGCGGCCATCGTAGTCCTTGATATATGCTGCAACCGGGCTGTGCTCCATGAAGGCGCAGAAGCGCTCGTTGCTGGAGAGCAGGTCTTTTGCGAGGGAATCTGCTGTCCGGGCTAGTTCGTCGACCTGCAAGGTTCGTTGTCGCAAGGCAATCTGCACCTCGACCTGTCGAGCGAGCATCTTGAGGATCTCGATCTGCTCCTCTGTAAACGACCGCACAACGAGATCAACGACACACAGTGTCCCCAGCGGATATCCGTTCACGTCGCGAACCGGGACACCCGCATATGACTTAAAGCCTGATTCACCATGGATGGAAGGAATGCTGGCAAAGCGTTCGTCGGCCGCGAGATCAGAGACAACCAGAGGGGTGCGTTGCAGCAGCGTGTAATGACAGATCGAATCCTTACGAGGAGTTGATGTGCAGGTCACACCCTCCGCCGACTTCAGCCACACGCGAACATCGTCGATGAATGACACGGACGCAATGGGCACCTGCAGCAGCTTCGCAGCAAGCCGCCGTATGTCATCAAAGGCATCTTCCGGCTCCGAATCCAACAATCCGGTCGCGTGCAACGCACGAAGACGAGCTACTTCAAAGAGCTGCTGCGTCAGTGCTGCCTGAGAACCACGAATCGCCGGCATAGTAGGAACCTTGAACTATATGTCGGCAGAAGTTTTTGCGACTTTAGTAACCCAGATAAAAGTAAAAGCCCGGCAAGCTGATTGGACTTCAGCTCGCCGGGCCCCTCACGAATATGAGGATTATTGTCTCGGCTGTTCCAGGCGATAGCCTGAGGGAACCTGGAACAGCGAAGTTGCCTGTTCGCCAAGTTGAATATTGTGCAGCTGATATCGCGTCTCACCAAATCTGGGATCATTCGTGGACGACTGCACGATAGTGTCGATACCCGGCGCGGTCCAGGTTTCGGTGACGATGGCGATAGGCCGTTCATTGCCTACCTGGCCGACAGGAATCGTAATGGTCTGCTGACGTCCATTGCAGAGAACCCCTTCGATCGTTTTGGAGCCGAGATCCTGCTGTGTAATGCTGCGCGCTTCATCGAGAGGAGGAAGCTTGCGTAACGGCGGATTGCTCTCGGCCTCACGCTCATCGAGGAACTTGCGAGACCGCGGTAGCTGCAATGCTTCCTTCTGACCCGGATCCAAAACGTAAGCCGTATTGCTTACCGGGTCGTCGATGAAGACCTTCACTTCGTGAGGACCTGGATTGGCGGGATCGATGTTGCCAAAGGTCTGCTCGCGGCGCGTTCTGCCAAGACCGTCGCGATAAAACCTGCTGACGGTGTGGCGTACGATGCGGTTGCCGTCAGGCAGTGTCTGAACCGTCTCGGTCGTGGAATCAGCCGCGTAAGGTTTGCCTTTGATCAGTTTGCTCTCGATGGAAAGCACCGTCTCTGTGGAGGATTCAGCCACGGATGGGTTACCTTTCATCAGTTTGCCATCTATGGATGGTGCTTCGACAGCACGATCCGGTTCATGCCGCTCGAGCTGCTGGGCCATGTTGATGGCCGGTAGAAGAGAGCAGGTAAGTGAGAAAAGAACGGTGTAGACGGTGCGGTGATATTGCATTGGAAGTAGTCCTTTCTAGGCTGGAAATCAATGAACCAGACGAACAGAACGCGACAGGCCATCCTGGCCCACGACAAACTCCGCGAGAACAATCTCCGAAGCGACCGTCGGAGAGACATCGAAGCCATACTGGCGAAGCTCCTCACGGCGAATCTGCGTGCGGACGAGCGTAGCCATCGATGGGGCAGGCAGTCCCTCGCTCGATGGCAGCGTGATGAAGGGATTCACGTCGATGACTGCCAGTGCAGTCATCGCTCTCTGCGACGTTCTCGTATGCATGACCGGCGACTTCCCCTTGGGAACGGATGAGGTTGGGCGCTCTTGAGGGCTCTTGACCACAAGCGGCGCGCCCGGCATGCTCACGAGAGTTACTGGAGGTACTGGCAATGCTGAAGTCGCATGGTATCGGTAGAACACGCCAACCGCAGCGCATGCTGTCAGTGCAGCACCGAAGGCTGCCACTCGAAACCATGAACGTCGCGAAGATCGAGAAACGACACCTGCCTCCACCAGCGCGACCAGACCGCGCTTCACAGAATCGGGAGCGGTAATCTCCTGGTGCTCCTCACGTAAAGACGAAAGAGCTTCCTGCAATGGACGATTCATGGACGTATTCCTTTCTCCGCGCCTGCCGGAACTGCGGACAACAGTGTGGCGAGCCTGGCCTTGGCGCGATGCAATCGCGAACGAACGGTGCCAATCGGTACCGCGAGGATGAGAGCGACCTGCGGATAGGTCATCTCTTCCAGCTCGCAGAGAATGACAACCTCTTTCAGCAGTAGCGGCAGCTCCTCAATCCCCTTGCGAACCATCTCCACGGCCTCTTTGCGGCTGAGCCATTGATCGGGAGCATCGGAAGCTGGCGCTTCAACGGGCTCTTCCTTGTCATCCAACTCGACAAAGCGCTCGTCCCTCTCCAACCGCTTCCATAACTGCCTGCGTGCAACGCCGCAAAGCCAGGTGGAAAAAGCGCTGCGTTCCTCTTCGAAGTGATGAGGCTGGCGAAGAAATGCGAGAAAGACCTCCTGCGTAATCTCTTCGGCGATAGAGGCATCACCACACATGCGAAGAGTGAACCGGTAGACGATGGCTCCATGCCGTTGATACAGCTCCGCGATCGCATCTCCGTTGCCGAGACAGGCAGCCCGAACCAGTGCTGTATCGGATTCACGGTCGCGAGAAACGCTGTATCGCTTGAACATGGCTATACATGATTACCGTGAGCGGGCAAAAGAGTTCCCTCAGAACGAGAGAAATCGGATTCAGGCGAAAAAGTGGTGCGCTGCGCGACCGCTCTGTTTGTCATTTCGTAGCGACCAACGGGAGCGGAGAAATCTGCTTCTCTACCCATACTGTTCGCGCCCAGAGTAGAAGCAGGTCTCACTTCGCGAGATATCCCACCTAATTCGTGGTTAGTTGTCGATATGTCCTACCGAGATACCGACGGCCCCCTATCCTCCGCCGCCTGTAACGCCTGCTGTGCCAGACGGCGAAAGACCTCGCGTAGCTCCGCGGGACTATGGACGACGATCGTGCGACCCAGGCTAAGCAGCATGGCCGCAACCATCTCCAGACGATCACGGCCGCAGCGCAGGCGGGTTCCGCCGTCCCGCTCCTCCGTCGCGATCCGCCATGGAGAAAACGCGCGCTCCGCCTCTTCGATCGGCATATCAATCCAGACATCGATCTGGTAATCGGACTGCACAAATGGCATGTGCTCCCGCATATGCCGCTTCGCATCGAAGCGCGCCGGAGGATCGAAGCTGGCAGAGGACACTTCCAGTTGCTCGACCCGGTCCAGCCGGAAGGTACGCAGCGCTTTGCGCGACAGGCAATGGCCGATCAGATACCAACGGCCATCGGTGTGGAGCACCGCATAGGGCTGGATCTTCCGGCGCGACGCGGACCCGTCGTGAGAGCGGTACGAGAAGCAAATCTCACGATGGGTTCGAATCGCAGAGGCGGCACGGATCAGGGAGTCCACGGATGTGGAAACCACCCATGGCCCGGGCTCGATAGCCACCACATCTTCCACCGTGCGGACACTGTCTCGCAGCGAGTGCGGCATGACACGCTCAAGCTTGGCGAGCGCACCCTCGGTTGCCGGTGCAAATGCCGACAGCCCCATCTGGCTGAGCGAACGCAAGCCCAAAGAGAGAGCAAAGGCTTCCTCATTGGTCAGCAGCAGGGGCGGCAAACGGTAGCCCGGCCGAAGACGGTAAGCCCCACCCACTCCACGGGAAGACTCGATGGGAATACTCAGATCCTTCAGCCGGACAATATAACGCTGCACAGTCCGTAGATCCACCTCCAGGCGCTCGGCCAGCTCTGCCCCGGTCACGTGGTCGCGCGCCTGCAGAATCTCCAGGACCGTCAGGACGCGCATGATGGGGTCATACATACGATTTTAAGTCTGGCATTAATTTACGACAGAGGTTGTCGGGAATTCGGTCTAATCTTCTCCTGAGCCTAAACAGGCCACCTGGAGGATTCGACATGGCAACCGAGACAGCAACCGTGAACGTAGTGACGGCAGACGCCCTGCTCAAGAGCTGGCAGGGACATCGGCGCCTCACGCGTCGGGTGATCGACGCATTTCCGGAAGACAAGCTCTTTCAGTTTTCAGTGGGTGGTATGAGGCCTTTCTCCGAGATGGCATGGGAGTTCATCCGCATGGCCGTGCCCATCGTCGACGGAGTCGCCACCGGCAAATGGGAGGAATTCAACAAGGGCGAGAAGCCCACAACCAAGAGCGAGATTCTGCGCCTGTGGGACGAGCAGACAGCAGCCCTGGACAAGAAGTTCCCGGAGATTCCTCCGCACCGTTTCTCTGAAGTCGACAAGGCGTTCGGCCAGTGGGAAATGCCGGGGATCGGCACCATCCAGTACGCAATCGACAACGAGATCCATCATCGCGGCCAGGGATACGTCTATCTGCGCGCACTCGGTATCGAGCCCCCGCCGTTCTGGGAGCGCGAATAAGTCTTCATACCCGGGGCTGCCGTCACCACTGCGATGATGGCGGCCTCTCCATGCTTGAAATCTCTTTCAACTGGGTTGAGTCGAACTCGTACGGCCGACATCTATTGTGGTGCGGCTACGGGATCTGCATGATCCTGCACGCCAAAGCAACACAAGGGGATTTTGCATGCGTGTCATGGTCGCCGAGGGGTTCGAAGGTTACAGATCGTTAAAACTCACAGAAAGAAACAAACCCACCCCAGGTGAAAACGAAGTGTTGGTGCGCCTTGCGGCTGCCGGAGTTACACCTCTGGACTACACCATTCTGAGCGGTCACTATCCGAGAGCCAAAGCACCGCTTGTGCTGGGCAACGAAGGCTCCGGCATAGTCGCTTCCGCAGGAGACCCCGCATTCCCGGAAGGAACACCAGTCATGTTCTTTGGGCCCTACGGCGTGCTTCGAGATGGCACATACAGTGAGTGGGCGACGATCCATCGTGATCACCTGCGTCGCGTTCCCGAAGGCGTAGATGTTGTTGCTGCCGCCGGTTTGCCGGTTGCGTATCTGACCGCCCAGCTTGCACTGGAGAAGGCAGGATTTGCGCCCGGGAAAAGCGTGCTGGCGCCTGGAATCGGGGGCTCGGTAGGAAACGCCGTCACACAATTGGCAAGAGCCCGTGGAGCGGCTCATGCAATCTCTACGAGTTCTTCCACTTCAAAGGTTCGCGAAGCCAACGAACTCGGTTTTTCAGAAGTGATAGACCTGTCGCAGGAAACTCTACGAGATGGAGTCAGACGCCTTACCGATGGAAAAGGCGTCGATGTCATTATCGATGGCGTCGGCGGCACAGTCCTGAGTGAGGCTCTGGGCACTCTTGCTTTATCAGGAACAGCAGTGACACTTGGCTACTCAGGTGGCCAGAAGAGCACGATCGACGTCACCGACCTGATATGGAAGAGAGCCTCTCTGCTCAGTCTTGCGCTGATGGCGTATGCTCCCGAAGCCTGGCACAAGGCGTGGGACACCATGGAGCCGCTGTTTGCCGCCGGCAAGCTGGTGCCAATGGTAAAGAAAACATTCCCCTTGCAGGAGGCGGCCGAAGCTCTGCGCTTTCTGACCGAAGATCGCCCCTTCGGCCGTGTGCTCTTGACGGCGATGTAAGTGCTGCAGAATTTCTCAAGACCTGTTCTAGAAGGTCTTGAGAAATTCGATCAACGCACGCTTGTCGTCATCGGATAGTCCTGGCTCACCCTCGCCGGTCAACATATCAGTGCCAAAGTAGTGCCCTTTGTTCACAACGAAATCAGGGCATTTGTTGAACGAGATCAGATCCGGCTCGACATTCGCAAAGATGTGATTGATGTCAGCGTCGCTCGCGCCGTCCCCAACCTTCTTCAGATCTGACTTGATCTTCAGCACCAGCCGGATGGCCTTGAGATTATGCTCAAAGCGATCCCAACTGCTGGTACTGTCACTCATCAGGTTCAGGCTTGCCAGCAGGTTCACGGGCGTCCCTTCAGGAATCGGCCCTAGCAGGATACCGTCCTTGCCGAAGATCCACGGAGCTAGCGCATGCGCGATCTTTGGATGGCTGGAAAACGGTTCCGGTAGATAACCAGCCCCTGCTGTCAGATACGAGCGTTGCGTCGTGCGGTCGACAGCCCCTGCAAGCTTGTCCGGAAGGACGCTGTCCTTCTCCCGTGTCTCAGGCCACAGGAGCTGATGAATCGCATCATTGAACTCCTTCATGCGCTCATCGACTCCAGGATCGGGACTTGGCCCAATGCGATAGTAATTTGAGTTGTTCCCGACCGTGTTGTTCAGCAGGAATGGCGCCGTTGACCAGACGCTGATCAGACTTGGAACCCGCGTGTATCCCCGGCCACCAGCCGGCATCTGGTAACTCCACGTCTTGCCGGTGTAGGGATCCTGCACATCGATCGAGCCGACGGAAGGCAGATCCTTGTAGCTCTGCGAGGTGAAGTTGTCCCAGATATTGCCACCCAGACCGTTCGTCGCCAATGGACTGCACGCATTTGTCTTGAGCAGCGTAACCGGTATTCTGGCGTCCGTCGAAAGGAAGTTGTTGTCCAGGAAGTCATCCCGCAGCACGATATCCCGCATTGCCTTCTTGAATTCCGGAGTTTTGGTCCAGGCCCAGTATTTGTTCCAGCAATCGAGGTAGTTCTTCCCCGCGCATCCTTGCAGGCTTACCGCGTTGGGCGAGTCCGGCAGCTTGCTGGAGTGGCAGCGCGCGCAGCGTTCCGCAAAGACCTCCTTACCACGCGTCATTACCGCCTTATCTTTACTGAGATAGACCGCGCCGCCAGGAGCATCCGCAAGATGGTGGGCGTCGGAGCTCTTCAGCATGAACAGAGCCAGGTAGGGCGTCTGCTGTTCATTGGCTACCCAGTAGCTTGAATTCTTCCGGGCTACCGCGATCTCGATCGGGGTTACTTTCTTGCCGCCGATCAATGCATTGAAGTGCTGCAGCCACTCCTCGCTGAACATGCCGATGTTCAGGTACACGCGATTCAAGGCACCGAGAGCACCTACAGAGTCCGCACCATCTTTCAATACGTGCGGCGTATAGACGATGTCCGGAGCTTGGAAGAATTTCGTCAGTTCATTGCCGGGAGGTAGAACATCGTTGAACTGTTTGTTATTCAGTCCGCCGCCCGCCAGCGTCTCTTTTCCCCATCGGCTTCCCTGCTCGAGGCGCGCCTTCAGGCCATAGACAGCATTCATCGTCCTTGGGTTATTGATGTTATCTGTCGAAACCAGTGAGGTATCCAGCGAGCCTGGCCTCGACGTATGGAAGAGCTGATAGACAAAGCTCGTGTGATCGCCATCCCAGCGGAAGATGCGATCGATCCAGAAATACTGTGCCCCGACCAGCGAGCTGAGATTCTCCCACTTCGGGTTGTTGGGATCGGCAGGCGGCTTCAGCGGATTAGGCCCTACATGGCAGAACCCGCACGACATGCCGACCCGATATGGCCGGACTAACTTCGGATCGTTATAGTAGCTCGGGTCGGTGTAATAGCGGTTGGCATCCCAATGCCGCTTTGCCGCTTCATCGAATGCGGGATTCGGAAATAGACGCAAGCCGACGATCCCGGTCGGGTAACCATAGTAGGACCCCACATCTACGGTCTTTCCACGCGCTCCGATCTTAACGCCCGGATACTTTTTCTCATCGGCATACGGGTCTGCAGGGCAATTCGGATCCCTGACATCGAGCCACAGACCAAATCTGTTCTGATCAGGTCCGGTTGCCTTCTGGAAACACGGCTCGTTAACCAAACCGAAATAGCCCCAGCGATTGTCGCGAGTCCCTTTGAGCGCAGGATGATCCGAGATGGTCTTCAGGAAATCGAGAGCACCGAAGCTCTTGACTGAGATCACATCCCAGAAGCGATCGTTTCCTCCGCTCCATACGATCCAGTTGTTGCGGCCTTTGATCTCTTCGGCGCTGAGCTTGATGCCTCCATCCATGTCATGGAAGTAGTCATCGTCAGCCGCCTTGAAGCTCTCCGGTGCTCTTCCTGCCTGGGCAGCTTCGTCTTTCAGCTTGCCTGTAGTGGAACGCGTAAAGGCAAAGAAGGCGGAGACGACAACCACCAGAACAATCGCCACAAGAGCGATCAGCGACAAAATAACAATCCGCCAGATGCTCCTGCGTGGTTCCATATCACGATCAAAATCGCTCATCTCGAAACTCCTCCTGAGGGCTGGCTTGCCTTTGCATCTTCCAGAATGACGTCGCTTGCCTTTTCGGCAATCATGTACACCGCGCTCACGATGAAATATCCGGGAATGCGGGAAAATACGGAAGCGTCTACGACGCGCAGACCTTGTATGCCATGGACGCGGAAGCGGTGATCGAGAACAGCCATGGAGTCGCTTGCCGGGCCAATTTTGTTGGTGCAGGAGGCGTGATGTCCCCACGCTTCATGCTGTACGAACTCCGCAATCTGCTGTTCTGAGTCGATCGCTGTTCCGGGCCATACCTCCGTCATGCCGACGAGCTTCCGGATCTCCTCGTTAATCTCCCGGACGAACTGCACACCCTTCACCACGGCTTGCAGATCTTCCTGTTTGGAGTCGTTCCCTTCACCGAAGTAGCGAAAGTTGATCTCGGGAACATCCCGCGGATCGGCGCTGCGCAGATTCACATAACCGGCGGTATTCCTGGTATGTGCCTTCAACACGGCCCAGGTAAAGCGATCCTGATATTGCCGCAGTGCGTTTGAGTAGCCCGGGACATATCCTTCGAAGGATGACGGCAGGCCAAAGATAAACAGGTCAGGATCAGGCTTGTCTGGCGTCGAGCGCTTTGTGATCGCGATCGCCGCACCGTTTGAGGTGTAAACCCCTGTTCCTTTTTCCCAGGCTCGAAAAGCTTCGTCGCCCTCTGCACCATCGGTCGGCGGCTTGAATGATGCCCCATGCAACAGGGCAAACGGCTTCTCCATCTGGGAGACAATCCCGACCTCATAGCGATCCTGCAGATTTTGCCCTACGCCTGGCAGGTGCTTCACCACACCAATATTCAGGTTGCGCAGTTCATTCTCATTACCGATACCTGAGAGCATCAGCAGTTGCGGACTGTTGAATGCGCCTCCTGAAAGGATGACTTCACGCCGTGCGCGGACAAACTTCGTCTCAGGCTGCTCACGCTCCGGGCCTTCTCGCGATGCACGGTATAAGCCTTTTCCGGCGAGATATTCCACACCAACAGCGCGCGTTCCTTCAAACACGACACGCGAAGCCAGGGCGTTCAATTGGATCTTTAAGCGCCCCTCACTCCGACCGGCTGCATCGAGCAGACGTTCCCGTGTACTGTTGCGACAGCCGGACCTCGTCGCCAGCGGCGTCAGTATTACACCTTCGCGGCTTGTACTTGTAACCGCACGCCAGTCATTTGGATCAAAGAGAGTCTCCAGCGCAAGCCCAACATTGTCGATGTGGTTTGCCAGGCCTTTTACCGCCGCCAGCGTTACCAGCTTCAGCAGCTCTTCATCCTTGAAGACCATCTTCGGATTTGCGACCTGCGTGTGCAGCCAACCGCTGAAACCGTGGCGGGAAGGGTTCGATCCTTTGCCCAGCAATATCCCCAGGATCGCCTCCTTCAAGCGCCGAAAGGAAGAGACGTAGTCGCAATGCTCGATCCGTTCGAAATACCGCCTCATGTTCTCAGGCGACCATGAACTGTCGCCGGTCAGTGCCTGCAGGTACTCCCAGTCACTGTTCTGCGGGTAGACGGTGATCATTGCATTATGAGCGGTACAGCCGCCGAGCGTTCCAGCGCGGGGATAAAAGATGCCGTTCTGGTCGGTAACAAACTTCGTATCCTTCTGCTGCATCGCCTGGTCGCTATAGTGACGCACAAAGAAATCCCAGCTCATTGCCGGGTCTTCACTCGCGAAGGGATGAAAACAAGGGATTCGGTAGTTATATCCGCTGTTGTCGCCGCCGGCTTCAAGAACCAGCACCGAATAACCAGCTAATGCGAGGTTGGCCGCGACGGGACCGCCGCCCGCACCGGAGCCTACCACTACAAAGTCAAAGATGTCATCTGCCACTGCAGCCTCGACGCAAACGGGGGAGTCAACTCGGAAGCCTGGGTGCTACGGGGAGAAGAGAAAAAATAAGACGAATGAAACAGACGTATTATGGTCACCTAACAAAAACAGGGAACGCTTCTATCTGTCAAGTGGAATTTCATCATCTCGATCATGACGACCAAACGTGCTCTCAGACTTCACTTCGCGATCGGTGTGCTCTCGACGTTGGCCCTGTTGACAGGCTGCGTGCCCAACCGGATCTATCGTCCCGGCCCGGCAGCAATCGAGACCTCTCCCACAATCGATGGAATCCCTGGAGGCTCGCACTTCAAGCTTGCTGCCGTCGAATTCGATGACATGGGTGAAGCATGGGAAAAGTGTGCCTCGATTTCCGAGGTCGATAGCTGCCAGTTGTCCCGCACCGTCGACCTTATCCGCACGGAGAAACAGCGTGCCGGCGAGGTGGTGGTTGTTGTTTTTATCCACGGCTGGAAGAACAATGCCTCGAAGCAGAATGAAGAAAAGAAGAACCTGCACGATTTCAAGATCGTGATGGAGCGGCTCTCACGCGCGGAAGCTATGAGCGTACAGGGCGTCCATCACTCACCTGCCTACGTCGGCGTGTATATGGCATGGCGGGGCCAGGTTGTAGCCGGGGATCTCTTCGCAACCTTCTGGAACCGCCGGGACGCGGCGCAGCGCGTGGGCAGCACCGACTTTGCCGAGTCGCTCTATCGCATTATGGGTGCGACCAAAGAAAACAGCCCGAGCTCCCGCATCGTGATCGTAGGGCATTCCTTCGGTGCGCGCGTGCTTGAAACCGCACTCACCAATACGTTCGTGAGCCTGTTGATCCCTCGTCCGGGAAGTGACGACCAGAGCGGACAGCTCTCCCCCGCCGATCTCGTGGTGTACGTCAATCCTGCGACTGATAGCTTTCGCACGAAACAGATGATTGAGCTAATGCAGCGGACGGGCTTCGATGTAGCAAGAGGGCAGACCGCCGGCAAGAGCCCATTGTTTCTTTCGGTCACATCCGTCGGAGACACAGCTACGGGCGTGGCATTTCCATTGGGACAAGGCTTGTCTGCGACAAGCAAGAGCTTCCGCTCCCACTACGAGGGCACACCACAGGCGCCGCCTCAGAAAACGTTCTTTACGCATACCCCAGGGCACATTCCTTATCTGTTCAGCCATGAGGTCCACAATGCGTCAGGGCCTTGTATCGGCGAACAGGATACGGTCCGCTTTCACGCAGGGGGAACATGCTTCGAGCTGACTCCGAGGTCGTCTCGATGGAACAACACCGCTTTCTGGGTAACGACAGTTCCCAAACAAGTCATTCGGGACCATACCGACATCTTCAACGATGGATTCGCAACCATGATTATTGAATTGATGAAGCACTATCAGGTGCTTAACAGTCCCCAGGCAACGACGATGTTGCATCGCCAATAGCTAAGGTCATGCCATCCTAGTGCACCGTCGAGAAGAGGTCATTGATCTTTTGCAGCAGATCATTCCTCTTGAACGGCTTGCTCAGAAATTCCAGTTGCCCCTTGTGAAAGCCCTCACGGGCTTCCTTGTCGTTGGTATAGCCGGAAAGGAAGAGCGTCTTCAGCGCGGGACGTTTCTTTTTGAGCTTCTCCGCAAGCTCTCTGCCTCCCAGGTTCGGCATCACGACATCGGTAAGCAGCAGATCGATCTCTCCATCGTGGGAGGCCGCCACCCTGAGCCCATCGATTCCATCGCATGCTTCCAGCACCGTATATCCCTCCCGTTTCAATACGGCTGCAGTGTAGGCGCGAATAGCCGGCTCATCCTCGACAATGAGGACAGTTCTTCCCGTTACCGGCCCTTCTTCGACAGCTGGACTCTCCACCGCTAAAGGGAATGCGTCCTCTCCGGAAGACTTGAGCGCAGGAAAAAGCACGTCGAAGCGAGTTCCCTTACCTACCTTGCTGGATACGGAGATATAACCCTGAGCCTGCTTCACAATGCCATAGACCATGGCAAGGCCGAGACCGGTGCCCTTGCCACTCGATTTGGTAGTAAAGAAGGGCTCGAAGATATTGCGTTGAACCTCCTCGCTGAAACCTATTCCGGTATCAGAGACGATAAGTTGCGCGTAAGTACCGGGCTTGAGTCCAGGAGATAGTCGTGCGGCAGCTTCCGATATGCGTGTCAGCCTGGATTCGAGACGAAGTATTCCACCCAAAGGCATCGCATCCCGTGCGTTGGTGGCAAGATTCATCACCACCTGCTCAACCTGTGTGGGGTCCGCGAAGATCTCACTCACCTTCTCTGACAACACAAGATCGATGCGGATGTCTTCTCCAATAATCCGGCGCAGAAGATTGTACGTCTGGGAGAGCACATCATTCAGACGAATGCGCTCAGCGCGGATAAGCTGGCCTTTTCCGAAAGCCAGGAGCTGCTGCGTCAGTTTCGCCGCGCGGTCGCCCGCATCCAGAATTGCTTCAACCAGCTCACGCTGTGTTGCATCCAGCGGATGCTCTGTGAGCAGAAGCTGCGAATAACCGTTGATGATCGTCAGAAGATTATTGAAGTCATGGGCGATGCCGCCGGCCAGCCGGCCCAGGCTTTCAAGTCTTTGCGAGCGATTGAGCTGATCGGTGGCAATACGGAGTGCATTTTCTGAGAGACGGCGTTGCCTGGCGTCACGAAAAGCGAGGACGGCTCCCACGATACGACCCTCGTCGTCTCTGATGGG
>Ga0207647_10002408_pt1 | contig 14200 bp, 12 predicted proteins | sample KBSCornC2_FD_184295 | JGI IMG/M metagenome (GOLD analysis project Ga0207647, IMG submission 184295) | Corn rhizosphere microbial communities from Kellogg Biological Station, Michigan, USA - C2 (SPAdes) (version 2) | ecosystem: Host-associated > Plants > Roots > Rhizosphere ...
GTTCCCGACCAGGTCGGTGGCCGTGGCCCGGGCGACGAGCGTGCCCTTGGTCAGTCCCGACAGCTTCGCGGTCCACACGTGGGTGGCGCTCGTCGTACGAGTGAACGCGACGGCCCGCTTGAAGGCCTTGGCCTCGGTGGCGGCCTTCAGCCACTTGTGGGTCCTGGCGTTGTAGCCGTACCAGGCGCCCTTGCGCTTCTCGACCGCCTTCACCGATACCGACTTCACGCCGGTGCCGGCGGTGTCGGTGGCCGTGCCCTTCAGCGTCCGCCAGGCGGCGACCGAGTGCAGCGGCTTGCGCTTGGAGATGGTCACCTTCGGTGCCACCGTGTCGGCCTTGACCACGACCGAGGAGGTCTGTGCGGTCGTGATGTTGTGCGCCTCGTCGGTGTCGGTGACCGTCAGCGTGTAGGCGCCGGCCGCGGCGTACACGTGGTGCGCCGAGCCCGAGCCGGTCCACGTCGACGTGCTGCTGCCGTCGCCCCAGTCGACGGTGCGCGTGATGAAGCCGTCGGCGCTCCAGACGTCGGTCGGCGCCGCGGTCTCGGTCACCGTGACCTTGGTCAGCGTCGCCCACGGGTTGAGGTTGCTGACCGTGTACGACCCAGCCGTGGGAGCCGTCGTGTCGTCGATGACGACTGCCGGTGCGTCGATCGTGACGTGGTTCCCTGCGCCGTCGGTGAGCGTCACGGTGGGCACGTAGCGCGCCGCGGTCAGCGGGTAGGTGTGCTGCAGCGTGGTGCCGTTGGGCCACGACTCCTCGGGGCTGCCGTCCGTCTGGTGCCAGTTCACCGTGCGGGTGATCGCGCCGGGACCGTCATCACTCAGGGTGTCCTGCTTCAGCGTCGCGACCCCGGTGTCGTTGCTCCACGAGGTCTCGTAGGTCCCGACCGGAGCGTTGACATCGGCCAGCTGGACCGAGACCGACGACGGCTTGCCCTGACGGTGGCCGATGACGGCCCGAACGCTCAGCGAGGCGTTGCCGGGCGTCGTCGTGACCGTGGGCGACCACGAGGTGGAGGTCACCGACTTGGAGGCCAGCGTGGTGCCGCCCTTGGTCAGCGTGACCTTGTACGACGTGGCCTTGGCCGTCTTGTTCCAGCTCGCGCTGACGTCGTACTTCGTCTGCGACGACGAGAGCGACGTGGCGTCCGCCGACGCGGTCAGACCGGTGACGCTGCCGGGCCTGTTGGGCTTTGCTTCGGCCGCGGTCGTCCCGAGCACGCTCACGGTGAGGGCCGTGGCGGCGACGAATGCGGACATACGGAAGGTACGCACGACGTGCATGGATGATCCCCCTGGATCGAACGTCTCTTGCTCCCCCGAGCAGAGAACTCGCGTCCCGGACTCCCCTCCGGCACGATCCGGCAGACCGGACACCTGGATTGAACAGGAGTCACACGAGTCACGGCGCAGAACCGCCGGTTCTTTACTCGCGAAGTCGGTCTGCGGCGACGATCTGACCGATCGGACAGCCGGTGGCTTCCGAAGGGACTAGCCGGTCAGTACCAGCCGTGGCCCTGCTTGAAGCCCCAGGCGCCGCACGGGGAGCCGTAGCGGTCGCGGATGTAGCCCAGCCCCCACTCGATCTGGGTGGCGGCGTCGGTGCGCCAGTCGGGACCCGCGCTGGCCATCTTCGACCCGGGCAGCGACTGCGGGATGCCGTAGGCCCCCGACGAGGCGTTCTCGGCGTTGACCCGCCAGCCGCTCTCACCCATCCACAAGGGGATGAGGCAGGACATCTGCGAGCTGTCGAAGCCGAACTTCGGCAGCAGGGCCGCGGCGACCGCCTGCGGGTCCTGGTCGGAGATGGTCTCCTGGCCGCCGACGGCGGGGCCCGAGGACAACCCGAGAGCGGCGGCCTTCGCCGGGTCGCGGTCGGTACGACGATCCGTGCGGGCCAACTGGGTCCGGTCGGCCGAGCGCGAGATGACCGCGGTGCGGTGGGTCACGTCGGCGGTCGGCGCGTCGGCCTGGTCGGTGGCAGCGGTCGGCGTGAAGGAGTCGGCGAGGTTGACCGCCGCGCTCGGCGACTGGACCACGCCGGTGGCCACCGCGACGCCGGTCGCCGCTGCGGCCAGGCCGGTCATCGTGACGGCGCCCCGCATCGCCTTGCGGGTGGGGTGCGGGCCGCGGTCGCCGAGGTGGCGGGGACCGGTCAGCGCCGCGGGCGCGGTCGGGGTGGGAGCAGAGCGGTGCCGGGGCACGTACTGCTCGGGTTCTTGAAGTAAAGGCACAGGGAGCACTCGGGGGTAGACGACTCGGGTGCGCCCAGCACCAGCACGAGAACCGGAGAACGCTCGGGGCGGCGTTGGGCTGCCTGCCACCTTGCATGAGTTCCGGGGGCGGTGCAAACCGAACGCCGGAGAAACTGTGGAAATCTGAACCAGTTGGGACCCCATCAGCCTCCCGTGTCACACCTACCTCACCCGCCACGCTCTTGAGGTGCTCTTGATCACGGAACGGTCACGCGGACGGCCCTCCCCCTGGCCCGCTGGGAGGGCCGTCCGCGGGGGTGTACTCCGCGACGATCGGCATCACCTTCTGGCCCGAAGTGATGCGTTCCGTCGCGGAGTACCTCGTCGGCGGGCGATTCAGAGGGTGACGTCCTCCAGCATCTCGGTGACGAGCGCGGCGATCGGGGAGCGCTCGGAGCGGGTCAGGGTGACGTGGGCGAACAGCGGGTGCCCCTTGAGCTTCTCGACCACCGCGACGACACCGTCGTGCCGGCCGACGCGCAGGTTGTCGCGCTGGGCGACGTCGTGGGTGAGGACGACCTTGGATCCCGCCCCGATCCGCGAGAGCACCGTCAGCAGCACGTTGCGCTCGAGCGACTGCGCCTCGTCGACGATCACGAACGCGTCGTGCAGGGAGCGGCCGCGGATGTGGGTGAGCGGGAGCACCTCGAGCATGCCGCGGTCCAGGATCTCGTCGATCACCTCACGCGAGGTCATCGCCCCGAGGGTGTCGAAGACCGCCTGGGCCCAGGGTGACATCTTCTCCGACTCCGAGCCCGGCAGGTATCCGAGCTCCTGGCCGCCCACCGCGAACAGCGGCCGGAAGACGACCACCTTCTGGTGCTGGCGGCGTTCGAGCACGGCCTCGAGGCCGGCGCACAGAGCCATCGCCGACTTTCCCGTGCCGGCCCGGCCGCCGAGCGACACGATCCCGACCTCGGGATCGAGCAGCATCTCCAGGGCGATCCGCTGCTCGGCCGAGCGTCCGTGGATCCCGAACGCCTCACGGTCGCCGCGCACCAGGTGCACCTGCTTGTCGGGGCCGACCCGGCCCAACGCCGTACCGCGCTCGGAGAGCAGGACCAGCCCGGTGTGGCAGGGGAGCTCGCGCGCGGAGTCGATGTCGACGGTGCCGTCGGCGTACAGCTCGTCGAGCACGGAGGCGGGCACCTCGAGCTCGGCCATCCCGCTGTAGCCGGGGTCGGAGTCGCTGACCCGCTCCCCGTGATACTCCTCGGCGCGCAGCCCGACCGCGGACGCCTTGATCCGCATCGGAAGGTCCTTGGAGACCAGCGTGACGTCGTGCCCCTCGTTGGCCAGGTTGCGGGCGACGGCCAGGATCCGGGTGTCGTTGTCGCCGAGTCGGAAGCCGGAGGGCAGCGACTCCGGGTCGGTGTGGTTGAGCTCGACGCGGATCGTGCCGCCCTCGCCGCCGATGGGCACGGCCTCGTCCAGCCGCCCGTGGGTCATCCGCAGCTCGTCGAGCGCCCGGAGCGCCGTACGCGCGAAGAACCCGAGCTCCGGGTGGTGGCGCTTGCCCTCGAGCTCGGTGATCACGACGACGGGCAGGACAACTTCGTGCTCGGCGAACCGGCGCATCGCGCCGGGGTCCGACAGCAGCACACTCGTGTCGAGGACGAACGTCCGCCCGGAAGGCTTCACCGTCACGCGGGCGGTACGTCGGGTCGTCCCTTGCTTGGCCTGCGGCACCTGAACACCCCTCACCAGACCGCGCGGGCAGCTCCTCGCCCGGTCCTGTCTCCCTCTACGTGGCGGACCGGGAAGGGACCCGAAGGCCGGAGTGCCGGCCCCCTCGGCACGTCGTCGGCCCGAGGGCCGAGCCACATGCTGTCTGGTCGTGATGTGTCACGAACGGGCCTCCCGATACCGGCTGGCTTCCCCACCTGCCGATGCTTGGGAAGGTACGCCGCGTCCGCGGCCGATCCCTGCGGACACGCCCGAACGCGGGGTGAACAGTGCCGCTCAGCCAGGCTCAGGAGCGGCCGTAGCGGCGTTCGCGCTGGGCGTAGGCCCGGATCGCCCGCAGGAAGTCGACCTTGCGGAACTCCGGCCAGTAGGCCTCGCAGAAGTAGAACTCGCTCTGGGCGCTCTGCCAGAGCAGGAACCCCCCGAGCCGCTGCTCCCCCGAGGTGCGGATCACCAGGTCCGGGTCGGGCTGGCCCTTGGTGTACAGGTGCTCGGCGATGTGGTCGACGTCGATGACCTCGGCCAGCTCCTCCAGGCTGGTGCCGCGCTCGGCGTGCTCCTGGAGCAGCGAACGCACGGCGTCGGCGATCTCGCGACGACCGCCGTACGGCACCGCGACGTTGACCAGGATGCCGTCGACGTCGCGGGTCGACTCCTCGGCCTCCTTGAGCCGGTTGGCCAGAGGCGCCGGCAGCAGGTCGAGGGCGCCGACGGGGTGGATGCGCCAGCGGCGCTGCTCGGCGAGCTGCTCGACCGCGTCGCCGATGACGGCGAGCAGGCCCTCGAGCTGCTCCGGCGGTCGGTTGAGGTTGTCGGTGGAGAGCAGCCACAGGGTGACCACGCCCACGCCGACGTCCTCGCTCCACTCGAGCAGCGGCTCGATGTTGGCCGCCCCCGCGCGATAGCCGTGCGTGGTGTCGCCGCCGACCCCCTTGGCCCAACGCCGGTTGCCGTCGAGCATCACCCCGATGTGCTGGGGGATCCGGTCCTTGGGCAGCGCCCGGACCATGCGTGCCTCGTAGGCCGGGTAGAAGAGTCGGCGTACCCGCTCCTTGAGCTCGGGAAGGACCGCCACCTGTCGATGGTAACCGCGCACCGGCCCGATGGTTCTCACCCCCGGCGTGGCGAGGCTCTGTACCGTCGCTGTATGAACGACTCGATCCGGGCCGGTCTCGACTCCGTCATCGGACAGGTGGCCGGCCAGGTCTCCGACGGGGTTGCCGAGATCAAGCCGCGGCTGCGCGGCTGGCTGCACCTGGCGTCGGCGCCGGTGACCCTGGCCGCGGGAGTCGTCCTGATCGCCTTGTCGCCGACGGCGCAGACGCGCCTCGGCTCGGAGGTGTACGTCGCCTGCTCGGTGCTGCTGTTCAGCGTGTCGGCGATCTACCACCGGGGCCGCTGGTCCCCGCGGGTGAGCGACGTCCTGCGCCGGCTCGACCACGCCAACATCTTCCTGCTCATCGCCGGCACCTACACGCCGTTCTCGCTGCTGCTGCTCACCGGCAGCGACCGGGTCGTGATGCTGACCGTGGTCTGGGTGGGTGCCCTGCTCGGCGTCGGGTTCCGGGTGCTGTGGATCGACGCCCCGCGGTGGCTGTGCGTGCCGGTCTACATCGCGCTGGGCTGCGCCGCGGTCTTCGCGCTCCCCCAGTTCGCGGCCGGGTCCCAACGGCTGGGCGTCGGCATCGGAGTCGCGGTCCTGGCCCTGATCGTCACCGGCGGGGCCCTCTACATCCTCGGCGGCGTCGTCTACGGCGTCCGCCGGCCAGACCCGTGGCCGCGCTACTTCGGGTTCCACGAGGTCTTCCACAGCCTCACCGTGCTGGCGTTCGTCTCCCACTACGTCGGGGTGTCGCTGGCGACGTACTCGTTGCGGTGAGTGTTCGGGTCGGAGGCGGATTGACGGTTCATCACGCTGAGTAGGTGAAGCAGCACATGGCCAGCGGAATTCCGCTAGCCATGTTCCGCTTCGACCACTCAGCGTGATGAACCAGCCGCGCCGAGCCGACCCTCAGCAGGGGATCCGGACGGTGAACGTGGATCCCTTGCCCGGCACGGAGTCGACGTCGATGCGGCCGCCGAGCCGGGTGACGATCCGGTGGCAGATCGCCAGCCCGATGCCCGAACCCGGTAGCTCCTCCCCTCGGGAGCCGGAGGTACGGCGGGCGACGTCGAACAGGGCGTCGAGGCGCTCGGGCGAGATGCCGACGCCCTCGTCCATGCAGCGGAACTCGACGCCTCCGTCGACGCGCGCCAGACCGAGCACCACCCGCCCTCGGGGGAGGCTGAACTTCACGGCGTTGGTCACGAGGTTGGCGAACACCCGGGCGACCGCGTGGGGATGCACGGTGGCCCGGAGCTCCTCGGGCATGTCGAGCTCGAAGTGGACCTGCCGCAACGTCGCCTCGGCCTCGGCGTGGGCGCAGGCGCCGCGCACGACCTCCACCAGGTCCAGGTCGACGCGCGGGTCGACACCCTGCTCGGCGCGTGCCAGCGCGAGCAGGTCGTCGACGAGGTCGGCGAGCCGCTCGGCACTCCGGCGGATCGCGTCGACCGGGTGTGACCCGGCCTCGGCCAGCCGTCCGTCGGCCTCGAGCAGCTCGGTGTTGAGCGCGATCGCGGTCAGGGGCGTCTTCAGGTCGTGGGTGATCGACGCGACGAGATCGCGCCGGTACTCGTCGAGCCGGAGCAGCTCACGCGCCGCCTCCTGGTCGCGGTGACGGCCACGGACCTGGTCGACCACGGTGCCGAGCCGGCGACCCAGCCCGAACATCGCGGTGCGCTCGTCGTGCGTCCACTCGTCGTCGTCCTTCGCCCGGAAGGCGAGGAGGGCTCCACTCGGGCCGGTGCCGTCGCCGACCGGCGCCAGCATCGCCTGGCTGAAGCCCGCCACCTCCGCCAACCGGCCGAGCAGCGGGGCGCTGCCGTCGGTGAGCGCCAGCTGCTCCTGCCGAACGGTCGCGATCATCGGCTGCAGGAGGCTGCAGACGTCGGCGCCGAGCCGCTCGCCCACCAGGGCCGGCTCCGCCGCCGCGACGGCGTGGACGCCGGCGTCCAGCTCCATGCAGCTCCACGCCCCGCGGGCGTGCAGCATGCCTCCGAGGGCACCCGCGACCACCTCGAGGAGGCCGGGTACGTCGGTCGCCGCGGAGGCTGAGTCGAGCACGGCCTGGGCGGCGTACGACAGGCGCAGCTGTTCGTGCAGCACCCCGTGCTCGCGGAGTGCGCTCAAGGCCAGCCGGGCCTGCTCGGCGTACAGCTCGACCAGCTCGCAGGTGCCGGGCGCCGGATGCGCGATCTCGACCGGACCCTCGGTGGCCAGGACCCCGAGCAGCTCTCCGGTCGGCGCGAGCAGTGGCGCGAGGAGCAGTCCGAGGTGTCCCCGGATGTAGCGCTCGGTCTCGGGCGTGCTGGTCGGGACCTCGGCGTACGACAGCCGGCGCCCGCCCGTGAGGTGCAGACGGCCCACCTGCTCGGCCTCGGCGACCACCACGTCGAGCGAGGACCGCAGCCAGCGGAGCCCCTCCGAGATGCCCTCGGAGGGTGCGCCCACGACAGTCATCACCTCGAGCCACTCGTCGTCGACGACCCGGCTGACGACGGCGGCCCGCGCACCGACGACCTCGCACACCGAGGCCGCGATCCGGGCCACGTCGTCGACGAGCTGCTCGTCTGCGGTCAGCGTCGCTCCATCCCCCGATGGGCGCGCATCGTCCGCGGCTGTTCCCCCCAAGCCGGTCACCTTCGTTTGTCCGCTACCCCCCGGTCGCGGTTGACCCGACCTTAAGTCAGCGCCCGACGGGGAGCGAGACTTTGCCTGGCGACACCACCGGTCGGTCACAAACGTTGCCACGACAGACGTACGACGCGGGCCGGCCCTCCACCGGACCGCGGCCCGTGAGCAGCCCGATCGCGTCGCGGGGACCGTCCGCGACGGCGACGACTGCTCCCGGCCACCGGCGCGCCCGGCGCTCGGCGTCGTCGCGTGCCGGCCCCGCCGGACCGACCACCGCGATCTCGGGCGCGCCGTCGGCCAGCGCCTGGGCGGCGGCCAGCGACCAGCCGGCGAACCGCGGCGCTCTCCGGGCGAGCTCCGAGACCCCGGCGAGCGCCTCCTCGGCCGCGTCACGCCATCGGCCCTCTCCGGTGAGCGCGTGCGCGGCCAGGAGGGCGTGGATCGTCGCCGACGTGCCCGACGGGCTGGCGTTGTCGGAGGGGTCGCGGGGACGGGTCACCAGTCGCTCACCGTCGTCGGGGGTGTCGAAGAACCCGCCGTCGGGTGCCCGGAACCGCGCGAGGGCGTCGTCCAGCAGCCGGGTGGCGAGGCCCAGCCACTGCTCGTCGCCGGTCGCGCCGCACAGCGCGAGGAAGCCACCGGCGACCGCCCCGTGGTCCTCCAGCACACCGGCCGGCGCACCCACCCGGCCGTCGCGCGAGACGCGACGCAAGCGGCCGTCCACGAGGTGCACCTCCGCCAGCAAGCGGCCTGCAGCGAGCGCCGCGTCGACGTACTCCTCCTGCCCGAGCAGCCGACCCGCGTCGACCAGGCCGGAGATCGCCAGCCCGTTCCACGCCGCCACCACCTTGTCGTCGCGCTCGGGCCGCACGCGCTCCTCCCGCGCGGCGAGCAGGCGCCGTCGTACGTCATCGAAGCGCGGCCAGTCGTCCGGGTCGCGCGGCAGCTGCAGGGTCGAGGTGCCGTGCTCGAAGGTGCCCGTCACGTCGAACAGCTCGGTCGCCCACCGGCCGTCGTCGGCGCCGAGCACGTCGGTCAGCTGCTGCGGAGTCCAGACGTAGAAGCGGCCCTCCTCGCCCTCGCTGTCCGCGTCGAGCGCGGACGCGAAGCCGCCCTCCTCGGTGCCCAGCTCCCGCAGCATCCAGGCCGCCGTGCCGTGGGCGACGCGCTCACCGAGCGCAGTACCCCACCGCGCGTAGAGACCCACGAGCTGGGCGTTGTCGTAGAGCATCTTCTCGAAGTGCGGCACCACCCAGTCGGCGTCCACGCTGTAGCGCGCGAAGCCGCCGCCGAGCTGGTCGTGGATCCCGCCGCGGGCCATCGCCTCGAGGGTCCGGTCGAGCATGCGGCGTGACGTGTCGTCGGTACGGCGCCGCAGCAGCTCCAGCACCATGCTCGGCGGGAACTTCGGGGCGCCGCCGAAACCGCCGCGAGCCTGGTCGAAGTCGGTGGCCAACGCGGCGACGGCCCGGTCCAGGTCGTCGGCCGTGATCGCGGAGCCGGTCAGGCTCACCTCCCGGGCGAGGTGGTCGCGGATCGTCCCGGCGGCCCGTCGTACGTCGTCGGGCCGGTCGCGCCACGCCTCGGTGAGCGCCGCCAGCACCTGGGTCAGCGCCGGCTGTCCACCCCGTGGCCGGTCGGGGAAGTAGGTGCCGGCGAAGAACGGGCTGCCCTCGTGGTCGAGGACCACCGTCATCGGCCAGCCGCCGTGGCCGGTCAGCGCCACGGTCGCCTCCATGTACACCGCGTCGACGTCGGGCCGCTCCTCCCGGTCGACCTTCACGCACACGAAGCCCTCGTTGAGCTGCGCCGCGGTCGCATCGTCCTCGAACGACTCGTGCGCCATCACGTGGCACCAGTGGCAGGCGGCGTACCCGACGCTGAGGAAGATCGGCACCCCGCGCCGCCGCGCCTCCGCGAACGCCTCGTCGCCCCACTCCCACCACTCGACGGGATTGTCGGCGTGCTGCAGCAGGTACGGCGAGGTCGCGGTGCTCAGCCGGTTGGGCATCTCACCACGCTAGCCGGATGCCGTCGCGGGCCCGTCGGGCGAGGCCATCGGGTCTCCGACTCGAGCGGCCCATTCACCGGCCTGTCGGCGTAGTCCCTGACGATGTGGTCGTCCATCCGGCCCGTGAGACCGCCAGATTGTCAGGGACTATCCGTTCCGATGAGGCGGCCGGGCGCAGTGGGGTCGATCAAGGGTCGACGGCCACCGCCGTGACGGCGCGGGCCGCGGCAAGCACGGCGAGCTCGTCGGTCACGTGGAGCGAGCCGACGGTCATCTCTCGGTGGCGATCCTGGCGACCGTCGCGGAGGTGAGGGAGACCAGCTCGGCCGGGGCGAGCTCGACGTCGAGGCCTCTCCTGCCCGCCGAGACCAGGATCGTGTCGTGGGCGAGCGCGGTCTCGTCGACGACCGTCGGCAGCGAGCGCTTCTGGCCGAGCGGGGAGATGCCGCCGACGACGTACCCGGTGGCCCGTTCGGCCGCGGCCGGGTCGGCCATCGTCGCCTTCCGGGCCCCGACCGCCCGGGCCAGCGCCTTGAGGTCGAGCCAGACCGACACCGGCACGACTCCGACGACCAGGGACCCGTCGGCCTCGGCGACCAGCGTCTTGTAGACGTACGCCGGGTCGACGCCCAGCACGTCGGCCGCCTCGAGCCCGAAGGACGCGGCACGCGGGTCGTGCTCGTACGGCCGCACCGTGTGGGGGACGCCGGCCCGTTCCAGGACCTGCAGGGCCGGAGTCCCAGCGGCGGCCCGCTTCTTGGCCACGGTCAGGGCCAGGTGGTGGCGTGGGCGTCGAAGTCGGACCCGGTCTGCACGGGTACGACGCAGAACAGCAGACCGCCCGGGTCCTCGAGCACGGCCCAGTCTCCGTGGTGGTCCACCACCCGGGCGCCGAGCGCCACGACCCGGGCGAGCTCGGCGGCCACGTCGTCGGTCTCGATGTCGAGGTGGACCCGCGCCGGCGTCCCCGCACCGGTGCGCTGCAGCTCGAGCTTGATCCCACTGATCGGTGCCAGCGACTCGTAGGGGTCCTCGGGGTCGCTCGCATCGCCGGTCCGGCGGGACCCCCGAGCGCCCGCCCAGAACGTCGCCGCGGCGTCGTACGACTCCTCGGGGTGGTCGACCAGGACGACTCCGATCCGGCTGCGATGCATGGTCGTGACGCTACCGCTGGAGCCGACGACAGGCGGCGGGGCAGGATGACCCCATGGACGCCGCGGCGTGGGACGAGCGCTACCGGACCTCCGACCTGGTGTGGTCGGCCGGACCCAACCAGTTCGTCGAGGCCGAGCTCGTGGACCAGCCCCCCGGGCGCGCCCTCGACCTGGCCGCCGGCGAGGGCCGCAACGCGATCTGGCTGGCGCGCCAGGGCTGGCGCGTGACCGCGGTCGACTTCTCCCAGGCGGGCCTCGACAAGGGCGCGATCCTCGGCGAGGGCCTGGACATCGAGTGGGTCCGCGCCGACGCGACCACCTGGCACGGTGACGCGTCGTACGACGTGTGCCTGGTCGCCTACCTGCAGCTCGTCGCCGCGGAGCGGCGCGAGGCCGTACGGCGCGCGTACGACTCCGTCCGCACGGGCGGCACGCTGCTGTGGGTGGCGCACGACCTCACCAACCACTCAGAGGGCGTCGGCGGGCCGACCGACCCGGCGGTGCTGATGACCGCAGAGGACGTGCTGGGCGACCTGGCCGGGCGCCGCTTCGAGGTGCTGCACGCCGGACGGGTGGCACGGCAGGTCCGCGCCGGCAACGACGACGGGCATCGCGAGGACGCGACGGCGACGGCGTGGGACTGCCTGGTCCGCGTCGTACGACGCGACTGACGGCGAGGAGCGCGGGTCAGCGCGCCTGGTGGCTGGGCGGGGTGTCCGACGGCTTCTCGTCGTACACGCCCTTCTCCTTCGCGGCGTCCACCTTCTTCAGCTGCTTGGTGAAGCTGCGCAGGATGAGGACCACGGCGATGACGAGGGCCACCAGGACGACGGCGCCCACCCACCCGGCGACCACGTTGTTGTCCTCGGGCCTCGGGTCGGAGGCCACCGCGAGGACGACGGCGTTCAGCATGGGTCCAGTGTCTCAAACGATCGGCTGATCAGCGACCGCGGACCCCCGCGAAGAGGTCGTCCTCGGGCAGGGACGTCTCGACGTGGCTCGTCACGAGCTCGTAGTCCTCGGTCGGCCACGCCGCCACCTGCAGCTCGCGCGGGATCGAGAACCAGAAGCCGTCGGGGTCGATCTGGGTGGCATGGGCGAGCAGGGCCTGGTCGCGCACGCCGAAGTACTCGCTGCACTCGACCCGCGTGGTCAGGCGCTTCTCCCACGACTCGTCGCGGTCCCACTTCTCCAGGCGCTCGGCGTACGGCGACTCCAGGCCGTGCTCGAGCATGGCGTCGTGGATCGCCTTGATCTTCGCGTAGCTCCAGCCGTGGTGGTAGTAGAGCTTCAGCGGCTGCCACGGCTCGCCGGCATCGGGGAACCGCTCCGGGTCGCCCGCCGCCTCGAACGCCGCCATCGACACCTCGTGGCACCTGATGTGGTCGGGGTGCGGGTAGCCACCCTTCTCGTCGTACGTCGTGACCACGTGGGGCTTGAAGTCGCGCATCAGCCGGACCAGCCGCTCGGTGGCCTCCTCCAGCGGCACCAGCGCGAAGCAGCCCTCGGGCAGCGGCGGCTTCGGGTCACCCTCGGGCCAACCCGAGTCGACGAAGCCCAGCCAGTCCTGCCGGATGCCCAGGATGTCGCGGGCGCGCTCCATCTCCTGGCGACGCACCTCGGTGATGTTGGCGGCGATCTCGGGCCGGTCCATCTTGGGGTTGAGGATCGACCCGCGCTCGCCACCGGTGCAGGTGGCCACGTGGACGTCGACGCCCTCGGCGACGTACTTCGCGGTCGACGCAGCGCCCTTGCTGGACTCGTCGTCGGGGTGGGCGTGGACGTGCATGAGGCGCAGGCCCTCGCCCGGGCGCGCGGGGTCCGGAGACATGGACCAGAGCCTAATGGGCTTCCTGTTACCTGCCTTGACCACCAGGGTGGGTGGCGGTCGAGCCAGCGGGATAGCACTGCCTGAGCCGGAACGAGGTCCAGTTCTAGATCTAGATCGTGCGCCTGCTGGTCCGGGGACGAGCCGTACGACTGCTGGAGTGACGTGCCATGAGCACTGGTCCATTAGGGCGCCGCGGCGAGTTCCTCGACGACGGGAGTGAACTGACCGAAGGAGCGTGACTGTGGATGGAAGTGTTCTTGGGAGTGGACTGGGCTGAGGATCACCACGATCTTCACCTGCAGGACGCCGACGGAAAGCAGGTGGCTGCACGCCGGATCGAAGATGGGCTGGCCGGCGTGCAGGAGCTCCATGCGCTGGTGGCCGAGCATGCCTCATCACCGGAGGAGGTGATGGTGGGGATCGAAACCGACCACAGCCTGCTGGCCACTGCGCTGATCGGGGCCGGCTACCGGGTATACGCGGTCAACCCGCTAGCGGTGTCGCGGTATCGGGATCGACACCATGTCTCCCGGGCCAAGTCGGACAAGTCCGATGCCAAGCTGCTGGCCGACCTGGTGCGCACCGACCGGCACAACCATCGGCTCGCGGTCGCCGACAGTGAGCTGCTCGAGGCGATCAAAGTGTTGGCGCGGGGTCATCAGAACCTAATCTGGACCCGGCAGCGGCTGACCAATCAGCTCCGCTCGGCACTGCGTGACTACTTTCCCGGCGCCCTCGCGGCGTTCGATGACCTCGACCATCCCGACACGCTCGCGGTGCTCGCGATCGCGCCCACCCCGATCCAGGCACGCAGGTTGAGCCGCTCCCAGATCGCCGCGGCTCTCAAACGCGGCGGCCGGCGCCGCTACCTCCAGACGCGTGCCACCGAGATCCAAACGGCGCTGCGCGAGCCACAGTTGGCGGCCGCGCCGCTGGTCGAGGACGCCTACGGTGCCACGGTCGCCGCCCAGGCCCGGCTGATCGCTGGCCTCAACGATCAGATCACCGCCGTTGAGGCCAGCCTGTCGGAGCGTTTTAACCAGCACCCGGACGCCGAGCTCCTGCTGCGTCTTCCCGGACTGGGCGTGGTCCTCGCCGCCCGGGTGCTCGCCGAGTTCGGAGATGCACCGAACCGCTACGCCGATGCTAAAGCCAGACGGAACTACGCCGGCACCGCGCCGATCACCCGAGCCTCGGGCACCAGCGAGGTCGTGGTCGCCCGGCTGATCCGCAACAGGCGGCTCTTCGACGCCTGCTACCAATGGGCCTTCTGCGCCTTGAACGCCTCACCCGGCGCCCGGGCCTACTACGACGCTCACGACCCCGGCCCGAAGAGCGGCAAGACCGCCCGGCGGAAACTGGCCAACAAGCTCGTCGGCATCCTCCACGGCACCCTGACCCACCAGCAGCCCTACAACCCCGACCTTGCCTGGGCACACTGGCCAACCGCGGATGCCGCTTGACCAGTTAGAACCCTGGGGTATCTAGATCCCCGCACCACGCCGGCGGTGCGCCGCGCTCTTG
>Ga0207647_10002413_pt1 | contig 14166 bp, 14 predicted proteins | sample KBSCornC2_FD_184295 | JGI IMG/M metagenome (GOLD analysis project Ga0207647, IMG submission 184295) | Corn rhizosphere microbial communities from Kellogg Biological Station, Michigan, USA - C2 (SPAdes) (version 2) | ecosystem: Host-associated > Plants > Roots > Rhizosphere ...
GCTTGCCTGACGAGAACAATGCACCTGCAATGACTTTTGCCTTGAGCGTATGACTTGCAAGCAATTCCGGCCCCAGGACAGTCAAGTCGGCGTAACGGGCGCGCCGACCAATGACTTCATCCGCCCAGGCCTGATCCGGATAATCACTGCTGAGATCGACTGATAGAGGGCTATTCGCCAACAGTTTGGAGACTGCCGAACTGCGCTTCTCAAGCAATTCCATTTCGGCTTCTCGCTCCGCGAGCCAGGCCGGTGAAACAACCCCCGCATATTCTCCACCTGAAGGAGGCGCGGCGATGACCAGAGCCAGCACCGAGAGATGGGCATTGATTTCTTCGCACAGCGCCGCGGCAAGCTTCAGATCAACGTCTCCCTGATCCGCTCCTGTAACCGTGAGCAATGTCTTGAATGGCATGGCAGCATCTCCTTGTCCGCAAGAGGTCCATAAATCCTCGCAACCCTAGCGGACTGGCGGATTTCCTTCCTTGCGCTGAATCAAACTGATCCCTTTGCGGGATTGATCCCGATCAACGTACCCGCACGCCGCACGCTCTAGGCTGAGATTGATAGCCGGAGGCGACAATGAGAATCTGGATCACGATGGGTTTTGTGGCGGTGACGCTGAATGCCCCGACGGCACAGGAGATGAGCAATGGACAGCAGGAGTATCTGAATTCCTGCGCCGTCTGCCATGGTGCGGACGGCAAGGGCGACGGGCCCTTGGCCGACGAACTGCGGAAGCGTCCCTCGGATCTGACGACGCTGACAAGACGCAATGGCGGAGAATTTCCCTACTGGCGGGTCTTCGCGACGATCGATGGTCGCGGCCTCGTAAAGGAGCATGGCGAGCGCGACATGCCGGTCTGGGGCAATCAATTCCTGCCTGACGACGTGAAGAAGTACGGCCCCTACGGTGGGGAGGCCGTGACCACGGAACGCATCCATAATCTCGCCGGTTACGTCCAGACACTTCAGCACTAGCAAGGCTCGCAGAGCTTCAGTCGGCGGGGCCGAAAGATGATGCAATCAAGGGCCAAGGGCATTCGCAATGATCGCTGAGAACCAGGACGTCGTGGTCGAGATGTTGAAGGATGCTGCCACCTATGGCGAGGCCGGTCCGGTCGAGACTATCGAAACTCACATTTCCCGGATTTTCCTTGTCGGGCGACGCGCGTTCAAAATGAAGCGGGCGGTTAGGCTGCCTTATGTCGACTTTTCGACGCCCGGGCTGCGGCTCGCCGCGTGCGAAAAGGAAGTCGAGTTGAATTCCAGGACAGCACCCGGTCTCTATCTCGATGTCCACCGTGTCACGCGCGCCGGAGGTCGGCTCGCCTTGGATGGGTCAGGGGAGTTGGTCGACGCCGTTATCGAAATGGTTCGCTTCGACCAGTCGAAACTTCTCGATCGCATGGCGGCCATGGGGAAGCTGACCCCCGCGCTGATGACAAATGTGGCGCGCATGATTGTGCAGTATCACCGCAAAGCTGAAGTGATCCATGCCGGCGCCGGGTCGGCGAATATCACTGGCGTTCTTGAAATCAATGCGGCCGGATTTGCGACAAGCCATGTCTTCGGCCGTGACGAGGTCGATACCCTCAATGACGCGTTTCGCGCTACCCTCGCCCGCCACACCGGCCTGCTCGACCGCCGCGAGGCCGCAGGCCGGGTCCGCCGCTGCCATGGCGATCTGCATCTGCGCAATATATGTCTCTTGGACGGCGAGCCGCGCCTATTTGATTGCATCGAGTTCAACGACCGGATCGCGACCGTCGATGTGCTCTACGACCTGGCGTTCCTGTTGATGGATCTGTGGCATCGCGGTTTCTCGCAATTTGCCAATCTGGTGATGAATCGCTATCTCGACGAGGCCGACGACGAAGACGGTTTCATACTCCTGCCTTTCTTCATGGCCGTGCGGGCCGCGGTTCGCGCACATGTGACAGCAACGCAGGTCGAGGAAGGTAGCCCGGATTCCAAAAAGCTGGTTGCCGAGGCACGATCCTACTTCCGGCTCGCACGGGACCTGCTCACCGAGACACCGTCGAGGCTCATCGCGATCGGTGGCCTGAGCGGCTCAGGCAAGACGACCATAGCGGAAGCGCTCGCTGCTTACGTCGGCTCCCCGCCAGGCGCCCGGATCGTTGAGAGCGATCGCATCCGCAAGGCAATGCATGGCGTGGCCGCCGAAACGAAGCTTCCGGATAAGGCCTACCGACCTGGTGTGTCGGAACGGGTTTATCGCCAGATCGCCTGGCGCGCGGAACTGATCCTTGCCGAAGGCGGCTGCGTCATCGCCGACGCTGTCTTCGACAACCCTGGCGACCGCGACAGGATCGAGAGCGTCGCGAGTGGCAAGGCCATTCCTTTCGCCGGATTCTGGCTGGCGGCCGACCCGTCCGTTCTTTGGCGTCGCGTCAGCGAGCGCAAGAGTGGCCCCTCGGATGCAACGGTCGACATCCTGTCGCGGCAATTGCAGCGCAACGCCGGTCAATTGACGTGGCACAAGGTCGAGGCCGACCGGGATGTCACCGAAATCGCCGCTGAGATCGTAACTTTCGTTGAGGGCGCCACGCCACCTGCAGTCTGCCTCGGAAGACGGGATCATAAGGCTGATAGCCCGCCTAGTTGATCTCCAGCACTGCCACGGACAAGCCCGGCTCGGTGGGGTGGTGGGCAACCGAGAAGCCGAATTCCCGGCACATTGTGAGCATCCTGCGATTCTCGTTGAGGACTATTCCCTCGATCTGGCCGATCTGATCAGCCCTTGCATAGTCGATGATCTGTTTCAGCAGATCCCATCCCAGACCACGGCCCTGCAGATCCGATCGCACCAGCAAGGCGTATTCGCCGGTCCTGTGATCCGGATCGCAGGAAAGCCGGCCGATGCCGGCCAGCGCGCCGGTTTCCTTTTCTAGCGCGACGAAGGCGATGTCGCGATCATAGTCGAGCTGCGTGAGCCGCTTCAGCATCTGGTCCGGGAAGTTTCTACGCGGTGAGAGGAAACGCAGCCGCAGGTCGTCAGGCGAAATCTTGGCCAGGAATGCGGGATAAAGCTCTACGTCTGCCGGCATTATCGGTCGGATGTGGAACGACATCCCGTCTGATTGAAAGTCGCAGCTCCATCCCGACGGGTACGGCCTTATAGAGAGGGCCGGATTCGGCCCCGGTTCGTCCACGCGTAGCGGATCGATTTCGACGCGGGCGTCGAGTGCGATCACACCCTCGCTGTCGGCCAGCAACGGGTTGATGTCGAGAGAGGTCAGGCAAGGAAAGTCGGTGATCATCTGCGACAAGCCGGTCAGCGCGGCAATGATCGCCGCTCGATTGGCAGGCATGCGACCGCGGTAGCCGGCAAGTAGGCGACCTATTCGCGTCGCGTCGATCAGGTCTCCGGCCAACACGTCATCGAGCGGCGGCAGGGCGATGGCTGTGTCATTCAGGACCTCAACAGCAATGCCGCCGGCGCCAAACAGGACGATCGGACCAAACATCGGATCGAGGTTCAGACCGGCAATGAGCTCCTGCGCATGCTTGCGCGCGACCATCGTCTGCACGGCATAGCCGGTCATCTTCGTGCCTGGCGCCCGTGCGCGCAGGCGTGTCTTGATGGACCTCGCTGCTTCTTCGGCTTCCGCGGTACTCGCAACGTCGAGGACCACGCCGCCGACGTCAGACTTGTGCGAAATCGTCTTCGACAGCAATTTGACGACTACCCTTTCGCAGCTTTCGAGAAGCTCACCGGCTGCCAGCGCCACTTCCTTGACGGATTCAACGACAATGGTCCGCGGAACCGGGATGCCGTAGGCGGCTATCGCCGCCTCTGCCTCCGGCTCAGTCAGCATGCGCCGCCCTTCGCTTGCCACCTGGCGGAAGATAGCAAGCACTGACGCCTTGCCGCCGGCGGCGTCTTCACCCCAACTTGCTGGTGTCCTCAGGAGCGAGCGCTGGGCGCGCGACCATTCGCTGAGATAGGAGGTCGCGATCGCCGCATCCTCTGGCGTTTCGAAGCTCGCTATCCCGGCTTCCGTCAGGATGCGCCGACCCTCACGCGCGGTGTGCTCGCCGAGCCAGCAGGCGAGCAGCGGTTTTCCACCGATCTCGCCCTCGTCGCCAAGCTCGGCCACCGTTCTGGCTGCGTCGGGCGATGAACCGAGCCCAGTCGGGCAGTTCATCACCAGGATGACGTCCGTTCCTGGATCTGCCGCCAGGGCTCTAAGCGCCGCCCGATAGCGCTCTGGCGCCGCGTCACCGACGATGTCGATCGGATTTGCATGCGACCAGGTCGGCGGCAGCAAGCGGTTGAGCTGCTCGATCGTCGATGGCGAGAGCGCGGCCAACTCGCCGCCGCGCTCGATCAGCTTGTCGACCGCCAGAACACCTGCGCCGCCGCCATTGGTGACAACCCCGACGCGGGCCCGCTCAAGCGCGGAGTGGCGCGAGATTGTTCCGGCGGCATCGAACAGTTCGGCGAGGTCGTTGACGCGCAGCACCCCTGCCCTTCGCAATGCGGCGTCCACCACCCTGTCCGCGCCCGAAAGTGCTCCGGTATGGGTGGCCGCCGCCTTTGCCGCCTGTTCGTGCCGGCCGGGTTTGATGGCGATCACTGGCTTAAGGCGCGCCGCAGCCCGCGCGGCCGACATGAACTTGCGCGGATTGGGGATCGTCTCGAGATACATCACAATCGCGCGCGTGTGAAAATCACCCGCCAGCATGTCGAGGCAGTCGCCGACGTCGACGTCTGCCATGTCGCCTAAGGAGATGATGCGGGAAAAGCCGACATTGTTTGCTGCCGCCCAGTCGATCAATGACGTGGCGATCGAGCCGGATTGCGAAATGAGGGCGATATTTCCGGGCCTGGCCGCCATGTGCGCGAAACTGGCGTTGAGCTTGGCAGGCGGTATCATCAACCCGACCGTATTCGGTCCGATGATCCGCATAAGCGCTGGCTTGGCGGCATCAAGCATCGCCTGACGCAGACCGTTCTCGTGATTGAGCCCAGCGGTGATGACGACGGCGGCACGTGTCCCCTTGTCGGCCAACTCGCGCACGATGCCGGGAACGGTGTCTGGGGGGGTCACGATCACCGCCAGATCGGGAACGCCTGGCAGATCAGCAACCCTGCCATAACAGCGATGGCCGGCAACCTGCGAATGCTTGGGATTGAGCGGCCAGATCTCCCCCTCGAAGCCGCCACTGACGATGTTGTCGAAGACAATGCGGCCGACCGAGCCAATGCGCCCGGTCGCGCCGACGACGGCGATGGATTTGGGTGAGACGGCGTATTCAAGATTGCGGATCGTCATCCCGGGTACTCCTTGCCGCCACATTCACCAACGGTGTCGAGCATTCATTGCGTTGGATCAAAGCGTCATACGCTCTTCGCGCCTAGCTACCGCTCTCAAGCTGTCGCTTGTGGCGAAGGATCGCCATCGAAGGAGGACCCGATGAGCTACTATTTCAGCAGACGCCTCGACATGTCGTACGCCGCGGCGATCGAGCACGCGACCAAGAAGCTTTCGGGCAAGGGGTTCGGCATCCTGACCAGGATCGATGTGCGACACACGATGAAGGTCAAGCTGGGCGTGGACTCCAAGCCATACATGATCCTCGGGGCCTGCAACCCGCATTTTGCATGGCGCGCGCTGCAGGCCGAGGACAAGATCGGCGCCATGTTGCCCTGCAACGTGATCGTGACCGAGACGGCTCCCGGTCAGGTCGAGGTCGCCGCTGTCGATCCGATGGCGGCGATGGGGGTCATCGACAACCCGAGGCTGGCCGCCGCGGCGAAGGATGTCAGCCTGTTGCTTCAGGAAATGATCGGTGAGCTTTGACGGCGGCTGCCATGAACGAGACGGTGCTACGGCGCGCTCTGCTGGCCATCGCTCTTCTAGGTCTGGCGCTTGGACTAGGCGTCTGGCGAAGCGATATCGGCCCTATCGGGCCCGGCATGATATGGACAGCGGCGACCCTGCCTGTCGTTGCCGCACTTGCCATCTCGATCCTACGGGATTTCTGGATCGGCAGGGTCGGTGTCGACGCGATCGCGCTGCTTTCGATGTCGGCTGCGCTGTTGCTTGGGCAGCCCCTGGCAGCGATTGTCATAGCAATCATGTATGCCGGCGGCACTGCGCTCGAGGATCTGGCGCGCGCCAGGGCGGAGCGGAACCTCAGGGCACTGACTGATAGGGCGCCGCGCCTGGCGCACAAAAAGTCAGCACATGGCACACAAACCATCTCGATCGATCAAGTCGCGATCGGCGACGAGCTTTTGGTGCGCGCAGGCGAACTACTGCCCGTCGACGGCATCCTGACCGACACCTCGGCATTGCTCGACGAGTCAACTGTAAGCGGAGAGCCCCTGCCGGAACGGCGCAGTGCCGGCGACACATTGCGCAGCGGCACGGTCAATGCCGGAGAAGCCTTTGTCATGCGGGCATCGGCCGTCGCCGACAGAAGCACTTATGCCGCGATCGTGCGCATGGTCGCCGCCGCGCAAACGGCCAAGGCGCCGTTTATACGCATTGCCGATCGCTTCGCCCTGCTGCTCCTCCCGTTCACGCTCTTGGTCGCCGGTATCGCCTGGTATCTTTCGCGCGATCCGATCCGTGCCCTTGCCGTGCTGGTGGTCGCGACACCTTGTCCGCTGATCCTCGCGGCGCCCGTTGCATTTATCGGCGGCGTATCACGCGCCGCCCGCGCCGGCATCCTGATGAAGGGCAGCGCGGCGCTCGAGTCGCTCGCACAGATACGCACTGCGATCTTCGACAAGACCGGTACCTTGACCCTCGGCGGCGCCGAGTTGATCGAGATCGACGTTGCTCCGGGCCAGGAAGCTGATGAACTGCTGCGTCTGTTGGCTTCTCTGGAACAGGCTTCGCATCATGTCCTTGCGGATTCGATTGTCCGGATCGCTCGCCATAGGAACCTGACACTTGCCCAACCTCATGATGTTCGTGAGCATCGCGGAGAGGGGCTGAAGGGTCAGGTGGATCGGATATCGGTCGCAGCGGGATCGAGGCCGCTCGTCCTTGCTGAAGAACCATTGCCTGAGTGGGCGAAAGTTGGCGAGGAGCGTTATCGCAGCGCGCCGGTGCTCAGGGTCTTTCTGGCGCTTGACGATCGGCTAGCCGGCATTTTCACATTCGGAGATGCAATACGAGAGGATGCGCGCGATACCGTCGCCGCCCTGCGCTCGGCCGGGGTGATCCGAATAGTCATGCTTACCGGCGATGACGGCGCAGCCGCGGGAAAGGTTTCCGCTTCGCTCAATCTGGATGCCGTATTTTCCGAAGCCACGCCGGCGGACAAGGTCGCAACGGTCGAGGTCGAGAAAACCATCGCGCCGACGATGATGGTGGGTGATGGCATCAACGACGCCCCTGCCCTTGCCGCGGCAACCGTCGGCGTTGCCATGGGGGCCCGGGGCGGGACTGCCTCTTCGGAAGCGGCTGATGTCGTGGTGCTGACCGATAGGCTGCAGCCTGTCGCAGAAGCATTGCGGATCGCCAGGCGCACGCGCGGGATCGCCCTGCAGAGCATCATCGTCGGGCTGGGCCTCTCGGCTGCTGCGATGATCCCAGCCGCCATGGGGCACATAACGCCGGTAGCGGGAGCATTGCTTCAGGAGGGAATCGACGTCGCCGTTATCCTCAACGCGTTACGCGCGCTCGGCGACGGGCGTTTGGAGCGCAATCGGAATAAGAGGGCGGAAAGACCATGACACAGGAAAATCTGGTGGTTTGCACCAAATGCGGCGTAGTGAATCGCCTGCCGCTCAACCGACACGGTGCCGGCGCCAAATGCGGAAAGTGCGGCGCGCTGCTGTTTTCGGGGCTTCCGTCAGATATCGACGCGATGAATTTCGATCGTCAGATCGGTCGTGGCAGTCTACCGGTACTTGTCGACGTCTGGGCTCCATGGTGCGGCCCGTGCAAAATGATGGCTCCGGCCTATGAAGCCGCCACCAAGGCGCTTGAGCCTCAAGTGCGGCTGGTCAAGCTGAATTCCGACAATGAGCAGGCCACTGCAGCTAGGCTGGGAATTCGCAGCATTCCGACCATGGTCCTGTTTCATCGCCAACGGGAAATTGCACGCACATCGGGCGCAATGAACGCCGGCCAGATCATCAGCTGGGTGCGCCGCCACATGCCAGAATGCGCCAGCCAATAGCCGAGCCGGGCTCGTTTGACTCTGATCAAGGCGACATCGGCTCGTCTCGATAGGAATGGTTTCGAAGGAGTTTGCCATGACCACTTTGCACGACCTCACCCCGAAATTCAGGAGCATCCGCCTGCTTCTGGCTCGCGAGAAGGGACATCCGGAAGGAGACCGCGAAGAAGGCTATGACGTGCTGGCTCCGCTTACTGGTGAGGGGCAGCTGGATGCGGACGAATGGAAATCGCATCGGGCAGTTTGTCGGGTCCGCCGCTTCCGTACGGGCGAGGAGGATCTGATCGGCCGCTTGCGCCGCAAGCCGGGTGGTCAATGGTTCTTCGACTATGCCGAGGGCGACCGCGACGACGAGGTCGGCTTTCATCTTGGCGAGGAACGCTTCGTCACCGGCGAGTATGTCTCGATCACGCGCAACGGAGCCATGCATACCTATCAGGTCGCGCGCGTAGAACAGCCTTAGGATTTCCTCAAAAACGGTCGAAGTCAGGTCATGTCAGCCCGCATACTCGTCGTCGTCGGCCATCCCGACCCGTCGCCCGACCGGCTCTGCCGCGCATTGGCTTCGGCATATACCGAAGGCGCCGAGCGAGCCGGCCATGTCGTGCGCAAGATCGATCTCGCCTTGCTAGAGTTCCCTATGCTTCGGACAACGCACGAGTTCGAGCACGGACCGATCCCCGGCAGCCTCAAGCAAGCCGCCGAGGCGGTGGTCTGGGCAAACCATATCGTCTTTTTCTTCCCACTCTGGCTGGGAACCATGCCGGCCATGCTCAAGGCTTTCCTAGAGCAGGTCATGCGCCCGGGCACAGCGTTCGCCTACCCGGACAAAGGCCGCGGATTTGCCAAGTCCTTGCTGCGGGGTCGCTCGGCGCGTCTGGTGGTGACCATGGGAATGCCCGCGCCCATCTACCGGATTTGGTTCCTCAGTCACGGACTTGCCGGCATGCGGCGAGGCATCCTCAACTTCGTCGGCATCAGCCCGGTGCGCGAGACCTTGTTCGGCATGGTCGCGAACGCCAGCGACGCGACACGCGCGAAGTGGATTGGGCAAATGCGCGAGCTCGGTCAGCGGGGGGTTTGACAAGTTGCTTGCTGGGCTCGGCAATCCCGCGACTGCGACAGTCCGTAGATACAGGCCGACAAACCGGGCAGGCTATGGGTCGACCGTAAATTCGGCCCACATGCCGGCGCCATAGTGACCCGGCACGTTACAGATAAGCAGATATTTTCCAGCTTTCAGATCAACGGTCAAAGAGCCTGATTTGCCGGCGTCGAGCTCCGAAACCTCGCCCTTGTCGCCGGCCTTGTCTTCGTCGACCCTGTTCTCGGCATCGATGTAAGCGAGCGGCTTGCTCGGGTCGGCAAGGTACATCACGATCATTTCGTGAATTGTGTCCTTGGAGTCGTTTCTCACGTTGAAGGTAACGTCCCCCGCCTTCACTGTATCGGGCAAAACCTTGATGCCCATCGTTGCCCTGGTGGTATCGAGCCCTGGCGAGGCGTAAGCGAGCCCCGTTGGCATCTCTGTGCTTGCGCCCTTGTCCCAGAGAGAAATCTGGACAATTGCTGCAGCCTGGACAGTACCGGCACTGGCCACAGTGAGCATAGCGGCGGCAAACCCAAGCGTGGATAAGGTTTTCATGACGATCCTCCTTTAGGACGACAGCACAGACGCTCACATCCCAGCTACATTCTGCTCGTGCGGCCTTTGCCGTCCTTGCGCCAAATCAAACTGACGGCGCTTTCTTATCTGTGGCGTCACGGCGTCAGAACAGCGGCGCCGCTCAGTCTGCCAGCGCGCAGGTCATCCAGCGCCTGGTTGGCCTGTTCGAGCGGATACGTCCTTGTGTGGGTGCGAACCTGCGCCTTCCTTGCGATTGGGAAGAACTCTTCCGCGTCGTGACGCGTTAGGTTTGCCACCGACACCAATTCCCGTTCTGCCCAAAGCAGTTGATAGGGCATGGCCGGAATATCGCTCATGTGGATGCCGCCGCAAACGACACGTCCGCCTTTTCGTATAACCCGCAACGCCGCCGGCACCAGTTCACCAATCGGTGCGAAAATGATCGCGGCATCGAGCTCGACGGCTGGCCGGTCGTCGGATGCCCCTGCCCAGACAACGCCCAACGAGCGCGCGAATTCCTGGGCCTGAGCGTCACCCGGCCTTGTGAAAGCAAAAACCTCTCGTCCCTGCCAGATCGCCACCTGGGTGATGATGTGGGCGGCAGCGCCGAAGCCATAGATTCCCAGCCGCCGGCCGCCGCCTGACTTCTTGAGGCAGCGCCAACCGATCAAGCCTGCGCATAGCAACGGCGCCAGGGACACCGGGTCGGCAGTGGCATCAAGCTCGAAGGCGAAGCGCTCGTCGGCCACGACATGACTGGCGAAGCCACCATCCCGCGTGTAGCCAGTGAAAAGAGGGAGGTCGCAAAGGTTCTCGGTGCCGCCGACACAGTAGGCACAGTGCCCGCAGGTGTGTCCCAGCCAAGGAACGCCTACTCTATGCCCGAGCCGAGACCGTGACACGCCTTCGCCAACCAAGTCCACGATGCCGACAATTTCGTGGCCAGGGACAAGCGGCAGTTTCGGCCTCGGCAGATCACCGTCGACGACATGCAGGTCGGTTCGACAGACGGCGCACGCTTCGACCTTGAGCCTTATTTCGCCCGATCTCGGCGTTGGGTCGGGACGATCGATAGACTTTAAAGGAGTGCCTGGCTTCTCCAGCACCATTGCCTTCATGACGATTCCCCCGGCTCCAAGAAATGAATTACCAGTGGACGGATCCTTGCCCGGCAGGCCGACTGATCCTTAGCGTGAACGCCTGATCCTCACAGGATGCGGCCGGACGTGGCGGCCGAAGCCATAGCTCGTCGAAGGGTGGCTTCGCTTCCTGGCCGCGCGCATTTCGAAATAAAGGCCCGCGGCGGCAAGATAGGCAAGGCCCAGTGCTCCGGCCCAGATGGCGATGATGTCTGAAGTCATGGTGTGATTCCCTTTGGCTTGGATAGTTGTTCTGATCGAACAGTCGCCGAGCCGATCCAAGCCGGCCTTGATCGTGGTCAATTGCAAAGATAATCGGCTCCATGGCGAGGCCCGCTCGCTCGGATGGATACCTGCTCTAAGTAGTTTCCCGTAGGGACATAACCGAATTTCGGCGAGGTTGGATCTGCGCGATTTCTGTGGTCGCAAATTCACCGGGACCACAGCCATGTACGCTCAAACTTCCGCCAAGATCGAACTGCCGTCCTATCCGTCTCGCCAGAACCCGGCCACCCCTTTTGAAGGAGCGACAATTCAGCCGGTCAGCTTCTTTCCGGCTGGCGCCGAGATTTACGCCCAAGGCGAAAAGGCGGGCCCCCTCTACCAGGTCGAATTCGGCGCCGTACGTGTCTACCGTCTGCTGGCCGACGGCCGCAGGCAAATTAGCGCGTTCCATCTGGCAGGAGAAACTTTCGGGTTTGAAGCTGACGGCACCCACCACTTCTTTGCCGAAGCCATCAACGCGGTCGGCGTGCGGGTCTTTCGCGCTCCGGCAGGCATGGATTTGTCTCGTCAGCTTCTGCCCCTCGCGCTCAAAGGCCTGACCCATGCGCAGGAACATCTGCTCGTGCTTGGCCGCCAGAATGCCATCGAGCGCCTCGCGGCATTCCTGGTCGAAATGTCGGAGCGTCAGGGTGGGCTGCGGCAAGTGGAATTGCCTATGTCGCGTAACGACATCGGCGACTATCTCGGCCTCACCATCGAAACCGTGTCACGTGTCCTGACTCGCCTGAAGGAGGGCGGCGTCATCCGGCTGCTGAGCCTGCGCAGCATCGAGATCCTCAAGCGGGATGCGCTGCTGGCGATGGGGGAATGAACTATTTCGAGCCGTCCCGCTTATCAATCCTGGAAAAGACGACGATGAAAAGCACGCTCACAACGCACACTGGATTTCGCTTCGAAGTTCGCCGCGCACGGCCCGAGGATGAGCCGGTCGTCGCCGAGTTCTTCACCCACGTCACGCCCGAGGATTTACGCTTCCGCTTCCTGGGAGCCGTAAGGGAAGTTTCGCATGAACGGCTGGTTGCAATGACCCGCTCAGACGATCGGCACAGCCACAATTTTCTCGCTTTCTCAGCTGACGGAATGCTGATCGCGGTGGCGACGCTCGCCGCCGATCCCGCCGACCGGCGTGGCGAAGTCGCCATCTGCATCCGCGAGGATCGCAAGCATCTCGGCGTCGGCTGGGAATTTCTCGGCTATATAGCGCGCTATGCGGACGATCATGGCATTGAGACGATCGAGTCGATCGAGAGCCGCGAAAACCGCGCTGCGATCGAGCTTGAGCGTGAGATGGGTTTCACCGTCACGACGGACCGCGATGACCCGACACTCGTCCTGGTTCAGCGGAAACTCGGCGCCAAGCTGGCCGGTTAGAGATTCCTCGCCAGTCAAGCTGCATAGCGATGCCCGCCACAAGCGCCACAGAGAACCGGTGGCCGGCCAGCAAATGGCTGCACCGGCGAAGGATCGACCATTCGCCTCCGTTCAGAACTGTCGCAGGGCAACGGCGTTCCGCCAACATGCCGGGTGCGGGTACGTTCGCACTGAACAAACCGGTTCAAAGTTTGACCAGTTCTGTGGCCACCGCACGTTCTTCGTCGGCTGGAATCACAAGCACGTCGACGCGGGAGTTCCGGGAGCTGATCAGCTCCTTGTTGTTGCGGTTCAAATCATCGTCAATAATGACGCCAAGCCACGCTGCTGCCTGGCAGACCTTTTGCCGGATGACAGGCGAGTGCTCGCCAATGCCCGCGGTGAACACAAACGTGTCGAGACCTTTAAGCGCTGCCGCGAGCGAGCCGATCTCACGTCCGATGCGGTAGACGAAGAGATCGACAGCCCGTACCGCCGCAGGGTCCTTCGACGCAAGCAAGGTTTGCATATCACCGGAAATGCCGGATACACCAAGCAGGCCGGATTGCTCGTAAAGCAGGTTGGATAACTCATCGGGTGACAGTTTGCGTTTCTGCAAAAGGTGAAGAAGCACGCCAGGGTCAATCGCGCCGCAACGTGTGCTCATGACAAGGCCGTCAAGCGTCGAAAACCCCATGGTGGTGGCAAGGCTTACGCCTGCCTTGATCGCGCATAGGCTCGCGCCGCTGCCTAGATGCGCAACGATCGTTCGGCCGCCGGCGGCGGCGCCGTAACGATTGCGGAGCTCGCTGGCGATATGGCTGTAGGAGAGCCCATGGAAACCATAGGACACGATGCCTTGCTCCGACATCTCATGCGGTAAGCCATAGAGTCTTGCGAGTTCGGGCTGTGTCGCGTGAAAGGCCGTATCGAAGCAGCCGACCTGCCTGGCTTCTGGGAAAAGGCGACTGGCCAAGCCGACGATCTCCAGGTTGATCGCCTGATGGATCGGGGCAAGCGGCTCAAGCCTGTGCAGAACATCGAGTGTGCGCCCATCGAGTGGGGTCGCACGAGCAAATTCCTGACCACCATGCACGATGCGATGGCCGACTTGGCCGACATGGCGCACAAAGCCCTGCTCGGATAGGAACAAGGCAACAACCTCGAATGCCCTGGCGATATCGATCGGCCCATTTCCGAGGCTCCTGTCGACCTCAGGCAACAAGGCCGTAGGCGCAACGTGCAATCGTGGATGGTCCCGGATCGACGACACGCTTCCGCGAACCAGCAAATGAAGCTCGTCGCGCTGCTGAAACACGGCGAACTTCAGGCTTGAGGATCCGCCGTTGAGGACGAGAGTAGCATCGGTCATGGCCGAGCAGTCCCAGCCGCTTTGGTGGCGGCTTTCCGCGTGGCCTGGCGATTGCGCATCGACTATTGCTCCCACTTCCAGCCAAGGATTTCGGGCATGTCCTGCCCGTGCTCGCGGATATAGGCCCGGTGCTCGATCAGCTTGCCTTCCATGGCCTGTTTCAGCCGGATATGCGCACCGGCCGGCTCGGGAATGCGGTCGAGCACGCCGACCACGAGATGATA
>Ga0207647_10002414_pt1 | contig 14165 bp, 11 predicted proteins | sample KBSCornC2_FD_184295 | JGI IMG/M metagenome (GOLD analysis project Ga0207647, IMG submission 184295) | Corn rhizosphere microbial communities from Kellogg Biological Station, Michigan, USA - C2 (SPAdes) (version 2) | ecosystem: Host-associated > Plants > Roots > Rhizosphere ...
TCGTGCTGGTTTTGTTTCACTTCGTTGTGCCTTTCGTGCTGTTGCTTTCTCGCCCGTTCAAGCGCGACATCACGCGACTGGTTTGGCTTGCGGTGTGGATGCTGCTGATGCGCTGGGTGGACCTGTTCTGGATCATCGAGCCGAACTTTTCCGCTACCTTCCGGGTGACACCGGCCGAGATTGTTGTGCCAATTGCCATGGGCGGATTCTGGTTGTGGGCGTTCTGCAACAACCTGAGGGCGATGCCGCTGGTGCCCGCCTACGATCCGTTTGCCAAGGAAGTGCTGGAGCCCGAGCATGAGTGATCCCATGAAGCAGGGACATCGCCAGAGCGCAGAATACGAGCGCGAGGACCTGGGCGCGCGCAGTGTTTTCACCTTTCTGATTGGCCTGCTGGTGATGGGCGTGTTGGTGTTTGGCTTCCTGAAGGTAATGCTTCATGTGCTTGAAGCTTATAACCGCAGCCATCAGCCGCCGCAGCATCCGCTGGCGATGAAAACTGTGCCGGTTCCGGAACAAGCAGGCAGGGAAAAGTCAAAGGAAGGGATCAAGGCAGCCTTCCCCGATCCGCGGCTGGAGGACGATGAGATTCATCAACTGCGCGAATTCCGCGATGGAGAAGAACAAAGGCTTTATACCTACGGCTGGGTGGACCAGACCGCTGGCACGGTGCACATCCCGATTGAACGGGCGATGCAGTTGATTGTGGAGCGTGGTTTGCCGACGCAGGTGAAGGCTGGTGTGACGCCGCCTTCGCTTGTGAATACGGCACAGCAGGCTGCGGCAAAAGCTGACAACGCGGCCAAGCCGAACAAGAAAAAGTGAAATCGCCAATCCAATTCGTTCGCTTCAGTGCTGGCATGTTGAGCATGATCTTGCTCGCAACGGCGGCATTGGGTCAGGGCATGACCAAGGGGATGATGGCGCCTCCGGCGAATATGCGTCCTCCGGGGCTTGAACAGGTTGGAATCACACAGAAACTGGACGCGCAGTTACCTCTCGATCTCACCTTCCGCGATGAAACCGGGAAAAGCGTTCAGCTGAAGGAGTATTTCGGCAAGAAACCAGTCATTTTGAATTTTGCCTACTACACCTGCCCGATGTTGTGTGGAGAGCTCTTGAAAGGGCTGACGACTTCGCTCAAGGGTCTGAAGTTTGAGCTGGGAAATGAATTTGACGTGGTGACCGTCAGCATCGATCCGCATGATACGCCGGAGACGGCTACGGAAAAGAAAGCGGAATATCTGCAGCGCTACGGGCATCCGGAGCGCGCAGCTGGGTGGCATTTTTTGACTGGATCGCAGGAGTCGATTACCGCGCTGACCAAGGCCGCTGGCTTCGGCTATCAATACAACCAGCAGACCATGCAGTTCGCGCACGCAACTGCGATCATGATGGTTACGCCGCAGGGGAAACTGGCGCAGTATTTCTACGGCGTAGATTTTGCTCCCAAGGATTTGCGGCTTGGCATCGTGCAGGCCTCGAACGAAAAGATTGGCAATCTGGTGGATCAGGTGTTGCTCTACTGCTACCACTACGATCCCGCGACCGGAAAGTATGGCGCGATTGTGGCGCGGGTGCTGAAGCTCTCTGGTCTTGTGACAGTGATTGGCCTTGGGCTGATGCTGGTGGTGCTGGTACGGATTGGTCCGATGAACCAGAACAAGGACGCGAACTCTAGACGCTATGTTTGAAAGTTTCCCATTGTGGCCGCAGCGCGCCTCCACCATCGCAGGTCAGGTGGACGCGCTCTACGTGTTTCTGGTGTTGCTGTCGCTGTTCATGACGGCGGCGATCTTCACCATGATCCTGATTTTCGCCATACGCTACCGTCGCCGTCCAGGCGTGCAGGCGGAGCAGATTGAAGGCTCGCACAAGCTGGAGATCACCTGGAGCATCGTGCCCATGGGCGTGTTCATGGTGATTTTCTTCTGGAGCGCGATCATCTTCTTCAAGCAGCGCACGCCTCCAGATGGTGCCGGCACGGTTTACGTTGTGGCGAAACAGTGGATGTGGAAGCTGCAGCATGAGGAAGGGCAGCGCGAGATCAACCAGCTGCATATTCCGGTCGGCAAGGACATCAAGCTGATCATGACGTCGCAGGATGTGATCCATAGCTTTTACGTGCCGGCGTTCCGCATCAAACAGGACGTTTTGCCGGGACGGTATACGACCACCTGGTTTCATGCGACCAAAGCCGGCACGTATCACCTGTTCTGCGCCGAGTATTGCGGAACGCAGCACTCGGGGATGATTGGACAAGTCGTCGTGATGGAGCCGGCGGAGTATCAGGCATGGCTGAGCGGCGGCGGGGTGACACAGTCTTTGGCCCAGACCGGGGAGACGATGTTCCAGCAGCTGGGATGCGCGACCTGCCATCGCAGCGATGGACAGGGACGTGGACCAAATCTTGCCGGGTTATACGGAAGCAAAGTTACCCTGGTTGATGGGCGCACACTGACCGCGGATGAGAATTACATTCGCGAATCGATTCTGGTTCCCGGGGTAAAAATTGTCAGTGGATTCCAGCCGGTGATGCCGGTATTTCAGGGACTGGTGACCGAGGAACAGCTGAACTCTCTGATTGCTTACGTGAAGTCATTGAATCCTCCGCCAAGCGGGACGGCGGGGACGCCCAGCGGAGTTCCAGCAGGTGCGAAGCTTGGTGAAGGTCAGGTGCAATAGTTATGGCAACAGCGGCGATCGCTCCAGAACGCGAAGACTATCTCAATAAAGAGTACGGCATACGCTCGTGGCTGTTGACCGTAGACCACAAGCGCATCGCCCTGCTGTATTTGATTTCGATCACGCTGTTTTTCTTTATTGGCGGGTTCTTCGCGCTGTTGATCCGGTTGGAGCTGCTGACCCCTGCCGGGGACCTGGTCCAGGCTGATACTTACAACAAGCTGTTCACGATGCACGGCCAGGTGATGGTTTTTTTCTTCCTGATTCCATCCATTCCTGCGGTGCTGGGAAACTTTTTGGTCCCGATCATGATTGGGGCCAAGGACCTCGCGTTCCCGCGCATCAACCTGCTGAGCTGGTATCTGTACATCGCCGGCGGCGCGTTGATGCTGTACGCAATTCTTAGCGGCGGCGTGGATACGGGCTGGACTTTCTACACGCCTTTGAGCACATCGTTCAGCAACACGCATGTGGTCACTGCCGGACTGGGAATCTTTATCAACGGGTTCTCCTCCATCCTTACCGGATTGAATTTTGTTGTGACCATTCACCGCATGCGCGCACCCGGCATGACCTGGTCGCGCCTCCCGTTGTTTATCTGGGCGCACTACGCTACCAGCATCGTCATGCTGCTGGGGACGCCGGTGATCGCCGTCACACTGGTGCTAGTGGTCCTTGAGCGAACCTTGCATCTGGGAATCTTCGATCCACGGCTTGGCGGAGACCCACTTCTGTTCCAGCACTTGTTCTGGTTCTACTCCCACCCGGCGGTTTACATCATGATTCTGCCGTCGATGGGTGTGGTCAGCGAAGTGATGGCTTGCTTCACCCGCAAGCGCATCTTCGGTTACACCTTTGTGGCGATGTCGAGTATTGCGATTGCGGTGTTCGGATTCTTGGTTTGGGCGCACCACATGTTTGTGGCCGGCATGTCGATGTATGCGGCGTTGGTGTTTTCCATCCTTAGTTATCTCGTCGCGGTGCCATCGGCGATCAAGGTCTTCAACTGGACTGCGACCATGTTCAAAGGCTCGATTTCCTTTGATACTCCGATGCTCTATGCGCTTGGTTTCGTCGGATTGTTCACCATCGGCGGACTGACTGGTTTATTTCTGGCGGCGTTGGGGCTCGACGTTCACGTGACCGACACCTATTTCGTAGTCGCACACTTTCACTACGTCATGGTCGGTGGTGCGGTTATGGGTTACATGGCGGGGATGCATTTCTGGTGGCCCAAAATTTCTGGACGCATGTATCCCGACAGTTGGGGCCGGCTGGCAGCGTTGATTGTGTTTGTGGGATTCAATCTCACCTTTTTCCCGCAGTTTGTGCTCGGCTACATGGGTATGCCGCGGCGGTATTGGGATTACTCACACTCTCCCGAATTCCAGGTTTTGAACGTACTTTCGACTGCAGGCGCGACAATCCTTGCCGTCGGATACCTGCTGCCCATGGTTTATTTCCTGTGGTCGATGCGCTACGGCAAACCGGCACCAGCGAATCCGTGGGGCGCTTCCGGGCTGGAATGGATGACACAGTCTCCGCCGACCACATTCAATTTTGACGAAACGCCGCAGGTGACCTGGGAAGCGTACGACTACGAAAACATTCCTGCGCCCGTGCCTGAGGAGGCTTTTGGTGACTGATAGCCACGCCGCCACCCAACATGGTCCTGAGTTGCTGCACCACTTTGCCGACGAGGAGCAGCAGAGGAACTCCGCATCGCTGGGGATGTGGCTTTTCCTGGGCACGGAAATCATGTTCTTTGGCGGGATGTTCCTCGCCTATCTGGTGTACCGGCTGAATTATTTCGAGTCATTTGCAGCCTCCAGCAGAAGCATTGCGGTCCCGTTGGGAGCGATCAATACTGCGGTCCTGCTTTGCAGCAGTCTCACCGTCGTACTCGCCGTGCGTGCGGCACAGATGGGAAAGCGCAAGCTGCTGATCTGGATGCTGATCTTGACCTTGATTTTCGGCTTGGCGTTTTTGGCGATCAAGGGCGTCGAGTGGCACGAGAAATATGAAGAGCATCACATCCCCGGCAATTTCATGGGCCGGGCTTTCGATGTGTCGGATATCCAAAGGGACTTTCCTAAGTTGCACGTCGATCCGCAGCATGCGCAGATTTTCTTTTCGCTTTACTTCGCGCTGACCGGGATCCATGCCCTGCACATGATCGTCGGCGTGGGGATTTTTCTCTGGCTGATTTACAAGGCGTGGAAAGGCGATTTTGGCCCGAAATACTACACGCCGGTAGAGATCGGCGGGCTGTACTGGCACTTTGTGGACGTGGTGTGGATTTACTTGTTTCCGCTTTTATATTTGATCGACCGCAAGCCGTTATAGAGGGCGCAATGTCAGAACATAGCAGTTCGGCGAAACTTTACTGGATTATCTGGGGATCGTTGATTGTCCTGACGTTTGTTACCGCAGGCGTGGCGTATCTCGACCTCGGGCCGTTTAATACCATCGTCGCCTTGACGATCGCTACATGCAAAGCCCTTCTGGTTATCCTTTTCTTCATGCACGTGAAAGACGCCAGCGAGCGTCTTACGAAAGTGGTCATCATCTCTTCAATTTTCTGGCTGTTGATTATGCTCGGGCTGAGTCTTGCCGACTTCAGCACGCGCACCATCGGCTCCTGATTCGCTTTCCTTCGCCAACCCTTTGAATTTGCGGTATACTCCGCCGTCGGTACTTCCTCCACCTTTTGAGGTGACTTATGGCATTCTGCAACTCTTGCGGGGCTACCCTCGATGCGGGTACGAAGTTTTGCAACAAGTGCGGTGCGGCTGTACCCGCCGCCAGTGCGCCGGCAGCGTCCGCTCCTCTAACGACAACCGCTCCCTCACAGGGAGGCGGTGGTAGCGCCGTCAAAATTATTCTGATCGTGGTCGCTGTGGTCGTAGGCCTGGCAATGATTACTGCCGGGATCGGCGCCTATTTTTTGCATCGTGCTTACGTGAAGGTCAAGGAGAGCCAAATCGAACAGAAAGATGGCAAGGTGAAGATCGAATCGCCTTTCGGCAATCTTGAAACTTCCACTGATCCCGGTGAGGCGGCGAAAAATGTTGGAGTGGACCTCTATCCCGGAGCGGAAGTAAGTAAGGACGGCAGCGCCACCATGACGATTGGCGGGATGCATACGGCGACGGCGGTGCTTGAGACCGGCGATTCGCCTGACAAGGTGGCGGCCTTCTACAAATCGAAACTCCCCCAGGCGGCGTCTTCCTCAAACCAGGGCGACCACTACTCCATGATGAGCGGCGACAAGGACAACATGACAACCGTCACCATTGAGAGCCGCGGTGACAAGACCATCATTCAGATCAGCCGGGTCACCAAGGCGAGCAACTAACGTCCGCGTATTCATGCCTCAAGACTTCGTAGAGCTTGCACGTGCCGCCAAGTCCGCAAAAGTAGATGCTGATGGGCTGGCGGCTGCGTTGCGCCGTCATCTGCGCGGCGAAGTCCGTTTTGACAACGGCAGCCGCGCGCTCTATGCGACCGACGCTTCCAACTACCGGCAGGTCCCGATTGGCGTCGTTCTTCCCCGAAATACCGAGGATGTGATTGCCGCTGTGGCCACCGCGCGTGAGTTTGGTGCGCCCCTGTTGTGCCGCGGCGCCGGGACTGCTTTGGCTGGGCAAACCTGCAACGTTGCGCTGGTCCTCGATTTTTCCAAATACATGTCGGAGATTCTGGAGATTGACCCGGTCCAGCGGCTGGCTGTGGTGCAGCCTGGGGTCGTGCTGGACAAACTTCGCAATGCCGCGGAAAAACACAAACTTACTTTCGCGCCTGATCCGGCGACGCATGACCGCTGCACTTTGGGCGGGATGATTGGCAATAATTCCTGCGGCGTACATTCGGTGATGGCGGGCAAAACCGATGACAACATCGAAGCACTGAAAGTTCTGACTTACGACGGGCTGCGGCTTGACGTTGGCCCGACCAGCGAGCAAGAACTGGAATCCCTCATCGGTCGCGGAGGTCGTGTTGGAGATATCTATTGCGGGCTGAAGCTGCTGCGTGACCGGTATGGCCGCCTGATTCGCGAGCGTTATCCCGATATTCCTCGGCGCGTGTCCGGATACAACCTCAACCAACTGCTTCCGGAAAAAGGGTTTCATGTGGCACGGGCGCTGGTGGGAACTGAAGGGACCTGCGTCACAGTTTTGCAGGCCACTTGCCGGCTGGTGGAAAGTCCGCCGCAACGTGTGCTGGTGCTGATTGGTTATCCCGATGTATACCAATGCGCGGATCACGTGCCGGAGGTCATGCAGCACAAACCGATTGGCCTTGAAGGCTTCGACGGACAATTGGTGCATTTCAGCCGCCGTAAAGGCGTGAATCTGGAAGGGCTGGGGCAATTGCCGGATGGCGGTGGATGGCTGATGGCGGAATTTGGCGGCGAGACCATGGCCGAGGCAGAGGATCTGGCACGGAAGATGATGTCTGCGCTGGGACGCAGCCCGAGTCCGCCCGATATGCGGTTGCTGACTGATTTGGTCGAGATCAAACGTGCCTGGCATGTGCGCGAGTCTGGACTTGGAGTTGTTTCCCACGTACCTGGAGAGCCCGGCGCATGGGAGGGCTGGGAGGACGCCGGTGTCGCGCCGGAAAAGCTGGGCGGCTATTTGCGTGACCTGCGCAAGTTGCTCGATGCACACGGTTACCGCGCGGTGATGTATGGGCACTTCGGGCACGCTTGTGTGCACCTGCGCATCAGCTTTGATTTTGAGACAACCGATGGGGTGCGTCGGTTCCGCAAGTTTGTGGAGGAGGCTGCGGACCTGGTGGTCAGCTACGGCGGGTCTTTTTCTGGAGAGCATGGCGACGGGCAGGCACGGGCGGAACTGTATCCGAAAATGTTCGGGCCGGAGCTGGTACAAGCCTTCCGCGAGTTCAAGGCGTTATGGGACCCGGATTGGAAGATGAATCCGGGCAAAGTGGTTGAGCCTTACCGGATAGACGAGAACTTGCGAGTGAATCCGGAGCTGAAACTGTGGCGCCCGGAGACGCACTTCAAGTTTCCTGCCGACCATGGGAGTTTGGGTGCTGCGGCCTCACGGTGCGTTGGTGTAGGTAAGTGCCGCAGCGATGAAGGCGGAGTGATGTGTCCCAGCTACCGCGTGACGCGGGAAGAAGAGCACTCAACGCGCGGGCGCGCGCGGTTGCTTTGGGAGATGGCCAGCGGAGATATCCTGAAGGGGCATTGGAAAGACAAAGACGTCAAGGAATCGCTCGATTTGTGTTTGGCCTGCAAGGGATGCAAGAGCGATTGCCCTGTCGCCGTAGACGTGGCTTCGTACAAGGCAGAATTTCTTTCTCATTATTATGAGGGAAGGATGCGGCCGCGCAGTGCTTATGCATTTGCCCATATTGACCGCTGGGCGCGGTTGGCGAGTTTTGCTCCCTGGCTTGTGAATCTGGGAACCCAGCTTCCGGGGTTGCGGAGTGTTGCCAAGTGGGCTGCGGGGATGCCACAGCAACGGCGCATTCCCAAGTTTGCTTCTCAGACTTTCCGCTCATGGTTTTCTCGGAGGGAGCAATCCGCTCGTAAAGCACCCCAAGTTCTGCTGTGGCCGGACACGTTCAACAATTATTTCCTTCCGCAAACCGCGAAGGCTGCGGTTGAAGTCTTGTCCCGGGCGGGTTTTGAAGTGACGCTGCCGCCTAAGGTGCTCTGCTGCGGGCGTCCTCTTTATGACTTTGGCTTTCTCGACCGGGCCAAGCGGTTGCTGAGCGACACATTGGACACACTTGCCTCGGAGATTGAAGCTGGGGTCCCAGTAATTGTTCTGGAACCAAGTTGTGCGGCGGTTTTCCGCGATGAGTTGTTAAACCTGTTCCCGCAGGACCCGCGCGCCCGCAAGCTCTCTCAGCAGGTTTATTTGCTAAGCGAGTTTCTGGAGCAGAAGGCTCCGGATTTCCCTTTGCCGAAGCTGAACCGGCGGGCAGTGGTCCAGGGCCACTGCCATCACAAATCAGTCATGAAGATGACAGCGGAAGAGTCGGTGATGCGTAGGATGGGGATCGATTTTCAGGCTCCGGCTTCGGGGTGTTGTGGGATGGCTGGGTCGTTTGGGTTTGAGCATGACCGGTATGAAGTCTCCATGGCCATCGGGGAGCAGCAACTTCTACCGGCGGTGCGGCAGGCTCCCGAAGACTGGCTGATCATTGCTGACGGGTTTAGCTGCCGGGAGCAGATTTCGCAGGGTACCGGACGGGAGACCTTGCATCTGGCGCAAGTGATTCGAATGAATTTGAAGTAGAACTCTGGTTTTCGAAGTGGAGATTCATGGCGTGTGCAGACTTCGGTGGAGTGGATTGCCGAAGGCAAGGGGCGAATTGGAAATATGAGCGATTCTGACCGTAATACATTGATATATAAGCTGTTAACATAATTTTTTGGTCGCCATCCAATTTTCCTGCGAAAATCTGATCTTGTTATTCTGTTTCCTTGTAACTGTCTGTTAATAATAGGTTTAATTGTCACTCGCCATCCCCTGCAGATTCTGGGACAATAGATCCAGCCTCGTCTGAAAGTCCAGGTATCCGAAAATGATGGTGGTAACCGACCAAATGACCGGCTTCACGGTCCGGCCGGAGTCCGCACTGGAGACGACTCTGCGCGGTTCGGTGCTTGTCCTCATCCAGTTCGACGTGTGTGAGGAGATTCGTCTTGATCGCCTGCGGGAAATTGTGGGTGCACGTACGCTCGAGAAGATCAGTTTTAAGCATCAGGCGCCGGGTTACGTGCGGTATCAGCGACCTCCGGTGGTGGAGCCGATCGAACCACTCACCTTAGAGAGTGGTGAACAGCTGCGTGGGGAAATCAAGTATTACGACTACGGCGTGCTGAGCGTGGTGTTTGAGCTGCCATTTACCGGCGATTGGGACATGCTCGTGAAGCTGGGTAGCCGGTGGGTTTGGGACGTGGACTTTGAGAAGCACGCCGAACGGGTCGCTAAAAAGTGTCTTGAGCAGGCGGCGCCGGCGCTGGTCAAACCATATAAAGACTGGCTCAGCGAAGACTACTTTATCTTTCACGTACGCGAAGTGGCCGGGTCACCTTCGGCGGCGGAGTTGATTGAGGCCCAGGGAGCCCGGATCGCCCAAATCGTGCGCGGAGAAAACGCTGTGCTTTCCGACGGCGAGCGCAACGAAGCCTTGCAGGCGAAGATTTCTTACTATCCGAACGATCTGACTGTGATCGGTTGGAATGGGGCGTTCATTTACGACACGCCTGCCGGAGCCGAAACGGCGATTCAACTCCTGGAGTATGCCAATTCCCAGCTGCTGGAGTTTCGTCACTATGACGAACTGTTGACCCGCGAATTGGACGGCGTGTACAAGTTCCTCGACCAGGGAACTGGGCTGCTGACGCGGTGGAAACTGGCTCGGGCTGCAACCAAGTTGCATACCGTCCTGCTCGATGTAGCCGAGCTCACTGAGCACGCCGACAATGCCATCAAGTTCCTCAGCGACATGTTTTCCGCACGTTTGTATAAGCTGGCTGCAATCAAAGTCGGCGTGCCGGACTATAAAGACCTGGTCCAGGAGAAATTGAATGCCGCCGAGAATCTTTACCGGTTCATGGTGGACCAGTTCAACCAGGGCCGGGCTTTTGTGCTGGAATTGCTAGTGGTGATTATTCTGGTGATTGAGTTGGTGTATTTTTTCCGGGGCAAGTAGTTACTCCTTTCCTTTCTCTGCGCAATCTCAGCATCCTCTGCGGTTAAGGTTTTTCTCTCACAATTCAAAAATCTTAAATCCCGGAGTGCGCCGAAAACTGCCGCAGAAGTCGCTGAGTATTTACAATACGAGGCCTATGCGGGGATTGAAACAAAAGCGGGTATTAATCACTGGCGGTGCCAGTGGCATTGGAGCGGCTACGGCTGCGCGGTTTCTGGAAGAGGGCGCTGTGGTTTGCGTTTTGGATCGCGATGCTAAAGGGCGTGAGTTGATTAAGCAACAGTTGCCGAAACTTAGCGGGACTGTGGCGGCCGACGTCTCGGATCTTTCCCAGGTGCAATCTGGTTTTGCCGAAGCCATACGCTTGATGGGTGGAGTGGATGTGCTTATCAACAATGCCGGCATTAGCATTCGGCATAACTTTCTGGAGATCACGCCGGAAGAGTGGGACAAAGTGATTGCGGTGAACCTGACCGGCGTTTTTTATATGGCTCAGACTGCCGCTCGGTATATGTGGGAGCATGGAAGCGGAGTAATTTTGCAGACTGCGTCGACCAACGGAATTATGGGGTATCCGTATTATGCGGATTACAACGCCACTAAGGCCGGCGTGATTGAGTTGACTCGGTCGATGGCTTTGGAGCTTGCGCCTAAAGTGCGCGTGTGTGCGGTGGCTCCGGGGTATGTGCTGACTCCCATGCAACGGGCAGAATATACCGATGAGATGTTGGATGAGGTGAACCGGAAGATTCCCTTGCGGAGGCATGCATCGCCGGAGGAAGTGGCGGGATTGTTTGCGTTTTTAGCCTCGGATGACGCGGCTTATTTGACCGGGCATGTCTACACCATTGATGGTGCGGAAACGGCTGGCGGCTTGGCCAGTCGCTGAGTCCTTCAACCGCTAAAGCGCGAATCATTTGCAATGCCGAAGGGCACGAGCGAAACTTGCGCCCTTCCCTCGATGCTGTTTTCTGTGATGTTGTGTCGACTATACTTTGGTGGTCTTTTGTCCTAAGAGTTTTTCGTAGAAGCTGCTGTCGTATTGTTGGGACGCCCTCTGAACATATTCGATGACCTGTGGAATCTTGCCGCGGTCTCCGCGAGTGGTTTCGTTGAACTGGATACCGATGCCTGATCCAGGTTCGAGACGAAGTACGCTACCTTCCGCCTGAATCCTGCCATCATCAATCGAAAACACCAACTTCAACGGAGTTCCGATAGGTAGAATCACGCTGGTTTCCACGAAGCAGCCTCCCAGACTGACGTCGGTGAGGTTGCCCATCATCAGCGTGTCCTTGCCGTTTTCCTGCAACTCAATCGTGACCCGGCACTTCATGCGCGGATACAGGCGGCGATTCTTGCGGAACGGCTGGCGTTGCTTCTCTACGTACATGCGTCGGTCGGCTTCGGCCAACAGGGCTTCGGCATCGGCACCGTCGGTCGGATAAAGCGCGAAGCCGGTGCTTAACGACAGGATGTCTTCGCCGCAGACCTCGCGCCCGGCCTGCTGGGCTAACTCACGCAGTTGATGGACCTTCTTGTTGGCGGAGTCAATGCTCAGTCCGGGTGCGACCACCACGAATTCGTCTCCACCCATGCGGGCCACGTAGTCATAATCGCGGCAGCTATGTTTCAGTGCTTGTGCGAAAAGGCGCAGTACACGGTTGCCTTCGAGGTGGCCGAAGCGGTCGTTGATCTGCTTGAAGCCGTCCATGTCACAGACCATCACGGCCAGGCCGGTGCTGCCGCGCTTGCAACGGGCAAGTTCCCGCTCCAATTGCAGGAACAGGGAGCGGGCGTTGGGCAAGTCGGTCAGGTAATCCGTGGTGGCGGAGTTTTCTGCTTGCTCGTACTTCAAAGCGTTTTCGATGGCTAGTGCCATCTTCGAGCTGATTGCCAGAAGAATGCGCAAGTGATCGGATGTGAATGCGTCGGTTTCTGCGTGATAGAGCGCGAGCACACCGATCGATCCAGCCACACCTTCCAACGGAACTGCCAACGCCGAACGCAGAGTACTGAACTTGCTGGGGTCATTTAAATATCCCGGCTCAACCGAGGGATTGCCGTTGATGATCGGCTTCTTATTGTGCGCAACCCATCCGGACAAGCCTTGGCCGATTGGAATTCTGAGCGATGAGAAGAGCCGGAAGTTGTCGCCGTTTACGTGCTCGGGAACCAGCTCTTCGCCGCGCTGAATATAGATCGCAATGGCGTCATAGGGCACCAAGCGGCGCAGCTTTACTGAGAACACTGACAGAGTTTCTGGCAAACTGAGTGATGCGCCCAAATCCTGACTTAGCTCGAACAGCGTCTGAGCTTCCTGACGGGCGGCCGCAATCGAGGAAAGGAAGTTTGCTTCCTGGCGTTCGGGAGCAGTGTTTTGCTCAAATCCGGTTGCGGGTGCGTCGCCACGCGCCACTTTCACTTCCGTCGAGAGCTTAGATTCGGGCTGTTTCGAACCTGTATGAATGCGTCGTTCCAGGTCACGATATCTTTTCCGCAGAACATCGACGACTTTCGGATCGAACGCTTTGCCGGATTCTGCCTGCAGACGCTTCATTACTTCTTCGATGGGAACGGCGCGACGGTATTGCCGGTCGGAGGACATCGCATCAAGAAAGTCGACTGCGGTAAGAATTCTTGCCCCGATAGGAATCTGTTCGCCCTTTAGTCCGAAGGGATAGCCAGTGCCGTCCCACTTTTCATGGTGAGCGCGGACAATGGGTACAACCGGGTACGGGAAACGCACGCGCTCGAGAATTTCCGCCCCGACGACCGGGTGAATTTTCATCTTTTCAAATTCTTCCGGTGTCAGACGGCCCGGTTTGGAAATGATGTGCTCGGGTACTGCGAGTTTGCCGATGTCATGCAGCAGAGAAGCGGCATGCAGGGCTTCCATCTCCTCCTGGCTGACCTTCATATCTTTCGCAATTTCGATAGCATACACACGAACGCGCTGCAGGTGGTCGTGCGTGGTATGGTCTTTTGCTTCAATCGCCAATGCCAACGCTTCAATGGTGCGGAGGTGCAGGCTTGCCATCTCTTCGCCATGAGCTTTCTTGTCTTCCAGCCGGCTCAGATAGAGGTGGTAAGAGCGATAGATCAAGTAGATGACTGGCAGTACCAGTAGCGAAGACTGCCATTGATATTTGGTGTCGATCCAACCAATCAGTGCGGCGACTCCTGCTCCCACCAGATAGTAGGGGAACGACCACGAGTAGCAATCCACCCAAATCTTTTGTAGAGACTTTCTTTCGAGCACCGCGCTGGCTGTAGCAACCAGGCCGGTATTGGCCAGAAAATAGACCGACGCAGCAAACAAGAGCCAGACTACCGAACTGTCGAAAAATTTTGGTATGTATTCTGAGTGATAAAAATTGTAGGACAACGCAATGGCGCAAGCGCTGCTACAGAGGTTCACCGCCAGGGTCAGAGGGCGTTTGCGATCGCGCCGGAACGTCTGCGTGAGAACTGCGGCACATCCCAGTGCCAAGGTCTCGGTGAAGCTCAGCTCCAGGATTCCCACCAACACCAACACAAAATTGCAAGTTTTTAAAATTAAAGCATCACAATCTTATTTATTCTTTATTAAAGAAAAGCATCATTATTGGAATGGCAATACAGTATGTAAAGGATAGAACTGAATATTGCTTTGATGATTATTTTCCATGTAGTAGAAGAAAAAGAAAAATTGCAAGCTAAGGCATGTAAGAGATTGGCTAAATCTATTTACAGATCTTCATAACAATGAGTTGAAATTGCTTAAGTGAACAGATCTG
>Ga0207647_10002415_pt1 | contig 14163 bp, 10 predicted proteins | sample KBSCornC2_FD_184295 | JGI IMG/M metagenome (GOLD analysis project Ga0207647, IMG submission 184295) | Corn rhizosphere microbial communities from Kellogg Biological Station, Michigan, USA - C2 (SPAdes) (version 2) | ecosystem: Host-associated > Plants > Roots > Rhizosphere ...
TGTCCTCCGGCTGGAACGGGACCTGGACGCAGTCCGGCAAGGCGGTGACGGTCGCGAGCATGTCGTGGAACGGCAGCGTGCCCACCAACGGCAGCGTCACCCCGGCTGCCAACTTCACCTACAGCGGCGCGAACGCGGCCCCGACCGCGTTCACCGTCAACGGGGTGCTGTGCGGCGGCCCCGGTTCGCCGCCGCCGACCACCTCGACCAGCACCTCCCCCACCACCACGCCCTCGACCTCGCCGAGCAGCACGCCGCCGGCGACGCCCGCCCCGCAGCTCCACGTCTCGGGCAACCACCTGGTCACCTCGGCCGGGGCGACGTACCGCCTGCTGGGCGTCAACCGGTCCAGCGGCGAATTCGCCTGCGTGCAGGGCAAGGGGATGTGGGACGGCCCGGCGGACCAGGCCACGGTCGACGCGATGAAGACCTGGAACATCCACGTCGTGCGCATCCCGCTGAACGAGGAGTGCTGGCTGGGCAACAGCGACGTCCCGGCGGGAGGCACCACCGGCGCCGCGTACCAGCAGGCCGTCAAGGACTACACGAACCTGCTGGTCGCCAACGGCATCAACGTGATCCTGGACCTGCACTGGACCTACGGCGCGTACACCGGCCCGAGCTCGGCCTGCTCCGACGCCCTGGCCGCGTGCCAGAAGCCCATGCCGGACGCGCAGTACACGCCGACGTTCTGGACCCAGGTCGCGAACGCGTTCAAGGGTGACAACGCGGTGATCTTCGATCTGTTCAACGAGCCCTACCCGGACGCGGCGAACAACTTCTCCGACGCCACCGAGGCCTGGACCTGCCTGCGCGACGGCGGCACCTGCACCGGCATCACCTACCCGGTCGCCGGCATGCAGTCGCTGGTCAACGCCGTGCGCGCGACCGGGGCCAGCAACGTCGTCATGACCGGCGGCCTGACCTGGACCAACGATCTGAGCCAGTGGCTCGCCTACGCGCCGAAGGACTCCACCGGGAACCTGATGGCCTCCTGGCACTCCTACAACTTCAACGGCTGCATCACGACCACCTGCTGGACCACGAACATCGGCGCGGTCGCCGCGAAGGTGCCGGTCCAGGCCGGCGAGATCGGCCAGAACAACTGCAACCACGACTACATCGACCAGGTCATGGCCTGGGCCGACGCGAACGGCGTCGGCTACAGCGCCTGGACCTGGAACCCCTGGGGCGTCTGCAACAGCAACGGCAACGACCTGATCACCGACTGGAACGGCACCCCCACCTCCACCTACGGCCAGGGCTACCACGACCACCTGCTCACTCAGAAGCCATGACAAGGAGCTCCGGGCATCCGCCAGTCGGGTGCCCGGAGCTCGCAGAACGCTTAAACGGAGATGGCACATGAGGACGCGAACACCGAAGCGAACATCAGCCCTCGCGGCCGCGCTCGCCGCGTGCACCCTGGCCCTGGCCGCCTGCTCCGGCGGCGCCCACGGCAGCGGCGGCAGCGCCGCGGCCCCCGGCGACCCGGCGAGCGTCAGCGGCGACATCACGGTCCTGACCCACAAGACCGACCTGGCCGCCGACGGCACGCTGGCCCGCTATGCCGCCGAGTTCACCAAGATCTACCCGAACGTGCACGTGAAGTTCGAACCCGTCGTCGACTACGAGGGCGACGTCAAGATCCGCCTGAACAGCAGCGACTACGGCGACGTGCTGATGATCCCGGCCTCGGTCCCGGTCGCGGACTACCCCAAGTTCTTCGCCCCGCTCGGCACCCCCGCCGACCTGGACCAGAAGTACCGCTTCACCGACCACGGCACCTACGACGGCCAGGTCTACGGCCTGGCCATCAACGGCAACGCCACCGGCATGGTCTACAACAAGACCGTGTGGCAGCAGGCCGGCATCACCTCCTGGCCCACCACCCCGGACCAGTTCCTCGCCGATCTGCGGACGATCAAGACCAAGACGCAGGCCACCCCGCTCTACACGACCTACCACGAGGGCTGGCCGATGACCGCCTGGCAGGCCTACCTCGGCGAGCTCAGCTGCGACCCCAAGGCCTCCGACGACCTCGCGACCGACACCGCGCCCTGGGCCGCCGGCAAGGAGCTCAACCAGATCGACACCATGCTCTACAACGTCGTCCACGATCAGCTCACTGAGAAGGACCCGACCACGACCGCCTGGGACGCCGCCAAGAGCGGCATGGGCTCGGGCAAGATCGGCACCCTCGCGCTGGCCTCCTGGGCGGTCTCCCAGATGCAGCTGGCCGCCAAGACCGCCGGCGCCGACCCCTCCAGCATCGGCTTCATGCCCTACCCGACGCAGGTCAACGGCCACTTCTGCTCGGTGATCTCCCCGGACTACATGGAGGCCGTCAGCATCCACTCCCAGCACAAGGCCGCGGCGCGCGCCTGGGTCGACTGGTTCGTCGACAAGTGCACCTACGCCCAGGACCAGGGCCTGCTGCCGACGCTGAAGACCGGGACGATGCCGCCGGCGCTGGCCGCCTACCAGAGCGCCGGCGTGCAGTTCATCGAGCTCGCGCAGAACGACAACGCGCAGCTCTCCACCATCGACAACGACTCCGAGATCGGCTTGCAGAAGCCTGATTACCGGCAGCACATCGTCGATCTGGCGCGCGGCGCGGCCGGGGGCAGCCTGGACGGCTATTTCGCCGACCTGGACAAGAAATGGGCGGCCGCGGTGAAGTCCGGCGGCGGGTCGTAGCCCGCGATGACCGACCGACACGACATCATCGAGGCCCCGCCGGGCCTCGATGAGCAGATCCCCCTCCCGGCGCCGCGGCGCCGCGGGCCGTTCACGATCCGCCGCACGCCCGCGGCCCGCCGGCCCGGCCGCGGGCTGCTCGCGCGCTCGACGCCGTGGCTGTTCCTGGCCGTCCCGCTCGTGCTGCTGGCCACGTTCACGTACACCCCGATCGCGAACATGCTCTACTACAGCTTCACCGACTGGGACGGCTTCAGCCCCGACCGGCATCTGGTCGGCTCGTCGAACTACACCGAGCTGTTCACCCGGCCCGATCTGTTCCGGGTGTTCTTCGTCAGCCTGTTCTACCTGGCTTCCGGCGCCGTCCAGATGGTGCTGGCGCTGTACTTCGCGACGGTGCTCAGCTTCAACGTCCGGTTCAAGAACTTCTTCAAGGGCGTGCTGTTCTTCCCCTATCTGATCAACGGCGTGGCCATCGGGTTCGTCTTCCTGTACTTCTTCCAGCCCGGCGGGACCCTCGACTCGGTGCTGCGCCTGGCCGGGGTGCACAGCCAGCACCTGTGGCTGGGCGATCCGAAGCTGGCCAACTGGTCGCTGGCCGGGGTGTCGCTGTGGCGCTACCTCGGGCTGAACTTCGTGCTCTTCCTCGGGGCGATCCAGTCCATCCCCGGCGACATCTACGAGGCCGCCGACCTGGACGGCGCCAACCGCTGGCACCAGGTCAGATACCTGATCCTGCCCGGCATAAGGCCGGTGGTCGGCCTCGCGGCGATCCTGGTGGTGTCCGGGTCGCTGTCCGTCTTCGAGATCCCGTACATCATGACCGGCGGCGCAGGAGGCACCACCACGTTCGTCATCCAGACGGTGAAGCTGGCCTTCCAGTTCAACAAGGTCGGGCTGGCCTCCGCCGCGGCCGTGGTGCTGCTCGGCATCGTGCTGGTCGTGACCTGGATCCAGCGGCTGCTGGTGCCCGACGAGGGGGTCGATCTCACATGAGCGCCGGTGCGCGCGCCGCGGTCACCGGCAAGTACGCCTCGCTGGTCGCCGCCTCCCTGGTGACCCTGCTGCCGCTGGTGGTGGTGGTCATGGCGGCGTTCAAGACGGACGCCGAGTCGCAGGACGGCGGGCCGCTGAGGCCTCCGCACGACTGGTTCAACCTGCGCAACTTCCAGATCGCCTTCACGCAGGGGCACATGCTCCGGGCGTTCGGGAACACCGCGTTCATCCTGCTGTTCTCGGTGACCGGCACGGTCCTGATCGGGTCGATGACCGCGTACGCGATCGACCGCTACCGTTTCCGGCTGCGGCGCCTGACCATCGGGCTGTTCCTGCTGGCGGCGCTGGTGCCCGGCGTCACCACGCAGGTCGCGACGTTCCAGATCATCAACTCGTTCGGGATCTTCGACACCCGCTGGGCGCCGATCGCGCTCTACACGGGCACCGACATCGTCTCGATCATGATCTTCCTGCAGTTCATGCGCTCCATCCCGGTCTCGCTGGACGAGGCCGCGCGCATCGACGGCGCCTCGCCGCTGCGGATCTACTTCCAGGTGATCCTGCCGCTGCTCAAACCGGCGATCGCCACGGTGGTCATCGTCAAGGGCGTGGTCATCTACAACGACTTCTACACGCCGTTCCTCTACATGCCCTCGCCCGACCTCGGGGTCATCTCGACCTCGCTGTACTACTTCAAAGGCCCCTACGGCGCGCACTGGGAGATCATCTGCGCCGGGGCCGTCCTCGTGATCATTCCTACCCTGGTGGTGTTCTTGTTCTTGCAGCGCTTCATCTACAACGGTTTCACTCGCGGGGCGATGAAATGACCCGCACCGACCTGAACCTCGGATGGACGGTGCGAGCCGTCGGCGGCGATGTGCCCGAGGAACTGGCCGGGGTGTCCGTGCCGGCGACCGTCCCGGGGTGCGTGCACCTGGACCTGCTCTCCGCCGGGCTCATCCCCGATCCGTATCTGGACGACAACGAGAAGCTGCTGGGCTGGATCGGCCGCGCGGACTGGCGCTACGAGACCACGTTCGACTGGGACGGCGCCGACTCCGCCGACGGCCGCACGGATCTGGTCGCGCTGGGGCTCGACACGGTGGCGGTGGTCGAGGTGAACGGGGCGGTCGTCGCCGAGACACGCAATATGCACCGCAGCTACCGGATTCCCGTCACGGGAGTGCTGCGTCAGGGCACGAATACACTCGCGGTGACCTTCACCGGCGCTTTGACGGCCGCTGAACAAGCCGAGAAGGAACTCGGCGCGCGGCCGCACGTCAACCGGCATCCGTACAACGCGTTGCGCAAGATGTCCTGCGATTTCGGCTGGGACTGGGGCCCGGAGATCATGACGGCCGGGATCTGGCGGCCGTTGTATCTGGAAGCGTGGCGGCAGGCCGGTATCGACGGCGTGCGGCCGTTGGTCGCGCTCGATGGCGACACCGGCGTGGTATCAGTGTTCGCGGATCTGCGGTGGGCGTCGGAGTCCTCGGTCCCGCTTCGGATGGAAGTATCGGTCGGGGACGTGCGGAGCGTGGTCGACGTGCCCGCCGGGCTGTCTTCGCCTTTCGCCGAGGTTCGGGTGCCGCAGGCGCAGAAGTGGTGGCCGCACGGGTACGGCGAGCAGCCTTTGTATGACGTCGCGGTTCGGTTGGCCGGCGACGACGGTGTCCTCGATGAGTGGCAGGGCCGGATCGGGTTCCGCACGGTCGAGCTCGATACGACGCCTGATGAGCACGGCACACCGTTCACGCTGGTCGTCAACGGCCGGCCGGTGTTCGTGCGCGGCGTCAACTGGGTGCCAGGGGACTGCTTCCCCTCCCGGGTCGGACCCGGGCTGTATGCGCGACGCCTCGCCCAGGCCCGCGAAGCCAACGTCAACCTGATCCGGGTCTGGGGCGGAGGCATCTACGAGAGCGAGGCCTTCTACGACCTCTGCGACGAACTCGGCCTGCTGGTCTGGCAGGACTTCCTTCTGGCGTGCGCCGCCTACTCCGAAGAAGAACCGCTGCGCGGCGAAATCGTCGCCGAAGCCCGCGAGGCCGTGACCCGGCTGAGCCCGCATCCGTCGCTGGCGTTGTGGAACGGCGGGAACGAGAACGTCTGGGGCTACCACGACTGGGGGTGGCAGGAGGAGCTGGACGGCCGCAGCTGGGGATGGGAGTACTACAGCCGGATCCTGCCCGACATCGTCGGGGAACTGGACCCGACCCGCCCCTACTGCCCCGGATCGCCCTACTCCCCCGATCCCGCATCGCACCCCAACGATCCCGGCCACGGCACCATGCACCTGTGGGACGTGTGGAACCGGCTCGACTACACCCGGTACCGCGACCACGCGCCCCGCTTCGCCTCCGAATTCGGCTTCCAGGGCCCGCCGGCCCTGAGCACGCTGACCCGCGCCGTCCGGGAGAGACCGCTGCGCGTCGGCTCGCCGGTCATGCTCGTCCATCAGAAGGCTGACGACGGCGACGGCAAACTCGCCCGGGGCCTGGCCGGGCACCTGCCCGCGCCGGCCACCTTCGAGGACTGGCATTGGGCCACGTCGCTGAACCAGGCGCGCGCCGTGGCGTTCGGCGTCGAGCACCTGCGCTCGCTGATGCCCCACTGCATGGGTGCCGTGGTGTGGCAGCTCAACGACGTGTGGCCGGTCGTGTCCTGGTCCGCCGTGGACGGCGACGGACGGCGCAAGCCGCTGTGGTACGCGCTGCGCCGCGCGTTCCGGGACAGACTTCTGACGATCCAGCCGCGCCCCGGCGGACTGACGCTGATCGCGGTGAACGACAGCGCCGAGCCGTGGCGCGCCGAGGTGCCGGTGACGCGGTTCGACGTCGACGGGACGGCGCTGGCCAGCGAAATGGTGAGCGTCGAGGTGGCCGCGCGCGGCACGGCGGCGTGGACCTTGCCGCCGCGCATCACCGAACCCGACGATCCGGCGCGCGAGCTCATCGCCGCCGGGCTCGGAGCGGATCGGACGCTGAGGCCGTTCCGGGAGGACGTAAACGCCGCGCTGCCCGGGGCCCGGTTGCGCACCGAGGTGGAGCACGGCGCGACCGGTTACCGTGTCACGGTGACAGCCGAGGTCTATGTCCGTGACCTGACTTTGCTGGCCGATCAGGTCGTCGACGACGCGCAGGTGGACGAGGCGCTGGTGACGTTGCTGCCGGGCGAGCGGGCGGTGTTCGAGGTGCGCACGTCGGCGGACGTGGAGCCCGGGGCGTTCGTGCATCCCTCGGTGCTGCGATCGGCGAACCAGCTGGTCACCACGGCCGCCGTCGGGGGCGGCGGGTGAACCGACCGGCGAAGCGGGCGACGATCGCGGAGATCGCGGCGCGCGCGGGGGTGTCGATCGGGGCGGTGTCGTACGCGCTGAACGGCCGCCCCGGCGTGTCCGAGCAGACGCGCAAACGGATCCTGGAGATCGCCGACGAGCTGGGCTGGCGGCCGAGCCTGGCCGCCAGGTCGCTGTCGGGGGCGCGAGCGCACAGCGTCGGGCTGATCATCGCCCGCACCGCCGACACGCTCGGCGTCGAGCCGTTCTTCATGCGCTTCATCGCGGGGCTGGAGCGCGAGCTTTCCGAACAACGCGTGGCCCTGCTGCTGCAAGTGGTCGAGGACCACGAGGCGGCGATCGAGGCGATGCGGCTGGCCTGGGCCGAGCGGCGGATCGACGGCATCGTGGTCACCGACCTGTGGACCGAGGACTCGCGCATCCCGGTCCTGACCGAGCTGCGCATCCCGGCGGTGCTGGCGGGCCCGCCTCGCAGCGACGCCGCCGCCACGCGCCTCGGCACGGTATGGAAGGACGATGCGGCCGCGGTCGAGGCGTCGGTCGACTACCTGGTGGCGCTCGGCCACCGCACGATAGCCCGGGTCGCGGGACTGCCGGCGCTGGAGCACACCCAGCTGCGCATCGCGGCCTTCCGCGAGGCCATGGCCCGCCAGGGCCTTCCCGAGCCGCCGATCATCGAGACCGACTACAGCGCCGAGGAAGGGGCGCAGGCCACCCGCACCCTGCTGTCCCGCCGTGACCGGCCGACCGCGATCCTGTACGACAACGACGTGATGGCGGTGGCGGCGCTGAACGTGGCGCAGGAGATGGGCATCTCAGTGCCCGGAGAGCTGTCGATCGCCGCCGGGGACGACTCGCAGCTGTGCGTGCTGGTGCGCCCCGGCCTCACAGCGCTGTCGTGGGACATCCAGGCCTTCGGAAGGAACACCGCGCGCGTCCTGATGGAGATGGTCGACGGCGGCCCGCCGCGCTCGTTCGAGCAGAGCACGGCGCGGCTGCTGGTGCGGGCGAGTACGGGACCGCCGCCGCGGAGGTGAGGATTCAGGACTCCCTGGCGTCGACGTCGCGCGCGGGCATGTAGTGGTGATAGACGGCCAGGTCGACCGGCTGGCCCTCCACGGACTGCAACGCGCCGGGCTCGGGGCGGTACTCCTGCACGACGCCGTTGTCGTCCTCGAGTCTCACCTCCTGGTCGAGGGCCGGGGCGAAGATCGCACGGCCGGCCAGCGGACCGCCGACCAGGACGGCGTTGGGGATCTCGGTGTTCGGCTCCTGCTCTGCGGTGGTCGGTTCGTGCTCTGCGGTGGTCGGTGCGTCGCTGGTCATCGTCTTCCTTCCTCGGCAGAACCCGTTTCCGCCGCTCTTGGTAGTGGCCGGTTGTCGCGCCGCCAAACCGGCTGTTTACCTCACAGCGATCAGGACACAAGGCGCGCGCACACCGCAGACCGAGGACTCAGCATGCGAGGAAGTATGAGCGCACTGACTGGACGAGCCGCCCCGAACCGCATGCACGACCTGGTCCGAATCGGGGCACCTGGTGCGGACAAGTCAGGGACGGCGGTGCTGCCGGCGGCAGGCGCCGCGCGGGCCGCCGTGGTCCTGGTCGGAGGCCACGAGGGCGGCGCCGACGTGGCTGTCGAGCCGTCCCGCGAGCGGGGACCGCTGCTTCGCGCGGCGTCGGCGCACCGGGAACTTCGCCAGGCCGTGCGGCACGCGCTGGATATGACCGATCACCCGGTGTGCGTGGCGCCGATGACGCTCGGGCGGGATCCGGGTCTGGTCACCGACACCGCCAGAACGCTGATGTCCGTGACCTGCGGCGCGGCGGCCGGCCGGGTCGTGCTGGCCGACCCCTTCGGCAGCGCGACGCTGCTGACCGGGTGGCTGCGGGTCGCGGTGGCGCGGGCGGTCGAGCCGTTCGACGCGACGGACCTCGCGGTAATGCTGACCGCGAACGCCGCCAACCGGTTCGACGACGCCGAGTTGTGCCGGATCGCCCATCTGGTCAAGGTGCGCACCGGGCTTCCTTGGGTGGAAGTCGCCTTTCGCGGCGGCGACCCCGGACCCGATGAGGTCCAGGATCGCTGCGAAACGCTCGGCGCGCGCCGGATCGCCGTGGTCTGTGCCGATTTTCGTTCCGCGGACATCGGTTGCGCAGACTCAGGACCGCTCCTGAGTCCCACGACGGTCTCCGGCGTGCTCGCCGCACGTGTCGCCGCGGCGATGCTGAAGCTGGGCAGGGGTGACGACGGGATCGCGCACGGACTGAGACACTGAACCGTCTGGTACACGGCCGGTCGGCTCGACTAGCCTGGGTTTTTCCCTCGACGGACGACACTTCAGTGACAGCCCATGCGATTGACAGACGATGTGCAGACCACGAACCGTGACTTCGCCGCTACTCACCGCTGGTGGCGCGACGCGGTCATCTACCAGGTGTACGTCAGGAGCTTCCTGGACAGCACCGGCGACGGCGTCGGCGATCTGGCCGGCGTCCGCGCGGGCCTGCCCTACCTGAAGATCCTGGGGGTCGACGGCCTGTGGCTGAGCCCCTTCTACCCCTCGCCCCAGCACGACCACGGTTACGACGTCGCCGACTACTGTGACGTCGACGCGGTCTTCGGCGATCTCGCGGAATTCGACCGCCTCGTGGCCGCCGCGCACCAGTACGGTGTCAAGGTCCTGCTGGACATCGTGCCGAACCACTCCTCTCTGCGACACCCGTGGTTCCAGGAGGCGCTCGCCGCGCCGCCCGGCGACGCGGCCCGGGACCGCTACCACTTCGCCGACGGCCGGGGCCCCGACGGCGCCGAGCCCCCGAACAACTGGCACGCGATGTTCGGCGGCCCGGCCTGGACGCGCGTCACCGACCCCGACGGCCCCCCGGGCCAGTGGTACCTGCACATGTTCACGCCCGAGCAGCCCGACTGGAACTGGCGGGAGCCCAGCGTGCCGGCCGAGTTCGAGCGGGTCCTGCGCTTCTGGCTGGACCGCGGGGTCGACGGGTTCCGGATCGACGTCGCGACGGGCCTGTTCAAGCACGCGGACCTGCCGGACTCCGAGGACCCCGAAGCCGACGCCCGGGCCCGCGACTCGATCAACCCGCTGGCCTGGAACCAGCCCGAGGTCCACACGGTGTGGCGCCGCTGGCGGGCCGTGTGCGAGGAGTACACGGCCCGGGACGGCCGGGAGCGCCTGCTGGTCGGCGAGGTGTCGGCACCGAGCCCGGCCGAGCAGGCCAAGTACGTGCGTCCCGACGAACTGCACCAGGCGTTCTTCTTCGATCTGCTCAGCGCCCCCTGGAACCCCGACGCGTTCCACAAGGCCATCTCCGGGGCCATGAAGGACATAGCCGGGACCGGATCGACCGTCACGTGGGTCCTGAACAACCACGACCAGGTCCGCAGCGTGACCCGCTACGCCGACCCCTCCGCCCACGAGACCGGCCTCGGCGCGGCCCGCGCCCGCGCCGCGGCGCTGCTGATGTTCGCCCTGCCCGGGGCGGCCTACCTCTACCAGGGCGAGGAACTCGGCCTGCCGGAGGTCATCGATCTGGCCGACGACGTCCTCACCGACCCCATCTACCGCCGCACCGGCAACCGGGCCCGGGTCCGCGACGGCTGCCGCGTCCCGCTGCCCTGGTCCGGCCAGGTCTCGCCGTTCGGCTTCACCACCGGCCCGCAGGCGGCGGCCCCGCCCTGGCTGCCCCAGCCGTCCTGGTTCAGCGACCACACGGCCGACCGGGCCATCGCGGACATCGGGTCCTTCTGGCACCTGTACCGCACCGCCCTGCAACTGCGCGCGGGACTGCCCCAGCTCGGAGAGGGTTCGCTGCGCTGGCTGGACACGCCGCCGGACGTGCTGGCCTTCGTCCGGGAGCCGGGCTTCGTGTGCGCGGTGAACTTCAGCACGGCCTCCGTCCCCGCGCCGGTTCCGGGCACTCCCCTGCTGGCCAGCTCCGAATGCCCGCCGGGCCTGCTGCCCGGTTCGACGGCGGCATGGTGGATCAGCACTGACTGACGCGCCGGTACGGTCGGTGCGATCCTCCTTGCCCTGCCCACGTCGGCGGTCGCCGACGTCAGGAGCCCCCGTCCCCGATTCCCGGCACCTCCGACATCAGCTCCGCGTACCGATCAAGCTCGTGCGGGACCCGGATGGCCAACAGCGCCACGTCGTCGTCGTTGTGCGGCGGGCGCGCGCGCTCCAGCAGCAGGTCGGCGAACGACTCCAGCGGACGGCGGGCCAGGGCGGCGGCGTGCCTGCGCAGGTTCTCCAGGCCCTCCTCGATGGACCGGTGGCGGGTCTCGATCAGGCCGTCGGTGTACAGCACGAGGGTGGAGCCCCGGGGCAGCAGCGCGGTCGCCTCGGGACGGGCCCGGCCGCCCTGCCCGAGTCCCAGCACGATGCCGTGGCCCTCGGTCAGGTAGCGGGTCACGCCGTCGGGCATGACCAGCAGCGGCGGCGGGTGGCCGGCGTTGGTCCAGCACAGCTCCCAGCCGTCCTCCCTGCGGGTCAGCCGGCCGAAGATCAGGGTGGCCATGGCGACCTCGGCCAGCGCCACGCAGGCGCTCTCCAGCCGCTCGACGATCTCGCCGGGCGACTGCTCCTTCACCCAGGCGTAGGCGCGCAGCATGTTGCGCAGCTGCGCCATGCCGGCCGCGGCCTCCAGGTCGTGGCCGGCCACGTCGCCGATGGCCAGGGCCGTGGTGCCGTCGGCCAGCCGGAAGACGTCGTACCAGTCGCCGCCGACCTGCGAGGCGTCCGGCGCCGGCAGGTAGCGCGGCGTCATCGTCAGGCCCCGGATGCGCGGCAGGCGCGGCAGCAGGTGGCGCTGCATGGTCTCGGCGACCTTGCGCTGGCGGGCGTAGAGCAGCGCGTTGTCCAGCGCCAGCCCGGCCCGGCGGGTGATGTCCTCCAGCAGCCCGAGATCGGCCGCGGTGAACGGCTCGGGCCGCTCGGAGCGGCCCAGGGTCAGCGCGCCGAGGGTCCGGCGGCGGCTGCGGACCGGGGCGATGATCGCCGAGTGCATGCCGGTCGCCTCGAACAGGCGGCGCTGCTCCACGGCGATGCCCGCGTCCGGCGGGCCCTGATACGTCTGCGGGCCCGCCACGGTCGCCGCTGCACCGCGCAGCGCGCGCGACAACGGCATCGGGGAGTCCTCCGTCACCAGCGGCATCGGCCCCTGCAGATCCTCGCGGCGCACCAGCCTGCCGTCCTGAAGATGCGCGACGGAATGGCGCCAGATCTCGTCACTCTCGGTGATCAGGTCGACCACGACCCAGTCGGCCAGGCGCGGTACCACCAGGTCGACCAGGTTCTCCAGCGTCTCCTCGACATCGAGGGTGGAACTCAGGCGCGTGGTCGTCTCGGCCAGCAGCGCCAGGCGCTCCAGCTCGGTCAGCGAGGACATCGACTGCCGGGGCAGCAAGCCGGGCGGCTCCGGATCCTCACGGGACCAGTAGATCACCAGCGCGCCCGGGTTCTCCGCCCCGATCTCGTACGGCGTCGACAGCCACGAGACCGGAACCAGGGCGCCGTCGCCGCGCTCCATGCACTCATCGGCACCCTGCGCGACATACGCCCCGAGCAGGGCCTCCTGGAGCGGGCACATCGTGATCGGCAGCGGGGCGCCGTAGCGGTTGCGGTGCAGCATCTCGTGCGCGTCCTGCCCGACGAGCTGCGCGGCCGGCCAGGCCAGGAGCTTCTCGGCGTGCGCGTTGACGGCGAGGATCACCCCCTGGTCGTCCACCAGGTACGCGGCCGCGCCGAGTGCACCCACCGCGATCTGCGCAGCGCTCACCCGGCGGTCGCCGCCGACGCCGGATGCCAGCTCGCTCATGTGGTACCTCTCAGGACGGCCGAACCCACGCCCAGCCGTTGCATGGTCCCTGGGTAACCCGAAGGAACACATTAATGCGTGGGCGACGGTCGCGGTTCCACCGTTCGTGACGGTCGCCGCCGCTTGTCATCCGCCGACGAGCGCCGCCAGAGCACCGGCCCGCGCCGCTTCGGTCAGGGTGAACGGCAGGCCCTCCCGCACCACCGCGACGCGGCGGCCGTCGGCCACCGGGACGACGAGCACCGTCGCGTCCGCGACACCCTCGGTGCCCGGGTCCCACCAGGCGTCGTCGGCGTCGAGGAGGTCGGCCAGGGCGTCGGGCAGTGATTCGGGGGCCGCGAGCAGGGCGGCGGCCAGCTTCAGCGCCTTGGTGGGGGCGTCGACGAGGTCGTGCGGGTCGGCCGGGACGGCCGTGACCTGCGTGCCGCCGGCCCCGGTGACGGCCTCGATGAGCCGGAAGCGGCCGGTCTGCTCGGGGGTGTCGACGAAGAACTCGTCGACCGGGCCGCCCTCGTGGGCCTGGACGCTGAAGCCGAAGACGTTGCCGCCGCAGGCCGCGATCGCCGCGGTGATCGCGGCCAGGCGGCCTGGCTCGTCTTCCAGCGCCGCGCGGATCCGCCACAGAGCCATGGGTCTCCCTCCCTGTCGGATAAATGGTCCCACGCCGAACCACGGCCGGCCGGGACAGTGGTTGGGTGGTGGCATGGTCAAGGGGCGTTCGTCATCCGGGGTCGAGCAGGTGAGCGGGCTCGGCGCGGCGTGGTACCGCTCGATCAAGACCGCCTCGCGCTCCGGGATCCGGGTCGAGCGGGCCTTCAACGACCCCGCGGTCGCGCTGCGGTCCGGCTCCGGCGTGGCGATCGCGCTGTTCGGCGCGCTGGCCTGGCTCGGTCCGGCGCACGCCGTGCTGCCCGCGCTCGGAGCGCAGCTGGCCGGGATGACCGGAGTGCTGCCCGGGTACCGGCGCGGGCCGGGACTGACCGCGGCCACGGCGCTGGGGCTGTTCGCCGCCGCGTTCGTGGGCAACGCCGTCGCGCCCTGGCCGGCGCTGTTCGTCGTCGTGCTGGCGATCTGGGCCTTCGGGGCGGCGATGTTCTGGGCGCTGGGCGCCGCGCCCGGGATCGCCGCGTCGATGACCGTGCCGGTCATGCTGACGATCGTGCGCCCGCCGCGCGACTTCTCCGACGCCGTCCAGTTCGCGCTGCTCATCGGCGGCGGCGCGGCCGTGCAGGTCGTGCTCGTGCAGGTCTGGCCGGACCGTTCCTGGAACGCGCAGCGCGCCGCGCTGGCCGACGCGTGCGCGTCGGTCGCCGAGTACGCCCGCCGGCTGCGC
>Ga0207647_10002418_pt1 | contig 14155 bp, 15 predicted proteins | sample KBSCornC2_FD_184295 | JGI IMG/M metagenome (GOLD analysis project Ga0207647, IMG submission 184295) | Corn rhizosphere microbial communities from Kellogg Biological Station, Michigan, USA - C2 (SPAdes) (version 2) | ecosystem: Host-associated > Plants > Roots > Rhizosphere ...
CGACGGCGAGGCGCCCAAGCTCCGTACCTGGGTCAAGGACGTCAACGGCGCGCTGGAGAAGCTCAACCTCGACCCGACCTTCGCCCAGCGCTCGGTCAACGAGGGGTTCTCCGGCGGTGAGAAGAAGCGCCACGAGATCGCCCAGCTGGAGCTGCTCGACCCGAAGGTGGCGGTGCTCGACGAGACCGACTCGGGCCTCGACATCGACGCGCTGAAGATCGTGGCGGAGGGGGTCAACCGCTTCCGCGCCCAGGAGGGCAAGGGGGTCCTGCTGATCACGCACTACACGCGGATCCTGCGCTACATCGAGCCCGACTACGTCCACGTGTTCGTGGCCGGCCGGGTCGCCGAGTCCGGCGGCAAGGAGCTGGCCGACGCCCTCGAGGCCGAGGGCTACGAGAAGTACGTCGCAGCGGCTGTGTGACGTGGTTTCGAGACGGTCGCAGAGCGACCTCCTCAACCACCGGTGGTCGAGGAGGTCGCTCCGCGGTTCCCGGTGGTTGAGGAAGGCGCCCTGGCGCCTGTCTCGAAACCACCTGAGGAGAGGTCCGGTGGTTGAGCTTGGCGCCTGTCTCGAAACCACCCGAGGAGAGGTCCGGTGGTTGAGGAAGGCGCCCTGGGCGCCTGTCTCGAAACCACCTGAGATGGAAGGAGAGCTGATGGAGGGCTTGCTGCCCGATCTGGAGGTCGTCCGCAAGGACTTCCCGATCCTGGCGCGCGTGATGGCCGACGGCCTGCCGCTGGTCTATCTCGACTCCGCCAACACCTCGCAGAAGCCGCAGGTGGTCATCGACACGATGGTCGACCACCTCGAGCGCCACAACGCCAACATCGCCCGGGCGATGCACCAGCTCGGCGCGGAGGCCACGGCCGCCTACGAGGACGCGCGCGACAAGGTGGCGGCGTTCCTCGGCGCGCCCGACCGGGACGAGGTCGTCTTCACCAAGAACGCCTCCGAGGCGCTCAACCTGGCCGCGAACACCCTGGCCTGGCCGGGGGAGCGGCAGGTCGGCCCCGGTGACGAGATCGTGATCACCGAGATGGAGCACCACTCCAACATCGTCCCGTGGCAGCTGCTCTGCGAGCGCACCGGTGCGACGCTGCGGTGGTTCGGTCTCACCGAGGACGGCCTCCTCGACCTCTCGAACGCCGACGACCTGATCAGCGAGCGCACCAAGGTCGTGTCCATGACCTGGGTGTCCAACATGCTCGGCACCGTCAACGACGTGGCCGCGATGGCCCGTCGTGCCCACGCCGTCGGGGCGCTGCTCGTCGTCGACGCTTCGCAGGCCGCCCCGCAGCTGCCCATCGACCTGGCGGCCATGGCGGAGGACGAGCGACCCGACCTGCTGGCCTTCACCGGCCACAAGGTGGTCGGTCCGACCGGCATCGGCGTGCTGTGGGGTCGTCGCGCCGTCCTCGACCAGCTGCCGCCGTTCCTCGGCGGTGGCGAGATGATCGAGACCGTCACGATGGAGCGGTCGACGTACGCCCCCATCCCGCACAAGTTCGAGGCCGGCACCCCGCCGATCGTCGAGGCCGTCGGTCTCGGTGCCGCCGTCGACTACCTGTCGGTGCTGGGCATGGACCACGTGCACCGCCATGAGCAGGCGGTCACCGCGTACGCGCTGGAGGGGCTGCAGACGGTCCCGGGTCTGACCGTGCTGGGCCCCCTCGACGCCAGCCGGCGTGGCGGGGCGATCTCGTTCGAGATCCCCGGTGTACACCCTCACGACGTCGCCACCGTGCTCGACACCCGGGGCATCGCGGTGCGTGCCGGCCACCACTGCGCGAAGCCCGCGCACCAGCGGTTCGGCGTGCAGAGCTCCACGCGGATGTCGTCGTACCTGTACACGACGCCGGCGGAGATCGACGCGCTCGTCGAGGGCCTGGAATACACCCGCAGCTATTTCAAGTTGGACTGAGCGTCATGTCTACCGATCTGGACTCGCTGTACCAGGAGATCATCCTGGACCACTACAAGAACCCCCACCACCAAGGGCTCCGGGAGCCCTTCGAGGCGGAGGTGCACCACGTCAACCCCACGTGCGGTGACGAGGTGACGCTGCGCGTCCACCTGCGCGACGGGCGGGTCGAGGACGTCTCGTACGACGCTCTAGGCTGCTCGATCTCCCAGGCCGCCGCCTCGGTGATGACCGACCTCGTGATCGGCAAGCCGGTCGACGACGCGATGCGCATCCACGAGGAGTTCCTGACCCTGATGCAGGGCAAGGGCAGCGTCGAGCCCGACGAGGAGGTGCTGGAGGACGGCATCGCCTTCGCGGGGGTGGCCAAGTTCCCCGCCCGCATCAAGTGCGCGCTGCTGTCCTGGATGGCCTGGAAGGACGCGACCACGACCGCTCAGCTGGAGGAGACCCCGGCTGAGAAGACCCCGGTGGAGGAGACACAGTGACCACGACCGACCACGGCGACCTGCCCGACGTACCGGAGGTGAGCGGAGTGAGCGGCTCGACCACGACGGTGGAGGACGTCACCGAGGCGATGAAGGACGTCGTCGACCCGGAGCTCGGGATCAACGTCGTCGATCTGGGCCTGGTGTACGGCGTCCACATCGACACCGACACCAACGCCGTCATCGACATGACGCTGACCTCGGCGGCCTGCCCGCTGACCGACGTGATCGAGGACCAGACCAACAGCGCCCTCGAGGGCCTGGTCAACGACGTCCTGATCAACTGGGTCTGGATGCCCCCCTGGGGCCCGGACAAGATCACCGACGACGGTCGCGACCAGCTGAGGGCGCTGGGCTTCAACGTCTGAGCGCGGCACCCGAGCCTGTGGGGCTGTCGGGATGAGGGGCGGTCACTCGTCCGCACGCACCAGCCCGCACTCGTAGGCCGTGACGACCGCGTGCACGCGGTCGCGCAGGTGCAGCTTCTGCGTGACGTGCACGAGGTGCGTCTTGACCGTCGCCTCGGAGAGGGACAGCGACCGGGCGATCTCCGCGTTGGTGTGCCCGCGCGCCACGAGAACGAGCACCTCGCGCTCGCGTGGCGTGAGTGCCTGGAGGCGTTCCGGGACCCCGGCCGGTGCGGGCCCGCGCCCGAACCGGTCCAGCAGCCGCCGCGTGAGATCCGGGTGCAGGACGGCCTCTCCGAGGGCCACCGTACGAATCGCGCCGACCAGCTGCTCGCGCCGTGAGTCCTTGAGGAGGAACCCGCTCGCACCGGCATGGATGGCGTCGTACAGGTACTTGTCGTCGTCGTACGTCGTGAGCATCAGCACGCGCGTCGGAAGGTGGGACGTCACGATCTCGCGGGTGGCGGCCAGTCCGTCGAGCTCCGGCATCCGCACGTCCATCAGGACGACGTCGGGCGTGCACTGCCGCACGAGCGTGACCGCCTCACGTCCGTCCCGAGCTTCACCGATCACCTCGATGCCGTCCTCGACGTCGAGGATCAGCCGCAGTCCGTCGCGGACGAGCGCCTGGTCGTCCGCGATCGCCACGGTCGTCATGCCGGTGCCGTGGGCAAGGTCGCGAACACCCGGAATCCGCCGCCGAGGGTGGGTCCCGCCTCGACACTCCCTCCGAACAACGCGGCGCGTTCCGCCATGCCGATCAGCCCGTGGTGCGCCCCGGTCGGCTCGACCTCGCCGGTGCCCGCGCCGCTGAGGATCTCGAGCTGCACGTCGGTCGGGGTGCGCCGGACCGCAACCGTCGCGGCCGCCCCCTGGGCGTGCTTCATGGCGTTCGTGAGCGCCTCCTGCGCGATCCGGAAGAGCACCATGCCCATGCCGTCGGGCAGATCGCACGCCGTGTCGTCGACGTGGCAGGAGACGGGCTGGCCGGCATGCTGCAGGGACTCGGCGAGCCGCGCGATGTCGGAGACACCGGGCTGCGGTGCCAACAAGAGCTCGTCCTCGTCGCGCAGCACTCCGAGCATCCGGCGCATCTCGGCGAGGGCCTCCCGCCCGCTGTTCTCGATCGCCTCCAGGGGCTCGCGCACGCGCGCAGGGTCGGTCTCGAGGATGCCGCTCGCGGCCATCGCCTGCATGACCACCACGTTGACGTTGTGCGTGACGACATCGTGGAGCTCCCGGGCGATCTTGGCGCGCTCCGAGACGACCGCCTCTGAGCGAGCGCGTTCGGCTTCCTCGGCGAGCCGGCGCTGCTCCCGGACGTGGCGGGCGGTGCGGACGAGTACGCCGGCCACCAGGAACAGGATCAGCACGCAGGTCCACATGAGGTAGGACCAGACCTCGGTGTCGTCGGAAAGGCTGAGCGCCGGGTCGTGCGTGTCGTGGAGCGCGCTGAGCGCCACGACGCCCAGGAGACCGACGACGAAGCCCCGGCGGCCGGCGTACGCACCGAGCGAGTAGAGCCCGGCAAGCGCGGGGAACAACGCGAAGGCCCCCTCCACGCCCGCCGAGGTGACCAGGGCGTGCAGGGAGTACCCCGCGTAGACCCCGATCGCAGACACCGCCGGGTGGCGACGACGCACCAGGAGGGTCAGGTTGCCGGCGAGGAACGCCGGGAACGTCCACCACGCACTCCCGGCAATATCCGCCGGCGTGCCCAGGCCCAGGAACTCCTTGTCGACCAGCAGGGCGACGAAGATCGACACGAGCCCTGCGTCGACGAGCAGGGCCCGGCCGCGGGGCAGACCGAGCCGACTGGTCACCGGTCGATGGTAGGACCGCTCGAGCACCGGGCGCCTCAACTCCGGGGATGACCCGGCTCGTGCTCCGGTGTGAGGCGGACCCCCGCCCGGCACGATGTGCCGAGCCTCGTGGACCCGCACTCTCGGATCACCGAGAAGTCGACCAGGAGGTCCCCATGTCACTGCCAGTCGTCAGAAACCGGCTCGTGCTCGCCGGTGCCGTGCTCTACCTGCTCGAGTGGGTGGCCATCATCGCCGCCGGGGTGAACGTGCCGCTGGGTGCACACGCCTCCGCGCACGACGTCACCGCGGCGTACGCCGGTCACGCCGACGCGATCGGGTGGGCCGCAGGATGGTTCTGCGTCGTGGAGCTCGGCCGGATCCTGGTGATGGTGGGGCTCCGCGCTGCCTTACCAGACACGCGCCGGCTGCGTCCCCTGCTGGATGTCGCGGTGATCGCGATGGCCGTGAGCGTCGCCCTCGAGATCGTCGTGTACGCGGTCGCTGCCGGTGGCGCCTGGTCGCTGGACCACGGTGGGTCCAGCGGGGTGGTGCGAGTGCTCGACGCCGTCTCCTACCAGCTGAACCAGACGATCTACGGACCGCTCGGCGCGGCCCTGCTCTGCGCCGGCTGGGCGATGTGGAGGTCCGGGGCCTTCCACCGGGCGCTTGCCGCGCTGGCCCTGACCGCGGGAGCCCTCACCACGCTCCTCGCGCTGGCGTTCGTCGCGCCGCGGTTCTCCGATGTGGCGCAGGGGCTGGAGGCGAGCGCGCTCCTCATGTGGATCTGGATGGTGTGGACCGGCGTGGTGGTGTGGCGTGCCCGTCCTCTCGCAGACCACACGTCCTCCGACGTACCCTCCGACAGGGTGTCCGTCTGAACGGATCACAAGTCGGCGTCCCGGCACAGCGGATGCCGGTGGTTCGGTGGCCGAGGAGGTCGCCCTGCGACCGTCCGGCGAAATCCCGCGGGCTTTCCGCCTCGAGCCCTGGGAGACTGGCCCCCATGCAGCTCGAGCAGCACCTCGGCGGGATGGCGGACGCCGTCGCGGCGTTCGCCACCGCGGTGACCGCGGCGGGGCTGGATGCGCCGGTGCCGACGACGCCCGACTGGGACGTACGCCGGCTGGTCCTCCACCAGGGGCTGGCGCACCGTTGGGCGGCCGGTCAGGTGAGTGGGAACGAGGTCGACCCCGACCTGGTGGAGGCCGAGGGGAGAGCGACGGACGACCCCGTGGCGTGGCTCCGCGACGGCGCCGAGCTCCTGGCGCGCACGATCCGGGCGGCCCCCGACGAGCTCGAGGCGCTGGTCTTCCTCGCCGATGCGCCGACGCCGAAGCGTTTCTGGGCGCGACGCCAGTGCCACGAGACCACCCTGCGCGCCGTCGACGCCCTGTCGGCCGTGCTCGGACGCTATCCCCGTGCGGCCGACACGTGGATCGGCACCGAGGTGGCTGTGGACGGGCTCGACGAGCTGCTGACCGGCTTCCTGCCACGCCCGCGGTCGGGTCTGCGCGCCGAGGAGCCGCTCACGATCGCGGTTCTCCCCGACGATGCCCAGGAGAAGTGGCTGGTGGTGGTGAGCCGGCAGGCGCCGATCACGGCGCGCGGCCTCGGCGACGAGGACGCGGACGTCGTGCTGCGCGGCTCCGCCGCCGCCCTCTACCTGACCTTGTGGAACCGCAGCGACGAGGTCGGCGACGACGCCCTCGAGCTGTGGGCCGAGAGCGCCCGCGTCATCCGGGGCTGAAGGCCCCGTGGCCGAGGTGCTGGTCCCCGCGTCCCGCCTGGCACGCTGGATCGCCAACTTCACCGGCCGGCACGGCGAGACCTCGCTGACCGTCGCCGCCGGGGCTCTCGTGGGCCAGGCCGCCGACGGCTCGACGTTCACCGCCCGGCTGCCGTTCGACGCGTCGTACGCCGGCGCTCCGGCCGCGGCCGACTTCGCCGCGGTGGCCCGACCGCCCGCCCGGTGGGGCGTGCTCCTGGTCCGCAAGGGCGGCTTCGCCGTGGGGCGTCTCCAGGGCGCAGCCCTCGACGAGCACAAGATCGGCCGTCGGCACGTGCAGGGGCGCACCAAGGCGGGCGGCCAGAGCCAGCAGCGCTTCGCGCGACGCCGGGACAACCAGGCACGCCAGGCCTACGAGGCCGCCGCCGAGCACGCCGTTCGCCTGCTCGGTGGCCGGTCGATGCCGGTCGTCGTGGGGGGTGACCACTCGGCGGTCGAGGAGGTGCTCAGCGATCCGCGACTGCGCCACCTGGAGGTGACCGGCCCCTGGCTCGCGGTCCCCGACCCACGCCGGGCCGTGCTCGATGCGGCTGTCCTCGATGCACTGTCCGTGCGGATCGACGTCGTCAACGCCTGAGGAGCTCAGGTAAAGATCCTGCGGATTCGCGGACCGGTACGCCGACACGGTGTCACGCTCGTGGGTGCGGAACCATCCGCACACCGGTGGCGGGGACCACCGGAAGACCCCCGGGGGAGACCATGAAGCTGCACCGCACCCGCGACGAGTCCACCGACTTGGCCCAGTCCACCGACTTCGCCCAGTTCACCGATAGGGCGGAGTTCACCGAGACGGCGGAGTTCACCCAGGCGACGGAGTCCGCCGGGCTCGCCGGGCTCGCCCAGTCCACCCCGTTCGCGGGGTTCGGTGACCCCGTGGAGGTCGGCTACCGGGCCCGCCACCTGCGCGACGTACCCGTCGACACGGAGCCGCAGGCGCAGATCACCGGCGGCAGCCACGCGCGCCGCCTCGGGTTCGACGTACTGAGCAGGATGGCTCGCGCCGACGTCGCCACCGCGTGACGTGCGAGGGGAGGGCCTGCGTCAGCGCAGGTGCTCTCCGAACGCGATCGGCTCTCGCGTGAACAGGTAGGTCGCCCAGTTCAGCTTGGCGACCGTGCCGTCGGAGTCGCGGGTGATCCGCAGGATCTCGCCGCGCTCGCGGCCCGAGACGTCCCGGTAGACGTCGTCGGCGACGTGCACGAAGCGGGACGGGGTCATCGTCGCGGCGGCCGGCTTGTCGACGCGCGCCTTGAGCTCGCCCTGCTCGACCCAGAACACGAACGGTTGGCCCTCGGAGAACCACCGGCCGAGGACGCCACGGAACTCCTCGGGCACCGACGTGCCGGGCTGCCAGGGGTCCTCATCGACGGGGTCCTGCTCGGCCACGAGGTCGGCCATCTCGATCGCGAAGGCATCGGGCGGCACGGGCGCGGTGTTGTTCATCAGTGCGATGCCGCCGGTGCCCGACTCGCGGTGGGTGAAGACGCCGGTGATGTGACCGGGCATCCCGCCGGTGTGCCCGACGAACGTGCGCTCGCCCTTGCGCACGAGGAAGAACCCGAGCCCCATCGCGGCGTTCCAGCTCTCGGTGGTGAGCAGGATCTGCGGCTGGCACATCTCCTCGATCGTGTCCGCCGACAGCAGCTCGCCCGGGTCGGCGACGAAGCCCGACCACGTCGCGAGGTCGTTGGCCGTGCTGGCAAGACCACCGCAGGGGGCGAGGGCCTTGAGGTCCATCACCGGCTCCTCGCGAGGCACGTCGTCGTACGCCGGCACGTAGTAGCCCTGCACATGGGGCCCGTCGTCGAAGCCGTTGCTGGTCCGGGTCATCTCGAGCGGTCGCAGCAGGCGGCTCGACAGCGACTCGGTCCACGGACGCGCGTCGAGCTCCTCCACCAGCTGGCCGAGCATCGCGTAGACGACGTTGGAGTAGTGCCAGTGCTCGTGGGGGCGGAGCACTCGCTCGACGTCGTCGAAGTCGCGCCGCAGCTCCTTGTCGGTGGGGTTCTCCAGGGTCTCCCAGACGTCGCCCAGGGGCTCACGGGCCATGCCGGAGACGTGGGCCAGGCACTGCCGGATCGTGAGGGGGTGGGAGACCTCGGGGACGTGGTCGCCGAGCAGGTCGTCGAGAGACAGCCGGCCCTCGTCACGCAGCTGCATCACCATGACCGCGATGAACGTCTTGGTGTTGGAGGCGATCAGGAACTGGTCGTCGGCGGTGGGCGCGGCGTCGGCGCCCACCCGTGACCGGCCCACGCCCTCGCCCCAGAGGAGCGAGCCACCGCGCGAGACCCCGGCGTACAGCCCGGGCACCCGGCCCTCGCGCTGCTTCCGGGCGGCGATCCGGTGAAGTGAACGGGTGGTGGTGTCGAGCAGCGCGGTCACGTGGGCGAACCTACCCGTCGAGCCGGAGCCCCCGCCGTCGCGCGGTCCAGCGTTCGTTGATCCCGTGGAGCTCGTCGGTGAGGAAGCGCATGAACTCGCGCGAGACCACCAGCCGCTCGTGCGCCGGGTCCGTGCTGCCCAGCTCGTCGATGCCGTGCTCGAGCGCGCCGATCATCGGCCCGTAGATCGCATCGACCTGCAGCAGGGTGTCGTGCCAGGCGAGGTCGTCGACCACGAAGACGTCGCGGCGCGTGCCCCGCACGCGTTCGCGGCGTACCATCCCGACGCCGTCGAGGTACTTGACCGCGCCGGACACGGCCGCCGGGCTCACGCCGAGCGTCTCGCCGATCTCGGCGGCGGTCATCCGGCCGTCCTCGTCGACCAGGACGGCGGCGAAGATCCGTGAGGGGAGCCGTGCCAGACCGGCCGAGGTGAGCGCGGCGCCCATGCGCTCGACGAACGCGGCGCGCTGCTCGGGGGTCGACATGCCGCCATTGTATGGAATTCAGAAGTTATTGAAACTTGTGTACGGTGGTTCCGTGACCGACGACATCGTCGACATCCGGCAGCTGGTCAAGAGCTTCGGTGCCACCCGCGCTCTCGACGGACTCGATCTCCGGGTCAGACTCGGCGAGGTGCACGGCTTCCTGGGTCCGAACGGCGCCGGCAAGTCGACCACCATCCGGGTCCTGCTGGGGCTGCTCCGCAAGGACTCCGGCGACGTCCGGCTCTTCGGCGGAGACCCCTGGGCCGAAGCCGCGTCGCTGCACCGTCGCCTCGCCTACGTGCCCGGTGACGTCACGCTGTGGCCCAACCTCACCGGCGGCCAGGTCATCGACCTGCTCGGACGCCTGCGCGGCGGACTCGACGAGCATCGCCGGGGCGAGCTGATCGAGAGGTTCGAGCTGGATCCGACCAAGAAGGGCCGCAGCTACTCCAAGGGCAACCGCCAGAAGGTCGCCCTGGTCGCCGCCCTGGCCTCCGACGTGGAGCTGCTCGTCCTCGACGAGCCGACGTCCGGCCTGGACCCGATCATGGAGTCGGTCTTCACCGAGTACGTCGAGGGGTTCCGCGCCGAGGGCGGGACGGTGCTCCTGTCGAGCCACATCCTGGCCGAGGTCGAACGGCTCTGCGACCGGGTCAGCATCATCCGCGGTGGCCGATGTGTGGAGACCGGGACGCTGACCGACCTCCGCCACCTGACGCGTACGTCGGTGGTCGCCGAGCTGGCGCGTCCGGTTCCCGGCCTGGCGGACCTGCCCGGCGTACACAGCGCGGACCTGCAGGGGACGCGCGTGAGCTTCGAGGTCGACACTCCGCGTCTCGATGCGGCACTGGGCCTCTTGCACCAGGCAGGGATCCGGTCACTGACGGCCACCCCGCCGACGCTGGAGGAGCTGTTCCTGCGGCACTACGGCGACCACATCGGCACCGAGGAGGTCGACGCGTCGTGAGCGGGACCGGCACGCTGCTGCGGGCGTTCCTGCGCCGTGACCGGTGGCAGATCCTCGGGTGGGCTCTGGGTGCGGCTCTCCTCTACTACAGCCAGGCCGTCAGCGTGAAGGGCCTGTACACGACACAGGCCGAGTTCGACCGTGCGGCCGCGAGCATGCAGGGCAACACCGCGTTCATCGCCATGGCCGGCCCGGCACGCGCCCTGAACACCATCGGCGGTCAGGTCACCTGGCAGGCCTCGGCGTTCGGCGCGATCCTGGTCGGGCTGATGAGCATGTTCCTGGTCGGCCGCCACACCCGCGCCGAGGAGGAGAGCGGGCGCGACGAGCTGCTCCGGGCCTCGGCGGTCAGCAGGCGTGCGGTGCTCACCGCAGCCGCGCTGGACGCGCTCCTCGCGAACGTGGTCGTCGGCGCTGCGGTGGCCGCGAGCCTGGTGTCTTTCCCGCTCGAGGCTGCCGACTCGGTCGCCACCGGCGTCGGTCTGACCTTGTGCGGCTGGGTCTTCACCGGCACCGCGCTGGTCGCGGCGCAGCTCACCGCGTCCGTCCGCAGCATGTACGGCCTCGCGGGCGTCGCGATCGCGGCCGCCTACGCCCTCCGGGCGGTCGGCGACGTCGGCGACCCCCTGCTGTCCTGGCTGTCGCCGATCGGCTGGTACCAGGGCATGCACGCCTTCTCCGGGTTGCGCTGGTGGCCGATCGCCTTGCTGCTCGGGCTCTTCGCCGCGGCCGCGGGCGCGGCGTACGCACTCTTCGGACGCCGGGACCACGGCAGCGGCCTCTGGGCGGCCAGGCCGGGGCCGGAGCGCGCCGACCCGCGCCTGGTCACATCCCTGGGCTTCGCGTGGCGCCTGCAGCGCGCGTCGGTCCTCGGGTGGACGTGCGGCCTCGCGCTGCTGGGGCTGGCCTACGGCTCGATCGGGGATGACGTCGGCACCCTGATCGGGGACTCGACGGCCTCGAAGGACGTGTTCGTGCAAGGGGGCGGGAGTCTCGTCGACGGTTTCTACGCCGTCGCGATCGTGGTGCTCGCCCTGGTCGGGGCGGGCTTCACGGTGTCCTCGGCGCTACGACCGCGCTCGGAGGAGGACGACGGCCGCGTCGAGGCCCTGCTGGCCACCGGCCTCTCCCGGCGCCGCTGGCTGCTCGCCCACGTGACGACCACAGCTGGGGGCACGGTGCTCGTGCTGGTCGGTGGCGGCCTCGGGCTGGGCCTGGGATTCGCCCTGGTCACCGGGGACGCCGGCCGGGTCGGCCCGTTCGTCCTCGGCACGCTCTCCTACGTCGCGCCGAGCCTGGTCCTGGCCGGCCTGGCGCGCCTGCTGTACGGCGTACTCCCGCGCTGGGCCTCCCTCGCCTGGGCCGGACTCGGCCTCGGAGTGGTGATGCTGTTCTTCGGCCCGCTGCTGCACCTGCCCGGCTGGGTACAGGCCGCCTCGCCGTACCACCATGTGGCGCTCGTGCCGGCCGAGACGTTCCGCTGGGTGCCGTTCGTGGTCCTGCTGGCTGTCGCGGGAGCTCTCAGCGCGGTCGGGCAGGCGACGTTCTCCCGGCGCGACCTGCGTTGACACGGCTCGCGACGGGGCGCTGACGCACCGGCCACGTCGCTCCCGGGAAGTCGGGTCCCGCTCTGCCAGGATGAGCCGCATGTGGGAGCCCGATCCCGCCTGGCACGCCCTGACCGGCGGCACCGGGACCTCGACCGAGGGTGTCTGGCGCACCGAGCGTGAGGGCCAGGCGCTGGTGGTGAAGCGACTCCGTGCGCCCGGCCCCGACGACCCGCCGGAGTTCTCCGAGCCCCATCACTTCGCCTACTGGCGCCGTCAGGCCGACGTCGCCATCAGCGGCGTGGCCGACGCCGGCCCCGGGCTGCGGGCCACCCCGACGGACGTGGGCGAGGACGACGACGGCATCACCCTGACCAGTGAGTGGGTCGAGGACGCCGCCCTCAACGGGCTGTACGTCGCGCATGCGATGGGTCGCTTCGCGGGCGCCGACCTGGGGCGGCACGCGTGGCTGGCGGTCGGTCAGCTGCGCGACCGCATCCGCCGGGTCGAGCAGCGAGGGGGCTGGCCGACCCTCGCGCGGACGACGGTCGCCGACGTCGCGGAGCGCCTCTGGTCGCGGCGCGAGACGCTGCTGCGCGCACTCGACGCCCTGCCTCAGGTGCCGCAGCACGGGGACCCCGCCGCGCAGAACCTCCCCGGCCGGGTGGGCGACGACGTGATCGCCATCGACTGGAGCACGGTGGGACACGGGCCGGTGGGCGCCGATCTCGGGCTGTTCCTGCAGAACGCCCGCGAGGACGCCGAGCCGCTGCTCGACGCCTACCTGATGGGGCTGCCGGGCGGCCTCGCCACCGGTGAGGAGGTCGCCCTGGGCATGCGGGTCAGCGCGGCGTACACCGCCCTGTCGCGTGCCGAGTGGGCCCTGGCCCGGGTCGCCCACGGAGAGGGCGCGCTGGCCGGGAAGTACCGCCACCCCGCCGTCGCGCCGTACCTCCGGTCCCTGCAGCGCCAGTTTCCCCTGGTCGAAGCGCTGCTCTGACTCGTTGACCGGCGCCGTCTGACGCTCGAGCGGCGCCATTTGACGGGTGACGAGGCCGGATCCCGCCGGTCAACGGTCAGACGGCGCCGGTCAACGGTCATACGGCGCCGGTCAACGGTCATACGGCGCCGGTCAACGGGTCACTCGACGTTCTGGCCGTTGAAGGTGTTGCAGGCGTCGAGACTGCCGTTCTGGTAGCCGACCTGGAACCAGTGCACCCGGGCGGCGGACGAGCCGTGGGTCCACTGCTCGGGGTTGACCCGTCCGGCGGTGGTCTTCTGGATCGTGTCGTCACCGACCGACTTGGCGGCGTCGACGGCGTTCTGGATGTCGGAGTCGGACAGGTCCTGGATCAGCACGTTGCCCTGGCTGTCCTCGGTCCTGGTGGCGCTGCGGGTCCACATGCCGGCGTAGCAGTCGGCCTGCAGCTCGAGCCGCACCGAGTCGCTGTTGGGGCCCTGCTGGGTCTTCACCTTGCTCATCGTGCCGAGCAGGTTCTGGATGTGATGCCCGAACTCGTGGCCGATCACGTACGGCTCGACGAAGGCGCCGGAGGGACCGTTCAGCTGGCCCTGGAGGATGTCGTGGAAGAACGTCGGGTCGAAGTAGATGGTCTGGTCGGTGGGGCAGTAGAACGGCCCCATCGCCGACGAGGCCTGGCCGCACCCGGTGCTGGTCGCTCCGGAGAACGTGACGATGGCGTGTTCCGGCTGGAACGTCGTGCCGGGGGCCTGCTCGGCCAGGGCGCCCCGCCAGTAGTCGACCAGGGAGTTCTCGACCGCGACCAGCCCGCACGTGTCCGGCTTCTGGTTCGCGTCCTCGCCCGTCGTACAGCCGGCGTACGCCGCGGAGTCGCCCTGGAAGCGGGACGTGCTGTACCCGGACGCGGCGCCGTTGAGCGCACCGGTCAGGTCGATGCCGCTGCACTGGCTCAAGATGATGACCAGGATGACCATCACCAGCCCGACCCCGCCGCCGGCCTTGGTGCCTCCGGGAAGCGGGATCCGCATGCCCCCGCCGCCCATGCCGCCGCCCATGCCCCCGCCGCCACCACCACCGCCGTCGCGCACCCGGCTGTTGTCGAGCCGGGCCTTCGGGTTGAACCGCATGCGTGACTCCTGAGCGTCTGGCCCCAAGGGGTGGGACGGGCGGCGGTGCGGGCCGCCCTAGACTAACCAGCCTGATGATCAGTGCCCAGCAGCTCGAAGTCCGAGCCGGGGCGCGGTTGCTGATGCACGACGTCTCCTTCCGGGTCGGCCCGGGAGACAAGGTGGGACTGGTCGGGCGCAACGGAGCCGGCAAGACCACCCTGACCCGGATCCTCGCCGGCGAGGGCCTGCCTGCGTCGGGCCAGGTGA
>Ga0207647_10002420_pt1 | contig 14154 bp, 12 predicted proteins | sample KBSCornC2_FD_184295 | JGI IMG/M metagenome (GOLD analysis project Ga0207647, IMG submission 184295) | Corn rhizosphere microbial communities from Kellogg Biological Station, Michigan, USA - C2 (SPAdes) (version 2) | ecosystem: Host-associated > Plants > Roots > Rhizosphere ...
GCGGGCGTTTCGATCGTCTGCCGACGCTCGAGTCACTTTTCTTTTGCTGGCCCAAAAGAAAAGTAACCCAAAGAAAATGGCCTTCAGAGCCAAGGCTCGTAGCGATATGAGGGATAGAGCCTGAGGACTGAGGTTAGTCGGATACGCTCGTTACTACCTCGAACGAAGTGGCTACACCGCAACGCGCCGATACGAAGAGGACTTAAAGCAGCTTCGTTAAGTCGCGAGGAAATCCATATGCACCGCATTCTCCCCTCTCCGCTCCGGGGAGAGGGCTGGGGTGAGGGGCGGGTGCTCGCGAAAGTACCGCCTATTTCGGTGGAAGCGGGTCCACGCAAACGGCTCTTCCTCAGGTGTCTATATCCGCTTCGGAAAAATCACACCAGCAACCCAGACACCACCGCCCCACTCGCACCCTGCATAATTCCATCCATGACCTCCATCGACACCGACACCATCGCCGCCATCGCCAGCGCATCCGGTGCCGCCGGTGTCGGCGTGCTTCGTGTCTCCGGTCCCGCAGTGCCTGGCATAGCTGCGGAAATGCTCGGTCGCGACCCCGATCCGCGCCGCGCTCATTTCGCTGCGTTCCGCGAGCATGACGGCGAGCTGATCGATCGCGGCCTGCTGCTCTACTTCCCCGCGCCGGCGTCATACACGGGCGAACATGTCCTGGAACTGCAGGGTCACGGCAGTGCAGTGCTGCTCGATGCGCTGCTGCGCCGCGTCTGCGCGATGGGCGCGCGGCTGGCGCGGCCGGGCGAATTCACCGAGCGAGCATTCTTGAACGGCAAGCTCGATCTTGCGCAGGCCGAAGCGGTGGCGGATCTGATCGCTGCCCGTTCGCAGGCCGGTGCGCGTGCGGCGTTGCGTTCGATGGAAGGCGTGTTCTCGCAGAAGGTGCACGGCCTGCTGCAATCGCTGATCGGCCTGCGCGTTCACATCGAAGCGGCCATCGATTTCCCCGAAGAAGAAATCGACTTTCTCGCCGATCCGGCGATCATGCGGAAGCTCGATGCGCTGCGTGCGCAATTGGCCGAACTGCTGCGCGAAGCGCAGCGTGGCGTACGGCTCAACGACGGTGTGCGAGTCGCCATCATCGGACGTCCAAACGCCGGCAAGTCCAGCCTGCTGAATGCGCTGTCTGGCAGCGATCGCGCCATCGTCACCGACATCGCGGGAACCACGCGCGATGTGCTGCGCGAGCATCTCAGTCTCGATGGCATCGCACTGGAGCTTGCCGATACCGCAGGCCTGCGTGAAACCGATGATCCGGTGGAACAGGAAGGCGTGCGTCGCGCGCACGGTGAACTTGCACGCGCCGATGTCGCGCTGCTGGTCACCGACATGCAGCAGGCCGAACACGATCTATCGCTGCTGGCGGACCTGCCTTCCAGCGTCGAGCGGCTGGTGCTGATAAACAAGATCGATATCGATCATGCCGACGCCCGCTACGAAGAACGCGACGACGCCATCTGGGTCTGGGCCTCGGCCAAAACCGGCCAAGGCCTCGACGCCCTGCGCGAGCACCTCAAGCAACTGGCCGGCGCGGGCAGCGGCGAAGGCGCCTTCAGTGCCCGGCGCCGCCATGTGCTGGCCCTGGAACAGGTGGAATACCGGCTCGACCGCGCGGACGAAGTACTGCGCGTAACCCAGGCCGGCGAACTTGCCGCCGAAGAGCTGCGCCAAGCCCAGCACGCCCTGGGCGAAATCACCGGCACCTACACCAGCGATAATCTGCTCGGGGCGATCTTCAGCTCGTTCTGCATCGGCAAGTAGGACCGGGCTAGCTCTCGCATGGCCCCCGGCCCGAGGCTTCCCAAGTGGCCGAAAATCCTCCAAGCTGGTGCTGCGTGCGCCGGCTCGTGATCGAGCTCCCCGGCAAGGTGCATCCGTATAGACGTCGATTTACATCAGCAATGATGGCCGGGTTTTCCTGGCCGGTGGATTTCTCTCATAGGATGGAGTGTCCGCGATGTATCCCGCTCCTCGAGTATGGCTCCCCTTCGCCTGCCTAGTGCTTTCGGCGTGCGCCGGAAAGCCGGCTGTCCTGGATCAGAACAAGCTGCAATCGTTGTCGCTCTATGACGAGGACAACCATGCACGGTTTACCGTCTACGTGTCCTGCGACTCTTCGGACGATCTCTCAGAGGGCATCTGTCTCCGGACGAAATATGCCTTCGCCGATTGGGCCAGCGACCGAAAGATCGTTCTGAGTTCCGTCAGCACGAAGGACGCGTTGTTTACGGAGGATAAGTTGGAGGCGCGGCGACTTTCCGGGCGCTCCGAAGCCAAGCCTTATGTGATGGCGATTTACTTCAGCCCCGAGGTGACGCCCAGTTTCGGTGCCATGTTCGATGGCGCAAGCGCCGTTTCCGTGGCGTCGAACTCCAGGTCGGCCCGCATCGGTTACAAGGCGAACATCCGCATTTTCGAAGCAGCAAGTGGAAAGCTCATTGAGCAGATTCCCTCCCATGAATCCATCAATGTGAAACCGCAGACGAATGGCGCGCCGTATGCACGCATGGTCGTCGCCGACCTGGTGGCCAACCTGGATCCTGCCTATGAGCCGGACCGACCGACGATCCCGAGGCGATGACGTCCCGGTCGCGCCGGCGTAGGCGGAGCCTTGAAAAGAAGTGCCCAAACGATGAGCCTCCAGGTAGCACGTACAGCCGCTTACAGAACAATCTGCTGACTCGAGTGACCACTCGGCGCTAACATGCTGAGTTTGCACGCGGCGGCATCGAACACTCAGGCATGTTCTCCATTCTTTTCGGCGTTTTCGGGCTGTCCACGCTCTGGTTGATTCCCCTGTTCTGGCGTCTCGGCCGTTCGCTTGCGAAGCGGCGCACCTTATCCATAGGCGGGCAGGGAACGATCCGGTTCTGGCTGGGTGCCTTGTTGGTGCTGCTGGCCAGCGCGACTCTGGAAGGGTTGGTCATCGACCAGTACACCGATGATCCACAGCTCGGCGGCGCGGTGTGCCGCGCCCTTTCGCACGGCATGGGTGGCGTGCTCGGCGGCGGGTTGAGCACGCTCATCATGCTGGCGGTCATCGCCGCAGCGCTGCCGTGGTATCTCGGCGCGGGTTGGCGGGCGATCTTCCAGCGATTGTCGGCGGGTGTCGATCTCCTGGCCGCCCTGCTTCAACGCGTTTTCGACGCGCTGGCGAGCCGGCGCGGGCAAACGAACGGTGTTCGTCGTGCAGGAGGCGCGGTGCGTCGCCAGGAACGTACCTCCGCGAAGTCGCGTCGCATGCCCGTGGCCGAACAACGCCGACTCCAGGCGCCTGCGCCATCGCTGCCGCCGCGGGCTGCACCGAGCGTTGAATCTCCGACATTAGCGGCGCCCATGTCGCCTTCCAGGGTGCGCCACGCTGCGCGACAGGAAAAGATCATTCGCGAACCGTGGTTGATGCCCAAGCATGGGCCGGCCGCTTCCGCGCCTGCGACGTTGTCGCGTCGTGCCGTTGTCACGACCGGTGCAAGCTCGCTGCCGGCGAGCACATCGGCCATCGTGTCACGGGCCACGGAAGCCGCGGTGCGCGCCGCGGAACCAACCGCTGCCGTTGCCGCCGCCGTAGCTGTCGAACATGCCCCCGTGGTGGCAGCGGCTATCCAGCCGGCGCTCGACATCGCGATGGAACCGGCGTCGACGCCGGCGGAAGCAAACGTCGAACGGGAGACTGCGCCGCTGGCGTCGGCGGTGGCACCCACGCCTGTGCAAGGCCGCAGTGTCGCCGCCAACGACGACGATCTGGTTGCGACGCCCGTCAGCGTCACGCCGCTGCGCTCCAGCGCTCCGGCACGCCAGCGATCGCATGCGATGCTGCCACCGCTTTCCCTTCTGGCTGCGCCGCGCGCCGAAATGGCCGCCATCGACGATGCGCAGTTGGCGGAAACCGGCGAGCTGATCGAACAGCGGCTGCGCGAATTCAAGGTGCCTGTTTCGGTCGTCGGTGCATCAGCCGGTCCGGTGATCACGCGCTTCGAGGTGGAGCCGGCCGTGGGCGTGCGCGGAAACCAGATCGTCGCGTTGATGAAGGATCTGGCGCGCGGCCTTGGACGGACGTCCATTCGCGTGGTCGAGACGATACCAGGCAAGACCTGCATGGGCCTGGAGCTGCCGAACGAACAGCGCCAGATGATTGCGTTGTCGGAGATTCTCGACTCCGGCCAATACCGCGGCTCGGACTCGCTGCTCACGCTCGCCATGGGCAAGGGCATCACCGGCGAGCCGGTGGTGACCGATCTGGCCAAGGCGCCGCACATGCTGGTGGCGGGCACTACCGGTTCGGGCAAGTCGGTCGCGGTGAACGCGATGATCCTGTCGATGCTGTACAAGGCCACGCCCGACGACGTGCGCATGATCATGATCGATCCGAAGATGCTGGAGCTTTCGGTGTACGAAGGCATTCCGCATCTGCTCGCGCCGGTGGTCACCGACATGAAACTGGCCGCCAACGCGCTCGCCTGGTGCGTGGGCGAGATGGAGAATCGCTATCGCCTGATGTCGGACCTGCGCGTGCGCAACCTCGCCGGTTACAACCAGAAGGTGCGGGACGCCAAGGCGTCTGGACGTCCATTGCTCAATCCCTTCCCCGCGCACCCGGAAGTACCCGAGACGCTCGACACGTTGCCGATGATCGTGGTGGTGATCGACGAGCTTGCCGACCTGATGATGGTGGCCGGCAAGAAGATCGAGGAACTGATCGCCCGCCTCGCGCAGAAGGCGCGCGCCGCGGGCATCCACCTCATCCTTGCCACGCAGCGCCCTTCCGTCGACGTCATCACCGGCTTGATCAAGGCGAACATCCCCACCCGCGTCGCGTTCCAGGTGTCGAGCAAGATCGACTCGCGCACGATCCTCGACCAGATGGGCGCCGAAAGCCTGCTCGGCCAGGGCGACATGCTGTTCCTGCCGCCAGGCACCGGTTATCCACAGCGCATCCATGGCGCCTTTGTCGCCGATGAGGAAGTGCATCGCGTGGTGGCTCACCTGAAGTTGCATGGCGAGCCCGATTACAAGGACGAGATCCTTGCCGGACCGCCGAGCGAAGGTTCCGGTGATCTGTTCACCGAAGAAGGTGGTGATGCCGAGCTCGACCCGCTGTACGACGAAGCGGCGGCGTTCGTGCTTCGCTCGCGTCGTGCATCGATCTCGTTCGTGCAGCGCCAGTTCCGCATTGGCTACAACCGAGCGGCGCGATTGGTCGAGGCGATGGAAGCGGCGGGCTTGGTGTCGTCGATGGGCATCAATGGCCAGCGTGAGGTATTGGCGCCGGGACCGGTGGACTGAGCGGTCACCGCATTCGCTCTTTGTAGGAGCGCACCCAGTGCGCGAAAAGCCTACGGAGCGCTGGGCCCAAACTGCAACGACCGTACTGCGGGATATATCGCCGCGCTGCGGTCGCGCACTGGGTGCGCTCCTATAGAAGGGGGGCTTGGGTTGCCAGGAAGGCGTCGAGTTCGCCGCGCGTTGGCATGCCGCCCTGCGCGCCCAGTCGCGTCACCGACAACGCGGCGGCAGCACAGGCTTTGCGCACGGCTATGGCCAGTCCTTCGTGGAGGAAGACCGCCAAAGCAGCATTGAAGGTATCGCCAGCGCCAGTGGTGTCGACCACATCGACCTTGAAGCCCGATTGATGCACCGGGTCGCCTTCCTCTTCGCGAAACCATGCCCCGTCGCCGCCACGCGTCAGCACGAGCGGTGACGGCGAGCGATGCATCAGCGAGTGGAAATCTTCATGGGCATCGGCGCCAAGCAGGATGGCGAGCTCATGCTGGTTGGGCGTGAGGTAGCGCGCGAGCTTGAGCCATTCGAGCGGCAGAGGCTGGGCGGGCGCCGGATTGAGGATCACCGGCTTGCCGACGCGCTGTCCTAGCCGCAGCGTGGCTTCCACACTTTCGAGCGGGATTTCCATCTGCACCAGGATCGCATCGGCGCTCGCGAATGCCGATTGCGCGCGTTCGATCTGCGCCGGCGTCACCCGTGCGTTCGCACCCGGCACCACCACGATGTGGTTGTCGCCTTCGGCCACGGTGATGGAGGCGGTGCCGCTGCTGCTGTTGTCGATGCTGGTGACATGTTCCAGGCGCACGCTTTCGCGGGCGAGTCCTTCGCGCAGCTGTTCGCCGAACGCATCGTCGCCCACCGCACCCACCAGCGTGACCTCGGCGCCCAATCGCGCCGCCGCCACGGCCTGGTTCGCGCCCTTGCCGCCGTGCACGGTGAGGAAGCGTTCGCCCAGGATGGTTTCGCCCGGTGCCGGAAAACGCGGCGCCAGCGTCACCAGGTCCATGTTGATGCTGCCGACGACGACGACGCGTGTCATAAGTGCTCCATCACGAGACTACGGAATGCGCAAAAGGATACGTGATGGAGCTTGCCGCGGCACCGCCGGCGTGACGACGATGCCGCGATGAGCTCAGGGATGCGCGCCGCTGCTGCTCGATGATGCGGGCATGTGCTGTCCGCGCCGTTCCTCCATGCGCTCCATGGCCTTCTCGCGCATGGCCTTTGCCTTCGCGCGTTGCGGTTCGGTGAGCACGGCATCCACCTGCTGGTTGGTGTCCTGCATGATGGACATCGCCTTGGTGCGGCGGTCGGCAGGCTTGAGGCTGCTGTCATCGCGCAGCGACTGGAGCTGCTGGTCGCGCTGTTGCAGGAGCGGAAGGATCTTCGCCTGCTGGTCGGACGTCAGCTGCAACTGCTTGGTGAGGCGATCGAGCTGCTGCTGCGGATCGATGGCATGCAAGTGCTTGGCCGTGGGCGCTGCGGTCGGGGTGCCCTGCTGGGCCCAGGCCGTGCCGGTGAGCGCGAGGCCGAGCGAAAGCAAGACGAGGTGAAACTGACGTGGCATGGTCGTTCTCCTGTCGGGTAGCCAGTGCGGGAACGCGAGTACGCGGCAGGCGTTGACCCATCACGGGGCGGTGTTGCTTGAATCCAATCCTATTGCCCCGAACATCAAAGAATTGTCCGCCCGAGGTCACCGCCCATGATCGAGCTTCACTACTGGCCCACGCCCAATGGCCACAAGATCACCCTGTTCCTGGAAGAGTCCGGCCTGCCCTACACCATCAAGCCGGTGAACATCGGCAAGGGCGAGCAGTTCCAGCCGGCGTTTCTCGCCATTTCCCCCAACAACCGCATGCCCGCCATCGTCGATACCGCGCCGGCCGACGGCGGCGATCCGGTCAGCGTGTTCGAGTCGGGCGCCATCCTGCAGTACCTCGCCGAGAAGAGCGGCCGCTTCCTGCCTGCCGACGTGCGCGGCAAGTACACGGTGCTGGAATGGCTGTACTGGCAGGTGGGCGGGCTCGGGCCGATGCTCGGCCAGAACCACCACTTCAACCGCTATGCGACGGAGAAGATTCCTTAGGCGATCGACCGCTATGTCAATGAGACCCGCCGCTTGTATGGCGTGTTGAACAAGCGCCTGGAAGGCCGCGACTTCATCGCCGGCGAGGACTACAGCATCGCCGACATGGCGGCGTATCCATGGATCGTGGGCTACGAGAACCAGGGCATGGCGCTGGTGGATTTTCCGCATCTGGAGCGCTGGTTCGAAGCGATTCGTGCGCGACCCGCCACCCAGCGTGCCTACGCGCTGGGCGACCAGATCAAGGACAAGTTCGACCTCACCACGGACGAAGAAGCGCGAAAGATCCTGTTCGGCCAGGGCGCGAAGTCCTGAGCCTTGCGCGACGCATCGGCAGCGATGCGTCGCTCCCCCGGAAAATTGCTGGCTTCCCCGGGCGCGACGCGTTCTAATCGCCGCTTGTTCTTACGTACGACGCGTCGCCCAAGGACGTACCCATGCGCGCCCTCCTGTTTGCCGCCCTGACGATGGTGGCCCTGCCGACCATGGCCGAAAAACTTACGATCGAACGCATCTTCGACGGCGGCAGCCTTGCCGGTGCCGCGCCGCGTGGGCTGCAGATTTCGCCGGACGGCAGCCGCGTCACTTTCCTGCGCGCCAAGCCCGACGACCAGTTCCAGCTGGACCTGTGGGAATACCAGCTCAAGGACAACACGACCCGTCTGCTGGTGGACTCGAAGAAACTCGAGCCCAACGGCGAGCAGTTGTCCGATGCGGAGAAGGCGCGCCGCGAGCGCGAACGCACCGCCGGCCTGCACGGCATCGTCAGCTACCAGTGGTCGCCCGACGGCAAGCAGCTGCTGTTCCCGATCGGCGGCAAGCTCTATGTGTATTCGCTCGCCACGCCGGATGCGGCGCCCAAGCTGCTGGACACGGGCGACAACGTGCTCGATCCGAAGATTTCGCCCAAGGGCCGCTATGTGTCGTATGTGCGCGACCAGAACCTGTGGGTGATCGACCTTTGGACCGGCGAGGCGAAGCAACTCACCCATGACGGCGGCGGCACCGTGCACAACGGCGAGGCCGAGTTCGTGGCGCAGGAGGAGATGGATCGCAGCACCGGTTACTGGTGGGCGCCGGACGATTCATCCATCGCGTTCGAGCGCTACGACGAAGCCCATGTGCAGGTGACCAAGCGCACCGAGCTGTACGCCGACCACACCGATGTGATCGACCAGCGTTATCCCGCGGCGGGCACGCCCAACGTGGCGGTGAAGCTGGGCCTGGTGGCGCCGACCGGCGGCCAGCCGCGCTGGATCGACCTGGGCAAGGACAGCGACATCTACCTCACTCGCGTGAACTGGCTGCCGAACGGCAAGCACGTCACCTACCAGCGCATGCCGCGCAGCCAGCAGCGGCTGGAACTGCGGATCGTCGATGCGAAGACGCTCTCTCAGCGCACCCTGCTCACCGAAACCAGCGACAACTGGATCAACCTCAACGACGACCTCACCTTCCTCAAGGACGGCAAGTCGTTCCTGTGGGGCAGCGAGCGCAGCGGTTATCACCATCTGTACCTGTACGGCATCGACGGCAAGCTCAGGCACGCGGTAAGCGAAGGCGAGTGGCCGATCGACGGCCTGCTGGCGGTGAACGAACACAGCGGCATCGTCTACGTCAGCTCCAACAAGGACGCAGTGCCCGAGCGACAGGTCTATGCGTTGAAGCTCGACGGCAGCACGGCGAAGGCGCCGGTGCGGATCAGCCAGGGCGCGGGCACGCACCTGGCCGAGTTCGCGCACGATGCGAGCTTCTATGTCGACGATTTCTCCAGCATCGACACGCCGCCGCAGGTCAGCGTGCACAAGAGCGATGGCGCGCTGCTCACCTGGATCGAGCCGAACAAGCTCGACGAGAAGCACCCGTTCTGGCCTTACCGCGACAGCCTGATCAAACCCGAATTCGGCACGCTGAAGGCCGCCGATGGGCAGACGCTGTATTACCGCGTGTACAAGCCGGCCGGTTTCGATCCGGCCAGGAAGTACCCGGTATTCGACACCTACTACGGCGGCCCCAGCGCGCAGGTGGTCGCCAACAGCTGGGGCGACTACTTCAACCAGTACATGGCGCAGCAGGGCTTCGTGGTGTTCAGCCTGGACAACCGCGGCATGGCCCGTCGCGGCCATGTGTTCGAGGCGCCGATCTACCAGCAGCTGGGCGCGGCCGAGGTGGATGACCAGCTGGTGGGCATCCAGTGGCTGAAGTCCCAACCGTGGGTGGATGGCCGGCACATCGGCGTGTTCGGCTGGAGCTACGGCGGCTTCATGACCACCATGATGCTGGCCAAGGCCTCCGACCAGCTCGCGGGCGGCGTGGCCGTGGCGCCGGTGACCAACTGGCGCCTCTACGACACCTTCTACACGGAGCGTTACCTGGGCCGCCCGCAGGACAACGACGCCGGCTACACGCGCAGCTCACCATTGGCGTGGCTCGACGGGCTCACCGCCAAGCTGTACCTGGTGCATGGCATGGCGGACGACAACGTGCTGTTTCTCAATTCCACCGAACTGATGGCGGAGCTGCAGAAGCGCGGCACGCAGTTCCAGTTCATGGCCTACCCCGGCGCCAAGCACGGCCTCAACCTGCCCGGGCAGCGCACGCACGTGTATCACCTGATCGAGAATTTCTTCCAGCAGCAGGTGAGGGGTGTGGCACCCGGCACGCACGCGGTGAAGGCATCGATGCCGGATCCGATGCCGGCGCCAGCGACGACGCGGTAGCCACGTTGCCCCTTTGTAGGAGCGCACCCAGTGCGCGACCGCCGCGCTTCGTCGTATCTCATGGCGCGGTTGTCGCGATCGGCCTGACCGCGTCAACGCTTCGTAGGCTTTTCGCGCACTGGGTGCGCTCCTACATAAAATCTAGGCATAAAAAAGGCCGGCTTCTCAGCCGGCCTTTCGTTTCCGATTACTGCACGTGCCCCACGCCCGAGTCGCCTTGTTCCAGCGGCGGTGGCGTGCCGGCGACGGCGAGCAGCGACGTGGCGTAGCCGTCCTCGATGCTCACGGTGGAGACCTCGTCCCACGAGAAGAACGAGGGCTCGCGCAGCCATTCGGCGTCCGGCGAGATCTCCTGCATGTTGAAGCCGTCTTCCTCGACGCCGACCAGGCGACCGATGTAGCAGACCTCGGACTCGTCCTCACTGTCCACATGCACGCCGATCACCGGCGCTTGCGCGGCGGCGGCCTGGATCACGCTGCGGATGTCGTCCAGCGGAAAGCCCCGCGGCGGCCGCGGCATCAGGTGCTTGAGGACCAGCGCCTTCTCCATGAAGGGCGCGTGTTTGTCCGGCGCTTCCAATTCGGAGACGTCGCGATGACGCATCACATACATGCCGTCGTAGGTGATGCCGTCACCGACCACCCACAGCAGGAAGAATTCACGGCCCACACCGCCCACGTAGCCGCAGAAGCTGCCGTGTTCGAGTTCGCCGCGCCATAACCGGACCAGCTGATGCTTCTGCTGCGCTTCGCGGAGCTGGGCACGCTGGCCGGTCGTCTTGAGTTCAATCACATTTCCCATGGGGCAATTTTAACAGCCAGGGGACTTCCCCTTGTTTACAGGATGTAACGGCTCAGATCCTCGTCCTTGACGAGCATTCCGAGGTTTTTATCGACATATTCGTCGTCGATCACGTAGTTTTCGCCGGATTTGTCCGCAGCTTCGTACGAAATCTTCTCCAGCAGCCGCTCCATGACCGTGTGAAGGCGGCGGGCGCCGATGTTCTCGGTCCGCTCGTTCACCTGGAAGGCGACCTCGGCCAGGCGGTCGATGCCGGCCTCCGTGAACTGCACGGAGACGCCCTCGGTACCCAGCAGGGCGATGTACTGCTTGGTCAACGCGTTGTTGGGCTCGCGCAGGATGCGCTTGAAGTCATCCACCGACAGCGCGGACAACTCCACGCGGATCGGCAGGCGACCCTGCAGTTCCGGGATCAGGTCCGACGGCTTGGCCAGCGAGAACGCACCGGATGCGATGAACAGCATGTGGTCGGTCTTGATCGGGCCGTACTTGGTCGACACGGTCGAGCCTTCCACCAGCGGCAGCAGGTCGCGCTGCACGCCTTCGCGGCTCACACCGGCGCCGCCCCACTCGGAGCGCTGGGCGACCTTGTCGATCTCGTCGATGAAAACGATGCCGTTCTGCTCGGCCGCCTGCATGGCCTGCGTGCGCACCTCTTCCTCGTTGAGCAGCTTGGCCGCTTCCTCGTCCACCAGCAGCGGACGCGCCGCCTTGATGGCGAGCTTGCGCTGTTGGGTCTTGGCGCCGCCGATGTTCTGGAACATCTGGCGCAGTTGCTGGCCCATCTCTTCCATGCCCGGCGGCGACATGATCTCCACGCCGACGTTCATGGCAAAGTCCAGCTCGATCTCGCGATCATCCAGGGCGCCTTCGCGTAGCTGCTTGCGCAGCTTCTGGCGCGTGTCGTTCTGGGCGTCGTTGGCCGGGGCCGGATCGTGGGTCCAGTCGGTCGGCTGCTGGCGGCGCGGCAGCAGCGCGTCGAGGATGCGGTCCTCGGCGCGATCCTCGGCGACCGAGCGGACGCGCTTCATGGCCTGCTCGCGGGTGAGCTTGTAGGCCACGTCGGCGAGATCGCGCACGATGGACTCGACGTCCTTGCCGACGTAGCCCACCTCGGTGAACTTGGTGGCTTCCACCTTCACGAACGGCGCATTGGCCAGCGTGGCCAGGCGGCGCGCGATCTCGGTCTTGCCCACGCCGGTGGGGCCGATCATCAGGATGTTTTTGGGCGTGACTTCGTCGCGCAGGCTCGGCTCCAGCTGCATGCGGCGCCAGCGGTTGCGCAGCGCGATGGCCACGGCGCGCTTGGCGTCGTGCTGGCCGATGATGTAGCGGTCGAGTTCGTTGACGATTTCGCGGGGAGTGAGTTCGGACATGGGGTCACCGGAAAGTGTGGTTTTCGCTCGTCACTCCGGCGCAGGCCGGACTCCAGTGGCGATAGGGCCTGAGGCCACTGGATCCCCGCCTGCGTCGGGATGACGACAAAAGAAGCCGTCGCGCCCTGCGCTTACAGCTCTTCGATCGTGGTGTTGTGGTTGGTGTAGATGCAGATGTCGCCGGCGATCTTGAGCGCTCGCTCGACAATGGCGCGTGGATCCAGGTCGGTGTTTTCCATCAGCGCCAGCGCGGCGGACTGCGCGTACGGGCCGCCCGAGCCAATGGCGATGAGGCCGTGTTCGGGTTCCAGCACGTCGCCGTTGCCGGAGATCAGCAGCGAGGCGTCCTTGTCGGCCACCGCCAGCATGGCTTCGAGGCGGCCGAGGCGGCGGTCGGTACGCCATTCCTTGGCCAGCTCCACCGCCGAGCGGGTGAGGTTGCCGCCGTGCTTGTCCAGCTTCTGCTCGAACAGCTCGAACAAGGTGAAGGCATCCGCCGTGGCGCCGGCGAAGCCCGCCAGCACGTCGCCCTTGCCCAGGCGGCGGATCTTGCGCGCATTGGCCTTCATCACCGTGTTGCCGAGGGTGACCTGGCCGTCGCCGCCGATCACGACGCGGCCGTTGCGGCGCACCGAGACGATGGTGGTGGCGTGAAAGGATTCCATGGAAGCTCCGCAGAGTACGAATCCGCCAGAGGTGGGGCTGCCGAAGGGCAAATCCAAGCCGCCGGTCTCCCTGTAGGAGCGCACCCAGTGCGCGATAAGCCTCCGGAGCAGAGACGCCCTGCCGCTGTTCCACGCGATTTCGATCGTCATAACCTGTCGCGACAGCCGTCGATCGCGGGCCTTCCGCGGCGATCGCGCACTGGGTGCGCTCCTACAGGGGAGCGGCACCGGGTCGCCTACTTCCGCTTCGCCCTCGGATGCGCCGCGTCGTACACCTTGGCCAGGTGCTGGAAATCCAGGTGCGTATAGATCTGCGTGGTGGCGATGTCGGCGTGGCCGAGCAGTTCCTGCACGGCGCGCAGATCGCCGGAGGATTCCAGCATGTGGCTGGCGAAGGTGTGGCGCAGCAGGTGCGGATGCACGCGCTTGGGCATGCCCTGCACCAGCGCGATCTTCTTCAGGCGCAATTGCACCGTACGTGGGTTGATCGGCGCGCCCCCGCGCCCCTTGAACACGGGCTGCTCGGGCACCATGCCTTCGGCGCCGCCCAATGCGCGCAAGGCATTCACCGCATGACGGCCCACTGGCACGATGCGCGTCTTGCTGCCCTTGCCGAGCACGCGCACTTCGCCCGCCTGCAGGTCCAGGTCGATCCAGCGCAGCCCGGTGAGTTCGGACAGGCGCAGGCCCGAGGAATAGAACAGTTCCATCATCGCGCGGTCGCGCAGGTTCAGGGCGCCCTCGCCCTGCGCTTCCACCAGCGTGGTCGCTTCATCCACGTCCAGCACTTCAGGCAGCTTGCGGTGCACCTTGGGGCCGCGCACGCCGGCGAGCGGGTCGTGGCCCAGCGAACCCTCGCGGGTCAGGTGGCGGAACAGGCTGCGACACGAAGACAGCAGCCGCTGCAGGCTCTTGGGCGAGAGGCCGCCGCGATGCTCGCCGGCGACGAAGCCGCGCATGCGATTGGGTTCGAGGCGGTCGAAGCTGTCGACGCCCTGGGCGTCCATCCAGCGCAGCAGCTTGGACAGGTCGCGCCGATAGCCTTCCACCGTATGCGCCGACGCCTTGCGCTCGCCTGCCAGTCGGGCGAGCCAGGCGTCGACCTGTTCCTGCGGCTTCATCCGCGCCTTACACGCCTTCCTGCGAGCGCCGCAGTGCCGCCGTGACGGTGGCTGCGATCATCTTGAGGAACAGCGTGCCCATGCCG
>Ga0207647_10002421_pt1 | contig 14153 bp, 15 predicted proteins | sample KBSCornC2_FD_184295 | JGI IMG/M metagenome (GOLD analysis project Ga0207647, IMG submission 184295) | Corn rhizosphere microbial communities from Kellogg Biological Station, Michigan, USA - C2 (SPAdes) (version 2) | ecosystem: Host-associated > Plants > Roots > Rhizosphere ...
GCAGCGTGAATTGGTCACCGAGGCTGCGCGCGTATGCGGTGAACGCCTGCGGACCACCGATTTCCTTGAGCAGCAGGTTCGCCGCCGTGTTGTCGCTCAACGTGATCGCGGCCGCGCACAGTTCGGACACCGTCATGCCGGGCGGCCCGACGTGCTGCTTCGAGATCGGCGCGTAATCGAGCAGCACGTCCTTGCCGAACACGATGCGACGGTCGAGCTTCTCCTTGCCGGCATCCACGCGCTGCAGCACCGCGGAGGCCAACAGCAGCTTGAAGGTGCTGCACATCAGGAAGCGCTCGCCGTTGCGGTAGCCTTCGCGCCGACCGCTGCCGGTATCGAGGATCGCCACGCCGAGTCGTCCGCCGTGCCGGCGTTCAAGCATCGCCAGCTTCGCCCCCGCGCCATCAAGTGCCGGCTTGGCCACGGCAGGCAGCATGCGCACCGTCGCGATGGCCGCGCCTCCCAATGCCATCCCCTTCAACACGTCGCGACGCCGCATGCGTTTTCCTCCAATGGTCCGGCGACGCCAGCGTACGCGGGAATTCGGGCGGGGTGGTGGAAAAACCGGTACAGATGCAGGCGCGCGGGTCCGCGCAGACGACCTTGAGGCCGACCGGCTGCGCCTCCATGTGGTGAGGATCGCCGCTTCCGATCGCTTCTCACGCCGGGAGGCAAAATGCCCGATTACCGCAAGACCCCCGAAGCCCTGGCCAAGCTCACGCCGACGCAATATCGCGTGACCCAGGAATCGGCCACCGAACGACCGTTCGACAATGAATTCAACGATCACGACGCGCCCGGTTTGTACGTGGACATCGTGTCCGGCGAGCCGCTGTTCACCTCGCTCGACAAGTTCCAGAGCCATTGCGGCTGGCCGAGCTTCAGCAAGCCGGTCGAAGCCACCAACGTGGTCGAGAAACACGACGCCAGCTCTGGCATGGTTCGCACCGAAGTGCGCTCGCAACACGGCGACAGCCATTTGGGCCACGTTTTCGATGACGGCCCGCGCGATCGCGGCGGGTTGCGTTACTGCATCAACTCCGCATCGTTACGCTTCGTCCCCGTCGCCGATCTGGAAAAGGAAGGCTATGGCGAGTACCGTAAATTGTTTGAAAAATGATTTCCCTTCCCCTTCCAAAGGAAGGGGGAATGAGGGGGATGGCTTTTGACCCGCAAAAGCGCATCCCCCCGCCGCTACGCGCTCGCGCTTCGCGCGCGTTCGCTTCGCTCCGCCCCTTCGTTCCGAAGGGGGTGAACATTTTTCCTTTAGCACCCTCAACTCGAAGGCAAACACCATGACCACCCAACGCGCCATCCTTGCCGGCGGCTGCTTCTGGGGCATGCAGGACCTGATCCGCAAGCAACCCGGCGTGGTTTCAACACGCGTCGGCTATTCCGGCGGCGACGTTCCCAATGCCACCTACCGCAACCACGGCACGCACGCCGAATCGATCGAGATCACCTTCGATCCTGCGCGCATCAGTTATCGCACACTGCTGGAGTTCTTTTTCCAGATCCACGACCCGACCACGGTGAATCGGCAAGGCAACGACATCGGCACCAGCTACCGCTCGGCGATCTTCTACACCAGCGACGAGCAGAAGCGCATCGCCGAAGACACCATCGAGGACGTGAACGCTTCCGGCCTGTGGCCCGGCAAGGCTGTTACCGAGGTCACGCCCGCCGGGGACTTCTGGGAAGCCGAACCCGAGCATCAGGATTACCTGGAGCGTATCCCCGACGGTTACACCTGCCACTTCATCCGCCCGGACTGGAAGCTGCCGGTACGCGAGAAGGCCGCGGGCTGACCTGTAGCCCGGATGGAGCGAAGCGACTGCGTTTGCAGGATTGCAAACGCGAACGGCAGGGCCGGCCCGGAGGGTGAGCGACATGGATGTCGCGAATCAATCCGGGACCGGTACGCGAACAATCCCGGATTCCGGCGCTGCGCGCCTGCATCCGGGCTACGTGATTTTCATTTCGTCGAGGAGATTCCCATGACCCGCACCCCCGCCTACGCCGCCCAATCCGCCGACAAGCCGCTTGGCCCGCACACCATCGAACGCCGCGCCCCCGGCGCGCACGACGTCGCCATCGACATCAAGTTCTGCGGCGTGTGCCATTCGGATCTGCACACCGTACGCAACGAATGGGGCAACACGGCGTACCCATCCGTGCCGGGCCACGAAATCGTCGGAACCGTCACGGCGGTCGGCAAGAACGTGAAAGGTTTCAAGGTCGGCGACAGCGTGGGTGTTGGCTGCATGGTGGACAGCTGCGGGCACTGCGATTCCTGCAAGGCCGGCGAAGAGAACTACTGCGAGAACGGTTTCACCGGCACCTACAACGGTCCCACGCAGGAAGACCACGGCAACACTTACGGCGGTTACTCCACCAACATCGTGGTCGACGAAAAGTTCGTGCTGCACATCACCCACAAAGGCCACCTCGACGCGGTCGCGCCGCTGTTGTGCGCCGGGATCACCACCTATTCGCCGCTGCGCCACTGGAATGTCGGCCCCGGCAAGAAGGTGGGCATCGTGGGCCTCGGCGGCCTCGGCCACATGGGCGTCAAACTCGCGCACGCGATGGGCGCGCACGTCGTGCTGTTCACCACGTCGCCGAACAAGATCGCCGATGGCAAGCGCCTCGGCGCCGATGAAGTCGCGATCTCGAAAGACACCGACCAGATGGCGCAACACGCCGCCAGCTTCGACTTCATCCTCAACACGGTGGCCGCGCCGCACAATCTCGACGCCTACCTCAACCTGCTGAAGCGCGACGGCACCATGTGCCTGGTCGGCGCACCGCCGGTCGATTCGCCGCACCCCTCGCCCACCGTGTTCAACCTGATCATGAAGCGCCGCGGCCTCGCGGGTTCGCTGATCGGTGGCATCCGCGAAACCCAGGAGATGCTGGATTTCTGCGCAAAGCACGGCATCGTCAGCGACATCGAGGTGATCGCGATGCGCGACATCAACAAGGCTTATGAGCGCATGTTGAAGAGCGACGTGAAATACCGCTTCGTGATCGACATGCAGTCGCTCAAGGACGAAACCAGGGCCGCGTGACGCCAATGGCCTGTATTACGCTTGACGTATTACGCCAGACGTAATATCCTTGCAGCATGATCCGGAGCTTCCGCTGCAGGGATACGCAGGCATTGTTCGAGGGCGGCGACCCTCGGCGGTTCCGGAGCATCAAGGAGTCGGCCATCCGCAAGCTTTCGCAACTCGAAGCCGCGCACACCCTGGAGTTCCTGCGCTCACCGCCCGGCAATCAACTCGAGGCCTTGAAACACGACCGTGCCGGCCAGCACAGCATCCGCATCAACCGCCAATGGCGCGTGTGCTTCGTGTGGACACCGACCGGACCGGAAAGCGTCGAAATCGTCGATTATCATTGAGCAGGCATCATGAAAAGCCCCGTCAACCGCATGCGCCCTGTCCATCCCGGTGAGATCCTGCGCGAAGATTACCTTGCGCCCCTGGGCATGAGCGCCAACGCCCTGGCAACGGCCTTGGGCGTGCCCGCCACGCGCATCCACGAAATAGTCAACGAGCGCCGCGCCGTGACCGCCGACACCGCCGAGCGGCTGGCCCGCTACTTCGGCGGGGATGCGGTGTCATGGTTGAACCTGCAGGCAACCTACGACATCAAGACCCTCCCGACGCGCACGGAAATCATGAAGCGGGTCGAACCGCGTGCGGCGTGATCACACACGACCACGACGAGGCAACCGGCAATCAACTGCCCTGAGCTTGCCCCGAAACTGTCGAAGCCTGTCCTGAACCGGCCGAAGGAGCGAACACAGGGATTGGCCAAGCCCCCTTTTTTTGGTTACCTGAGAAACAATCCTTTTTCCAGGGACAATGCCACGCATGAGCGAACGCCTGATCGCCTGCGTGCTGGGCGGCACCGCGCCTGGCGCGAAAACCGAATTGCACGATGTCGCGTTCGCGGTCGGCGATTCGCTAGAAGCCGTGCACGACCAGTTGCTGGACGGCTGGTTCGGCGACCCGCGCGGCCTGCACGTGGACGCGTGGTGTTTCCTCGACAGCGTCGCGGGTTATCGCGCGCAGTTGTCGCGAACGCCAGCTGACAACGGCCTGCATCTCTACTTCATCAACATCGGCGGTTACCGGCCCGGCGTGTTCGCCGAACATCATGCGTGGGGTTTCTTCGGCGCACCGAACAAGGCTGAAGCCAAGGAACGCGCCAGACAAACGTTGCTGCAAAGCCACGTGGAAACCCACAAGGACGACCTGCACGAAATCGACGACTGCCTGCGAATCGCACGCATCGGCGCGTGGCACGTGCACCTGACGCCGGATTCCGATGCACGCGACCCGGACGTCACCAATGGCTATTTCCCGCTGCCCAAACCCGCCATCGACGGCTGGATCGCAAAGCGAGAACCGCGCTGAGCGGTGCCCGGCCGCTGCATCGCCCTCAGCTTGCCGCTTCCTCCGGCGGCGGTTGCAGCTTCTGCTGCAACGCTTCGAGATCGGCGATGACTTTCTCCAGCGCGTCGTGCAACTGGCCCTGGCGATTCATCAGGTCGTCGATCTTGTCGGTCTGCTTCAGCTTCGACAGCTCACCGTCGAACAACAGCCAGATCGCGGTCAGGCGCTCGACGTTGTTCTTCGCGTAGTGATGCATCTCCTTGAGCTGCGTCAGCGTGTCGGTGACCTGTTCGAGTTGCTTGCTGGCATTTTCGTCGGCCATGGCGTGCTCCTCTGGAGGGCCATGTCATCCTACGATCGCAACCATAACGGCAACGAAATGCCGGTGCCGGGTCGAGGGTCGCCGCCCTCAAATGATTTCGTCATTCCGGACGAGGCCACGCAGTGGGCGAGATCCGGAACCCAGCGCCTTCCTGCATACTCGCAATGACGCCATGACCGCGGAGCCATCATGCACGAACTGCCGCCCTTCCATCTCGCCTTTCCCGTCGCCTCGCTGGGCGAAGCCCGCAGCTTCTACGGCGGCCTGCTCGGTTGCCCGGAAGGACGCTCCAGCGACACCTGGGTGGACTTCGACTTCTATGGCCACCAGATCGTCGCGCATGTCGCGCCGGAAGAATTGCGCGCAGCGTCTGCGCACGACGTCGACGGCGACAACGTGCCGGTGCGCCACTTCGGCGCAATCCTCGACATGGACGCGTGGCACGCGCTCGCCGAAAGGCTGCGCGAAGCCGGCACCCGTTTCGTGATCGAACCGCACGTGCGCTTCCGGGGCCAGCCCGGCGAACAGGCCACGATGTTCCTGCTCGATCCTTCCGGCAATGCGCTTGAGTTCAAGGCGTTCGCGGACCGCGCTCGTTTGTTCGCGAAATAGCGGGGAAAGCAAAACCAAAGGGTCCCCACGCAAGCTTCCGAATGAAGCTCCGGCCCATCGCTCCACGTTCGACCCCTTCGGCATGGCGCGTGCGGTGGGCGTAAGATGATTCCACGAGACCGGCTGCGCCCCGCCGGCCTCCTTCACGGACACGGAAGGAGGTTCGTCATGAAACCTTTGCATGCATCGCTGATCGCCTGCGCCATCGCCGGGTTCGCGGGCACCGCGCTGGCGTCGTCCGGGTCGCTCGTCGAGTTCAAGCCCCAAGTCATGCCCGTCGTGGTGCAGGTCGATGCCCGGGGAAAGGTCACCGACATCCTGCCGAGCGAACAGCTCACGCCGCGGCTGCAGAAGATGCTGGTCAAGCAGATCGATACCTGGATCGTCAAGCCGGCAACCGTAAAAGGCCATCCGGTGGGTAGCCGGTTCATCGTCGAAGTCGCGATGCAGGCGAAGCCGCGCAAGGATGGCAACTACGACGCCAGCTTTGTTTACGTGAAGAGCCTGGCGATGCCATTCGGCGGCGCGGTGCACTGGAACGTGATCAACGGTGGCCTCGAACTGGCGCTGGTCTCCGACATGGGCGGTCACGAGCGTCAAGTGTTCGATACCACGAATCATTGGCAGGGGAATTACCAGCGAGGGCATGCGTGGCAACCGGCGACCCGCGAAGGAACGCCGCGACCCGCGTCCCATGCCGCGGACCGGGCGTCCTCCATGCAGACCATGATGGCCGCGCCACAAACCGCTCCGCACAATGCCGCGAGTTCAAACGGCGCGCCGCGAACGACAAGGCAATAAGCAGAGTCGTCGTTGCCGGGTATCTCGCACGGCTCGTCCAGCCTGGGCAGGCCTGGGCGTCCGGCTGCCGGTCATATCGTCAGCCCGAGGTTCCTTGTGCCAACAGCGCCGGCATCACTTCACCGGCGAAGGAATCCGGAGCAACCGCAGGTCGTTGAACTTGCGGCGCTCGATCAGTGCATCGATGCGCCCGTGTCTGTCGCGCCGGAAAATGATCAGGTTGCGCTCGTCGTCGCTGCCCATGAATACATCTTTCGCGACCGGTTGCAGCACGTTGACCGGACCACCAGCGTGCGTGGTGTAGCCGAGCGTGCCATCGCGATCGCTCACGATCCAGGCCCGCCCCGGCGCATATCGATAAGTACCCACGTAATCGGACGGAACCAGTCCCGGCACCTCCAGCACGGGCGGCGCGGTCGGGATGGTGACGTCCTCGTAGCCCGCGAGTTTCCATGCGCCGTCCTGCCGCACAAACGTCAGCAAGGTCTGGTAACGCGTGACCAGCTTCTGCCCGAACACTGTCTCGCGTTCGTATTGTTCGACCTGCATCATCGCCGTGTCGCCGTAACGCTGCACGTGCGCGTTGCGCAGTTCGATGCTGCCCGAAAGGCCCTGCGGGAACGGATGCAACGAAGCCACGACATCGGCCTTGTGCGCGATGCGGCCGAACTCGTCGATTACCACGGCGTCGTCGGTCAGCGATTGTTGCCACGGTGCGCGATCGCCGAGCGGGATTGCATCGACGAGTTTTTGCGTGATCTGCAGCAGCGTGCCGCGCAAGGCATCGGTCGCAGGCGGCGCCGCCCCGACCGTGCCGCAGGCGATCAGCATGATGCAAGTCGCGAGTCCTGAAGACTGCCAAGTACGCATCAGCCGACTCCACACCGGGCGCTTCAGAGTGCCCGCGGCATGGATTCGTGGCATGTGCATGAAGTCACAACGGACGCGGGACAACCCGTTGCCGTCATCTCCGACATTCGGGACGAGCGCGTGGAGTCGCGTGCGTCATCGCGAGGGGGCGCGATCCAGCGCCTGGCGATCCCAATGCGCGAGAACGGAAGCGCGGTCGTAGGTGCTGTCGATGAAGGCGTGGATCAGGCGATCTGGCGCGTCGGCCGTTCGCACCGCTTCGTAAGGCAGGATGAACTCACCGAGACCCTGGTGGTAATACGCCGCATCCGGTTGCACCTGCGCGTCCTTCAACCCGGCCGGCTGCGGCACGGCATACGCATAGAACGCGGGTTCCAGCAGCGGCCCGCTGCCGGGCCAGAAACCATGGCTGATCACCTCGTGCGAATAGGCATCGCGCTCGAACGCCGGTCCGTCGCGCGACGGTGCGCGCCGGCCGGAGAAGCGCGTCACCGCCAGGTCGAAACTGCCCCAGAAGAAATTCACCGGGCTGCTCTTGCCGACGAACGCGCATTGCGAGTCGGTGAACACACGATCCACCTGCACCAGGATGCGGCGCAGACGGTCGGCGTATTCGCGATCGTAGCTGTGGTGCTGTGTATCCCGGTCCAGCCGGATCGGTTCGGGTAATTCCGTCGACGTCGGATGGATCTCCACCGGCAGGTGCATTGCCTCCAGCGTCGCCAGCAACTCGCGATAGAAATCCGCGACGCTGCGTGGCTGCAACGCCAACGTGCGCGTCTCGCCATCCGACGCGAGCACCCGCAACTGGTGATCGACGAAATCGAACTGGATGGTGAAAGTACGTTCGCCGTGCGACAGCGGCCGGGTCGTCAAACCGCGCGGTGTGACCCGCAGCGCCACGCCCCAGCAGTGATTGAGCGGGGCGGCAAGCGCCAGCGCGATCTTGCCGACCACCTGCGACCACAGGTGCAACGTGGTGTAGGTGTCCTTCCACGCGTCATACGGCAGCGCGGGCCAGCAAGCGTCGTCATCCGGTCGCATGACCGCTGCCCTCCTCCAATGAACATCCTGCATCGTAGCGCGATGCATGGCGCGCGAAGCGTTGAAGTCTTGCCGCGAAAATCGATGCACTGGTAACAGGCAACAGCGGTTTGCCGTACTCCCTCGGCGTTTGATTGCTCGCTCGAAACGTCGAATTCCTTTACGTTTTTCGTGTAAATGCTTTCAGACGTTCTGCCGCAAATCATCCATAAACAATTACTTGAAATCATGGCACGGGAAATGCTGGAAGCGTCTCTGATCGACCGGCCAACAAGACCTGCATTGCGCAGAGACGCAGGCCAACCGAACGCAGCGTTGCCGACAGACTCAAGCCGGGAACGGCCTTCCTCATGCCGGCCGGCATCGACTTCACAAATGCGCATTCCGATCCCTGGAGGTCCTGCGATGAAGACGAAGCATCTTGCGTTACTTGGGCTGGTGGTAGCGATGGCGTGTGCGCCGGCCGCGTTCGCAAACGAAATGAATTACGCATTTTCGTTCAACGGAAGCGGCGTCACGGCATCCGGAACATTCCAGGTGGGATCCCAGAGCACAAACTCTGCAACGCCGCCCGGTTATGAAATCACCGGCATCAGCGGAACATTCTCGGACACGAATGTCGGCGTTTCCGGCGCAATCACCGGGCTTTACACACCGGTTTCCTACGTGAGCAACACTCTTGCCAACCCCGGCATTGCGTTTACCACGGGCGGCTTGTCTTACGACGATCTGTTTTACCCAGCGGGCAACTCTCCCGCCGTCTGTCTTACGCTCATCAGTGGCGTACCCGTGCTGACCTATCCGTTTTCCGGCGGCTACTTCGACATCTTCGGCGTAGCATTCAATGTGGCCGGAGGGTACACCGGCGCATTCTGGAGTAACGGCGACGTGCCTGGCCTCGGCATGGTCTACGCGGCCGGACTGGCCGATGCGAATGGCTTGGTCGACAATCCGAATGCCGGCCCCGACAGCGGCGTGCCGCCCGGCCGCTTCGGCTCCTTTACCGTCAGCCTCGTGTCCGTGCCGGAGCCTGACTCTCTGCCTTTGTTCGGCATCGGCCTGTTCGGCCTGGCCGCGCTGTACGCCCGCAAGCGCAAGAGCACACAGCCACTTTGACTGAAACGGGGTCAGGTTCACTTATTCGCTTGTCGAAGTGAACCTGACCCTGTTGCTGGACCCCGTTACTCCGCCTCCGCCAACTCGCGCCCCCGCTGGCGGATGATGGCTTCTTCGCGCGCATCGATGATCGATCGCATCACGCTGTCGACGTCCACCTCGCCCTCATCGAACACGAAGTGGCCGGTCAGTTCGCTGTCCGGCCGCAGTTTGCCTCGCTCGAACAGCGCCCACATTTCCTCGGCGTAATGGGTATCGAGCAGTTCCGGCGCGAAGCGCGAGAGAGTGATCGTGATGTTGCCCACGTCCCGCCGCAACATGGTGCGCGCGGCGTTGTTGCCCGCGGCGCTGACCACCTGCGGCAGATCGATGATGACGGGACCTTCGGGCGCCACCAGCACGTTGTATTCGGACAGGTCGCCGTGGATCAGCCCTTCGCACAACATGCGCGCGATCTGGCCCATCAGGAAACAATGGTATTCGCGCGCCGTCTGCGCCGGCAGTTCAACCTTGCCCAGTTGCGGTGCCGGATGGCCGTCGGCATCGGCGACCAGCTCCATCACCAACACGCCGCCGAAATAGCCGTACGGTTGTGGCACCCGCACGCCAGCGCCCACCAGCTGATACAGCGCATCCACCTCGGCATTTTTCCAGGCGGCCTCGGCTTCCTTGCGCCCAAACTTGCTGGCCTTGCCCATGGCGCGCGCCTGACGGCTGCCACGCACCTTGCGGCCCTCCTGATACTGGGCGCGCTGCTGGAAACTGCGCTGGGCCATGTCCTTGTAGACCTTGGCACAACGCACCTCGTTGCCCGAGCGCACGACATAGACCGACGCCTCCTTGCCGCTTTTCAGCGGGCGCAGGACCTCGTCGATCACACCGTCGTCAATCAGCGCCTGCAGGCCGGCTGGGGGGATCATGCGTGGAAAACTCGCTAACCGCAAAATGGCCGCGCATTATGACCGATCGGTCAACGTCCTCGCCCAGTCGATCGTCACCTTTCTCGCTTCGGACGATGCGAGCAGCCAAGTAGGGCGGGAGAAGCCGCGTAGCGGCGCATCCCGCCTTTTTGGCCAATGCGACCGGCGGGATTGTTCGCATCATCCCTGATGCTCACCCCTCGCTTCGCTCGGGGCCATCCCTTCGGCTGTCCAAATTCGTTCCAGACGAATTTGTCGCTGCGCTACTCCCGCCCTACGCGTGCTGGCGGACGCGCGCGCGGGCAAGCCGCTGCCTCGTGCCATGGTCCTCTCAATCCAGCTGGACAGCCCCAAGATCACCCGCAAACTGACCACGGCGTGGTTTGCCACGCGCGTGGATGCCCGCTACCAGCGCTGCATGCGGCAGTGACGATGCCGCTGCGGCCGGGATACGGATTTCATGACGGGTTTTCCGATGATCGAAACTGATCCGCGTTTCAACATGACCGATTCACTCGTCACGTTGGCTGCTCCGTGCTCACACGCGGCCGAAATCAAGAAGAGCCGCTTCCTCGCGCAAGCGGCGCCAGCAAGCTCGGCTGAAGCCGCCCTGGCGTTTGTCGATAGCTTGCGCGACAACGGCGGCAGTCATCATTGCTGGGCCTACCGCATCGGTCAGGCCTGCCGATTCAATGACGACGGCGAACCATCCACCAGTGCCGGGAAACCCATCCTGGCCGCCATCGACGGACAAGGTTCCGACCACGCGATCGTCGTGGTTACGCGCTGGTTCGGCGGCATCAAACTTGGCGTCGGCGGCCTCATCCGCGCCTACGGTGGTACGGCCACGCGGTGCCTGCAACAGGCCGCCAGACAGCCCATCGTCCACGTGCCACGCATGACGCTCCACTGCGACTTTGCCCAATGGTCGCTGCTGGAGGGACGTATCCGCGAACGCGGCATCGCGATCGAAAACGCAATCTATGGAGCGCAGGCTGTGGACGCTATCCTCGTCGTGCCATCAGGCCAAGAACCTGACCTCGCGCACTTGGTAGCCGATGCTACGCAGGGCCGAGGCAGCCTTGTAGCTTTACCCGAAAATTGTCCTTGACACCTTTTTTCCTCACACCTTTTTTCCTTGATGCAATGCGCGACAAACAACACGATCACGAGCACGCAGGCGAAGCTCAGGGTGTCCTCTTTTGTAAACTAGATCAGCCCAGCCCTGCGCGGGCCAATCCCCCCCACACGGGCTAGAGCAATGCGAACTCAGCAGCAATCTTGGTTATCCTATTTTGACCCAGACCTATCAATAAATCTATCCAATCCCTCAATCAACTGCCTCATTTGTGCTTTCGTCTTGTCGTTGTGCTTCGGAACTCGACCTGCAGCCAAGTTTTCTTGCACCGCACGCAACAAAGCGAGTTTGTTTCCCCCTGTCGCATCTCCAATTAATTGCACTTGATCTACCTCATCAATTATATCTTCGATATGCGTAGCTCCTTTCACAAGAATGTTAAGCTCCGTCATTTCCTCTGGCTGTATGGACAGCTCGCGAACCAAGTTCGTTTTCCCATCTTTCCCGCCACGGTCCGAATCAAATACAACCCGCACAGGCAAGCCCCATCCGCGGTGCAGAGAGACTATGGCACCTAATGTGCCCGCCCCACGAGCTGGAAAGATTGGCCCCACATCCTTTTTAAGGACCAAACATGCATACTTTATGAAGTAATAGTCAGATTTCCCCTCCACTATTATCCCGCCTACTTTGTAATCAAAACTAGAAGGGCGAACTTCAAGCGTATCTAAAATAGGTTGGAAGTAACTTGTTTTGTTTGGGTGCTCTTGCACAAACTGTCGGTACGGAACAGCTTGAACATCGACAGTGGAATCCTCATGAACCCCATCTTCAATAATGCTTCCATCAGGCGCTGACGATTTATCAAAGACAATGTAGGCCTGCTCAAGCCACTTTGGCTCAACCATGTAGTGACTATGTGTTGAATAAATAAGACGATGTGGTGGCTTTGCAATTGCTGGAAAACTTTCCAGCAATTTTTTCTGCGCAGCGGCATGCAGATTTGAAGCGGGCTCGTCAAACAAAAAGATAGTAGCCCTCTGCTTTTCTCGGTGAATACGAAACTGCGTAAAAAGTAAGAACGAAAAGAACCAACGGAACCCCAAGGAACGATCTTCTACAGAATAGATGTTGGAACCATCTTTGATTCTGAAGCGAATGTAAGCGTCGTGTCTAACAGCCTCCCGCTCAGAGCCATCGCTCTGCTTTAACGATCGTCCTTTTTCATACTGAAGATCAATTTCAATAGTCTTTGATCCAAATTTTTCTCCGAAAACCTCATTCCACTTCGAAAACACGAGCTTAGTTACTGCTCGCTCAGCACGAGATATGACCTGCTTTACTTTGTCTTCTTCAGAAGTTCCAACGAAGGAGCTAAACCAACTCTCCCAGGCCCCCTGATTCTCTGCCTTGTGCAGCCGCTCCAAGATACTTTCGTTAATCGTATATCCATTCCCATCGTAATCTAGAATGTCTTGGAATAGTTGTTGATAAAACTTGTTACGAGGCGAACTATCTCTATTAGTCAAATAAATTTTCTTTGGGAAGTCGAACACAAATGTTGGGTAGTAAGCAATCGTCGGCAGCATGCGCCAGACCATTAACGTTAGTTCGTCGCGCTCGTCCTTCTTCATTGCACGGAACGCTTTCGCCCTGCGGCTTTTTACCTCCAGTCCGCCTATTTCTAATTCCTCTTCAGTTGAAACAAAATCACCATTTTTGTAACGATGCACCAGTCTTACCTCGAATCTCTCAGGGAATGTTTTATTTGAAAAAACTAACCCGAGGTTTTTTTGAAATTGCTTTTTCACTACCTCCCAATCAGTTTCAGTTGCTTTCACATAGGCAGTGACGCTCACTTCGCCGGAAAAGATCGATATTTTGTCCCGTGGCACCCACTGCTCGCGCTGTTGTTCGGCGCTACGCGCACTCTTGACTACTAGCTCGGTTTCCGCATCTGGCGAAAAGCTGTGCATAGCTTCTAAAAGAGTTGTTTTGCCGCTCTCGTTTAGACCCACGAGCGTGTGCACGCGAGCAATATCCTTCTCGGAGAAGCGGATCTTCGCGCCTCTGACGCCCTTAAAGTTGGAAATATCTAGACCAACAATTTCCATGCCCTTCCCCTGATTCATCGACAGTGGCTGATCTAATGATTTCTTAGCTTACACCTCAAACCATCGGCAACTTCAACCCTTGGTCTTTCGCACAGGCGATGGCATCAGGGTAACCGGCGTCCGCGTGGCGCATCACCCCGGTGCCGGGATCGTTCCACAGCACGCGCGCGATGCGGGCGTCGGCTTCCTTGGTGCCGTCGCAGACGATCACGAGGCCGGCGTGTTGCGAGTAGCCCATGCCGACGCCGCCGCCGTGGTGGAACGATACCCAGGTCGCGCCGCTTGCGGTGTTGAGCAGCGCGTTGAGCAGCGGCCAGTCGGAAACCGCATCGGAACCGTCGCGCATGCTTTCGGTCTCGCGATTCGGTGAAGCGACCGAACCGGAATCGAGGTGATCGCGGCCGATGCACACGGGCGCTTTCAGTTCACCGTTGCGCACCATTTCGTTGAAGGCCAACCCCAGCTTGTCGCGCTGGCCCAACCCCACCCAACAGATGCGCGACGGCAGGCCCTGCCAATGGATGCGCTGCTCGGCCATGTCGAGCCAGTTGTGCAGGTGCTTGTCGTCGGGGATCAGTTCCTTGACCTTGGCGTCGGTCTTCAGGATGTCCTCAGGATCGCCTGACAGCGCGACCCAACGGAATGGCCCGACCCCGCGGCAAAACAGCGGGCGCACGTAGGCCGGCACGAAACCGGGGAAGTCGAACGCGTTTTTGCAGCCGACGTCGAACGCCATCTGACGGATGTTGTTGCCGTAGTCGAAGGTCGGGATGCCTTGCGCGTGGAATGCCAGCATCGCTTCGACGTGGGTTTTCATGGATTGCTTGGCGGCGTCGCGCGTGCCGTCGGGGTCGGACTTGCGACGCTCGA
>Ga0207647_10002423_pt1 | contig 14149 bp, 14 predicted proteins | sample KBSCornC2_FD_184295 | JGI IMG/M metagenome (GOLD analysis project Ga0207647, IMG submission 184295) | Corn rhizosphere microbial communities from Kellogg Biological Station, Michigan, USA - C2 (SPAdes) (version 2) | ecosystem: Host-associated > Plants > Roots > Rhizosphere ...
CCTGACAGCTCACCGATGGTCGAGCGACCGATCGACGAGGAGCCCGCGATCGCCGAAACCGCGCCGGCCGAAGAGCCGCAACCCGCTCCCGCGAAGCGCGGGCGGCGCAAGAAGGCCGCGCCCGAGGCGGAAATGACCGTGCCAGAGCCCGCGCCTGCCGAGGCCCCACCAGCCGAGACCGCTGACCAGGCCGCACCCGCCGAAAAGCCCGCGCGCAAGCGACGCTCGAAGAAGGCCGAGGCGGCTGAGGCAAATCCGACGCCGGCTCCCGAGCCAGTCCCCGTCCCCGCCGCCAACAATGACATCGCTGAAGAGACTTCGGACGAGCCGCGACGCAGCGGCTGGTGGCAGCGGACGTTCGGATGATCCTTCTACCGGGCAGTATTTAATCGTCGGTTCACCGGCAAAAATGCTAGAGCCGCGCTGATGAACTCGCCGCTCGCCCGCCTCGCGCGCATGTTCATGCTGGCGCTGATGCTTGGCATGGCGTCGGTCCAGCCCGCGCTCGCGCAGCAACAGCAGGACTCGGGGCCCTCGGTACTGCGCGACACCGAGACCGAGCTGATGTTCAAGCAGATGGCGACGCCGCTGATCGTCGCCGCGGGTCTGGACCCAAACAGCGCCAAGGTGGTGCTGGTCAACGACCCGGAGATCAACGCCTTCGTGGCGACAGGCCAGACGGTTTATGTCCAGTCCGGGCTGCTTGAGGCCTGCGACAATGTGAACCAGCTCCAGGGCGTTGTCGCGCACGAGCTAGGCCACATCGTTGCCGGAGATTCAATCCGCAGCGGCCAGGGTGTGAAACAGGCCACCGGAATCCAAATCCTGTCGTTGCTGCTGGGCGCGGTTGCGATCGCCGCGGGCGGCGGCGCCGACGCCGGAATGGGCATACTCCAGGCGGGCCAGCGCGCGGCGCTCGGCGAGTTCCTTGCCTTCACACGCGCTCAGGAGGCTACCGCGGACGCATCGGGCGCGCGGTTCCTGTCGAAGGCGGGAATCAGCGGCAAGGGCCTGCTCGACTTTTTCGCGAAGCTGCAGAACGAGGAATATCGTTACGCCGTCTACTCGAAAGACAGCTTCGACAGTAACCACCCCCTCTCATCCGAGCGAATTCAGGCGCTGCAGCAAAAGTTTCAGGCGGACCCGGCTTACAACAATCCGATCGACCCCGCGCTCGAGGCGCGCTTCGAGCGAGTCAAGGCGAAGCTCCTGGGCTACATCGATCCCAAGCAGGCGGTAATCAAATATCCCGAGAGCGACCAGAGCGTCCCTGCCCATTACGCCCGAGCCTACGCCTACCACCTCGGCGGCTATCCGCAGAAGGCCGAAGGCGAGGCCGATGCGCTGCTCGCCAAGGACCCGCACGATCCCTTCTTCCTCGAGCTCAAGGGTCAGATCCTGCTGGAGGGCGGCAAGCCGAAGGAGGCGATTCCGCCGCTTCGCGAGGCGGTCGAGCGCTCCAACGAGGCGCCGATGATCGCTGCGATGCTCGGCCACGCCCTGGTCGCGACCGAGGACCCGAAGAATTTCGCCGAAGCCAAGCAGATCCTCAAGGTGGCCGTCAACCGCGACAATGAGGACCCGTTCGCCTGGTACCAGCTGGGAATCATCTACGACCGCGAAGGCGATGATGCGCGGGCTGCGCTGGCGACCGCGGAGCGGAACAATCTCGAGGACAATCCGAAGATGGCGCTGGCGAGCGCGCAGATGGCGATGAAGGGCATCCCGGCGGGAACGCCCGACTATCTTCGAGCGCAGGACATCGCCATGGTATCGAAGGCGGAGCTCGCCAAGAAAGACAAGAAATACCGAGAGCCGAAAGACCAGATCAGGTGAGCGACAAGAATGCGGCGCCCGCGCGCCAGAACGTCTTCGGGGCGGCCGTCGCCGGAGGAATCATCGGCTCGCTCCTGACCGCGGCACTGTTGTTCTTCGCGGTGCCTGGTGTCCTCGGAAGCAAGATCGTCCGCCAAGGATTGCTGGCCGATCCCAAGATCCTGACCGACACGGTCGATGCGCTGCGGGACGCGCAATATGCGCCCGTCCTTTCGGCCAACCGCGCCGCGATCGAAACCCCGTTCGCAAGCTCGTGGAAGGGCGCAGCCAAGCCCGACGTGACTCTCGTCGAATTCTTCGATTATGCCTGCCCCTATTGCAAGGCGAGCAACCCCGCGGTCGATAAGCTGCTGAAGGAGGACAAGGGTTTGCGCGTGGTCTATCGGGAGCTGCCGATCCTCGGCCCCGACAGCGTGGTCGCGGCACGGCTGTCGCTCGAAGCTTCCAAGCTGGGCCGCTTCGCTGAGTTCCACGATACGCTGTGGGCAACGGGACGGCCCGCGCCCGACACGAACGCCAAGGCGGCGGCTGCCGCAGGCATCGATCCGGCTCCGAAGCAAGATCCGGAAGTGGAGGCCGAGCTCAACCGCAACATGAAGCTTGCGGGGGAGCTTGGAGCGACGGGAACGCCGCTGTTCGTTGTCGGCGATCGGGTGATGAATGGGGCGGTGGGCTACGATATGCTCAAGGACGCGATCGACAAGGCGCGCGCGAAAGGCTGAGCCGCAATGCTGTTGGCCGATGCAATTCTCTTGGCCGTGGTCGTCGCCATTACTGCATATGCGTGGCGTAAGCGCCGCAGCACCGAAGAAACATCAAATTCAGTTCGAAGCGCCGGGCTCGCGATGCTCTGCCAGAACGCACGGCAGCAGAGCTCAATCGAGCTCAGAACCAAGCTAAGCTCGGGCGTGTTGGTCGGAGCTTACAAAGAGGCAGCGGAACTGGTCCTCCGCGAACGTGGCGAGGCGTGAAGCTTTAGAACAGCGAAACGAAGAACAGCAGCGTCGCTAACGCCATGACTGCCGTGGCGGCCCAACCAAGGATCGCCCCGCGGCGACCCAGCGTCAGCTTTCCCATCGCGCGTGGATTGGTCACGATCAGCATCATCAGCGCCATCAGTGGTGCGGCGAGAACGCCGTTGATCACCGCGCTCCAGTAGAGCGCGCGCACCGGATTGACTCCGACCGATTCCAGCAAGGCACCGGCAAGTGTCGTCGCGGCGATTGTCCCGTAGAACAGGCGCGCCTTCAGCGGCTTGGAGTCGAGGCTGGCCGGCCGGCCGAGCATCTCGGAAACCGCATATGCCGCCGATCCAGCCAGCACCGGCACAGCGAGCAAGCCGGTTCCGACAATACCCAGCGCGAACAAAAGGAACGCGAAGCGGCCGGCGACCGGCTCGAGCGCCTGTGCCGCCTGATTTGCCGTTTCGATCGTCGTGATGCCGTGTACGTGCAACGTCGCCGCCGCGGCAAAGACGATGAATATGGCCACCAGGTTGCTGAAGACCATGCCGACCAGCGTATCCTGACGGATCCGGGCAAGTTCGGGTCCGGCTCTTCTTGGCGTGACATAGAGCGGCTTTGCGTGGCTTCGCTTTTCCTCCTCGATCTCCTGCGCCGCCTGCCAGAAGAAGAGGTAGGGACTTATCGTCGTGCCGAGGATCGCAATGAAGCCGGTGGCGAAGGCAGTCGTCCACTCGATATGCGGAATGAGCACGCCCCTGAGCGCCTCTCCCCAGGGCACATGCACCGTCAACACGACCGCGACATAAGCGAACAGGCTGAGCGTGGTGAACTTCAGAACCGAGGCATATTCGCCGTAGTTAAGGAAGATTTCGAGGACGACGCAGAGAAGCCCGAAGCCCAGCGTATAGGCGACGAGGTCGCCGCCGAGCAGCATCTGCATCGCCGCTCCCATCGCGCTGAGATCGGCGCCCAGATTGATGATATTGGCGAAGAGAAGGAGCACGACCGCTGACCACAGCAACGGGCGCGGATAATGGCGCCTGAGGTTCGCCGCGATGCCTCGCCCGGTGACCGATCCGATCTGCGCCGAGACGTCCTGGATCACGGTCATGAACGGCAGGCAGAACAGGAGCGTCCAGGACAGGCCGTAGCCGAACTCCGCGCCAACCTGGCTGTAGGTGCCGATGCCGCTTGGATCGTCGTCTGCGGCGCCGGTGATCAGGCCTGGGCCGAGCCGCGCCAGGAACGACTTTCGCTGCTCCTCGGCCACGCCACCCTCCCCGATCCTTACTGCTGCTAGCTAGCCGGTTCGCCCGCGCCCTTGAAGCCCTGCGCGACGACATACCATTCGCTCGAATCTTTCCGGCTGGCCGGCGGCTTGGCATGCTTCACGGTCGAGAAGCTGCGCTTCAGCTCGGCCACGAGCTGGTTGTCGGCACCGCCGGCGAGCACCTTGGCGACATAGGCCCCCCCGGGGCGCAGCACCTCACGGGCGAACTCCAGCCCGGTTTCGACCAGCGCCATGGTTCGCAGGTGGTCCGTCTGCTGGTGCCCGACGGTGTTCGCCGCCATGTCGGAGAGGACCAGGTCGGCCGGGCCGCCGAGCGCTTGCTGCAGCCGCTCCGGCGCCGCCTCGTCCATGAAATCCATCTGGAGGATCGTGACGCCCTCGATGGGGTCAGTCGGGAGGAGGTCGATCCCGACGATGCGAGCCTGCGGCGCCTTGCGCCGCACCACCTGGCTCCAGCCGCCCGGCGCCATGCCGAGGTCCACGACGGCCTTTACGCCCTTGAGCAGTCCGAAGCGCTCATCCAGCTCGAGCAATTTGTAAGCGGCTCGGCTCCGGTAATTTTCGGCCCTGGCGCGCTTCACATATGGGTCGTTGAGCTGCCGTTCGAGCCAGCGTGTCGATGAGACCTTGCGACCCTTGGCGGTCTTCAGCCTTTTCATCCCCTCTCCTTTAGGGGAGGGGATGAGCCGCAAAGCGGCGAAGGGGTGGGGCAACCGAGATAGGAAGTCCCCACCCCGGCCCCTCCCCTGAAGGGGAGGGGAACGGTCACAATTGCCATCCATCCCTCGCCATCAGCGAGCGCAATATGCCCTCGCGGATGCCGCGGTCGGCGACGCCGAGATTCTGCGCCGGCCAGATCTCCATGATCGCCTCGAGGATCGCGCAGCCGGCGACGACCAGATCGGCGCGCTCGTTGCCGATGCACGGCAGCGCCGAGCGCTCGTCATAATCCATGCCGGCGATCATGCTGCTGATCTTCTGCATCGCTTCGATCGGCACGTGGAGACCGTCGACAGCGCGGCGGTCGTAGGATGGAAGCGCGAGGTGGACGCTGGCGAGCGTCGTCACGGTCCCGCTGGTGCCGAGCAGGCGAATGCCCTCGCGCTTCTCGGGGAGCATGGTCGCGAAATTCGCGAAGGCGCGGCGCGCGCGCTCGCGCATCCGCTCGTAGGCCTTGATCCGGTCAGGACCCTCGAGCGCCTCCCGACCCTCGCTTTCGGTGAGCGATACGACGCCCCATGGAGCGCTCCACCACGCGCGGATCCTGGGCGTCCCCTCTTCCTGATCGATCAGCACCAGCTCGGTCGAGCCGCCGCCAATGTCGAAGATCAGCGCCGGCCCATCTCCCGGCTCGAGCAGCTTATGGCAGCCGAGGACGGCGAGCCGGGCCTCTTCGGCGGGCTCGATGATGTCGAGCACGATCCCGGTCTGCTCGCGCACCCTGTCCGCGAATTCGCGGCCGTTCTTGGCGCGCCGGCAGGCCTCGGTCGCGACCGACCGCGAGATCGAGACGTTGCGGCGGCGCAGCTTCTCCGCACAGACGCCGAGGGCGCCGACGGCGCGGTCCATGGCGTGCTGCGACAGCTCACCGGTGTGAGAGAGGCCCTCACCGAGACGTACGATGCGCGAGAATGCGTCGATGACCGTGAACCCGCTCTCGTTCGGACGAGCGATTAGCAGCCGGCAATTGTTTGTGCCGAGATCAATCGCGCCATAGGTTCGGCGGTGCGGCTCACGCCGTGCTGGCGAGCCCTGGTCCGACGGCCTGTCCTGCGGCCGATAACCCTGCCGCGGGACCGGCGCACTGGCGACTCCCTGCGCCATTGTAACGCCCGTTTCTGTCCTGCACCGCACGAAAGTGGCGGCTGACTTGGCTGCGTCTTAATCACAAATTGATGCCTTTGGGCAAGGCCGCAGGGGCCTCGGCGCAGCGTTGACAGGGTACGGCCCGCTTTCTATCTCGCCCGCTCCCAAGCTGCCCCGTCGTCTAATGGTAAGACTACGGACTCTGACTCCGTCAATCGTGGTTCGAATCCACGCGGGGCATCCAGCTCAGTCCGAGCGTTGCGAGAGCGTCCTCGCGACGGCGTCGCGCCAGCCGGCGACCAGGCCGGCGCGCCGCTCGGCCGGCATCGCAGGCCTGAAGGCATCGCGCTGGCGCCACGTCCGCTCCACCGCCTCCAGGCTGTCCCAGACGCCGGTCGCCAGCCCCGCGAGGAACGCGGCCCCAAGCGCCGTCGTCTCGAGATTTTGGGGCCGCTCGACGGGCACCTGCAGGATGTCGGCGAGGAACTGGGCGAGCCAGCCGTTGGCGGCCATCCCGCCGTCGATCCGCACGGCCTCGATCGGGGAATCGAAATCGAGCGCCATCGCCTCGATCAGGTCGAGGCTCTGGTAGGCGACCGCTTCGAGCGCGGCGCGCGCTAGGTGCGCTCGCGTGGCATCGAGCGTCAGGCCGAAGATCGCGGCGCGCGCATCGGGGTCCCAGTGCGGTGCGCCCAGTCCGACGAAGGCGGGGACCATGAAGACACCGTGGCTGTCGGGAAGCCCGGTCGCCAGGCTGTCGGTCTGGGCCGCGTCCGCAATCACGCCGAGCCCGTCGCGAAGCCATTTCACGGCGGCCCCGGCGACGAAGATCGAGCCTTCGAGCGCGTAGGTCGTCTCTCCGCGCAGCCGATAAGCCGGCGTCGTCAGCAGTCGATGCCGGGACGTCACCGGCTCATTGCCGGTGTTGACGAGCATGAAGCAGCCGGTGCCGTAAGTCGACTTGACCATGCCCCGGTGAAAGCAGGCCTGGCCGAACAGGGCCGCCTGCTGGTCGCCCGCCATGCCGGCGATCGGCAGCTCGGCGTCAAACAGGCCGCGCGCCGTGGTCCCGAACAACCGGCTGTTGTCGTGGACCTCGGGCAGCAGCGTTTCGGGCACGCGAAACAGCCGGCACAACTCGAGGTCCCAGGCGCCGCTGCGGATGTCGAGCAGCGACGTACGGCTGGCGTTGGTGAGGTCCGTCGCATGGACCGCGCCGCCGGTCAGCCGCCACAGCAGGAAACAGTCGATCGTCCCGCAGGCGAGCTCGCCGCGCTCCGCGCGTGCTCGCGCTCCGGGCACATGATCGAGGATCCAGGCGATCTTGGTTGCCGAGAAATAAGGGTCGAGCAGGAGCCCGGTCCTGCCTTGCACCAGCGCTTCTGCGTCGTCGGCCCGGAGGCGGGCGCATTCATCCGCTGTGCGCCGATCCTGCCAGACGATCGCGCGGTGGATCGCCTCTCCGGTCGCGCGATCCCAGACAACGACGGTCTCGCGCTGGTTGGTGATTCCGATGCCGGCGACACGCGCGGGATCGACGGCGCCGAGCGCCTCGCGCGCAACGTCGAGCGTGTCCTGCCAGATGCGGTCGGGATCGTGCTCGACCCAGCCCCGTTGGGGATAATGTTGCTCGAGTTCGCGCTGCGCCACGGCGACGGCCGCCGCGTTCGCGTCGAATAGGATCGCACGCGTCGACGTCGTGCCGTGATCGATTGCCAGCACATGATCGGCTCGCCCCACCGAGCGATCATAGCCGCCGTTCGCGGCGGCGTCAGCGGGTCAGGAGCCGCGCAGCACCGCGCCGCCGCCGTGGACCGCGCTCGATACCTGCGGATTGCCCCAGAAACGCACGAGCCCGCCGCCGTTGACCGCGGCCGAGAGGTTGGCCCGCGGACGCACGAGGACCTGACCGCCCCCATGCACCGCGGCCGACACTGCATTCGCCTCGACGCCGCGCGCATCGATGTGACCGCCGCCCATGACGGCGACGGCGAGCCGCGACTGCGGGCGGAAGTTCCCCTGCGTAACGATCCCGCCACCGCCGGTGACGGCCAGATTGGGCACGTCGGGGGACTGAATCTCGATGCGAAGCCGGTACAGCCTCGGACAGCGATCGTTGCAGGTATCGATCCGCAGCTTGCCGTCCTCCTCGACCCGCATCCGGGTGAACTGGCTGCTGCCTTCCCGGATGATGACTCGCTCCGCCGGCCCTGGAATGACCGTGACCATGCCGCCGCCACGCAGTTCAACCGAGCGGAACTGGGGCACGGGCACGACTTCTGCCGCAAAGGCCGGGGCAGCAGTGGCCAAGACACCGGTAAGCACGAGCAACATCGGACGCATCGAACGCATCGGAATCATCCCTCAATTAGATTCGCTACATATGTAGCGCTACAAATCCAGCGCGTCCAGCCCCCCGCTTGAAGCGCGGCTGCAACGGCTGCATGGCGGCAGGCATGACCGCGCCGCTCACGATCATCGGCAGCTTCGTCAGCCCCTATGTCCGCAAGGTGCTGGCCTGCATCAACCTGAAGCAGTTGAGCTACCAGGTCGACCCGATCACGCCTTTCTTCGGCAGCGACGAATTCGAAAGGTTGAGCCCGCTGAGGCGCATCCCCGTGCTGATCGACAGGCAGTTCTCGGTCAGCGATTCGACCGTCGTCTGCGAGTATCTCGACGATGCCTACGCAGGCCATCCACTCCTTCCGCCCGATCCGAAGGATCGCGCAAGGGCGCGCTGGCTCGAGGAGTTCGCCGACACGCGGCTCGGCGACGTCTTCATCTGGGGGCTGTTCTACCAGAAGATCGTCCATCCGCTCGTGTGGGGCGAACCCGGCGACCAGGCGCGGATCGAGAAGACGCTCAACGAGGATGCACCCGCGGCGCTCGATTATCTGGAGGCACAGTTGCCGGCGGATGGCTATCTGTTCGGCGAAATCGGCCTTGCCGACATCGCGGTGGCAAGCTTCTTCCGAAACGCCGCATATGCCGGGTTCGAGCCCGATCCGGAGCGCTGGCCGCGGACCGCCGGCTTCGTCGATCGGACCCTCTCCCACCCCTGCATCGATCAACTGCTGAGGTTCGAGGACGTCCAGCGCAATGCCGCCATCAAGGGGCGGAGGCAGGCGCTGCTCGACGCCGGAGCGCCGCTGACGTCCCAGACCTGGGGCGAGCGCGAGCCGCGCAAGGGCTATATGCGGCTCTAGTGCTGGTGGCTCGAGATCCAGTGCTCGAGCCGCGTCCGAAGCGACCGCTTCGACGGAATATATCCCGGCTCGGGCACGGCCGGCGATTCGGAAGGCTCATAGAGGGTCAAATTCTCGGGCATTTTCGGGCGGTGCGCCTCGCGGCCGCGCAGCAGGTCCTCCGCCGCCGCGAGCGAGCGGTGCACGTCCTCGGCCGTAAACGGCTTCATCAGGCACCCGATGGCGAGGTCGGGCATCGGAAACCGCGGCGCCTTGCCGCTGACGAACAGGCAGGCGACGCCGAGGTCGTTCAGGCGAACCGCGACCGAAAAACCGGTCGTGCCGTGGGCGAGGTGCAGGTCGAGCAGGACAAGGTCCGGGTCGAAGGTCTCGGCGGCCGCAACCGCGCCGTCTGCGTCGTCCGCGATCGCAACCACGCGGTAGCGAGGATTGTCCTCGACCAGATATTTCAGCGTCACCGCCAGCTGGCTGTCGTCTTCGACGATCAGGATCTTCAGCACCGACACGTCCTCCCTAGGCCCAAGGGAATTGCAGCGCGGAGATTCCCCCCGGAAAATCCGTGGCTTGGATGCTCGCACAGGAAGGATTCGCCTGCGAATCCCTCGTGAACGCAGTTATCGCCGAGACGGCCCCATCGCGCGCCGGAACGAAAAAGGCGCCCCGGACCCTGCGGTCCGAGGCGCCTCCACCCCTCCAGGTTAACTTCGCTCAGGCGCGATAAAAGATGTGCGCACCGATCTGCTGGACTTCGACCAGGCTGCGCCGCCAGGTCGGAGCTACATAATTCGCGTGATACCAGAGCACGTCATTGCTGAGGCTCGGAACGACGTTGGCCACGGCGAGCTGAGCCACGGCCTCGGCCTTCTGCCAGGCATAGGAATTGGTGTCGACGCTCGGGAATTCGCCGTGCCGCACGAAGGAGAACTGCGCGTGCTGCTTGACTACGCTGCACCAGTCGGGCGGATAACGGCCCGACGCGGCACGGTTCATGACGACGCGGGCGACCGCGAGCTGGCCTTCGACGCTCTCGCCGCGAGCCTCGAAATAGACTGCGGTTGCGAGGCAGTTGGTCTGCTCGTCGAGCGGCGCATTGCTGGCGAACTTGTCGACCAGCGCCTGGAGCGGCCAGCCGCCCTTGTAGAGCCAGGCCGCTTCAGTCGCCATCGCCGGAGCCAGCTTGACCGTGACCGACGAAGCTGCGGGTGCCTGCGTGACGGCCGAACTCACCGTTGCGACGGCTGGCTGAGCCAGTGCGGCAACGTCCTGCGCATTCGCGCTCGAGCCGATCGCGAGCATAAAAAAGCCGATGACCGCGGACGCGGTGCGTCCGCCGAGAAGCTTTACCACTATTTTTTCTTGCCTTTGTTGGCGGGAGAAAGACCCGCTGGAGGCGCTTCAATGAGCGCTCTTGATCTCCAGCGGGGGATCGCCCGTCTTGCCTCGAGCCGGCCGTTCTCTTGAACGTCGCCGGCTCACCGCTCCCATTCGCTGAACCCCAGATAAGTTAACTTCCGGCTGAGTCCAAGGACGTGTCGGTGAGTTGTGCGACTCGCGGGATGGAATCAGGAACCCTTTCAGAACGTTCAGTTTTCTTGAGTTTTCCACAGCCGTTGTAAACGCTTCACCGATGGTTTTGCTCGGCTCGTCGGCGCGCTATCCATGCGGTCCCGGAAGGAGACATTCGAGTGGCCCACTGGCTGATGAAATCCGAGCCCGAAAGCTACAGTTGGGCCGACCTGGTGCGCGATGGCGGCACCGAATGGGACGGCGTGCGGAACAACGCCGCGCGGCTGCACCTGAAGGCCATGAAGCGCGGCGACGAAGCCCTTTTCTACCACAGCATGTCGGACAAGGCGGTGGTCGGCATCATGCGGATCACGCGCGGCGCGGAGCCCGATCCCAAGGCGCCCGATTGGGTCCGGGTCAGGGTCGAGCCCGTCCGCCCGCTGGCCCGGCCAGTCACGCTGGCCGAGATCAAGGCCGAGCCCGAGCTCGCCAAGATGGAATTGATCCGCCAGTCGCGCCTGTCGGTCGCCCCGGTCAGGGATGAGGAGTGGAAGCTGATCCTGCAGATGGAAGTTTCGCCGCCGTAATGGCCGGTTCATCCGAGGTCCGTAGGAAGCGCCTTCGCATGACCAAGAGAATGCCCCGACTGCTGCTGGCCGCCGCAGCCATTTCCATTGCATCGCCGGCGGCGGGCAATGACTCCGCCCATCCGACCGTAGTCGAGCTGTACCAGAGCCAGGGCTGCTCCTCTTGCCCACCGGCCATTGCGAACATCAACAAGCTTGCCGTTCGTCCCGACATCCTGGCGCTGACATTCGCGGTCACCTACTGGGACCAGCTTGGCTGGAAGGACACGTTCGCGCGACCCGAATTCACCGCTCGACAATGGGCTTTTGCGCACGCCAGCGGCCGCTCCAACGTCGCCACTCCTCAAACGATCGTCAACGGACGCGCGACCGCAAATGGGGGCGATGCCGGCGAACTGATCGCGGCGATCCGATCGGCGGACCGCGGCAAGTCTGGGCCGGCGATTACAATTTCCCACGACATGGTTCAGGTCGGTCCCGGCGTCGCTGTGAAGCCCGCCACGATCTGGCTCGTGCGCTATGATCCGCGGCCGCTCAACGTCCCGATCCGCGCCGGCGAAAATGACGGCCGGACGATCACTCATCGCAATGTTGTGCGCTCATTATCGGCGATCGGCATCTGGACCGGAAAAGCCGTCGGCGTTTCCCTGCCGCGGCGCGATGCGAACCTGCGTTCGGCCATCCTCGTTCAGAGCGGCGCCGGCGGACCGATCCTCGCGGCCGCGAGGCTGTAAGCTCACCTCTATACATCCCGCATGCTGGGATCGGCGGCTAGCGCCCCCTACCGCGGCTGCCGCGAAACCCTTGTGCGTTACGCCGCTTCGAGCTTGCGGGCCTCGCGCTTGCGCTCGTGCGGATCGAGATAGCGCTTGCGGATCCGGATTGCCTTCGGCGTCACTTCGACCAGCTCGTCGTCCTGGATGTATGCGATCGCCTGTTCGAGGCTCATGCGCTTGGGCGGGGTCAGGCGGATGCCTTCGTCCTTGCCGCTGGCGCGGAAATTGGTGAGCTGCTTCGACTTCAGGGGGTTGACCTCGAGGTCCTGCGGCTTGGCGTTCTCGCCGATGACCATGCCCTCGTAGAGCATCTCGCCCGGCGAGACGAAGAGGATGCCGCGCTCCTCCAGCGCATTCAGCGCATAGGCGACCGCCGGGCCCTGCTCCATCGAGATGAGGACGCCGTTCTGCCGCCCGGCGATCGGGCCCTTGTAGGGCCCGTAGCGCTCGAACAGCCGGTTCATGATGCCCGTGCCGCGCGTGTCGGACAGGAACTCGCCATGATAGCCGATGAGGCCCCGGCTGGGCGCAGAGAAGGTCAGCCGGGTCTTGCCGCCGCCCGAGGGGCGCATGTCGGTCATCTCCGCCTTGCGCATCGCCATCTTGTCGATAACCGTGCCGGAGAACTCGTCGTCGACGTCGACGACGACCGTCTCATAAGGCTCCTCGCGGCCGTTGGGGCCGTCGCGGAACAGCACTCGGGGACGGCTGATGCCGAGCTCGAAGCCTTCGCGGCGGAGCGTTTCAATCAGCACGCCAAGCTGGAGCTCGCCGCGGCCGGCGACTTCGAAGCTGTCGTTGTCCGGCGCCGTTGTGACCCGGATCGCGACGTTACCCTCGGCCTCGCGTTCCAGGCGCTCCCGAATGACACGGCTCTGCACCTTGTCGCCGTCCTTGCCGGCGAACGGGCTGTCGTTGACCGAAAAGCTCATCGCCAGCGTCGGCGGGTCGATCGGCCGTGCGTGCAGCGGCCCCTGGACCGAGGGATCGGCGAAGGTGTTGGAAACGGTCGCCTTGAGGAGGCCGGCGATGGCGACGATCTCGCCCGCTTCGGCGCTTTCCACCGGGACGCGCTCAAGGCCGCGAAACGCGAAAACCTTGGTTGCACGGCCTTCCTCGACGACATTGCCGTTCACGTCGAGCGCCTTGATCGGCATGTTGGTCGTAAGCTTGCCGCTCTCGATCCGGCCGGTGAGGATTCGCCCGAGGAATGGATCGCGGTCGAGCAAGGTCGCGAGCATCCGGAACGGGCCGGCGTCCACGCGCGGGCGCGGAACATGGCTCACGATGGTCTCGAACAGCGGCGTCAGATCACCTTGGCGGACGTCGTCGGTGAGGCCGGCGTAGCCCGCACGGCCGCTCGCGTAGAGGGTCGGGAAATCGAGCTGCTCGTCGTTCGCCTCGAGATTCAGGAACAACTCGAACACTTCGTCGAGCACCTCGGCCGGCCGTGCATCCGGACGGTCGATCTTGTTGACGACGACGATGGGCCTCAAGCCCAACGCAAGCGCCTTGCCGGTAACGAACTTGGTCTGTGGCATCGGCCCTTCGGCAGCGTCGACCAGCAGGATCACGCCGTCGACCATCGACAGGATGCGCTCCACCTCGGCGCCGAAGTCGGCGTGGCCGGGCGTGTCGACGATGTTGATGTGCGTGCCCTGCCACTCGACGCTCGTGCACTTGGCGAGGATGGTGATCCCCCGCTCCTTCTCGAGGTCGTTCGAATCCATCGCCCGCTCCTCCACGCGCTGGTTGTCGCGGAAGGTGCCGGACTGGCGGAAGAGCTGGTCGACGAGCGTTGTCTTGCCGTGGTCGACGTGGGCGATGATCGCCACGTTACGCAGATTCATGAGTCAATTTTCCGGAAGAAGAAGTCGCGCCGCACATAGTGATTTCGCTCCTATGTTGCAATGCAGCATGAACGCGTGCCGCGCTCAAACGTTGTATCGGCACCTTCAGACGAGGAGGATAGTAATGCCCCGCGGAGCGTACACAGCCAAGCAGGAACGCAAGGCCGACCATATCGAAAAGAGCTATGAGAAGCGCGGCGTTTCCAAGAAGGAAGCGGAGGAGCGCGCCTGGCGAACTGTCAACAAGCAGGACAAGGGCGGCAAGAACGAAGGCTCGGGCCGCTCCAGCAGCCGCAGTGCCGCCGCCAAGAAGGGCAGGGAAACCC
>Ga0207647_10002425_pt1 | contig 14144 bp, 10 predicted proteins | sample KBSCornC2_FD_184295 | JGI IMG/M metagenome (GOLD analysis project Ga0207647, IMG submission 184295) | Corn rhizosphere microbial communities from Kellogg Biological Station, Michigan, USA - C2 (SPAdes) (version 2) | ecosystem: Host-associated > Plants > Roots > Rhizosphere ...
TCTGCGCAGCCTCAGGCGCAACAAGGCGCTCACCGCGCTGATGGTGGTGGCGATCGCGCTGGGCATCGGCGCCAGCATGACCACGCTCACGGTGCTGCATGTGCTGTCGGGCGATCCGTTGCCGGGGAAGAGCGGCAAGCTGTTCTATCCGCAGCTGGATCCGCAGGATATGGACGGCTACAAGCCGCAGGACGATCCGCCGGAGCAGGTCAGCTGGATCGACGGCATGGCGCTGCTGCACGCCAAGCGCGCCCGCCACCAGGCATTGATGACCGGCGGCGCCGTGCCGATCCAGCCGGCGCAGTCCTCGATCGATCCGTTCTTCGAGGACGCGCGCTACACCACGGCCGATTTCTTTCCGATGTTCGAGGTGCCGTTCCTTTACGGACAGGGCTGGAACGCGGCCGACGATGAAGCCGGCGCGCGCGTGGCCGTGCTCACCCGCGAGCTCAACGACAAGCTGTTCGGCGGCAAGGACAGCACGGGACAGACGCTGCGCATGGACGACGTGGCATTCCGCATCGTCGGCGTGCTGGACAGCTGGCGGCCGACGCCGCACTTCTACGATCTCAACACCGGCAGCTACTCCTCCAGCGAGGGAGTGTTCGTGCCGCTGACCACGGCGACGGACCTGAAGTTCGCCCGCAATGGCTCGACCGATTGCTGGGGCAAGGGCTCGGGCGACAACATGAAAATCGCCACCTGCACCTGGCTGCAATTCTGGGTGCAGCTGGACACGCCGGCCGAGGCCGCCGCGTACAAGCAGTACCTGGTCCATTACTCGCAGGAGCAGAAGGCGATGGGCCGCTTCCAGCGTCCGCCGAACGTGCGCCTGAATGACTTGATGGGTTGGCTCGACTACAACAAGGTGGTGCCCAGCGACGTGCATCTGCAGGTATGGCTGGCGTTCGGCTTCCTGCTGGTGTGCCTGGTCAACACGGTCGGACTGATGCTGGCCAAGTTCCTGCGCCGCTCGGGCGAACTTGGCGTGCGGCGCGCGCTTGGCGCTTCGCGCCGTTCGCTGTTTGCGCAGCTTCTGGTCGAAGCCGGTGCGGTCGGCCTGGTCGGTGGTACCGGTGGCCTGCTGCTGGCGCTGCTTGGCCTGTGGCTGGTGCGCAGGCAGCCCTCGGACTATGCCGCGCTGGCGCATCTGGATCTGCCGATGCTGCTGGCGACCTTCGTCTCTGCCGTCGTGGCCAGCCTGCTGGCCGGCCTGCTGCCTGCCTGGCGGGCCTGCCTGATTCCCCCCGCGCTGCAACTGAAGAGCAATTGACATGGACATCCTGCCCATTTTCTCGACCTTGCGCCGGCACAAGATCACCGCGCTGCTGCTGATCCTGGAGATCGCGCTGACCTGCGCCATCGTCTGCAATGCCGTGTTCCTGATCAGCCAGCGACTGGAACGCAACGAGATGGTCAGCGGCGTGGTCGAGCACGAACTGGTGCAGGTCCAGGTCGCCAACATCGGCAAGCCGACCGACGCCAAGGCACGCGCGCAGGAAGACCTGGCGGTGCTGCGGCAGGTTCCCGGCGTGACCGCCGCGGCGCTGGTCAACCAGGTGCCGTTCACCAACAGCTCGTCGAACACCAGCATCAAGCTCGACCCGGCGCAGAAGCTGCCCACGCTCAACGCCACCATGTACATGGGCGAAGGCCTGATCAGAACCTATGGCGCCACGCTGGTGGCGGGGCGCGATTTCAATGCCGACGAGTACCTGGACTTCGACGCCATGCGAAGCGATCCCGACCTGCAGAACAAGGTGGGCTCGGTGATCATCACGGAGGCGATGGCAGAGCGGCTGTGGCCCGGCGAGCAGGCCCTGGGCAAGAACATCTATCTCGGCGAGACCTCGGTGCGCGTGATCGGCGTGGTGCAGGCGCTGATCCGGCCGTCGCTGTTCAACGGCGACGGCACGGCGCAGTGGACGATGATCTTCCCGCTGCGCATGAGCACCGCCAGCGCGTCGCGCTATGTGCTGCGCACGGCATCCGGACAGCGTGAACGCGTGCTGGAGGACGCGGCCAAGGTGCTGCGCAAGGCCGGCCCGCACCGCATCATCCTCAAAAAGAAGACACTCGACGACATCCGCAGCAACTTCTTCCAGAACGACCGCGCCATGGCCGGCATCCTGGTCGGCGTCATCATCGCGCTGCTGGTCGTGACCGCGCTGGGCATCGTCGGCCTGGCCAGCTTCTGGGTGGCGCAGCGGCGCCGCACCATCGGCGTGCGCCGCGCGCTGGGCGCGACCCGCCGCAACATCCTCAACTACTTCCAGACCGAGAACTTCCTGCTCGCCACCATCGGCATCGCGCTGGGCATGGTGCTCACCTACGGCATCAACCTGTTCCTGATGACCCGCTACGAATTGCCGCGCTTGCCGGCCATCTATTTCCCGGTCGGTGCGGTCGTGCTGTGGCTGATTGGGCAGCTGGCGGTGCTTGGTCCGGCCATGCGGGCGGCCGCCGTGCCGCCGGTGGTGGCGACGAGGTCGGTGTGATGCAACCCATGATTGGAGTCTGACGGATGCTTGCCTATTACCTCGACCTGGCCTTGCGCAGTCTCAGACGCAACAAGGTGCTCACTACGCTGATGGTACTGGCGCTGGCGCTGGGCATCGGTGCCACGATCACTACGCTGACCGTGCTGCGGCTGCTATCCGGCGACCCGCTGCCGCAGAAGAGCGCGCATCTGTTCTACCCGCAACTCGATCCGAATGCGAAGGATGGCTACATCGCCGGACAGACCAAGCCGGCGCCGACGATGACCTACGTCGACGCGATGAACCTGCTGCACGAGCATCGCGCCACGCGCCAGGCGGCGATGGCGCTGAGCCAGGCGAAGATCCTGCCAGAGCAGGGCGGAAAGCATCCGTTCTTCAGCGACGCGGTGATGACCACGGCGGATTTCTTTGCGATGTTCGATGCGCCGTTTCAGTACGGCGGTGGCTGGACCGCCGCGGACGACGACAGCGGTGCGCAACTGGTGGTGATCGCCAGCTTTCTCAACGACAAGCTGTTCGGCGGTGCCAACAGCGTGGGCAGGACCATCCGCCTGAACGATCGTGACTTCCGCATCGTGGGCGTGCTGAAACCGTGGGCGCCGCAGCCGCGCTTCTACGCGCAGGATCTGGGCGGTCGCAGCTACGGCGATGGCGACGCGGCGTTCCTGCCGCTGAGGACGGCGCGCGCGACCGACATGGGCCCGCAGGACACCGAATGCTACGCCGCCGTCACCGACATCAAGCATCTGGAAACGGCGCCATGCATGTGGCTCGGCGTGTGGGTGGAACTGGCCGATGACGCCGCCGTGGCCGGTTACAGATCCTTCCTGTCCGGCTACGCACAGCAGCAGATCGCGCAGGGCCGCTTCGAGCGGCCTGAGACGGCTTTGCCCGATCTGATGGGATGGCTGCGCGACCAGCAGGTGGTGCCCGACGACGTGCGCCTGCAGGCCGGGCTGGCATTCGGTTTCCTGCTGATCTGCGTGGTCAATACGGTCGGCCTGCTGCTGGCCAAATGCCTGCGGCGCTCGCAGGAGATCGGCGTGCGTCGTGCGCTCGGTGCCACCCGGCGCGAGATCTTCACGCAGTTCATGGTCGAGGCGGCCATCGTCGGCATGGCCGGTGGCGTGCTGGGGTTGCTGTTCGCCGAGCTCGGCCTGCTGGGCATCCGTCACCAGCCGGCGGAATACGCCAGCCTCGCGCATCTCGACCTGGGCATGTTCTTTTTCACCTTCGTCGTCGCCCTGGTCGCCAGCCTGATCGCCGGCATCCTGCCGGCCTGGCGCGCCTGCGTGCTGGCGCCGGCCCCGCAACTGAAAGCTGCCTGAGGTGGCCATGGAAATCCGTCCGATCTTCGCCAGCCTGCGCAAGCACCGCATTCCCGCCTGCCTGATCGTGCTGGAAATCGCGCTGGCCTGCGCGGTGCTGTGCAACGCCGTATTCATGATCAGCCAGCGCGTGTCCGACATCCACCTTGGCAACGCGATCGACGAACAGGGTATCGCCACGGTGGTCCTGCGCGGCACCGACGACAAGCTGGTCGGCAGCGACATTCCGCGCAATCTCGCTGCGTTGCGCGGCATCGCCGGCGTGAATGCGGTGGCGGTGACCAGCACGCTGCCGCTCAGCCACAACAACTGGGGCTGGAGTTTCGGCCTCGATCCCGACGCCACCATCAGCGACCAGAAGAGCCACAACGTTTCGCTGTACTTCGTCGGCGAAGGCGCCGACCAGGCGCTGGGTCTGCGCCTGCTGCAGGGGCGTTTCTTCAACGGCGACGAATACGCCGGCAGCAAGTTCGACACGGCACCCCTGCCGGAAACCCATGTGGTCGTCATCACCCAGAGCCTGGCCAAAAAGCTGTGGCCGGGACAGTCGGCGCTGGGCAAGACGCTGTATTCGATGCCGCATTACTACACCGTGGTCGGTGTGGTGGCCGACGTGCTGCGCCCGGCATTCGGCAACCAGGCCGGGCCATACATCTACGACAGCACGTATTACCCGCTCAGTGCCGGCGGCTCCAAGGGCGTGCTGGCCTACTACGTGATCCGCAGTGCGCCGCAGGACCGCGAGCGCATCATGCGCGAGGCCGAGCAGAAGCTGGCGGACCTCAATCCCGGCGCGGTCACCAAGGCCCAGACTTACAGCGACATCCGCGAGAAATATTTCGCCGACATGAGCAGCATGGCCTGGATGCTGGTGCTGGTGTGCGTGGTGATGCTGGCGGTGACGGCCTTCGGCATCGTCGGCCTGACCAGCTTCTGGGTCGGCCAGCGGCGCCGGCAGATCGGCATCCGCCGCGCGGTGGGCGCCACGCGCGGCCACATCATGCAGTACTTCCAGACCGAGAATCTGTTGCTGACCAGCGTCGGCGTGGCCCTCGGCATGGGATTGGCCTTCGGCATCAATATCTATCTGATGCAGCACTACGAAATGTCGCGCATGCCCTGGTACTACCTGCCGGGCGGTGCGCTGTCGCTGTGGCTGCTGGGCCAGGCGTCGGTATTCGGGCCGGCGCAGAAAGCGGCTTCCGTGCCACCGGTGGTGGCGACGCGGTCGGTGTGATGCAAATCGTTATTGGAGCCTGAAAGATGTTTGCCTACTACCTCGACCTAGCCTTGCGCAGCCTCAAGCGCAACAAGGTACTCACCGCGCTGATGGTGCTGGCCATTGCCGTAGGCATCGGCGCCAGCATGACCACGCTGACGGTGGTGCACCTGTTGTCCGGCGACCCGATACCCGGCAAGAGCGGCGTGCTGTTTTTCCCGCAAGTCGATCCGGAGAACCCCGCCAGGGCGGACCACACGGAACCCTATCCCGCCATGGACTATCGCTCGGCGACGGACCTGTGGAACGCGCACCGCGCCGACCGTCAGGCTCTCGTCACCAGCAGTCCCGTGAAAGTGCGGGCGCCGGGAACGGGGCGCCCGCCGCTGATCCTGAGCATGCTTTCTACCACCACGGATTTCTTCCCGATGTTCGAGGTGCCGTTCCAGTACGGCGCCGGCTGGAGTGCTCAGGACGATGCGAATCGCGCTCGCGTGGCCGTGATCTCGGCCGATCTGAATGCCAAGCTGTTCGGCGGCGCCAACAGCGTCGGCCGCAGCCTGCGGGTGCGCGACACCGACGTCCGCATTGTCGGCGTGCTCAAACCGTGGCGGCCCACACCGCTGTTCTACGACCCGTGGAGCCAGAACTTCAGCAAGACGGAAGACGTATTCGTACCTTTCACTAGCAGTATGGAAATCAACGAGGGCAACTTCCAGGCCTATACCTGCTGGCATGTGCCGGACGACACGCACCACCTGCAGAACTCGGATTGCGTGTGGGTGTGGCTGTGGGCGGAACTGGACAGCCCAGCGAAGGCCAGCTCCTACGCGCGCTTCGTGGCTGATTACGCGGAGCAGCAGAAGGCGATGGGGCGTTTTGCGATAGGCAAGGAGCACGTCCGGGTGCGCGATGTGATGACGATGCTGACTGCCCGCGGCATGGTGCCGGACGACGTGCGCCTGCAGGCGTGGCTGGCATCCGCATTTCTCGCCATTTGCCTGTTCAACGCGGTGGGTCTGCTGCTGGCGAAATTCCTGCGCCGCAGCGGCGAGATCGGCGTGCGCCGCGCGCTTGGTGCAAGCCGCCGCGCGATTTTCTCGCAGTGTCTGGTCGAAGCTGGCGTGATCGGTCTGCTGGGTGGCTTTTTCGGCTGGCTGCTGACCCTGATCGGCTTGTGGCTGGTGCGTCAGCAGCCGGTGGATTACGCGCATCTCGCGCATGTGGATACCGCCATGTTTCTAACCACCTTCGTGACGGCGGTCGCGACCAGCCTGCTGGCCGGGCTGATCCCCGCGTTGCGGGCCAGTCGCGTGGTTCCCGCCTGGCAACTCAAGGCGCTGTGAGGAGAACGCATATGCAGATTCGACCCATACTCGCCGCCCTGCGCCGCCACCGGCTTGCCACGTTGCTGATCGCGATGGAGATTGCACTGGCTTGCGCGGTGTTGTGCAACGCCTGCTTCCTGGTGGTCCAGCGCTGGAAGCTGATCCAGACGCAGAGTGGCGTCGACGAAAACTCGCTGGCCGTATTGACCGTAAATGGCTTCGAGCCGACCCAGGCTGCGGATGTCAACGCCCGCATGCTCGTTGGCCTGCGTGCGATACCAGGCATGCAGGCGGTAACCCTGATCAACCAGGTACCGTTCGGACCGCAAGCAGGCGCTGCAGGCATTTCGCGCGATGCCGACAGTTTCAAGAACACGATTGGTGTCGTGGATTTCGTACTGGCCGAGCCGGGTACGTTCCAGGTCTTGGGTCTGAAACTGGTCGAGGGCCGCATGCCGCAGGCGGACGATTATCGTCCCGCCACCAATTTCGCTCCCATGGACGCGCAGGTGCTGGTGAGCCGCGCGCTGGCAGAACACGCCTGGCCGGGAGAAAGCCCGATCGGCAAGGAATTCTGGTGCGACAAGCTGCACTTCCGCGTGATGGGCGTGGTCGACCATTTTGCGCGTGCGCATCCGCGCGAATGGGGCGCGCAGGCAGCCGAGTGGACGGTGTTCACACCGACGTTGCCCGGAGGTTCACTGGCCGGCACGTATCTGCTGCGGGCCAGTCCGGCCGATCTGCCGCGCGTGCTGCGCACCGCGCGCGATGCCGTGGCGAAGATCGCGCCGGACGTGGTGCTCGATCAGGAAAACAGCCAGACCATCACCGATCTGCGCACGGACTACTTCAAGTCCGACCGTATCATGATCGACCTGCTGATCGGCGTGATCGTCACCATGCTCGGCGTCACCGCGCTGGGCATCGTCGGTCTGGCCAGTTTCTGGGTGCAGCAGAGACGCCGGCAGATCGGCGTGCGGCGTGCACTGGGCGCCACCCGCGGCGACATCCTGCGTTATTTCCAGACCGAGAATTTTCTGATCGTCACCGGCGGCATCCTGCTCGGCATGGTGCTGGCATTCGCGTTGAACCTGGCGCTGATGACGCACTACGAGCTGCCGCGCCTGCCGTTCTATTACCTGCCGATCGGCGCGCTGGTGCTGTGGGGGCTGGGCCAGCTGGCCGTGCTGGGTCCCGCGCTGCGCGCGGCGGCGGTGCCGCCGGTGGTGGCGACGAGATCGGTGTGAGAGGCGGGTGCGCTCCTACAGCGTGGTACGTGATTTCAATGGTTGATGGGGGTACACGGAATGTTCGGCTATTACTTCGATCTGGCGCAGCGCAGCCTCAGGCGCAATCCGGTGCTCACCGCGCTGATGGTGCTGGCGATCGGCCTGGGCATCGGCGCGAGCATGACGATGCTTACGGTGCTGCATGTGATGTCCGGCAACCCGTTGCCGGAACGCAGCACGCAGTTGTTCTATCCGCAGCTCGATCCGCGAGGTATGGATGACTATCGCGTAGGCGAAGAGCCGCCCACGCAGATGGCCTGGATCGACGCGACGAATTTGCTGAAGGCGCGCAAAGGCACCCATCAAGCCGCCATGTCGGGTGGTCAGGTGACGGTGCGCCCGGCGCAGGGCGGCAACCGCGCCTTCTACGTCGATGCGCGTTTTACCACGGCGGATTTCTTCGCCATGTTCGACGTGCCGTTTGCACGTGGCGGTGGCTGGTCGTCATCTGACGATGACAAGCAGGCGCGGGTGATCGTGGTCGCGAAGACACTGGCCGACAAGTTGTACGGCGGAGGGCAGGCTGTCGGAAAAATACTGCGTCTGGGTCAAAACGACTTCCGTATTGTCGGAGTGATCGAACCGTGGAGTCCGGTACCGCATTTCTACGACCTTACCTCGGGCGGTTACCAGGACGGCGAGCAGGTGTTCATGCCTCTATCCACCGCATTGGCACTGCATCAAGGGATCGGCGGCAGCCTGGAATGCTGGGGATATATGTCGTTCAACAACCTGGACCGCAAGACGGCCCCGTGTTCCTGGTTGCAGTTCTGGGTCCAGTTGGATACGCCAGCGCAGCAGCGGGCCTATCGCGAATTTCTGGTGAGTTACTCGCAGCAGCAAAAGATGCTGGGACGTTTCATGCGGCCACCCAATACGCGTCTGCACGATCTCATGGGCTGGCTGGACTACAACAAGGTGGTGCCTGGGAGCGTGCAACTGCAGACGTTGTTGGCACTGGGGTTCATGCTGGTGTGCCTGGTCAACACGGTGGCGCTGCTGCTGGTGAAATTCCTGCGACGCGGCGGTGAGATGGGCGTGCGCCGTGCGATGGGCGCATCGATGCGTTCGATCTTTGCGCAGTTGCTGGCCGAGGCAACGCTGGTGGGCTTGTGTGGTGGCGTGGCCGGCGTGCTGCTTGCGTTGTTCGGCTTGTGGGTGGTGCGACAGCAGCCGGCGCAGTACGCGGGCTTGGCGCATCTGGACGCACCGATGTTGTACGCAACTTTCGTACTGGCGCTATGCACCACCGTACTTGCCGCCATGTTCCCGGCGTGGCGCGCCTGCCGGCTGCCACCGGCGCGCGCGTTGAAGATCCAGTGAGAGCCACGATCATGCATCCCATCCTTTCCGCGCTGAAACATCACAAGACCACCGTAGTCCTGGTGATGCTGGAGATCGCGCTGACCTGCGCCATCGTCAGCAACGCGCTGTTCCTGATCGGTGACCGTCTTTCGGATATGCAATTGACCACTGGGGTCGCGAACAATGAACTCGTCTGGGTCAATAGCGACAGTCTGCGCGAGGACGGCAACCCGGCCAGCAGGATGAGTCTGGAACAGGCCGATCTGACTGCCTTGCGCGACATGCGGGGTGTCACAGGAGTGGTCAGGGTCAATTCGTTGCCGCTGTTGGATGCCGCCATGTGGCGCAGCGGTATCTCGGTCCAACCCGGCCTGCCCAAGGCCACGTTCAACAACATCGCGATGTACCTCGGTACGCCTGGCATCGTCGGCGAATTGGGCATCAAGCTGGAGCAGGGGCGCGACTTCCTGCCGCAGGAGTATGCCGATTACAGCCCTTCCGCGAATCAGGCGCCGCCTTCGGCGGTGATCGTCACGCGCGCGCTGGCCGATCGCCTGTGGCCCAGTCAAAGTGCATTGGGTCAGCCGATCTTCATGGGCGAAAAGGGCAAGTACGTCACCCGCGTCGTCGGTGTGACGACGCACCTGCTCAATCCGACCCTGTCGGGCCGCACCAACAGCGAAGACAACCTGCTGTTGCCGGTACGCTCGATACCCGGCGGCATGTATGTGTTGCGTATGGAGCCTGCCGCGCGCGATGCGGTCCTGCGCGACATCCCGGCCGTGCTAGACCGCGTGGACAACGATCGCATCATCACCGGCAGCAACAGCTATGCACGCACCGTGTCGGATTACTTCCACGACGATCGCGCACTGATCTGGCTGCTGCTGGTGGTGATCGGCTGCCTGCTGGCGTTGACTGCGCTGGGCGTGGTCGGGCTGTCCAGCTTCTGGGTGCAGCAACGCACCCACCAGATCGGCATCCGCCGCGCGGTCGGCGCCACCCGCAACGACATCCTGCGTTACTTCCAGACCGAGAACTTCCTGATCGTCAGCGGCGGTATTGCGCTGGGACTGCTGCTGGCTGTCGCGTTGAATTTGTTATTGATGAAGCACTACGAACTGCCGCGATTGCCGCTGGGCTACCTGCCGATCGCCGCGCTGGTGTTGTGGGTGCTTGGACAGCTTGCGGTGCTTGGCCCGGCCCTGCGCGCGGCGGCGGTGCCGCCGGTGGTGGCGACGAGATCGGTGTGAAAAGTGGATCTGCGGGTATACGCATGACCATAGTCATGGCAACCTTTCAGGCCGGAGCGGCATCCATGTCCGCATGTGCAGAAGAAAGATGCGAACCGTCCTGATCATCGACGACAACCCGGCCGTGGGCGAGGCGCTGTCGCTGGCGCTTTCGCTCAACGAGATCCGCCCGCTCACCGCGCTGACGCCCGACGAGGGGTTGGCGCTGCTGCAGCGCGAGGCGGTCGACGTGGTGATCCAGGACATGAACTTCACCGCCGACACCACTTCGGGCGAGGAGGGCGTGGCGCTGTTCCGGGCGATCCGCGAGCGGCATCCGGACCTGCCGGTCATCCTGCTGACCGCCTGGACGCACCTGGAGACCGCGGTGGAACTGGTCAAGGCCGGCGCCGCGGACTACCTGGCCAAGCCGTGGGACGACAACAAGCTGCTGGCCACGGTGGAGAACCTGCTGGAGCTGTCCGAGTCGACCCGCGAGGTGAGTCGCAGCCGCCGTGAACGGCGCCAGCGGCGCGAGCAGTTGCAGGGCAAATACGAACTGGACGGCCTGGTCTTCGCCTCCGAGGCGATGGCGCGCACGCTGGACCTGGCCTGCCAGATCGCCCGCTCCGACGTACCGGTGCTGATCACCGGCCCGAACGGCACCGGCAAGGAGCGCATCGCGGCGATCGTGCATGCGAACTCGGCGGTGAAGCGCGGCCCGTTCGTGGCGGTGAACTGCGGCGCGCTGCCGGGCGAGCTGATCGAGGCCGAGCTGTTCGGCGCCGAGGCCGGCGCGTACACCGGCGCGAACAAGGCGCGCGAGGGCCGCTTCGAGCTGGCCGACGGTGGCACCCTGTTCCTGGACGAGATCGGCAACCTGCCGCTGCCCGGCCAGATGAAGCTGCTGCGCGTGCTGGAGACCGGACAGTTCGAGCGCCTGGGCTCGGGGAAGACGCGCCAGGCCAAGGTGCGCGTGCTGTCGGCGACGAATGCCGACCTCAAGGCGATGATCCAGGCCGGCACGTTCCGCGAAGACCTGTACTACCGGCTCAACGTGATCGAGGTGAACCTGCCGCCGCTGAGCGAGCGCAACGACGATATCCTGCCGCTGGCCGAATTCTTCCTGGACGGCCGCGCCGAGCTCGGCGATGCCGCGCGCGAGGCGCTGCTGGGCTATCCGTGGCCCGGCAACGTGCGCGAGCTGAAAAACGCGATCGAGCGCGCCGCCTTGCTGGCCGGCGGCCACCCGATCACTCCCGAGCTGCTGAACCTGCCGCAGCATGCGGCAACGGCCGCTGCGCGCAACCTCGACGAACCCAGCCGCGAGGCGGTGGAGACCGCATTGCACAAGGCCGATGGCGTGGTCAGCCGCGCGGCACAGAGCCTGGGCCTGTCGCGCCAGGCGCTGTATCGGCGGATGGAGCGCTACGGCCTGGCGACCACGGCTTGAGCGATATGTGACGGCGATGCTTGTCCTCGACTGGAAGGCGTAGAAAGATGGCTGCATGCATCCAGCAGGGGAGGGGCCATGCGATATCGCCGGATCATGCTTGTTGCCGCCTGGCTGACGGCCGGCGCGGCCTTGGCGCAGGCGCCATCGGGTTCCCGCGAGGACTGGGCGCTGCAGGCCGCCGCCAGCCCGGCCCGGTATCGGCTCGGTTCGCCGGTGGTGCTGGCGGAGTCGAAGAAAAGTCCGTTCAGGTTCAGCGACGGCAGCGATGGCGGCGTGCTGAACAAGCCGCCGCCGCGTCCGATGGATCGGGCCGCGGTACTCGGCACCGAGCGCGCCTGGGTAGGCGGCCGGCCGCCGCTCGACTGCGCGATGACCCCGATGGACGCCAGGTGCCATTGAATCGGCTTTCCCCCGTCGAGGAGAACAGCCGATGTGGCGTCGCCTGAATTCGCTGCAGGGGCGCCTGACCTTTCTGCTGGCCGTGGCCGGCCTGGCCGGTGCGCTGATCTACGCCGGCGTCACCCAGTGGCCGCTGCCGCAGTTGCTGGTGTGGCTGCGCAAGGACCTGGCGCTGTCGATACGTGCGCCCATGCAACTGGGCATCTACGGCGGCCTGCTGGCCAGCGTGATCGTGCTGCTGCCGCTGTCATTCTGGCTGGCCGGCCGGGTGATGGCGCCGGTGAGCCGGCTGCTGCGCGCGCTGGAGGGCGCGGTGGCCAGTTATCGCGACGGCGATTTCACCTTCTCGATCGCGGTCGACCGGCGCGACGAGCTGGGCGAGCTGATCCGCATGCACAACGCGCTGGGGCACACCCTGCGCGAGCAGCGCCAGCACCTGGTGCAGCGCGAGCTGCTGCTGGACACGGTGGTGCAGAACACGCCGGTGGCGCTGGTGCTGACCGATGCGATCGGCCGGGTCGCCTACGCGAACATCGCCTCGCGGCACCTGTTCAATGAAGGCCGCACCCTGGTCGGGCTGGACTTCGCCGAGTTGCTGGCCGATGCGCCCGAAGCGCTGCGCAAGGCGGTGGACAGCGGCGAGGATGCCCTGCTCAGCGTGGAGATGGACGGCGGCGAGGAAACCTTCCACCTGTCGCAGCGCGCGTTCCGGCTGCAGGGCCGGCCGCATCGGCTGCACCTGTTCCGGCGCATGACGCGCGAGCTGTCGCGGCAGGAGGTGGCGACCTGGAAGCGGGTGATCCGGGTGATCAGCCACGAGCTCAACAATTCGCTGGCGCCGATCACTTCGCTGGCGCACTCCGGTGCGGAGCTGGCCCGCCGCGGCCAGATCGAGCGGCTGCCCGGCGTGTTCGCCACCATCGGCGAACGCGCGCTGCACCTGCACCGCTTCATCGCCGGCTACGCCAGCTTCGCCAAGCTGCCCACGCCGCAGCCGGTGGAGATCGAGTGGAAGCCGTTCCTCGACGGGCTGGCGCTGCATTGCCAGTACCGCCTGGCGACGCCGGTGCCGGATCGGCCGGGGCATTTCGATGCGGTGCAGATCGAGCAGGTGCTGATCAACCTGATCAAGAACGCGCACGAGTCGGGCGGGCCGGACGACGAGGTCACGCTGTCGATCCTGGATGTCGGCAACGAGTTGCGCATCGAGGTGGCCGATCGTGGCCCCGGCATGAGCGAGACGGTGCTGGCGCAGGCGCTGCTGCCGTTCTATTCGACCAAGCGCTCCGGCACCGGGCTGGGCCTGGCGCTGGCGCGCGAGATCACCGAGGCGCACGGCGGCCGCGTGCTGCTGGCCAACCGCGAAGGCGGCGGCCTGCGGGTGAGCCTGCGCCTGCCGCAGGCAGCTGCCCGATAGCGCTCGAAGCGGCACGGCCTCGCCTATACTCAAGTCTTCTTCAGGACATGGGGTGGGCAATGGGACAGCTACTTGCGTTGGTTATCGTGGTCGTGGTCATCATCGGCGTGGCCAAGCTGGTGCGTATCGTGCCGCAGGGCTTCGAGTGGACGGTGGAAACGTTCGGCAAGTACACCCGCACGCTGAGCCCGGGGCTGCATTTCCTGATCCCGATCTACCAGGCGGTGGGTCGCAAGATCAACATGATGGAACAGGTGCTGGACGTGCCCAGCCAGGACGTGATCACCAAGGACAACGCGGTGGTGCGCGTCGACGGCGTGGTGTTCTACCAGGTGCTGGACGCGTCCAAGGCGGCGTATGAGGTGTCCAACCTGGAGCAGGCGTCGCTGGCGCTGATCATGACCAATATCCGCACCGTGCTCGGCTCGATGGATCTGGACGAGTCGCTGAGTCAGCGCGATGCGATCAACGCGAAGCTGCTCAAGGTGGTGGACGAGGCGACCCATCCATGGGGCGTCAAGGTCAACCGCATCGAGATCAAGGACATCGCGCCGCCGCGCGACCTGGTCGACGCGATGGCGCGGCAGATGAAGGCCGAGCGCGAGAAGCGCGCCAACATCCTCGACGCCGAGGGCTTCCGCCAGGCCGCGATCCTCAAGGCCGAAGGCGA
>Ga0207647_10002426_pt1 | contig 14140 bp, 11 predicted proteins | sample KBSCornC2_FD_184295 | JGI IMG/M metagenome (GOLD analysis project Ga0207647, IMG submission 184295) | Corn rhizosphere microbial communities from Kellogg Biological Station, Michigan, USA - C2 (SPAdes) (version 2) | ecosystem: Host-associated > Plants > Roots > Rhizosphere ...
CGGCCGGCCGATGCGACGGCACAGCTCGACACCCTGTGACGCGGTATTGAGCACGTTCGACTCGTAGCGGTTCACCACTTCCAGCCCCAGCGTGATCCCGCATTGAGCGGCCGTGTCCGCCACCTGCCCGAGAATGTCGGCAGACATCGCGACGCCCGCGCGGGTCGTCGGTACGGCATTTTTCTGGAACGCGGAATACAGGACGCCGCAGACGTGCGTCGCGCCGCAGTCGCGCGCGACGCGCAGCACGTCCTCGAGCTTCGCCTTGCCGCGCGCCGCAAGAGCCGCGTCGCCGCTCGAGATGTCCGTCTGCGCATCGAGCCCGAGCGAAAACGTGATCCCGAGCCCGTGCCGCTCGAGTTCACGCCGCGTGAATTCAGGATCGATTGACGCGGGGTCGAGCGCCGGTACCTCGATGAAGTCGAACCCGATTTCGGCCGTACGGGCAATCGCGCGCGCGCATTCGTCGCGGCTCCAGCCGGCCTCCCACACCAGTGCATGTACGCCAAGCTTGTTCATTCATTCTCCTTTCGTCGAAGGTGCGCCGTGCCGCCGAACGCGCCATCCGGCGCGCAACCGGTGGACGGGCGTAAAGACGCCGCGAGCCCAGGCCCAGCGGGCGAGCATCACGGCAAGCAGGAACGCGCCCCACAGTGCGGTGGCGAGGTGCTGGCTCGCGCCGAGCAGATTGAGCCCGGATGCGATCGTCTGCAGAATCACCAGTGCGATCACGACCGGTACGACGCGGCCGAAGCCGCCGAACGGATCGACGCGACCGAGAAAGCACGCCAGTACCGAAATCAGCAGAAACGCCTCGCCGTGCCCGACCCGTACGGAATTGAAACGGGACAACATCACGATGCCGGCGACGCCGCACATCAGACCGGACAACATGTAGATACGTGTGATCGCGCGCGCGGTCGCGATCCCGGAATAGCGCGTCGCCTCGGCGTTCGAGCCGATCATTCGCGTGACGAAGCCGAGCCGCGAATACGTCATCAGCACGTGCCACGCGAGCGCACAGCCCGCGAATATCCACAGCGGCACGGGAGCGCCTAGCCACAGGCCGTTGCCCATCGCGCGAACGAGCGGCGGGAAGCCGGAGATGTCGCCGCCGCGCGTCAGGAATTCGCCGAGCCCGCGCACGAACAACATCATCGACAGCGACACGAGGATCGGACTTGCGCCCGTATGCGCAATGACGGCGCCGATCAGCCAGCCGACCGCCGCGCCCGCCGCCAGCGCCGCCAGCATGCCGAGCGCGATCGCGAAGACACCGGCATCCGCGCCGCCGTGCGACTGGATCACCCATGCCATCGCCAGTCCGGCAAGGTTGGCCGTGAAGGTCACCGCGAGATTGAAGCCACCGGAAATCAGCGGCATCAGCATCGCCAGCGTGAGGAGCCCCAGCTCGGGCAACTGGAATGCGATCGATACGAACGTGCCGCTCGTGAGGAACTGGTCAGACGCGACGCTCATCGCCGCGACGACGAACACGAGGAAACCGAGCAGGCCCGCGACGTCGGCCGGAATCCGCGACGCCGCGGCGGATCGGGGAAAACGCGTCGTCATGATTGCGCCCTCGCATTCGACGATGGAAAGCGCGAGCCGATGAGTCGCGCGACCCGATCGCTCGACAGCACGATTGCGATCAGGATCACGGCGCCGACAATCATCTTGAACGCATACGGCGACACGCCGAGCAGGTTGAGGCCGTTCGCCGCGATCGATACCAGCACGATGCCGAGAACCGCGCCGAGCACCGTGCCCCGGCCTCCACCCAACCGCGCGCCGCCCAGCACGACGGCGGCGAGCACGTCGAGTTCGCGCCCGTAGAACGCATTGGGCACGACTTCCTGCACGTAGTGCGCCTGCATCAGCCCCGCGATGCCGGCCATCGCTCCGAGCCAGCCGTAGGCGACGTAATGCATGGTGCCGAGCCGGATCCCGATGCGGCGCGCAGCCTCCGGGTTGTCGCCTGCCGCATACAGTTGACGGCCGAGCGTCGTGCGCCGCAACAGGAACCACGTCGCACCGACCGCGCCGAGCATCACCGCGACCGGCAGCGCGAGGTCGGCGGCGCCGCTCGGCGTGTCGACGTGCACGAGTGAGATCCGGTCCGTCCACCAGTCGGGCAGGTCGTAGATCGACACGCCACCCGTCGCGAACATCAGGCCACCGAAGAACACGTTGAACGTCGCGATCGTCGCGACGATCGACACGACGCGAAACCGGTAGATGATCGTCGCGTTCACGGCGCCGAGCAGGCACCCGAAGCCGGCCGCGACGGCCACGCCCAGCGCCCAGTTCCCGCCGCCGAGCCGAAACATCGTCAACGCGGTCAGGTACTGCACCACCGACGCGCCCACGGCGAACGAAATGTCGATGCCGCCCGCGATCAGCACGACCAGCAGCCCGACCGCGAAAATCAGGTTCACGGAGCTCTGGTTCAACAGGTCGAACAGGTTCGGCAACGTGGCGAATGCCGGCGTCGACACGCCGATGCCGATCGCCATCGCGGCAATGACGGCGAGCAGCAGCGCCTCGGCCGAACCGATTCCGATTTTGTGCAGGTCACGCATGAACGTCTCGCTCGATCTGGTCGATGGACACGCCGCCCGGCAGGTATTCCGCGACGATGCGGCCATCGCGCATGTGCAGGATCCGGTCGGCATTGAAATAGACTTCGGCAATCTCGTCCGAGATCAGCACGATCGCCATGCCGGACGCGGCCAGTTCGCGGATGATCGCGAAGATGCCGGCCCGCGCGCCGACGTCGACGCCGACCGTCGGCGCATCGAGAATCAGCAGCCGGGGCCGCGTCGCGAGCCATTTGGCGAGCACGACGCGCTGCTGGTTGCCGCCGGACAGCGTCGACACCGGATCGTCGGGCCGGCCGATCTTGATCGCGAGCCGCTCGATCCACTCGCGCGTCACTGCCGCGCGGCGGCGCGGTGAAATCAGTCGCGCGGCACCGAGCAGTTCGTCGAGCACCGTCATCACCGTGTTGTCTCCAACCGATTGCATCTGCACGAGGCCCAGTTGCAACCGGTCTTCCGACACGTACGCGATGCCTGCCCGTATCGCATCGCGATTGGAACGACACGAGAGCCGCCTGCCGTCGAGCTCGATCATGCCCGCGTGCGGCCGCGACATCCCGAACAGCGAGAGCGCGAGTTCGGTGCGCCCCGCGCCGAGGCGACCGGTGATGCCAACGATTTCGCCGCGCCGCACGGTCAGCGACACGCCGTCGTATTCGCCGCGTCGCGACAGGTTGTCCACGCGGAGCACGACCGGCGCGTCGCTCAGGTCGGTCTTGCGCACCGCATAGTCGAACGTGCGCCCGGTCATCAGTTCCGTGAGCCGGGTCTGCGTCATGCCGGCCGTCGGGAAGGTGCCGACGTAGTGGCCGTCGCGCATCACGGTCACGCGGCTGCACACGTCGAGCACTTCCGCGAGCCGATGGCTGACGAATACCACGGCGATGCCGTGCGCCGACAGGCGCCGCACGATCGCGAGCAGTGCTTCGGTCTCCGCATGGCTCAGCGATGCGGTCGGCTCGTCCATGAACACCAGCCGTGCGTCGGTCACGAGCGCGCGCGCGATCGCGACCACTTGCCGTTGCGCGATCGACAGCCGGCCCACCGCCCGGTCGAGATCCAGCGACACGCCGAGCCGCGACAGAATCCGCCGCGCGGCCACCTTCATGCTGCCGTAGTCGACGAACCGCACGCGCGCGCCGAGGTTCTGCTCGAACGCAATGTTCTCGGCCACCGTCATCCCGGGAAACAGCGCGAGGTCCTGCCAGATCACCTGAATGCCGAGCTCACGCGCGCGCACCGGGCTCAGTTCCCCGACCGGCCGGCCGTGCATGCGGATCGACGCGCCCGGTTCCGGGCGATAGACGCCGCTGACGATCTTGATCAGCGTGCTCTTGCCGCAGCCGTTTTCGCCGGCAAGGCACAGCACCTCGCCCGCTCGAACGTCGAAACGCACGTTCTGCAACGCATGCACGCCGCCGAACACCTTCGACACGCGTTCGAGCTCCAGCAATGCCGACCGATCGGAGACGGCCGCCGCCGGCGCCGTCGACAGATCCGGGGGCGTGGACGCCGCACGGCCGGATGAATGGATCGACATCATCGCAACCCTCCCGTGCGAGCCGTATCGATACGCAACGTTCGCCGCATCGCTCAGAGCCCCTGCTTCGCCAGCGTGTCGACGGTCTGCTCGTTGAGCTCGACGAGCTGATTCACGATCAGGTTGTGCCCTTCGGGATGCACGACGCCGAGCCCGGGAATGGTCGCGCCATCCTTGACCGGCTGCCCGTTCGCGAGCATCGTGCCGAGCGTCACGAACACTTCGCCCGCCTGCTCGGGATTCCACATGTAGCCGCCGGTCAGCACGCCCTCGTGCACCAGTCGGCGGCCCTGCCCCGGCGAAAACGGACCGAGCACGACGACCTTGCCCTTCGCCTGCCGCTCGGCGACCGCACGCGCGGCGCCGATCGGCCCCTGGCTGCCGAACGCGAGAATCGCCTTCAGGTTCGGATGCGCGCGCATCAGGTCGAGTGCCGTCTTGCGCGACGCGTCGACGTCCTCGGCCACGCCATAGCGATCGCCGACGAGCGTCATGCCGGGCGCGTTCGCCTTCAGATACGCGATCGCTGCATCGGCCCACGCGTTGTGCAACGGCACGGTGAGCGAGCCGACGAACACCGCATACTCGCCCTTGCCGCCCATCACGCTCGCGAGGCGCTTCGCATAGGCTTCCCCGAATCCCTTGGCAGACGCCAGTTCGAAATTCCAGTCGACGTTCTGCTGGTTCGGCGACTCGTGCGTGAGGACCTTGATGCCGGCCGCCCGCGCGCGCTGCAGCACCGGTTCGAGCACCTTCGCGTCGTTCGGGACCACGCCGATCACATCGACGCGCTGGGCGATCAGATCTTCGATCGCCCGCACCTGCAGCGCCGGATCGGCGCTCGTCGGGCCCACCATGAACGCCTTCACGCCCAGCTGCGCGGCACGCTTGCGGATTCCGGCGTCCATCGCGTTGAACCACGGGATGCCGCCGACCTTCGCGACGATCCCGATCACCGGCTTGCCGGGCGACGCCACGGCGACGCCCGTGGCAATCGCAAACGCGACCAGCCCCGCGCACAGCGCACGGATAAGGTTTCCTGACATGTCTCCTCCATCGGAAGGCGACCGGCGGGCCGACATCGTGGTCGAGCATGCTCGGTCGGTTGCTAAATCCATTCAGCAATCAGTTCGGACATGCTGAATGGATTTAGCTAACATGTGAAGCACGGGAAAACCCGGATAGGGAGCGGCCGGGCAAAACGAATACCGTCGGGTACGAAAAAAGCGACGCAAAGGGGAACCGAGGCAGATGGCCCGCAATACCACCGGACGCAAGTCCACGATTTACGACATCGCGAAAGCGACCGGCGCATCGACGTCGTCCGTCAGCATGGTGCTGAACGGCACGTGGGCGCGCTACCGGATCAAGGAAGAGACCGCGAACCGGATCCTCGCGTGCGCGCAGGCACTGGGCTACAACGTCAACCTGAGCGCCCGCGGGCTGCGGCTGTCCCGCTCGGGGCTCGCCGGAATGATCATCCCGCACTACCGCAACCGTTTCTTCGCCGGGCTCGCCGAAACGTTCGAGGACGAAGCGCGTCGCCGCGGCCTGTGTCCGATCGTCGTCGGCACGCAGCGCGATCCGGCCGTCGAACTGAGCGTGACGCAAACGCTACTCGCCCAACGCGTCGAATGGCTGTTCGTGGCCGGCGTGCGCGACCCCGCGCCGCTGAACGCGCTGTGCGACACGGCCGGCGTGCCGTCGATCAATATCGACCTGCCTGGCCCCGGTGCGCCGTCGGTCGTATCGGATAACCGCGGCGGCGCGCGTGCGCTGACGGACCGGCTGATCGACAAGATGTTGGCGCGCGGCGATCCGCCCGACGAATTGATCCTGCTCGGCGGGATCGCCGACGAATATGCGACGGAGATGCGCATCGCCGGCTTTCGCGATGCGTTCGAAGCGCGGGGACTGAAGCCAGCCGCTGCTGATGCGATCGAATGCTGCGGCTATAGCCCCGACGCTGCGCGAGATGCGCTTGCGCGACGCCATGCGGCGCTCGGCCGGCTGCCGGGCGGCATGCTGATGAACTCGATCACCGCGTTCGAGGGCCTGGTCCGGTTCGCGTCCGGGCTGCCCTGGGACATCTGGCAGCGCACGGCTGTCGGCTGCTTCGACTGGGATCCGTTCGCCGCGCGGCTGCCGTTCGACGTGACGATGCTGCGCCAGGACGTCGAGAAAATGATCGCGGAAGCGTTCGCGCTGCTCGATGCCGGCGACGCGACGCCGCCTCCGACCGTCATGGTCCCGACGCGCTTCATGCGCACGCTCGACGACGACACGACGTCACCCGACGACACGCGGCACGCATGACGGCGGCCGGCGCGCACCGCGGATAATCGAAAGGCCGGCACGGCGCCGGCCTGGCTCTCACCCTGTCGCGCAAACTTCGCGCGATTCGCCGGGATCGCGCACGAGGAGCGCGCCCGACGATTCGGGTTCAGCCGCTCACTTCACCCACGCGAAGTAGTACGACAACCAGATCGTGAGCCCCGCGCCGATCAGCGCCGCATACGGCATCAGGTTCAGCCACAGCGCGCGCTTCGGCACTTCGAGTTCCATGTCGCGCTGCATCTGCGCGGGGAAGCGGCCGCGATCCTGCCAGTAGTGGCGGAACAGGAACACCGGCACGATCAGCAGCATCGCGATCAGCCCGTTGCGCAGCGTGCCTTCGCCCTGCAGGTTCGCGCCCGCGCCGACATAGACGAGGTTCGCGTAGCCGCAAATCGAACCGGCGACGAGCAGCCAGGTCGGGCAGCGGAACGGCCGATCCCAGTTGCCGCGATCCATCCGGTGGATCCAGCCCGACTGAAGGTTCAGGAATACGAACAGCATGTAGCAGACGTTCGAGATCGACAGCACCGTCATGTAGTCCGACATCATCAGCAACACGAGGTTGAAGCCGAGATCGGTCCACATCGCGCGCGTGGGCGAGCCGTGCTCGTTCACGTGCGACAGGTACTTCGGCAGCCACCCGTCGACCGATGCCTGGTACAGCGTGCGCGACGAGCCCATCATCGACGTCATCACGATCAGCAGGATCGACAGCATCAGCATCACGACGACCGCATTCGCGACCCACGCGCCGCCGCCGACGATCCGCGCCATCGCGGCCGCGACACCGGTGCCGTCGCCGATCGCCGGATCGAGCATCGCCTGCGTGCCGAGCGCGCCCTGGAACGCCATCGGCACGAGCGTCATCACGACGAGACACAGCGCGCCCGACCAGAAGATCGCCTTCGCGGTGTCGCGACGCGGATCGCGGAATTCGCGCGTGTAGCAGACGGCCGTCTCGAAGCCGTACGACGCCCAGCCGGCCATGAACATCGCGCCGAGCGCCATCGTCACGCCCTGCCCGTTCCACGAGCCGAACGTCGCGGTCGTGAGATTGCCGTTCGCGTCGTGACCGAGCGGCAGCAGCGGGAGCAGGTTCGACATCGGCACGTCGCCGGTGACGAACGGCACGATGCCGACGATCAGCAGCGGCGTGAGCGATGCGATGCCGAGAATGCGCTGCGTGCGCGCAGCCTTCGACGCGCCGCTGTGCTGAAGCTTGAACGTGATGAGAAGCAGGATCGTCGCGATGATGAACGTCGCGTTGATTCGCAGCGAAAGGCCCGGCTTGATGAAACCGAGATCGGCGATCCTGAGCTGCCAGTGCAGCACCGCCGCATCGGCGGGAAAGAGACTCGTGAGCGCATAGCTCGCCGCGAGGCCGCAGCCGAGCGCGAGCATCGGCGACCACGCGAGCCAGTTGCACCACACGGACACCGGGGCAATCAGCTTGCTGTAACGGACCCAGCCGATCGCGCCATACACGGACGCGCCGCCCGATTTATGGGGAAATAGCCCGGATATTTCCGCATAAGTCGCGCTTTGAATCAGCCCCATCGTGATCGCGGCGATCCAGATCGCCCACGCGGGCTGGCCGATCGTCGCGCATACGCCGCCGATCGTGAACAGCACGCCTGCCGGCACGCCGCTCGTTACCCAGAATGCGTCTTTCCAAGTCAGGCCACGATGCAGCGTGTGGCCCGTCGAATCATGTGAGATGGTTGCCTCAACGTCACTGGTGCGATTAGCACGCAGTCCTGCCTGACTCATCCATTGCCTCCTGAGATGACTCCGCACAAGGGCCGTAGTGTAACAACTTACGCCGTTTCTTGCAGAATCAGAAAAAGAATTCCGGGATATGGCCGCAAGTAATCACGATTGTTTCGGATTCCTGCGTGCCATTCCCGGCGTATTTTTTATAGTGATGCGCGCGATGAAGCGTCGCGTGTTACTGGGCGCCTTCGGTCCACGAATTCACGCGGTCCGCATGAGCTGCGATCCACGCATCGGCGGCCGCTTCCGGCTTCGAACCGTTCTGGATCGCAAGCATCACGCTGTCGATCTCGCCCGGTTTCCACTGGAATTTCTTCAGGAACGCGACGACCGGCTTGGCCTTCGTTTCGAGCTGCGGATTCACGACGCTGTCGACGTGCTCCGCGCCGCCGAACACCTTCTTCGGATCCTCGAGGAAGCGCAGCTTCCACTTCGCGAACATCCAGTGCGGCGCCCAGCCGGTCACGATCACCGGCTTGTTCGCACTGACGGAGCGCGACAGCTCGGCCGTCATCGCGCTGCCCGAACTCGGCATCAGCGTGTAGCTCAGCCCGTAGTTCTTGATCGCTTCGTCGGTCTTGCGCATCACGCCCGCACCGGCATCGATGCCGACGATCCGGCCGCCGAAGCTGCTCTTCTCGGCGTTCAGATCCTCGATGCTCTTCGCCTTCACGTAATCCGGGACAATCAGGCCGATCTTCGCGTCGGGAAAGTTCGCGCCGACGTCGACGACCTTGCTCTTGTATTCGCTCCAGTACGAGCCGTGCGTGACCGGCAGCCAGGCCGACAGCGTCGCGTCGAGATCGCCGCGCGCAACACCCTGCCACATGATCCCGGCCGCGACCGGCACGAGCTTCACCTCGTAACCGAGCTTCTTCTCGATCACGCGGGCCGCGACGTTCGACGTCGCGACGCTGTCGTCCCAGCCTTCGACGTAGCCGATTTTCAGCGTCGGCTTCGTATCCGCAAGTGCTGACGCGCTTAGCGCCACCATGGCCGACACCGCGCCCGTCCACAACAGTTTTCCGAACAGCTTCATGGTCGATCTCCTTGATATGCGCTCACCGCGCGTTGCCTCTCTAGGTTCTTCAACCACAAATCCGCGGTATCGTTCTTTTCCGACGGATGCTTGTCCGGACGCGACGCGCCCGGACAGCCAATGGCTTGTTTGCTTATTTGTCGATCACGAGATCCGACAGCGGCTTGCTACAGCACAGCAGCACCATCCCCTGATCGATCTCGCGCTGGCGGATGCCGCCGTTGTGCTTCATCTCGACCTGCCCCGACACGAGCTTCACCTTGCAGGTGCCGCACATGCCCTGCGTGCACGACGCCGGAAGCCGCACGCCCGACTGGCGTGCCGCGTCGAGCACGTGCTGCCCGGAGCCGCACGAGATTTCGCGGTTGCTCTTCGCGAAGCTGACCGTGTACTGCTTCGTCGCGACGTCGGCGCCGTCGGCCAACGGCACGAGTTCGGCGAGCACCTCGTCGCTCGCGGTCTGCGCGAGCGTTTCGAACGAGAAGCTTTCCTCGTGATACTGCTTGCGGTCGAAGCCGGCTTCGTCGAGCAGGTCGCGCACGGCCTTCATGTACGGCGCGGGGCCGCACGTGAAGATCTCGCGCTCCATGAAGTCCGGTGCGATCAGCTTCAGCAGCGGCAACGTCAGGAAGCCCGTGACGCCCGGCCAGTTGGTGCGTGCGCCGACGCGCTCGACGACGAACGACGTGCGGAAGTTCGTATGGTTCGACGCGATCAGATCGAGCTCGCGCGCGAAGATGATGTCGTCCGGCGTGCGTGCGCTGTGCACGAACAGGATGTCGCGATCCTCGGCGAGATCATGGTGCGCGCGGCTCATCGACATCAGCGGCGTGACGCCCGAACCGGCCGACAGGAACAGGTACTTGCGCGCCGGATGCCGTGCGCACGTGAATTCGCCGGCCGGGCCGAGCACGCGAACCGACGCGCCCGGGCGCAGGTTGTCGTGCAGCCAGTTCGACACCTTGCCGCCCGGCACGCGCTTGACCGTGATCGAGATCGTGTGCGGACGCGCCGGCGACGACGAGATCGTATAGCAGCGGTTGATCGTCTCGCCTTCGATGTCGAGCTCGAGCGTGATGAACTGCCCCGGCTCGAACGAAAACGCACGGCCTTGCGGCGAACGGAAGAAGAAGCTCTTCACGTCATGGGTTTCCTGCCGAACCTGGCAGCACACCAGCGTTTCCTCGACGTCGCTCGTCCAGCGCTCCGGCAGCGCGGTCCAGAATGCCGGGTGCGTCACCCGGCTTTCCGCCGGCTCGAAATTGGCTGCATCTCGCATCATGCCAACCTCCGCCGGGCCGCCCCAAGGAGGTTGACCGCCCCCTCGGGGGGCAGCGAGCAAAGTGAGCGTTGGGGTTGTTTCATCATTGACTCCGCTTGCTGTCCGCTGACTACTACGCGCCGGTTTTTTCGGCGAGCCGGCCGATGTACCAGGCCGAGAATTTTTCGACGAGACCTTCCGTGAACGGCGAATACGGGCCCGGCTCGTACGCGCTGCTGGTCGCGCCATGCTGCGAGAATTCGACGAGCGCGCGATCCTGGTCGTTGGTCGCGTTCCACACGGCCGTCAGGTTCTTCACGTCGTAGTCGATGCCTTCCTTCGCATCCTTGTGCACGAGCCACTTGGTGCGCACGAGCGTCTTGCCGGCCGACAGCGGAATCACCGAGAACGTCACGATGTGATCGCTCATGAAGTGGTGCCACGAGTTCGGCTGCGTCCAGAACGACAGGCCGCCGAGGTCGGCCTGATCGAACTTGCCGAGCAGCTTCTTCGACGCGACCTTCGCGTCGAGCGTCTGCGATTCGCCGTGGCGGTCGAGCGGCAGGCGCTGCGTGCGGAAGCCCGTCACGTCGCTCAGCTTTTCGATTTCGGCGGACGGCAGGCCCATCTCGGCCCACTCCTTGCCGCGGCGCACGCAGGTTTCGGCGAATGCGTCCATGCCTTCGGCGTTCGCGTCGGAGCGCTGGTAGCCGAAGCCGTATTCGTACAGCGAGATCGTCAGCTCCGGATGGTTCGCGACGCAGTGATAGCACTCGCGGTTGTTCTCCATCGTGAGCTTCCAGTTGCCTTCCTCGATGATGTCGACCTGAGCGGCGATCTTCGTGTTCGGCAGATCGTGCGGCAGCAGGTACGGCTCCATCTCGGCACGCAGCTGCGCGAAATCGACCGGCGGCTCCTCGGCGAGGCAGACGAAAATCAGCCCCGCGAGGTTCTGCACGTGCACCGACTTCAGGCTGTGCTTGCAGCGGTCGAACTTCTCGCCCATGTGCTCGGCGAACATCAGTTGGCCGGTCAGGTTGTAGGTCCAGCTGTGGTACGGGCACACGATGTTGCCGACCGAGCCCTTGTCTTCGTTGCACAGACGCGCGCCGCGGTGACGGCACACGTTGTGGAACGCACGAATTTCCATGTCGTCGTCGCGCACGATCAGGATCGAGTCGCTGCCCAGTTCCACGGTCACGTAGTCGCCCGGCTCCGGAATGTCCGGTTCGACCGCTACCTGGATCCAGTGCTGGCGGAAAATCGCCTCCATGTCGAGGGCGAAGATTTCCTCGCTCGTATAGAACGGCGCCTCGAGGCTGTGGCCTTCCTTGCGTCGCGCGATCAGTGCACGAATGTCTGCCGATACTTTCATCGTTTGCTCCGGATTCCTTGCATCCCTGGGGTTCTTGCCGACAGGCACCAAATTCAGTAGTCGATGAGCTGATGCTCGCGCAAATACGCGAGTATCACTTGTGCTTTTTCGACTGAACTCCCTTCATTTACGACGTTGCCGCCGCGGCTTTCGGTCGTCGTCGCGGACAGCATCCGCGCATGCCCGGAGCGCTTCTCGGCGGCGACCAGTTTTACGGGTTTACGCTCGATCGCGCCGACCTTCCACGCGGCCGCTTCGGCGTCCGCGCCGGTCGCCGTGAGCAGCGGGCGGATCGCGCCGGCCCGCAGCCGCGCATACGCGTAGCGCGGCTCCACGTTGGCGAGCGGATGCACCGCGACGACGGCCGGCAGCGCCGCGTCGACGCGCCGCCGCAGCCCTTTCGGCAAGAATTGCCGGACCGCCGCGCGGCCGCCGTCGACCGTCACGTCGACGGCCGAGCCGACGAGCGGATAGCCGAGCGTCGCGGCGACGCGATACGGCAGCATGCCGGTGTCGTACGCGCCTTCCGCACGGGTGCCGGTCAGAACGAGGTCGTACCCTTCGACGCGGGCGGCGAGCGCATGCGCGGCATCGTCGCCGTCACGGCAGGCCAGCACCTCGACCTGCCGTGCGCCGAGCGCAAGGTATTCGGCAAGCGCTTCATTGGCGGGGTCGCCCGCATGGATCACGTCGAGCTGCGCCCGATGTTTCTCGGCGAGCTGGCGGCCGACCTCGAGCGCGGCCGCGTCGTTGCGGCTGTAGCGCGCGGTGCCGCTGACCGGGTGCCGGCCCACGGACACGAGCACCGCGATGCGTTGCAACTGGCGTGGGGCGTTCATGCTGCGACTCCTTCGGATTCACGGGCGCCGACCGCGGTCGGCGATTGTCCGCGCGACGCACGCGCGGCCTGCACCTCGTCGATCAGCGCGGCGATCGTCGCCTGCGCGTCGCCCACCACCGTCAGGTTCGCGCGCTTGGCGATCGGCGCACTGCCGTCGAGGTTGACCGCGATCACGTGACGGCAGTCCTTGATCCCTTGCAAGTGCTGCACCGCGCCCGAGATGCCGAACGCGATGTACACGCTGGCCTCGACCGTCTTGCCGGTCGCGCCCACCTGCTTGTCGCGCGTGAAGTGGCCGTTGTCGACCGCGACGCGGCTCGCGCCGATCGCCGCGCCGAACGCGCCGGCGAGCCGCTCGAACGCGCCGATGTCGGACACGCCGTTACCGGCCGACACGATGAAGTCGGCTTCCTCCAGCGCGACCTGCGCGGCGTCGATTTCCTCGAGGCCGAGATCGCGGTACGGCTGCGCCGTGTCGCCGGCCGGGCGGATGAAGTCGGCGGCCAGGCGATCGCCCGCGCCGACGAACGGCAGCTTCGCTTCGACCGCGTTCTGCGCGAGCAGGATCACGTCGGGCAAGCCGCGCGTCGCGAACGCACGGCCGGCCTGCGCATACGCGCCCACATGCTTCGCGTCGATCTCGACCACGTGGGTCGCGACGCTCGCGCCGGCGGCGGCCGCGTAACGCCGGCCGAGATCGCCGTCGCCGGTCGCGTTGTCGGGCACGAACACGTGCTTCGGCGCGAGCGCCGCGGCGCAGGCCTGCAATGCTTGCAATTCGCTTTCGGGCGCGAATGCGCGGCGGTCGAAGTCGGGCAGCTCGATCAGCTTGTCGACACCGAGTTCCGCGGCGTCATCCTTCAGTTCGCCGAACGCCAGCAGCGCGACTTCCGTCTGCGCGTCGGCCAGCACCGCGGCGGCGGCGATCGCCTGGCGCGAATGGTCGTCGAGCGCGCCGCGCTCGGTGTGCGCCACCACCAGCATCACGTGCTTCGGGTCCTGCACCGCGCGGCGCGGCTTCGCGGCCGCGGCGCCATGACCGTGCGCGGACCACTGCGCGGCGCTCGCATCGGCGCTGCCTTCCTGGCCGAGCGTGATGCGCTTCAGGCCCGCGGCCGTGACGATGAACGGCCGGCGCGGATCGATTCGTTTGATCGTGTTCATCGATTCACTCCAGCGAGGCGGCAACGAGTTCGGCCACGTCGAGCACGTCGGGGCGCGGGCCCACGACGCCTTCGAGCATCGCCGTGCAGTTCGGGCAACCGACCGCGACCACGTCCGCGCCGATGGCGCGCGCGTCGGCGATGCGGATGTCCGGAATACGCTGCTTGCCGGGGATGTCGGTCAGCGGCGCACCGCCGCCACCGCCGCAGC